>Ga0116105_1000488_pt1 | contig 10119 bp, 5 predicted proteins | sample June2015DPH_6_20_FD_89716 | JGI IMG/M metagenome (GOLD analysis project Ga0116105, IMG submission 89716) | Peatland microbial communities from SPRUCE experiment site at the Marcell Experimental Forest, Minnesota, USA - June2015DPH_6_10 | ecosystem: Environmental > Terrestrial > Soil > Wetlands >... | reverse complement strand
CATACACGATTGAGGTTGACTGGTAATTGGAATCTCACTTCAAAATTATGGGGTTGTTGTGCATTCTAGCGGGCGACTTCGGAGGCTTGGCCGGCACGGCCCTGCTTCGAGCGCCGCGTACGGCCCGGTGATCGTTTACATCGTCACAGGTTGGATGCTGCTGCTGTTGATTATGATTATCCCGTGCCTCGCGCTCGGTGTCGGCCTGCTGAACTTCCGCCCTTGGACGCGCTCACGGGCCCCGGTCGACGGGGAAGCCCAGGACCCCGAATTCGTTAAGGCAAATCTCTCAGATGCGACAGAGGTTTCCCTAGCCGCCAAAAGCTCTCAATCATTGACACTCACTGTCCGAAGCGTCCGGTGACCATCTTCTTCTTTTTTCTTTGCCTCTCCCGCAACGATTTACGAGGCCTGTCCCATCCGGGCCTGCCGCGCCGGCCTTAATCTACGATTGAAGACCATGAAGCGCCGACTCCATACCGCCAGATCTCGACGCCCCGAACGTGACGCATCGTCAGTTTTTGATCATCTGCGAGGCCCGAGCACCACTCCTACACCTTTAGAAATCAACAAGCTGCGGACAATGCGCCTCGACACACCAAGAGCGGCCGGTTGCGTCACGACCAACGAGAAACGAGAAACGAGAAATGTCGTTCGCATCTCCCTTGCGTCTCCTAAACGCCTGTAGTTGGAACCGCGGACCCTCCACTTGCGTACACTCAACATGCTCCAAGACCTTCGCTTTGCGTTTCGATCCTATTTAAAGACTCCGGGATTTGTGGTGGTGGCTGTCCTCGCGCTAGCGCTAGGGATTGGAGCCAACACTGCCATGTTTAGCGCGCTGGACGCGGTGCTTTTGCGGCAGCTTCCCTATCGCGATCCGGCGCGGCTGGTCATGATTTGGGAATCGAACCCGCTGGTCGGCGGATTTCTCGCGCAGCGCTTGCCCGCCTGCCTCAAAGACGTACTCGAATGGAAGCGGCAGAGCCGGCTGCTGGACGATCTCGGCTATTTGCAGGAAGCGCAAGTCAACCTTACCGGCCTGGACAAGCCGGAACAGGTGCAGAGCGTTACGGCTTCCACCAATTTTCTGAGCCTGCTGGGCGTACAAACTATGCTGGGGCGTGGATTCACCGCTTCCGATTCTCCGGGGAAACGCGGATCGGTGGCGCTCATCAGCTATGCGATGTTCGAACGGAAATTCGCGAAGGATCCTGGCGCCATCGGCAAGACCATTCACGTCGACGAGGCGCCTTACACCATCATCGGTGTATTGCCTCCCGAGTTTCATCTTCCCGCGATGTGGGAAGGCTTCGATCAGAAGAAGCCGGACGTGTGGCTCACCATGAGCGCGGCGGGAATGAGTGACGCCGAACTCTCCGGCCGGCAGAATTTCGTTTTCGCGCGTTTGAAGGACAACGTAACGTTGGAACAGTTCCGGGCCGAGATGGCTTCCATCGATCAGCGCTTGATCCAGCTTTATCCGAAGTTGAACACCACTTTTGGAGTCAACGTATTCCCTCTGTTCGTGGAAGACGTCGGCGCGGTGATGCGGCGCACCATCGTAGTGCTGCAGTTCGCGGTGGCATTCGTGCTGCTGATCGCCTGCGCCAACGTGGCAAATCTTCTGCTGGCTCGAGCCGCGGGACGTGAAAAAGAGATCGCCATTCGCATTGCGCTGGGAGCCGGCCGCTGGCGCTTGGCGCGGCAGATGCTGGCCGAAAGCCTGCTTCTCAGCGTATTTGCGGGAGCGGCGGGAGTCGGGCTTGCCTTCGCGGGAATGCAGGCGATTCGAAAGTTCGCGCCGGAAGACAATTACCACCTGCATCAACTGACGCTGGACGCGAAAGTGCTCGTGTTTACGCTGGGAGCGGCTCTCCTTACCGGACTAATTTTTGGTTTGGCTCCGGCCATTCAGACGGCGCGGCAAAACGTGAATGAATCGCTCAGTAAGGGCGGCCGCGGAGGCGGGAGCGGAGTTTCCGGACGTCTGCGCAATGTGCTGGTGATTTCTGAAGTCGCGCTGGCGCTGGTGCTGCTTGCGGGTGCCGGTCTGATGATCCGCAGCATGGCTTCCCTCCTCTCCATCTCGCCGGGATTCCGGACCGATCATCTGCTGACCATGCACGTTAATCTCAATGCGCCGAAATATCAGGATGAGAAGCTCGTGAAAGAGTTCTGCAACGAACTGCTGGATCGCGTAGTGCGTGTCCCGGGCGTCAAGTCCGCTGCAATTGGATCGGGTTTCCCGATGCTCGACCGGATTTCTGCCACTAATTTCCGCGTAGAAGGGGACCCACCGCCAGCCGACGGAACAGTATCCCTAGCCGATCAGACACCGGTGGGTGACGGATATTTCGAAACGCTCGGGATGCCTATTCTTCGAGGGCGCTCCTTCACGCGCTTGGATGCCGAGCAATCGAAACCATCCGTGATCGTGGTGAATGAAGCGCTGGCCAGGCGCATCTCGCCGCGCGGCGAAGCCATTGGCAAGGTCCTGCTGCTGGGCGGCGGCGAAAATCCTCAGCATTACACCGTTGTAGGTATCAAGGCCGACACGCATCAGATGGGCCTCGACACGGAGGTGCGGCCGGAGTTGTTTCTGCCGACCCGCACGTTCAATTCGATCGCATTGGTAGTGCGGACCGCGGACGACCCGTTGCGGCTCTCGAATGCCGTCCAAAGCCAGGTCTGGGCCATCGATTCGAATCAGCCCGCGGCGGACGTGGCTAGCATGGAACAGCGAATGGCCGAGGGGCTGGCGCAGCGCCGTTTCAACATGCTGCTGTTCGGGATTTTCGCTACGCTTGCGCTGTTGCTGGCGAGCGTGGGCATCTACGGCGTGCTCGCGTACACGGTCACGCAGAGAATGCGCGAGATCGGAATTCGCATCGCCCTCGGCGCCTCCGCGCGTAACGTCGCAGGTCTGGTGTTGCGCCAAGGATTGCTGCTGGCGTTGGCTGGCGTAGTGGCTGGCGGCGCCGCCGCATTTGCGCTCACGCGCTGGATGGAGAGCCTGATCTTCGGCGTCAGCCCCACCGATCCGATTACGTTCTCGGCAGTATCGACGCTGCTTGTGGCTATCGCGCTGGCTGCCAGCTATGTTCCCGCGCGCAGAGCCGTCAAGCTGGACCCCGTGCGGTCGCTACGCGTCGAGTAGCGTCTGCCTTATTATCAAAACAGCTATGCCGCGTTTGCCGGACGCGCTCAGTCTTTGCATGATTGTGAAGAACGAAGAGCGTAACCTTGCCAGGTGCCTCGATTCCGTACAAGGTCTGGCCGGCGAGTTCATTATCGTCGACACCGGCTCCACGGATCAAACACCGGCCATCGCAGCCGGCTACGGCGCGGCCGTGATCCCGTTCGATTTCACGGTCGTCGATTTTGCGGCCGCACGCAATCACGCCATTGCACACGCACACGGCCGGTGGATCCTGATGCTGGACGCCGATGAGGTGCTGGCTCCGGAAAGTGCGCCGGAGCTCGATAAGCTGATCGCGCTCGATGAAAACGCGGGATACTTTCTGGAGCGCCACAATCACTCCTTGGATTCCGAAAATTCAGTTACCGACTATGTCGTCCGACTCTTTCCGAACCGTCCGGATTATCGATACCGCGGCCGCGTGCACGAAATCATCGACTCCTCGATTCTGTCCGCGGGCGGGCGCTTGCATAAGACCCAAATCCGCATCCATCACAGCTTTTCCTCAGACCGTGAAGCGCGGCGCCGCAAGAACCACTGGTACATCCAAATCTTGAAGGAAGAGATTGCCGCAGACCCGTTGGACCCCACGCGCCTCGATTTTCTGGCCGCCGAATATCACCAGCTCGAAATGTTCGACGAAGCTATCGAAATCGCCGAACGCATCGTGCGCGTGCGGCCGCAAGACGCAAGAGCTCATTACTTCCTGGGCGTCTATCACCTGATTTACAAGTCCGACCTGGCGCGAGCCCGAGCCGATTTCAACCAGGCATTGAAGCTCCGCCCCGACTACCCCGAAGCCGCGGGATTTCTCGCGCAGATCGACCAACGGGAAAGTGAGCGCCTCCGGCAGGTAAATTTATGAATAACTTAGCGTTGTCTCAAATATAAGATGATGCGATTCCTGACCGCCTTACGCGATGTGTGTAACTGCCATGCTGCAACAGTCTTGGATTCACCCGCGTTTTTTCTTGATTTTCGGCGCTTCCGCAATCCTACTTGCTGGAACTGGCCCCCGGAATGTGCCCAACAGCGCAGGCCTGAAACAGGCTTGGCTCCAAGCGATGTATGCCATGGAGCCAGACAGCTCTCACGGATTCACGGCCCAGAACGCTGCCCAGAACCTGAAGCTCTCGTTCGGATCATCCGGAACCCGGCTGATTCACGGCAATCGAAGCCTCACGCTGAGGCTGCGGGGATATGGCCCAGGCGTGCTTTCGAGCGCGGGGAACCGCGTGGAATATCGGCGCGGCTTGTTGACCGAGTGGTACGTCAACGAAGCCCGCGGGCTGGAGCAAGGCTTCACATTGTCGGCGCGGCCGGGAAATTCCGGCAACGGCCCACTCGAAATTGCGCTCCAGATCGGCGGATCGCTGCATCCGACGCTTCGCGCGCCGAATGAAGTGGCCTTGCTTGATGCGGAAGGTCGCGCCGTACTGCGCTATGGCGGCCTGAAAGCGTGGGACGCAAGAGGAAAAGAGCTGGCATCGCGGCTCGCGGTGGAAGGTGACCAAGTTCGGATCGTCGTTCAAGACGCCCGCGCGGTTTATCCCGTCACCATCGATCCAACATTTACGCAGATTATGCTCACGCCGAGCGATGGCGCCGGCAGTGCTCGTCTGGGTCAGTCTCTTGCGATCGCCGGTAACACAGCCGTGGTTGGAGCGCCTTCCGAGGGCGGGCTTACAGGCGCGGCTTACGTATTTGTATTGTCCGGCACAGCATGGAGTCAGCAGGCCAAGCTAACCGCATCGGATGGTGCGAGTGGTGACCAATTCGGCAGTTCGGTTTCGTTGTTCGGTACAACGGCCGTGATCGGAGCCCCCGGCAACTCCGGCCAAGGAGCAGCGTATGTGTTCACTACTACTGGTTTCACCTGGTCCCAGCAGGCCAAGCTGACCGCTTCGGACGGCGCCGCCGGGGATCAATTTGGCATCTCAGTCGCAGCGAGCGGACCCAACGTGCTGGTGGGAGCTAGCGGCAGTGCGTCCAACCAGGGAGCAGCCTACGTATTTGCATCCGCAGGCTCGACTTGGACCCAGCAGGCCAAGCTCACTGCCTCCGATGCAGCAAGCGGCGATCAATTCGGCTTGTCGGTTTCGTTGAGCGGAACTACCGCCGTGGCGGGAGCCTCGGGAAAATCCGGCAGCACCGGCGCGGCTTACGTGTTCGTCAGCTCAGGTACAAGTTGGACCCAACAAGCCAAACTCACGGCTTCCGATGGAGCGAGCGGGGATGAGTTCGGCTTCTCGGTTGCCGTAGATGGAGACACGTTGGTGTCGGGGGCCCCAGACAAAAGTTGCCAATTTAATTGCGGCACACCATCGGCCGGAGGCCTGGGAGGGGCCTACGTGTTTGCCTTTTCCGGTTCCAGCTGGAGCCAGCAAGCCGAACTGGCGTCCTCGGACGGCGGTGGCGGATTCGGCTGCTCGGTCGCGGTGAGCGGGACCACGGCGATTGTGGTGGAAAACTACAACAACTCGTCTTTGATGGGAGCGGCCTTCGCGTTCGTCCGTTCCGGCTCGAATTGGGCCCTGCAGTCCAAACTCGCCGCCTCAGACCTTGTGGTGGGTGACGGGGTTATCCCGGCCGCGGTGAACGGCAGTTTCGCGCTTTTTGGGGTGCCAGGAAAAAACGGAGCGCAAGGCGAGGCGTACGTGTTTATTCAGACAGGAACAGTTTGGACCCAACAAGCCGAGCTGAAAGCCTCCGACGCCACCAGCGCGGACAGTTTCGGCGACGCAATTGCCGTGAACGGCGAAACGGCGTTGGTGTCTTCCCCTACCAAGGCTTCCAATCAAGGCGCTGTCTACGTTTTTGTGCGTTCGAGTTCCGACGGAACCTGGAGCCAGCAGGCTAAATTGACGGTTCCAGGCCCAGCCAGCTTCGGCCAGGCGGTTTCACTCAGCGCCGACACCGCTGTCATCGGTGCTACCGATACCGCCTATGTTTTTGTGCGCTCGGGAACAAGCTGGACGCAGCAGGCGAAGTTGGCTGGCTCCGACTCAGTAGCGGGTGACCGCTTCGGCGGTGCCGTCGCGGTAGATGGGGACACGACCGTTATAGGGGCCAGCGCCCATAGCAACTTCCTGGGGGCGGCCTACGTGTTTGTGCGTTCCGGAACCACCTGGACCCAGCAGGCAGAATTGACCGCCTCCGACGCAGCGGCCAACGATCAATTTGGTACCAGTGAAGCGATAAGCGGGGATACAATCTTGACGGGTGTACCTTCCAAGAATTCGTTTCAGGGCGCGGCGTATGTTTTTGTGCGCTCTGGCACTACCTGGACCCAGCAGGCCGAATTGACCGCTTCCGATGGCGTCTCACCTGACAATTTCGGCCACGCCATTTCGTTGAGCGGCGACACGGCACTCGTCGGGGCTTACCTCAAAAACGGGGGCATAGGTGCAGCCTACATTTTTGTAAGCTCGGGCACGGACTGGACCCAGCAAGCCGAACTGACGGCCATCGACCCCGCGGCCGGGGCCATATTCGGCACCACGGTCTCAATCGATGGAAACTTGGCCGTGGTTGGGTCGTATAAAGGCAATGGGGGACTTGGAGAGGCGTACGTTTTCGCCCAATCCGGCACAAATTGGACCCTATCCATGCAGCTGAAAGCAGTCAACGGCGTGAAGGGCGATGATTTCGGGCAACAGGTTTCCATCAGCGAAGGAACGGCAATCGTTGGCGCGCCGGGCCACGCCGGCGGAGAGGGAGCCGCTTATGTATTTCCCTTCCCGACCTTACCCTCCAGCGGTCTGGTGAACGCCGCCAGCTTCGCCCACACGGTGGCGCCGGGATCTATCGTCAGCATGTTCGGAACCAACTTTGCGAATTCGACTGGCGCCGCAAGCGTCAAGCCCTTACCCGACACCTTGAACGGCGTCTCAATCTTGGTCAACAACGTTCCCGCGCCATTGATCTTCGTGAACCAACTCCAGGCGAATTTCCAGATGCCCTTTGAAACCCAGCCGGGCATGGCAACCGTGGTGGTCACCGCCAATGGACTTGAGAGCCAGGCGGCGATGGTGAATGTCAGCGCGGTGGAACCCGGAATCTTTGTCGCGGGGACGAACCAAGCCGTGGTTTTGAATCCAGACAATTCCGTCGCCGATAGCGCGAGTCCCGCCAAGGTAGGAACGGTGGTGGTGATGTACGTCACCGGATTGGGCCCATTGGACCATCCACTGCCTACAGGATCGCCAGCTTCGAGTAGCCCGCTATCGAACGCGACGGTGGTTCCCACAGTAACCGTCGGCGGAGCAAATGCGGTGGTGCAGTTCGCCGGCATGTCCCCAGGCTTCGTGGGCTTGGGTCAGATCAACATGGTGATCCCGAAGCTGGCTACTGGAACCTATCCGGTGGTGGTTACGCAAGGCAGCCAGTCCAGCAACAATCCAGTGATGAGCGTAACGCAGTAACTCGCCCCGTAGCGCAAGCCTCCGGCTTGCTCCGGACAAGCCGGAGGCTTGTCCCACGGCTGCTATCTTGATACTTGCGCCGGGAACTCGTCATCATTGTACTTTTCGTTTTGGCCCTCAGGCTTCCGTTCCTCAATCAGGCCATTCAAGGCGACGATGTCTACTATCTTTACGGCGCTCAGCACGCGCAGATCGACCCGCTCCATCCGTTGCACGTCCGCTACGTTTTCCTGGGCCAGATGGTGGATATGCGCGGCCATCCGCATCCGCCGCTGAACTCCTGGTATCTCGGCCTGCTGCTCGCGGTTTTCAAGGACGTTCATGAGATCCCGTTCCATGCTGCGTACATCCTGTTCTCGCTGATCGCCGCGCTCAGCGCGCTCTCGCTCGCGCACCGTTTCAGCCCTTATCCCCTCGCGGCCACGCTGCTATTTCTCGCGACGCCGGCCTTCGTCATCAACGGCAATTCGCTCGAAGCGGATCTGCCGTTCCTGGCCTTCTGGCTGCTCTCGGTCGCTCTGTTCGTTGGCGCGGTGCAGCGCCACTCGCTGCGTCGATTGCTCGGCTCGTCGGTCGCTATGGCATTCGCAGCGCTGGCGGCCTACCAAGCCGTGATCCTGACCCCGATCCTGCTGCTATACGCCTGGCAATGGGGCCGCAAGTGGCGCGCCGCCTGGATCGCAACTTGTACCGCGCCCGTCGTCCTGGCTGCCTGGTCGCTCTACGAACGCTTCTCCAGCGGAACGCTCCCCGCTCAGGTGCTGGCCGGCTACATGCAAACTTACGGGCTGCAGGCATTTGACCAAAAGATAAGGAACGCTGTAGCACTCACCGGCCATCTGGCCTGGATCGTCTTCCCGGGCCTCTGGCTCCCGCCATTGATGACCATCCCCGTGGCCATTGGCGCGGCGTTCTACGATTTGAATCCACTTTTCTGGGCTTCCATCGCCATCGGGCTTGGAATCCTCCTCTGGTGCGCGCGCAATTGGCGCGATTTCCTGGCGCAGTGGGTTCTTATATTCTTCGCCAGCGCTCTAATTCTTTTTTTCGCGGGATCGGCGCGGTATTTGTTGCCCATCGCGCTGCCCGTCGCGATCCTGGCCACGCGCCGCGTCAGCCGGCGCTGGCAAAAGATCGGATTCGCCGTTTCGCTCGCCCTCGGCCTCGCTCTTGCAATCGTCAATTATCAACATTGGGATGGCTACCGCAAGTTTGCGCGAGCACTCAAGAACGACGTCGAATCCAAACGCGTCTGGATCAACGGCGAGTGGGGATTGCGTTACTATCTGGAATCGGAAGGCGCGCTTCCGCTACTGTCCGGGCAAGCCGTTCATCCGGGCGAAATGGTGGCTTCCAGCGCGCTCTGCTATCCACAGCCATTCACCACCGGCGGTGGAGTGCTGGCGCTGACAGCGGAACGGACCATCCGGCCCTCCATTCCGCTGCGCATCGTAGCTCTGAACGGAAAATCAGCGTACTCCACCACCATGTTCGGGCTACGGCCCTTCGATGTTTCTCTCGCTCCCATCGATCAAGTTCGCGCCGAAATGGTTGTAGAGCACAAGCCCACACTTTCCAACCTCCCGATGAACGCGCCCGAAGCTGACCTGCAGATCGCGAGCGGCGTCTACCAACTCGAAAATGGCCAATGGCGCTGGATGAGCCAGACCGCCGTCATCCTGCTGAAACCTCCCGCACAGCCGTCCCCGCTGGTAGTTCGCTTTACCATCCCGGAGCAATCCCCTGCCCGGCGAGTCACGGTGGAACTAAACAATCGGCCCGTAACATCCCAAACGTATCCGGGCCCTGGCAACTACACGCTATCCAGCGCACCGTTGAACCCAGAGGGCCCGAGCGCCACGGTTACGATCACGGTAGACAAGAGCTTCTCGGTCCCAAGCGACCATCGGCAACTGAGCATCATCCTGAGCGAGGTGGGGTTTCAATAAGTTGTAGGGCAGGTTGCCAACCTGCAGCGGGTTGCCAACCCGCGGCTTTTGCGCCGATTACCAATCGGCGCGCAGGTTGCCAACCTGCCCTACACGGCATTGCTATACTAAGGGTTTAACCGCTCCCTGTTCAGGCGAGGTTTCCGTGTTCTTCAGCGTTAAGGAGTTGGAATTAAAGAAGGTCCGTTTCGACGTGGCCTTCTCTCCTGGTGAGATCCAATACGATCAGGGACTTAGTCAAGCCACGCCGCTCGAAGCGGTAGGCGGCGCGGAGTTGCTCCCCCATACGTTGGGAGAGATCCGGATACAGGGACACCTGAAGGTCCGGATGCGGGCGGATTGTGACCGGTGCCTGGAGCCGGCCGAGTTTCCGATCGACTCGGATTTTGATCTCTTCTATCGTCCGGCCAAGCGCGCCGGATACGAAGAGGATGTCGAGATCGACGAGGGAGAAAGTGAAGTCGCCTTCTATGAAGGCGGCGGTGTAGAGTTGGAAGATATTTTGCGGGAGTTTGTTTTGCTCTCGCTGCCGATGCAGCGCATT
>Ga0116105_1000485_pt1 | contig 10175 bp, 10 predicted proteins | sample June2015DPH_6_20_FD_89716 | JGI IMG/M metagenome (GOLD analysis project Ga0116105, IMG submission 89716) | Peatland microbial communities from SPRUCE experiment site at the Marcell Experimental Forest, Minnesota, USA - June2015DPH_6_10 | ecosystem: Environmental > Terrestrial > Soil > Wetlands >... | reverse complement strand
CAGGCGTGATCCAGTGTCCCTGATGCCGCCTGTGAAAATATTTTCCGCGACGGCCCCAGTTTTCCGCCCCGGATTGCGCTTCAGAGAGTGCACGCGGATAACCCGCGGCAGAAAGAGCTCAATGAAAGCAATTTCTCAGGCAATTACTAGTAGAACCACGTACTTGATGTTCGGCGCGTGCGCGCTTCTTATGACCGGCCTCGCGGTTGAGCCGGCCAGTGCACAAACCCAAATTACGGACCCGGAAACTATTACCAAGATTCTGAAAGGCTTTCAGATTTCGCCGGTCCCCATCAACATGCAAGGTAAAGATCCCAACTTAGTCGGCTACGGAAGCTATCTGGTGAACGCGGCCGGCTCCTGCAACGACTGTCACTCAGCCGGCGCAGCGACAGAATACGCGGCGCCCGGAATACCCTATTTTGGGCAGCAGCCCACCAAGGTGAATCCCGCGGTGTACATGGGCGGCGGCAACGATTTCGGCGCGTTCCCTAGTTCCACTGTAATTTCCCACACATCATTTCCCGCAATCTCACTCCGGATTCGTCTGGGTTGCCGTTCGGCGGAGACACGCTGCAACAGTTTATGCAGATCATTCGGACCGGCGTGGATCTAGATCACGTGCATCCCATCTGCACGGGCGCTCCCGATGGGAAATGCATCCCGGCTCCGTTCGATGGCAATCTTCTGCAGATTATGCCTTGGCCGATTCTTCAAAACCTGAGCGACTTCGATCTGCAGGCCATTTACGAATACGTCAGCACGATCCCCTGCCTGGAGGGCGGACCCGGCGAGCCTGCCAATCGCTGCGGAACCACCGGCACATAGACTGTTGCGATCGCCGGGCCAAAGAACGCCACCGTGTCAGCGCACCAAGTCCAATTGGATGGCACTAAGTCGACTTCTTTCGACGGCAAGCCGCTGACCTATGCATGGACCATCCCCAAGGGCAGTCCGCAAGCGGCGATATTGGGAGGCACTACCGCGACACCCACGGTACAGTTCGGGAACAACCCGGCCATCTACATGTTCCTGCTCACCGTGACGGACTCGACGGGAAAGTCCGTGAGCGATGTTGCTAGTATCAACTTTGTAGGGAATTGATCGTAACGATCGCCGGCCGCTGCTACGCTCACTGAGAACCCTCGCGAACACCAACACTATCGATACGGAGAACCACGACACCGGAGCCTGGCGCAACGCAGGCGAAAGCCAACGTGCGTCCGTCAAAAAAGCCAAGCCCGCGAAAGAAGGCCCGCCTGGCTAAGAAACAGGCCACCAAAACCAAAGCGGACCGCGCCAACAAGAAAGCCGAAGTGATCGCGCTAATGAAGCGCGCCAGGGGCGCGATACTGGCCGAGATCATGGCCGTCACAAAGTGGCAAGCACAAACAGTCCGGGGCTTCCGCTAGCAACCGTCCGACTAAACGCCGCTACCGCGCCGGGGAGCGGCGTTCCTGCTTGTGTAGGCCACATTGCTCATCAAGTGTGTCATGGACCGGTAACGTCACTGCCAGGGCACCTTTCAGCACAAAATTTACACGAGACTCGCTTCTTTAGGCTCCGTGGCTTCGGGTGTTTTCTATGGCTGACACGAATTCGGGGCGTCTGCTTCCGCTCAATGCAGATGGCGCTGGATTGAGTTTGTTGCTCGTATTTGAGCACAGTCGGAGGTGCCTCAAGAGGCCTCGTCAATCGACTAGCCAAGTCTCGTCGACTCTGCGCAAGAGACCCTAGGAAGTCAGAAAGCATCAAGGCAGAGGGAGTCATGCATATTTCGATGCGGGACGCCAGATGGCTGGCCGTGGTGGCGGAATCTCCACCGCTTCATTGCCCTTGTGCCTTCACATCTGGGGAGAAGCAGCCCATGAATCTCCGCTATTCGGATGGCCTCTGCACGCGCTTCGTCCAACGTTTCTTGACGTCCCGCAAGAATTCTTTGTGATTAGCTCTCGGCGTAATTTGCAGACAGTTGTATCGAGCGCCTCGGTCTAAAGTGCTCGATTAGTTGGTTAGGGCAGCTTGTACAGCCGCAGTTCGGGCATGGGGAAATCCTTGGGATTATCAGTTGCGAGTTGAAGCCCGTTGCTAATAGCGACTGCGGCGACCGTCAGGTCGGGCAGCGCGAGAGTCATCCCCTTCTGTCGCCACTCACGGTACAAAGTACCGGCGAATTTCGCGATCTCCCACGTTACCGGATAGAACTCCAGGCTCTGTAGAAATTCCTCTGTCCTGGCGACCTCATGCGGACGCATTCCCACATAAACTTCTGTGACGTTGATCGGGCAGCAAGCAAGCAAAGTACCTTCGGCAAGGAGTCCGCCCAACAAGTGGGGGCGGCCGTTCCGATCGTTGATAACGTCGATGATCACGCTGCTGTCCAATAAACAGGACCCAGCCATTTATTTACCTTGCCTGTGCCGCTGGATTTTCTCGTATCGCTTGACGGACTGTTGACGGATTTCGTGAACCCACTTGGCGGCGCCTTGGGCTAACTCAGGATGATCCTTCGATTTCCAGGCTGCTGTCGCGGCACCGAGAGCGGTCCGCTGACGATTGAGTTTGATTTCACGCTGGGCCAACTCGACTAGGAACGCGGTGCGCTTGCCGTGGCTGACGATCTTGTCGATTTCCGCAATAACATCGGGAGGATAAGGGACCATAACTCGCTGGCGTGCCATAGAACTACCCTCAGTTAACCATACTGGTATACAGTGTGCAATACCGCTCTGTAAACCGCATTGGATTGGAGCCGATGCGTTAGGGTACGCATTACGTTACATTCGAATCGCGCCAGGCGTGCGTGCCACGGCGATGTCACTTGGCGTGTCGTCGGTCTCCTTTTCCACCTGGATGGCCAATTCCTCGGTGGCATCTAGAACCAGATGGTAGATCACGCCCACGTCTAGCGGGACAGTTGGGATGTAGCGAATCTGGCCCACTCCCACAGCCATTACTTCCGAGGGAATCAGCGTCGTTCCCCGCCGCAAGTAGGCTTGGCTCGCGCCGGCGGGAACACGCCCAGAGAAATAAGAGAGCGGGGGTGCCATACTTCGCTCCGTACGAACTCCGGCACACATTCGCTACCAGGCCAAGCGCGGGTGGCGTCGCCGACCATATGGTGACGCAGATGTTGAGACAGGGCGATGCCGAACTTTTCAAGCTGTACAGTCAGGCGAAGCTCGGAATGATGCGCAAGGCGCTGGCCAAGATGGACCGGCAAGCGAACGAGCGGGGAATTTCGAGCACACAGAAGGCGAGCTAGATGATTTTTGCGCACATTTTTTGGCACAGTTGGCCTTCTGTCGTTACTTTGAAGGGAAACGAAGTATTGATTCTGAGGGGTTTGGTTGGTCGGGCCGCCGGGATTTGAACCCGGGACCTCTTGCACCCCAAGCAAGCGCGCTAGCCAGGCTGCGCCACGGCCCGAATGCATCCATTCTAGCGCAATGCCGGTGCTGGACCTAACTTCAATTCGCCGGCCAGATCGAAAAGTTGGGCGCGGCGAAGCGTTGTTCGAAGGCGCCGCCTGAGTGCGAATTGGATCGGGACCGTGACTGCAATCGTCCCTACGACCATTGCCCAACCGGCCCAGATTGGCATGTGCGCTACCGCCGTGGTGCGAAGCATCAGCAGCCAACTCAGTGTGAACGCCAGTGCCACCGCGCCGGCTTGAAGCGCGGCTTTGCGTTCACTGCGCAACGCACAGATGGCTTCGATCAATAGCGCAAACGGGACGGCGACGATCAGATCCACTAAATAGTGTTCGCCGATACCCAAGGTCGCAAAGAACGTGAGTGTTGCAAAACCGGTTGCTATCCATCGTGCTAGCGGCGTGAGCTCCCAGGCGCTCCACCATACCAGCAGCGCCCAGGTCATATGCATGGATGGCATGGCGTTGCGCGCTCCGGCGCCGTGGTACATCGCGAGTTGAAATTCGCCCGGATCCGGAAGATGCGCGGGGAAGCGCGATCCAAAAACGTAGACTGGCCCGAGTCCGGGGCAAATTTGATAAAAGATGAACCCGCACACGCCACCGACGGCGAATGCCGTCATCAAACTGCTCCGTTGTCCGAGGCGCAATCCCCAAGCGTCATAGAGAGTGGGAAACAGCAGCAACAGGGCGTATATGACGGGCGCGGCCATTTGAAGCCACGGCAAGGCATCGAATAACTTTACCACCGAAGCTCCCGGAGTTAATCCCAAGCCGGAATCGAATGCGTAAAGATAAAAGTCGTAGGCGGGGGGCCGCGCCTTCGTGACTGCATCCATGGATATGCCGGCTATCAGCGAAAAAACCGGAAGCACCAACGCCCGCCGCAGCGGTTCGACGTAAGCGCGCGAGTCAGTCCAAACCATCGCCAACGACATTATGGTCAGGCTGCCAAGTCCTAGAAATGCGCCGATCCCGGTGGCCGCCTGCAGGGCGCTGCCACCGAATGAGGTTCCGAGCAGTGCATAAGCAGTTCCATAACCGGCCCCGGTTGCGACAGCCCAAAGCAGATGCTTCGATTTTGGCCGGCTGCCAACGTGGAAGAAAAACGCGCCGGTGAATCCACACGCGATCATGGAATTGCTGCCCAGGTGCCAGATCGCCATCACCACCAGCAGCACTAATACGACCGCAAGAGAAGTGCAGAATTTGTACAGCAGGTCGTAGTGATGGCGTTTCATGCGGACTTTGGTCCCACTCGATAGTTCGTCGGGCGGAGGCGTGGACTTTAGCCGCTATTCCGTGGTGGGGTGATTCGCGAGTAAGAGCAGCCGCGGCGAACTATTGTCTGGTGCCCATCAGATCGAATAAATAGTCCTGAGCCATCTCTTTTTCCCTGATGGCCATCCAGGTGAAGATTGCTTCTTGGGCTTGAACGATCGTTTCGTCGACCTGAGTGCGCGACCACACTTTTGAGTTGTCATAATCGGCAGTGTGTCGAGCCTGCTGAAGTGTGACAAACGAATCTGCAACAAGCTTCAAGTCCCTGGCGATAAGGACCTCCGCAGGATCGGCGGGGAGGGGCTGCGACGAGATCTTCGAAGAGCAGGCCTTCATTGGGCCGTGATTCAAAAACATTCTGGCAAATCGATTTCGCTGCCTTTGATGCTTCCAGTTCTGGGCAGCTTCCGTGGCGAGCAAGTGGAAAAGAGCGTAGTAGGCTGCTGAAACGGCGCGGCGAAGGTCGACCTGTTTCGGATTGTCCGGCGAATTGAGCCCAGATAAAAAAATGGCGTGCTCAATCAGGTCTTCAAAGTATGCCATCCTTCACCCGAAAACCTCTTCCTTGAGCCTCTCTTGTTCGGATTGGCTCCGGAAATTGAAGTATGGAATGAGGCCCCATTGGCCGGCGGGATCGAGTTGCTGCGTGACAAAGCTCTTGACGCGTCTGGCATTTTGGGAAAGAGCCGCTGGACGAGCTGCCTCGTCCGACAGCGTAATCCAAAAGAAGATCGCGGGGTCTCCGCTCCAGTCGTTGTCAAGTGTGTAGCGCATGTTCACAACTCCCGGCGGGAGGGGGCCGAGTGCATTAATGTGTTTAACGAGTTCTGTCGGCTGAGCGACTCCTCGCGGCAGATAGGACATTTCGTTACTACCTCTAGGGTACTGCTTTTGATTGACCATTTGGCATTCTGGAATCGCACCGTCACGTCGGATGACGTTTGCATGTCCAGTGACTCACGTTGACAGCCGGGTTAAATAGCTATACGATCTCGACGAGAGTGAGGTGCATTGCATGGCAAAGCAGTCTCTTTCGATTTTCCGCCCTACGCTTAGCGCCATGGTGCTGTTGGCCATTGGTACACATTTGCATCCGCAAACGACCAAAGAACCGGCTTTTCGCGTCTGCCTCGGCACATACGCTTTGTGTACGAACGCAATCTGCGAACCCGATGGCAAGGGAGGATTCACGTGCAAATGCGATGTCATGCAGGAACTTTCAGCAGGCGCGCGGAAAATTTGTGCAACTCCGTCACGCAGGTTCCGCCAAAACCAAATTTGAAGATTTCGTCGCGCTATTATCCTGTCCAGAGCTATGTTGCTTGTCCTAGCCCGAAGGCAGTCGCGACTGCCCGTTGGCCTGGTGTTTGGATATGCCCTGCACCGTGGATAAGGACGACTCATCGAAGGCGCATTGCAGTTGCACCTTGCCGAAATCGCTCGGCGCTTACGTCTTCGTCCGCAACGGTGGAAGGTGTGGAGCAGATCACGGAGTTTTTGAAGAGTTCGCCTTTGCAGCCGTTCCCTATCAAGGTGCTGGGGCCGGGGAAGTAATTTGAGGACCAGATGTTATATTCTCAAGGCATGCCTGACGATTTCTCGCGCCGCAATTTTATTAAGACTAGCGCCGCTGCCGCGGTCGCCGTACCCGGCATTCTCCGCGCGCAAAATGCCTCCGGCGCCGTACGCATCGGTTGGATCGGAGTAGGTTCCCGTGGTTATTACCTGATGGACCGTCTATACACAGGAAGCCACGAGCTGGCGCAGGTGACCGCGGTCTGCGATACATATGGTCCACATCTTTCGCGCGCCAAGGACCGCGTGCAGACCATGGGCGGCAATTCGCCCAAGACGTACGAAGATTACCTCGAGCTGCTGCAGGACCCAAACATCGACGCGGTGGTCATCTCCACGCCCGAGCATCTGCACTATCCCATGTTCATCGCTGCGCTCAAGGCCGGCAAAAATATCTATGTCGAGAAACCGCTGGCGCACACCATTGAGGAAGGCGAGGCGATGGTGCAGGCGGCTGAACACTCCGGCAAGGTGGTGCAAGTGGGGACGCAGAATCGCAGCAACTCGCTTTACCAGCAGGCCAAGGAGATGGTGGCGCAGGGCATGATCGGCGACATCCATTATGTCCGTGCTTTTTGGTATCGCAATTCGCTCGAAGACAATCCGGCGTGGCGCTACAAGGTGCCTGACGATGCCACGCCCCAAAACAGCGATTGGAGTAAGTTTCTAGGACCCGCGCCCAAACGCGATTGGGATCCGCATCGCTATTTCCAGTGGCGGCTCTATTGGGATTACTCAGGCGGCATCGCTACCGATTTGCTGGTGCATCAGACCGATATCACCAACTTCGTGTGCGGCAAAGTTGTTCCGGCTTCGTGCATGGCGTCAGGCGGAATCTACCGTTGGACCGCCGGCGACGATCGGGACACGCCCGATACGTTCAGCGCTATTTACGAATACGGCGACAAGTTCCACATCAACTACAGTTCCTACTTCGGCAACGATCATTACGGCTATGGCGAGAACTTCATGGGGAATGAAGGGACCATCGAAGTGCTGAATCGCCAGATTCTGAATTTCTATCCGGAGAAGTTCGGCGGTAAAGCGCCGGCGGCCGTGGCTGCGCGCAAAGAGCTGCATGTCGAACTGCCGGGGAATGACAACAAAGCTGTGGAAGCGCACATCAAGAATTGGCTGGAGGCGATACAGGGTAAGGCCAAGGTGATTGCTCCCACGCACATTGGGCAGGAAGCGGCGATTTCAGGGCACTTGGCGACGCTGTCGTTCCGAAATAACAAGAAGATTTTGTGGGATGAGCAGGCGCGGAAGTACCATTTCGCGTAGCGCTAACCGGCGCGGTTACCAACCGCGCGCAGGATGCCATCCTGCCCCACACTGGCTAGAAGCCAAGATGCAAGCCGAATTGCATTTGGCGCATCGGCACTTGAATGGCGGTGATCTGCCCCGCTCCGCTGACGTCGATGGTTGAATTCGGGAGTGCGAGATTCGGATGATTGAATACGTTGAAGGCGTCCGCGCGCAGGTCGAGCTTAAGGCGCTCGCGCGAGAGCACGTTTTTCGAGAGCGAGAGATCTGATTCCCAGAGCCTGGGCCCGCGGAGAGAGTTGCGGCCGGCGGTGCCTTGCCGATAAGGCTGCTGTGGTTCGCTGAAGGCCGCCGGATTGAACCACTCGTTGGCATTCGGATTGGAGACGTTCCAGTTCCCGACCACATCGGCGCGAACCTGCGCGAAGTCCGGGTCATTGAGCAACGGGGCGTTCGCGACGGTGGGAGTAAATGGCTCTCCGGTGGCGATCGTATGGACACCGCTCAGCCGCCAGCCTCCCAGGATTGCGTTGGCGACGGCGTTATTTCCCAGATTCCAATAGCGGTTGCGGCCGACGGGGATCTCCCAGTTGTGTTCGAAGGTGACGGTTTGAGTGCGATCCCAGGAAGCGGGCCCGTAATCGGCGCGCACGTCATAACTGTTGGCGGGAACGCTGCCGCCTTCTGTGTCCGTAATCGCTTTCGACCAGGTGTAGGTGAGAATAAAATCGAGCCCGTGCGAATACTGCTTGATCAGCTTGGTCTGCAAGCCGTTGTAATTCGAGTTATCGCAGTTGCAGTATTGGTAGATGCCTTGTTCCAGGCCGTAAAGTACATCGAACGGGCGGCGGGAGTTAACGTCTCCGGGTCCTGGAATGGCCTGGTTGCGATTTAGAGTTTCATACAAGTGACGGCCGACATTGCCGACGTAGCCTACTTCGAGAGCAAGTGTCGGAGTGAACTTATGCTGCACCGTGAAGTTCCAGAAGTCGACCAGCGGTATGCGGTATGAGTTCAGCGGGTCGGTGAAGTAATTGATGCCGATGCCGTTGGGAAGCGGATAAGTGCCATTCGATCCGACCGGCGGTTCAGGCGGAGCAGGCGGACCGTTCAAAAGGCTGAACGGGGAGATATAGATGTTGGATTGATTCACGCTTTGCGCGTTGACAATCGGCGGATTGTAATCAGCGCCCTGGCCGAAAACGGCGCCAAGCCCGCCCGGATTGAAACTGCGGCCGTAGCCCGAGCGAATCACGGTGGTGGGAGTCCACTGAAACGCAATTCCCACGCGGGGAGCAAAACCAAGGTCGTACGGTTTTACGCCGAGGTTGATGGGCACCCCACCAATTCCGGCTACCTCAACGTCACCGGTGGCAGGATTGAAACTTCCGGCGCCGCCCGGTTTAGCTGCCACCTGAGGAAGATAATTTTCCCAGCGCAATCCATAGTTCAAGGTAAGGCGCGGGGTGATGCGCCAGGAGTCCTGCACAAACAAAAACAGCCGCGTTTCTCGAAGGCCGGGATAGTAATCGTATGCAGTGTAATAGCGGCCGAAGGTACTTGGGAGACCGAGCAAATAGGATGCGAGGGCAGATCCGGTGGACGCCAGGCCGGCGGCAATATTATCGACATCAGGATTGCCGGTCACAGAATCGGTGAAGGTGATTTCGCCGGACCGGTGAAGATCGCTTGGAATGCGCTGCTGCTGAGCGCGGCGCACATCCACGCCGAACTTGATGGTATGGTCGCCGGAAATCTTGGTCCAGTTGTCTACCCATTGAAACTGATTTTCTGTTTCCTTCAAGGGGCAGTTGCATTGATTCACGCCCAGTCCATAGCCGAAGTTGAACCCGCCGTTGCCGTTGATGTAGAAAGCGGGCAGGCCAGTGGTGGATGCCGAGCCGGTGTTCAGACCCGGAAGACCCGCGTCGGTGGCGGGGGTTGTTCCGGCGTCATTGGGCTCCACGCGGATGCGGTAGCGGTAGAAGCCGAAGCGGCCGTCGGTGATCAGGCTCGGACTAAAAGTATGATCGAGCCCAATGGCCAGGCTCTGGTTGCGATCGATGGAATCGCCCGAAAAGCTGAATGCACTGGGTCCACCGCCGGCGGCGCCGTAGGCCGCTGGTGCGTCGTTGTTGTAGTCGGCGATGGTGTAGCGGCTGAAGATGTGAGTGGAACCGTTCAAGTTATAATCCACGCGGCCGTCGTATTGGTCGGTATCGAACTTTTGGACGCCATCGCTGATGTAATTGTTGTAAATGCCGTTGCCGTTATTGGGGAGGGGAATCAGCGACAGCAGTTTTTGCATGGGAGCGGCTACCGGAATCACGTTCACTTGCCCGTTTTGAGAGTAAACCTCGCGGCCGGAGCCGGTGGTTGGATTGCCGGTGTTGGGATCGAAAACCATGCCCGCTTGGGCGGGAACGCTGCCGCCTTGGGTGGTGTTTACCATGACAGGATTCGCGCAGGGGGTCGCGGAGACCGTGCCGTTGGCGCAAATGTAGCTGCCCAGCAGAGACGATAGATCTCCGTTTCGCTCGGCGGCTGTGGGCACCGTAGTGAGAACCGAACCGCCCGTCCGGCGGCGTGTGCCCTGGTAATCGAAGAAGCTGAACAGCTT
>Ga0116105_1000484_pt1 | contig 10185 bp, 11 predicted proteins | sample June2015DPH_6_20_FD_89716 | JGI IMG/M metagenome (GOLD analysis project Ga0116105, IMG submission 89716) | Peatland microbial communities from SPRUCE experiment site at the Marcell Experimental Forest, Minnesota, USA - June2015DPH_6_10 | ecosystem: Environmental > Terrestrial > Soil > Wetlands >... | reverse complement strand
GCAACCTCATAACCGCCTCGATGATTACGGCCGCGCCCAGTTCGCCGCCGCTCAGCACGTAGTCGCCGATCGAAACCTCGCCGTCGGCAATAAAATCGGCAACCCGCTCGTCCACGCCCTCGTAGCGGCCGCAGATCAGAACCATGCGATCGAGCGTGGCCAACTCTGCAGCAACCTGCTGCGTGAAGCGCTGGCCTTGCGCAGAAAGCAAAATCACGCTTTGCTTCACAGCGCCAGACAGCCGTTGCTCTCGCGAAGCCAGCCCGAGCTTTTCTAAACAGTCAAAGATCGGTTCCGGCTTGAGCACCATGCCCTCGCCGCCGCCGAAAGGGCGGTCATCCACGGTGCGGTGCCGGTCGTGCGTGAACTGCCGCAAATCGTGGACTTCGATTCTCGCCAGGCCCATTTCGCAGGCCCGGCGGGTGATGCCGTGATCCAGCGGTCCTTGAAAGAAGCCGGGGAAAATCGTCAGGATATCGGCTTTCATCTGGACCTACGAACCAAAACCTTTAACCACAGAGCGCACAGAGGACCCGGAGGAAACTCTAGCGCTTCTTCTTTCCTTCCGACAGCTGCTGCCGTTTCTCTTCCGCCGTGACCGGGGCATTAATTTCCAACATGCCTTCGGGAAGATTCATGCGCACTTGCCGCTGCGCCAGGTCAACACTTTCTAAATACGCTTCGGCGAAGGGCACATCGAATTTCTTCCCGGCACCGTTTGCTACGATCAGCAGCGGCGCTTCGCCGGTTCCGAACTGAACATCTTCGATACTACCGATTTCCTGCCCGTGATCGAGAACCTTACAGCCGATCAGATCGCTGACGTAATTCCAGCCCGCTTCCAGGCCAGCGCGCTCGACGCCGGGGACCTGCAATTCCGATCCGATCAGCAACTCGGCGTCAGACATTGAATCGACGCCGCGAAACTTCAGAACGATCAGGCCCTTGTGCGGCCACAACTCTTCGACTTGCAGTTCGCGCCGCGTGTCCGCTGCCTTCGGCAGCGCGAACAGCTTCATGCCTTCGGCGAATCGTCCCGGAACATCGCTGTGCATTTCTGCGGCGACCTCGCCGCGCCGGCCTTGCGTCTTCACGACGCGGGCCAGCGTGATGAACTCGCCGTGGGATTCAGGACTCAACGCCCGGTCCTACTCGAGGATTTCGAGCGTGTAACGCTTGTGCGCGCGATGGCCTGCGGCGCTCAGCAGGGCGCGTAGAGCGCGGGCGGTGCGGCCCTGGCGTCCGATGACCTTGCCTACGTCGCTTTCGGCGACTTCGAGTTCTATGACGTCGTCGTCGAACTTCTCGACGAAGACCTCGTCGGGGGCGTCGACCAGCGACTTGGCAATCAGCTCAACAAGAGCGCGCACATCTCCAGAGGGCTCAGTCATAAGTCTGCATTCTCACGGTGAAGTGAAGGATTTTCGATGCCGCAGCGGCTAAAGCCGCGGAGTCGCCGTAGCTTACCGGCACGCCTAAAGGCGTGCCCTGATACGAATCGGCCTCCCGTTGTCGATGGCGCGATTCTAGGCGGCGGAGCCGGCGGCAGCCGGAGCCGGAGCTTTCGAGAACAGTTTGTTCACGCGCTCCGACATCTGAGCGCCCTTCGACACCCAGTACTCGACGCGCTCGCGCTTCAGCTCGACGCTGGCGGGATTGGTGCGGGGATTGTAGGTCCCGACCACTTCCACCGGACGGCCGTTGCGGGCGCGCGCCTTCTCAATCACCACAATGCGATAGTGCGGTTGTTTGCGCGCACCACGGCGCGCCAGACGAATCATTAACACAGGTCTTATATCCTTGTTCCGGAAGAGTCCGGTGAGATCGAGGCAAACTCTTATTATGCCGGAGGTTAGGTGGAATGGCAAGGGGGAGACAGCTTTGGGTTCTGTCTTTGATCGTACACTGAAATAGTGTACACTTTTCTAGTATGAAAAACATTACTCTCAGTGCGGAGGAAGGCCTGATCGAGCAGGCTCGATTGGTTGCCCGAGCCCAGCACAAGACCTTAAATGCTGCCTTCCGGGAGTGGCTGGAGCAGTATGCCGCGCAAGCCGGAGGAGGAGCCGCCGTGGATGCGCTGATGCGCCGGCTGCGGCACGTGCGCTCTGGAGGTCCTTACACCCGGGATGAGATGAATGCGCGGTAGATTTTTCCTCGACACCAACCTTTTCGTTTACACTTTCGACGCCAAAGCGCCCGCCAAGGCCAAGAAGGCGGCGCAACTGATCCGCCGGGCTGCGGATACCGGGGAAGGGATCATCAGTTACCAGGTGGTGCAAGAGTTCTTCAGCGTTGCCTTCCGCCGTTTTCCACAACCTCTGAGCGTGGCGGAGGCGGAACAATACCTCATCACAGTGCTGCGCCCGCTTCTCGCGGTACACTCCTCGCCGGCCATTTATTTCGAGGCCCTGCGGATTGCGGAGAAGTACCGATTTTCGTGGTATGACTCGCTGATCGTGGCGGCCGCTTTGGAGGGTCGGTGCGACAAGCTTTACAGCGAGGACTTCCAGCACGGGCGGAAAATAGAAGACCTGCGGATTGAGAATCCGTTCGCCTAGCGCCTGCTCTTCCAGCAGTTTTCCTCACCCTGCTAGACTCAAGCGTTTGGAGGTTCGGTTTGCCGGGGATCTATATTCTTTCGGGCGTGCGGACGCCGATTGGGAAGTTTGGGGGAGCGCTCGCTTCGCTTACGGCGGCGGACATGGGCGTGGTCGCGGCGAAAGCGGCGATGGAGCGGGCTAAGATCGATCCGGGGCAGGTTGACGAGACCATTATTGGAAATGCGCGGCAGGCGGGGGGCGGGCCCAATGTGGCGCGGCAGATTTCGGTGCGAGCTGGGGTGCCGGGGGAAGTTCCGGCGTTTACGGTGAATAAGGCTTGTGCGTCGGGGATGAAGGCGATTGCGCTGGCGTATCAGGCGATTCTGGTGGGGGATGCGAATTGCATTCTGGCGGGCGGGACGGAGTCGATGTCGCGGGTTCCTTATTATCTCGACGGGGCGCGGTGGGGATATCGGCTGGGCAATCAGGAAGTGGTGGATGGAATGTATCGCGACGGATTTTTTTGTCCTTTGGCGAAGATGGTGATGGGAGAGACGGCCGAAGTGCTGGTTGAGCAGTACAAGATTACGCGCGAGGAGCAGGACGAATTTGCTCTGCTGTCGCAGACGCGGGCGGCGCGGGCGATTGCGGCGGGGCGGTTTGACGCGGAAATTGTTCCGGTGACGATTGAAGGTAAGAAGGGCGCGATCACCTTCGCCAAGGATGAGCATCCGTTTGCGGATGCGAGCATGGAGAAGCTGGGGAAACTTCCGCCGGTGTTTTCGAAGGCCGGAGATTCGACGTCCGGAGAAAAAACCGGGACGATCGCTGCTGGGACGATCACCGCCGGGAATTCTTCGGGCATCACGGATGGGGCGGCGGCGGTGGTTGTGGCCAGTGAACATTTCGTGCGGGCGAACAATCTGAAGCCGCTGGCGCGGATTGTGGCGGTTGCATCGGCGGGCGTGGATCCGCGGACGATGGGGATTGGGCCGGTGCCCGCGCTGCGCAAGCTCGAAGATAAACACAATCTGCGGCTGCATGAGTTTGGGTTGATTGAATTGAACGAGGCTTTTGCAGCGCAGGTGCTGGCTTGCGACCGCACGTTGAATTTCAATCGTGACCGGCTCAATGTAAACGGCGGGGCGATTGCGCTGGGGCATCCCATTGGGTGTACGGGGACGCGCATCACGGTGACGCTGCTGCACGAGATGTTGAAACGCAATACGAAACGCGGCGTGGCCTCGCTATGCGTTAGCGGCGGTATGGGGATGGCGGTGGCGCTGGAAAATGTGGTGTGAGGTCAAGCTCTTAGCTCTTGGCTCTTAGCCTTTGGCTCTTGGCTTGAAACTCCGCGAGAAACAGTCGGTTGCGTATCGACTTCTGTTATGCTTTCCCCGCGCTGTTGCTTACCACGGGCGATCAGATCGGCTAGCTTATCTAGCTCAGGGAGAATGACATGCTTCGAATGATGATGCGCACTTCGTGGTTGATTGCGTTCTTGCTGGCTGCAAGTTTTTCGTTTGCGCAGGCTGAGTTTTCCGCTGAGATGGTGGACATGCAGAAACCTGACCATCCGACCAACGGGAAAATGTATTTCTCCAAAGATAAGGTGCGGTTTGAATCGGCGAAGAAGGATCCCAGGGGCGGGGGCGCGGTCATTATCAATCTGGCGACGCAAACCACGACTGTGTTCATGGATCAAATGCACATGTATATGGAAATGTCCGCGCAAACGGGAGGGCAGCGGACTGCCTACAACTTCTTTCGTACTGGCGACGTGGAGGCGGCTTGCTCGGATTGGATGCAGCTGGCGCAGAACAAGGGTGGGAGCTGTCATAAAGTCGGCAGTGAAACGGTGAACGGCCGCAGCACCACCAAGTACGAGTCCACCAACGCGAATGGCGACACGAGCGACGTTTGGCTTGATCCGAAGCTGCGCTTTCCCGTGAAGTGGCAGGGCAAGAATGCGGGCTGGGAGCTGCACAATATTCAGGAAGGAACGCAGCCGGCGAGTTTGTTTGAGGTTCCCGCGGGATACACGAAGATGGATATGGGCGGGATGATGCAGAGGCCGCAGTGACAACGCTGGGGCTAAAGCCCATGTGAATTGTGGCGGCTAACGCGGCCCTAAAGGGCCGCTCTTCCACCAGGGTTGTTCCCCGCATTGGCCGATTGCATTGCGGTGGGAAAATCGGAGCACTATACTCTGCTCAGTTAGTGTGGTGGCGAATCCCACGTCTCGCAAAAACCGCGAGACATGGGGCACCCCGGTTTAGTACCCGGCTTCGGGAGCAATGATGGTTTTATCTGCGGTGATCGTGGACGACGAGCAACTGGCCCGCGACGAACTCGCCTACCTGCTGAAGAACACCGACGATGTGAATGTGGTCGCCCAGGGCAAGAACGGGCTCGAAGCCGTTAACCTCATCAAGGAGCACAATCCCGATCTGGTTTTTCTCGACGTACAGATGCCGGGGCTCGACGGGTTTGGAGTGATCAAGAAGCTGCTCGACAAGAAGATTGCCCTGCCCAAGATTGTTTTTGCCACGGCGTTTGACCAGTATGCGGTGAAGGCGTTCGAAGTGAACGCGGTCGATTATCTGCTGAAACCGTTCGACAAGAAGCGGGTGGCGCAGGCGATCCAGAAGGCGCGGTCCAAGCAGGATGCGGGCGGGCTGCCGGCGGAGAAGATTGACACGCTGGTGCGCATGATCGAGTCGCAAAAGCAACCGGCGGCGAAGATTTTGCTCAAAGCTCTGGGACGCATGTTTCTGGTGGACCAGCGAGAGATCTGTTACGCCTGGATCGAAGATGGCGTGATTACGGTGGTGACGGGCGGGCCAGTGGGGATGGAAGGACAATCCAACTGCCGGACGCTGGAAGAACTGCTGGCCAGCTTAGACACGAATCTTTTTTGGCGAGCGCACCGCTCCTACCTGGTGAACATCAACCGCATTCGCGAAGTCGTCCCGTGGTTCAAGAGCTCGTACCAGTTGCGCATGGACGACAAGAAACAGACAGAGATTCCAGTCAGCCGGGCTCAGACCCGGCGTCTGCGGGAGTTGTTCCGGCTCTAAGCTCCGGCTGGCGCACTGACAGACTTCCGCCTGCGAATCCGCGCGAGGGGTGCGCGAATCCGCAGGCGAGGGGCGCGCTCGTTTCGCGCGGGCTCGGCTCCCGTCGGCCCGTTCCACCGCCGCGAACAGATCGTTGATCAGCGTGCCGGAATACATAACATCTAGGTTCCGCAATCTCCGCCCCTAAAGAGGGGACGGAGCAGTGTTCAGTAAAACCCCGGAGGACGGCGCGAGAGAGAGAGCAACCGTCCTCCGGTTCCCAGGGGGGAAGCCTAAACCGCCAGAGCTTTCAACGCCGTACGATCGCGAATCACCAGCGTCGATCCGTCCAGACGAATCAACCTCTTTTTCTTCAGATCACTCAACAGCCGGGTCACAGTTTCGCGCGACGAACCGATGCGCTGCGCCATCTCTTCATGCGTCATGGCGCCATGGATGCGGCTCTCGGCATCTTCCAGTCCCTGGTTCGGGGAGTGGGAGAGCAATAACCGCGCCAGTTTACCGGCGGAGGAACGGGTGAGCACGAGATCGTGTATGTCGCGATAGGCGGTCTGGTAGTCGCGGCTCAAACACTCTGCCGCGTGGGCCGCGACCTCGCTGTGGGACTGCATAAGTTCGAGCAGGTGCTTGCGATCCACAAAGTTCAGCTGGCAGGGAGTGGAGGTCTCGGCGGTCGACTCATAACCCACGCCGGAAATCGCGGCGCTGAGGCCGAGTGCTTCGCCGGCTTCCGCGGTTTTGAGAATCAGAATCTTGCCTTCGCGCGAAGTCGTGGAAAGGTTCACTTTGCCCGAGCAGAGAATGAACATGCCGCGCGGACTTTGGCCCTCGACAAACAGGATTGCCCCGGCGGGCAGAACGCTTTTGTGGCTGACCTCGTTCAGCGACTGCCGAGCGGCGGAAGAGAAGCTGCAAAAGAAGCCGGAGGTGGGATTCGAGCACTCCGCACAATCGTCGAGGATTTCCAAGCCGTAGGGCGCCTTCATGTTTGTCTCCATAGCGGCGGACCGCTTTTTCTTGGTGGCACATGCCGAACCCGTGCCGACACCGCCGAGATGGTGCGAATAGGCGAGGAGGGCGCGGGCGTGGGCACGAGTATCGCCGTGCGAACTTTGAGCAGCGGCCAGCAATTCCCAGGCGGCGCCGGCCTCTTCCCGCTGCTCCCACTCGAGGTGACAGGCAAACAAATAGAAAGGATCGATTTCCTGAGGGCTGGTGTTGGAACTGAGTTGAAGATCGGGGCGATGGGCGCTCCTGAACCCCGACGCGCCGGGTAGAGTCTGTTCCCGCAGCCACGCCGAGTTCCATCCCACAGCGGGGCTGCAGCTATTGACGAGCCTCTGCGGCTGGAGCGGGGGAGGAACTGGAAACAGGCGAGGGGAAGCGACGGAGTTCAAGGGCCGACATCGGTTCGACAGAGACACTTCTCTCACCCCACTAAACCGGCCGCGTCCGCCGGGAGCCTGCTGGTTTGGAACCAAAGCCTACTGGGGAGGTGGGGAAAAAACGCTCGCCGGCCAGTGGCAGTATGCAACAGTGCATTGCACGTCGTGTTCCGCAAATGGGAGGGGATGGGAAACGGTAGAACTTCCCTGTTTGGAACAGGTTCCGAAATTAGACAAAAACAATCCGTTCCGGGAAGATGTCGGCCATTGGGCAATTTGCCGATTAGCCGTCGCGCCGCGAATGGCACCGTCACTACGGGCCCCACGAAATTCCCATGTCTCGCAAAAAGCGCGAGACCCTTCGACAAGATCAGGGTAGGCAATGGGATACCCGCAGAAGGGTGTTGAGTCAGGAGCCCATGTAATCATGGCGGGTAATTTTCAGGCGCTGCATTTTCGATTGGAGGGTGGTGCGCTTCAGCCCCAGGCGATGCGCGGCGCCATCGGGTCCGGAGAGCACGCCGTGGGTTTCCCGAAGTATCCGGAGAATGTGCTGGCGCTCGGCGTTATCCAAACTGTGATCCGGAGTGGAAGCGGGCTGGGCGGCAGCTGCCCGGGGTTCGCCGCGCAGTTCGACCAAGGGTACACGCAGGGCATTGCCGTCGCTGAGAATGACGGAACGCTCCATAAGGTTTTCGAGTTCGCGAACGTTGCCCGGCCAGGACCACTCAGTCAGCGCTTTCATGGTCTCTTTGGGAATGGTTTCAATGTGTCGATCCATGCGCAAAGCGAATTTGTGAACGAAGTAGCGGATGAGCAGGGGAATGTCCTCGCGCCGCTCGCGCAGGGGAGGCACGCGGATGGGAAACACGCTGAGCCGGTAGAAGAGGTCGCTGCGAAATTCGTGCTCCGCCATGCCCTTGGCCAAATCCCGGTTGGTCGCCGCCACCAGGCGCAGGTTTACTTTGATGGTGCGGTTGCTGCCCAGGCGCTCGAACTCCTGATCCTGGAGCACGCGCAGCAGCTTGGGCTGCAGCTCGAGGGGAATCTCGCCGACTTCGTCGAGAAACAGGGTTCCGCCGTCGGCGAGTTCCATGCGCCCGATTTTCTGACTGATCGCGCCCGTAAAGGCTCCCTTCTCATGTCCGAAGAGTTCGCTCTCCAGCAGACCGGTGGGGATGGCGGCGCAATTGACCTTGATGAAGGCCCCGTCCTTACGACGGCCCAGGCGATGGACGGCGCGGGCAACCAGCTCTTTGCCAGTTCCGGTCTCGCCCAGAATGAGGACACTGGCCTCGCTGGGAGCGACCGTGGCAACCTGGTCGAGTACTTGCTTAAGAGCCGGACTGTCGCCAACAATTTCCGTGAAGCGGCCCTCGGAGCGGATCTCGCCTTGCAGATACTTTCTCTCCTCGGCCAGGCGCTGCCTGAGGGCTTCGATCTCGGCGGCAGTTCGTTGGTTTTCCAGACCCACGGCGAGTTGGGTGGCAACTTGATTGAGCAGGGTCAAGTCCTCGGGCTGAAAGGCGTGGGCCCGAGTGCTGCCTAGCACAAGAACTCCCAACGCGCCTTTCGGACGGACCAGCGGGACGCAGCACAGGGATCGAAAACCTTCCGCGAGAAAGTTCTTGGCGATCTCGGCTTCAAAGTCCTGGATTTGGTGTTTCGAGAAAATCAGAGGTGTGCGTTCGCGCAAAGCGCGGCCAGTGGGACTGTTGTGGGGACTGATGGGAAGGGATGAGAGCAATCCTCTTCCCAAGGGAAAGTCTTCGACTTGGCGGACCAGGAGTCCGGTGTTGGGATCGTGCAGTTCGAAGCCGGCGTACTCGTGGCGCAGGACGCGTCGGATGCGCGCCGAGATCTTCGGAAAAGTCTGCTGCAGGTTCCAATTCGACGCCATGATGCTGCTCACGTCGATCAGCATCTGCAAGCGGCCCATTTCGTGGCGAAGTTTGCCGCCGACATCCTTCAGAGACTCTTCCAGCTTTTTCTGAGCAGTAATTTCCACCACAACGACGCCGATGCGCGTGACCACGCCGGAAGCATCCTGGATAGGGAGGTAGTGCGCGATCCAGTGGCCGACCTCTTTCTTCGCTGACAATGTCGCAGAGAGCACGTAGTTCACCGGTTCGCGCGTGGCGAGCACGCGTTGAAACTGGGGCTCGATCCGATCGGCAGCAATGTCTCCCAGAATCTCACGCAAGGTTTTTCCGAGGTGGTCGGAAACGGGAACCCCGTGGAATTCCGCCAGGGCTTGGTTGAGGGCGAGATAGCGAAGCTCCGTATCCAGGATGCACAGGCCCACGCTGGACGAACTGAAATAAGCAGCGAGTAATTTCTCCGGCTCGGTGAGGGCTTCGGGGCGGGCGAAGGGAATCAGATCGTGAGCACTGAAGTTCGGGTTAGTCGCCATGGCAGGGGACGCTCCGCGAGACCGGCCGATGGCTCTGGGCCAGCCCTGCACAACAATGAGTCAAAGCGCGGGCGACGAAAAAGACGGCGCGCGCCAAGCGCGAGAATTCGCGGCGACACTCACAGAAAGAACTGCACGGGAATGCAGTCGTGGCCACACCGGAGGGTATGGACCGTTGCGGCAAATCATAATCCAAGCGTGCCGCGCTTGAGGGGTGCACGGATACAACTCCCGGTGGCCGCCTCCCCCTCAAAAGGCGGCCCATTTACGAACCATTTACGAATCGGCGAGCATTATAACCACAGAATGATGCGCCGGATCGCTTTTTTCTGTCCTGACACGATTTCAGGAACTGTTTCAGGAAATCGAATGGTCGGGTGGTATTACGGTTGGGCCGCGGCAAAGAATGATGAAGCCGAGAACTATAATTATCTTGTGGCGAGAGGATGGGAAAGCAAATCCGTCGAAGCGCAGCAGGCCGAGGCGAGCGATAAGTCGGCCAAGCTGCGTCCCCCGATGAGCCCGGACGAAGCGGGACGTTGGCGCGAGAAAGAGATTCTTCGCCTGTCGCGCCAGAGAGTTCTGCAGCAGATGGAAGCCAGCCAGAATTCGCGGCACCGCAAGATGCTCGAAGACTCGCTGGCGGATCTCGATGAAAAGTTACGCAGCCTGGGGATGTGAAAAGAGCCACCCCGGACGTCAGACCTCAGACGGCGGACCTTGGCCCTCCGAGCTTCGGACCTCGGGCATCAAGGCCCCAGGTG
>Ga0116105_1000482_pt1 | contig 10194 bp, 10 predicted proteins | sample June2015DPH_6_20_FD_89716 | JGI IMG/M metagenome (GOLD analysis project Ga0116105, IMG submission 89716) | Peatland microbial communities from SPRUCE experiment site at the Marcell Experimental Forest, Minnesota, USA - June2015DPH_6_10 | ecosystem: Environmental > Terrestrial > Soil > Wetlands >... | reverse complement strand
GTCTGCCAGGGGAACAATCCATCGCGCTGATAGACCATGCGCTCGTGTCCTTCCCGCTCGATCGCTCCGGACGTGGGCGGTTCGTATCCCGATAGTATATTCAGCAGCGTGGTCTTCCCACAGCCGGACGGGCCAACCACGGCCACGAATTCGCCTCGCACGATCTCTAAAGAGATTTCGCGCAGTACTTCCACCGTGCCGAACGAGTGCGAGACCCGTTCCAGCCGAAATGGTTTATCTCTCATATCCCCACCGGACACTGGGGATCTTGGTCAGGCGCACCAGCACGCGGTCGAGCGCCACTCCAATCATGCCGATTACGATCATCTCGGCCACCAACATGTCCATGCGTAACCCGTTGCGGGAATCCATCACCGCAAAGCCCAGCCCATCGCGTCCGGCGATCATTTCAGCCGCGACCACTACCAGCCAGCACAGTCCGGCGGTCACGCGCAGCATCGTAATCACCTGCGGCATGATGGCAGGCAAGGTGACTTGAACTACTTTCTGGAACCCGTGCAGGCCATACGTATCCGCCACGCGGAAGTACACAGCCGGGATGTTCGCCACCGCGGCCAGCGTCGCCAGCACCACCGGGAAAAATGCCGCTAGAAAAATGAGGAAGATGGCCGCGGTATCGCCAACCCCGAACCACAGAATGGCGAAAGGCATCCAGGCCAGTGGTGAAAGATTGCGAAAGAAATTGAGCATCGGCAGAAAGGCCGCGCGAGCCGCCAGCTTGTGTCCCATCCAAATTCCCATGGGAATACCGGAAACCACCGCGATCAGGAAGCCTATCGTCACGCGAAATAACGAGGTGCTCAGATCGTTCAACATCCTGCCGTTCCGAATCTCTTCGCTAAAGGCACGGAGCACGGCTATGGGGGAAGGCAGTGCGCTTTGGTGAAATACGTGCGCCTCCCATACCACTGACCAAAGCACGAGCCCGCCTGCAAAAACTCCCAAGGGCAGCAGTATGGATCTCACTTGTTGCGGCTTGTCATTCATGGCTGCGCAGTGGCTGCATTACGCGGTGGACGCCGGACTGGGAACATATCTCCGCTTTCGGCCGGTCCACCAGATTTCGACGATCATCGCTAGCGGGCCAACGATGGTGAGCGCAAAAAACGGCGCGTTCACGTTCTGCGCCAATCGCAGGATCATCTCCACTACCGCGACCAGGAAAACCACCAGACACTGCCCCCATTTTGGCTGCACCGTGGTCTTCGGATCGGTGATCATGAAGAAGATGAAAAGTTGATACATGGGGCCGGTGATGGGCGCCACTTCCGCCAAAAACGCATGGCCCGTTATCGCGCTACGAACCGCTGCCAGCACAAGAAACGAAATCACGTAAGTGGCTGTGATGTGAAAACGGCCTACCCGATAGACGATAATGCTGCCGAGCACCCAGACAATCATCATCGGCCAGATGGTGTTGCCCCATTGGACACTGAGGGTCGCGATATATTCGGGCGCCAGCAAAAGCATCGCGCAAATCGCAAAATTCGAGGGATTCCAAAGATGGAGCCCCCGCCAGCGCAGCACATACTTCGATGTGATGGCGATGGCGCTGGTGAGAGCGTAAGGCCAGTACTCCGGGGAACGAATGAGAATCCCAACGCTGATGCCCGTGATGTACGCGCTGGCCAAATGCGGAAACTTGCCGAACATCAATCGCGCCAGCACAAGTTCGAACAGCACGGCCGTTCCGATGGCTAGCAGTGTGCGTGAAAAGCTTTCTAGCAACCCGAATGAAAGTTGGCCAACTAGCAGGATAGTGGTGATGAGTAACGGCGGAAGGTAGCGGTTCTCCAGGCTGAAAAATCGTCCGACAGCGGAGGTCGGCTTTTGGGCGGAGCTGACAGCGGCGGATCCCGAAGTCATGAGGGCTCCTCGATCCTGTGGATTCGATTCATCGCGGGCGCCCGAATAATCTGGACTCTGCCCGACGGCCAGCGAATCTCGATCCGATCGACGCCTGCGGCCTTGCCCAATCCGAAATGCAGCCGCCGCTGGTTCTGCGCGCAGAATCCGCTGCCGCCCGAAACCTCCTGAACCTGCTGCATGCCGTTCCAGAACACCCGCACTTGTGCTCCGATGGCGCTGCGGTTGCTCTTGCTCCCCTGCAGCTCGAACTCGATCCAACCGCTGCCGGGCGCGACCGTGTTTTTGTATAGCAGCAGCGGCCCGTTCTGATTCGCGACCACCGCATCCAGCACACCGCGATTACTGAAATCCGCCAGCGCCACGGAGCGGCCGTCATAAACATCCGTCACGCCGACCAACTGGGCGACCTCCTTGAACTGTCCCGCGCCATCGTTGACCCACACCCGCTTCTGCTGGTAGCCGGACAAACTACGGCCGTCCAGCGGAGGCCAGTTCGCGGCGTCCGAAATGATGGCGCGATTGCCGCCGGCAATTTTTGAATAGTCGTACCAATAAGTGCGATTCCGGTCGAGCGACACATTGCCGTTGGTCACATACAGGTCCAGGAAGCCGTCGTTGTTGAGATCGCCGAACTGGGCGCCAAAGCTCCATCCTCCCACCTCAACGCCCATCGCGTTGGCCATGTTCTCAAACCGGACGTTCGAGCCTGAGGAGCCCGCCTGCTGCATCCACAAGTTGTTGCCTTGCACTAATACGCCTTCTTCTGAAATATTCGAAACATAAATTCCGAAGCGGCCCTGGTTGAGGACGTCACCAATCGCCGCGTTCATTCCGCTCTTGGGCGCCGCACCCACTCCGGTCTCTTTTCCAACCTCGCGGAACTTCTTTCCGCCCTCGTTGAAATACAGCTCCGACACGCCATAGTCGTTGGCGATGAACAGATCCGGATAACCCGTGCCGCGCAGGTCCGCCGCGACGGCAGCCAGCGCCCAACGCCTTGACTGGATGCCGAGCCGCGCCGAGACTTCTTCGAAGCGGCCCCCGCCCAGATTGTGAAACAGGTATTTCCGCCCGCCGTTCGCTGCGTATTCGTAACTCTCGGGCATGATCTTGGTCGTCTTCAGATGAAAGAGATCGACGTCTTCGGAGTAATAACCGCCGAGGAAAAGATCCAGCTTTCCGTCACCATCGTAGTCGAGCCAGATGGCACTGTTCGCATTCACCCACTTCGGCAATCCGGCCTGTTCCGTCACGCGCGTGAAGTGCTTGCCGCCGTCGTTGTGAAACAGCTCCGGCTTACCCCACTTATAGATGAGGACGTCTTCGAAGCCGTCGTTGTCATAATCTCCCCAAACGGCACCCGTCGAAACGCCTGTTCCCGGCAAGTTCACATCGGCCAGTCCCACCTCGGCGGCAACGTCGCGGAACGTTCCGTCGCCGAGATTCCGGTACAACGCGTTTTGGCTGCCCTCGGCGCTGTTAGTGACGTAGATGTCCGCCCAACCATCGCGATCGTAGTCAACCACAGAGACAGCGGCGCCCATCGAAGCCACCTGCTGCATGATGTGCTGAAGCTTGGGGTCCAGTTGCGGTGAAGTGTGGCGGAAGGAAATGCCGGAACTTTTGGACGATTCCTGAAAGATGAATCCGTAACGGTCAAGGACAGCAGACGAATCCGTGGCAGTCCGCCGCGTATTATTTCGATGAGCGACGCGTTTATACAAGACGGGCGCAGCCAGGAGCGCCGCAAAGAAGAGCGCCAAGATAATTCGCGAAATCCGGCCTTCCATTCAGTTCCTCAGCGCCCGGTTCAAGAAAGGACCATGGCGAGCTGAAGTGGCCCACTTATATGGCAACTGCGAATTCCGCACCACAGCTGCCGGGGTCCAGCTATTTCTGCAGCAGGGCGACGATTCGTTCCTGATTCTTCAGGATGAGATCCAGACTTCCCTGATTCTTCTTGATGTCTTTCTGGTTGCCCTTGATGTCTTTCTGGTTGGCCAAAATGCTCTTCTGGTTGTCTTTGATGGTCCCTTGGTTCTTCTTAATCGTATTCTGATTGCCAAGGAGAGTCGCTTGATTCTTGAGGATGGTCGACTGGTTCTTCAGGATGACCTTCTGATTCGAAAGAATGTCTTTTTCTGCCATGGTTCATGATACTCCAGTTGAATTGTTAACAGCTTGATCCAAATCAGTCAATAGTGAGTTCGCACTAGATGTCAATGATCACGCGTGAGGAGCGCCGCAATCCAAGTGATGTTAATACCTTCCAGACGTGCCCCGGATGATATACCACTCCAAACTGGGACTCGATCAAACGGGCGACGCGAGGACAAGTCCACGAGTGGCCATCATAGCCGAAGTTTCGCGGGCTCCGCGCCAGCAGACTCTTGAGTAACTCGCGCTGTTCGGCGGTCAACTCCGGGCTGCGGCCCATTCTTGCCGATCGTTTGAGTGCTTCATCGCCCAACAGCCGCTGTCTGGTTATCCAGCGGCTAACGGTCTGACGGCTGACGTTCAATCTGCGAGCGACCTCTTTTTGCGAGGCACCCTGACGGACCAGGCCCACGGCGTCGAAACGGCGCTGCTCCAAAGCACTGAAGTCTCTCGGGACACCGGGTTGATTTCCCATGCCGATTCCGAGTTAGGCCATCGCCGCTATCTTGTGCCGGCTTCGATGTTGTTGCCATGGGCCAGGGTTGCTTCCACCAGATCACCCAATTGGACAGCCGTAAACTGGTTACCTTCCATGTTGGCCACCAGCTTTCCTTCCCGGTCGACGATTACGGTGTGCAGTGAATGGGTCAGCAAGCCCTCATCCGGCCAAAAATTCACACCGAACATGCCGCACACCTGCTTCACGCTGCTGAGCGTACCCGTCAGAAAATGCCATCCCTCCACATTCGCCTCCCATTGGTCGGCATATTTCTTCAGCACATCCGGTTGGTCGTGGTCCGGGTCGAACGTAATGCTGAGCAGTACCAGGTCCCGGCCCAGGCGCTCATTGAAACGTTTCTGGAGCCGCGCGAAATTGTTCGACAGCCGCAAACAATAATCCGGCAAAGGGCAGCGCGTGTAAATGAAGCTGATTGCCACTACTTTGCCTCTGAACCCCGAGAGCGTGACCGGACGGTTCATCTGGTCGACAAGCGAAAAATCGGCCACGGTCTGTCCAGGGCTCAACATATTGGGCAAACCTGACGGCGAACCTGCCTTGGATCGCATAGCCTCATCCAAAATCGCTAGGCGCCGGTTCTGCACCGGGTCGCGTTCCAAGCTATCGTACTCGCGCACATGCACATTAGAGATGTAAGAGGACGTCTTGCTAACAACCAGGGTGAAGTCGATTTTCTCGCCGGGCTTCAAGTTGTCAAGTACGCGCGGGTCATCCACGCGATACGGCATTGTCATTGCGTCCATATATCCTGGAATCCGGTCGTGAGACACCAAAACGGTACGATGCGGAGCATCTACGGTCAGCACCAACCCAGTAACCTCGTACCGCTGTGTTGAGGTTGCTCCGAGCCCTAGCGCGAAGAGCAAAGACAGAAACAACGATTTGGTACTTATCAAGTCAGATCCTTTCAACTACCGGAGGCGACGTGGCGCTGAGCGCGTCGCGCCGGTCCGCCCAATTGAAACGTGGGCCGCACCAATGTGGTGAGGCTTCTTTCAAATTCCTTGATCTCCACGAACTGATTAGCGCTCACGTTTTCAAAAGTCTGCTTGGTCTTCGAGGCCGGCCACCAAACCTCGATCTTCTCGATCTTGGCCGACTTGCCGAGTCCAACATGCTGCTGTAACGGCGAGGCGCCGAACGATCCGCCGCTACCTACCGTCCGCCAGATGGTGCGGCGCTCGCGCCCCTCATTCATCACCGTTACCGCAATGCGTGCACCGATCGCGCAGCGGTTGGATCTCACGCCTACCAGGCGCACGGTGATCCAGTCGTTGCCATGTTTGCCGGGATTCTCGAACAGACGGTTGGGGGAGCGATCGCCGGGTTGGGGGCCACCCATCACAGCAATAATGTCCTCGTCTCCATCGTTGTTCAGGTCCCCAAACGCTATGCCGTGGCCTTTCGCTAGCGCGCCCGTTCCCGACGAAGCAGTGATATCGACGAAATGTTTGCCTCGTTGGTTGTGGAGCAATACGTTGGGCAGCATGGACGCAAACGACGGATTACCGCTGCCCAGGTAAATATCCAGGTATCCATCGTTGTCTATGTCTCCGAAGTTGAGGCCCATCGGCATGAATACGCGATCGAGATTGACATCCGCCGTGACGTCCTGAAACTTACCGTTCCCGAGGTTCCTGTATAACTTCAGGGTTTCTCCTTTGCGCGGAAGCCCCATGTAGCTTCGCGCAACTTCTTCAATGGAAAAAAAATACGAGGTGACAAAGAGATCGGGATGGCCGTCGTTGTCGTAATCGAAGAACCAAGCACCAAAACTCATCCAGGGCGTGTTGACTCCGGCCTGCTCGGAAACCTCGGTGAACGTGCGATCTCCGTTGTTGTGGTAAAGAAAATCGGATCCGTTGAAGTTGGAGACGAAAATGTCGGGATACCCGTCGCCGTCGTAATCGGCGGAGACCACGGCCTTGCTGAATGCGGTTCGATCGATTCCGGCCTGGTGCGAGATGTCGACAAACGTCCCGTCGCCCTTGTTCAGGAATAACTGGCTGGGGGCGTTCTCGTTGGCGATGAAGAGATCCAGGTTGCCGTCATTGTCAAAGTCCAGCCAGACCGCGGATTGCGCTGGGCTCAGTGGCCCGTCCAGCAGTCCGCTCTGCGCGGTAACGTCGGTGAATGTGCCGTCACAGTTATTGCGCAGCAGAGAGTGGCGCCTCGCGAATTCCCACCCGCCGCGGAGAACGAGTATATCCACGCAGCCATCGTTGTTGTAGTCAGCCTGAATGATGTTGAGGCCGCCCAGTTGATCGCTGAGACCCGCCGCACGCGCGCGATCGGTAAACGTTCCATCCCCGTTGTTATGGAAATAGCGCAGCGGAGCGCAATCGTCAACTTGTGAAATGACTACATCCAAAAGACCGTCATTGTCGAAGTCGTCGATGATCACACCGCCGGCGTTTCCATATGTTGCGAGACCCGCTGCCGGCGCAACATCGAGAAACCGGCCCAGGTCCTCTTTCGACGCGAAGACCGAGGGCGGAATCAGAAACTCCTTGGGAACCTGTGTCGGATACTCATCCGCTGTCATGTATGCCAGGTTCACCATCCACTGCAATTCCGTATTGGAAGGGTCGCGCTTCAGGCCCCGGCTCAAGTAATCGATTGCCTTCTCCGCATCGGCACGCTTTGTATGCAGCGTCCCAGGGTGCGCCGGAAAAAGTAACGCCTCATTGATAACAGGATCCACCGCAGGGTCCGCGAAAGCGGCCCGATGGAGATAGTTTGTTCCCAGCACTTCTTCCAAGTGCCAGGCAAGTGGGTTGTTTGACGCCGACGAAGCGAGTTGATACGACGCTTCCACCTCTTTGATCGCGCTATCGAAGTCCCTTTGCGAAGACCACAACTGTCCCAGAGTGTAGTGGCTGTATCCCAGGCGGAAAGGGTCCATGGCCGCACCCTCGTTCGCGATGAGCTTCTGCATGGCCTCTATACCTTCGCGCGGCGCCTGCTCGCGCGTCGCGCAAACGCTTTTCAAGTCCGTCTGCCACGCCCGCAGTTGGGAGCCGACGGGCAGGCTGTTCCGGATCGCGTCGTAAAATTCTCCATAACCTGAATCTGACGGCGCCAACCGCACATTCTTTATCTCAGCCACAACTCGATCGCGGTCCGCGGCGGAATCCGCACGCTGGGGCTCCTTTAGGATTTTGAGGATTGCGTAACCAGCGGGAATTTGGACGACGCCTGTTACTTCACCGGGCTTCACGCCGCGCAACGCGTCTCTTAACTCCACTCTTAAGCTGTCGGGGTCTAGGATCCCGAGATATCCGCCATCGCTAGCCGTCGCATCGAGCGAGTATTGGCGTGCCAGTGCACCAAAATCTTCACCGGCGTGGAGCCGGCTGAGTACCTTATCGGCTTCTTCGGTAGTGCTGGTAACGATGAGTCCCACCGGGACCGCATGTGCTTCAACGCCCCAACTGCGCGCAGGGGCGATCATCCAAAGCACCGCCAGAACTTCGAAGACCAACCTCAATCGCGTTAGTCGCAACTGTACTACTCGAGACCCCATCAGTTTCGTCAGAATATCGTGGAACCATGGGAATGACAATAATCGAAAACGACTAACTTATTGTGAGAATCCCGCATAATATTGCGGCCAATCGAATTCGCAAAATATAGCGTCACTATCGTGGACAACCCGCTGCGCTTCTCCGGCGATCCCAATAGCGGCTAGTACCTCAGTTTTTCGGCAGCCTTCGCCGTTCCCAAAACACGCGCTCGTATCTTCTCAAACGCGATGTCTCGGGACGTGGACGTGTCGTCCGCGAAGGGTGCGAAGCCACAATCGTCCGTGGTTCCAAGCTGAGACACCGGCAGGTACTCGGCTGCTTCGAGAACCCGATCACACACGTCGCCGGGAGTTTCTACTACCCGGCTGATTGGATCAATAACCCCGACAAAGACCGTGTGATGGGGAAGCAGATGTTCACGGATGACACTAAGCACACGCGCCCGATTCTTCTCGCTGGACAATTGCACGTAGAAGCGTCCCACCTGGAGCTGAAAGAGGCCGGGAAGAAGCCCGGCGTAATCCACGCCGGCACTGTGCGTCGCGTCCTGATCGCCGCCTGGACAAGTATGCACGCCAATGCGAAGGCGTTCTTCGGGCGAGAATTGGTCCAACACCTGATTGTTGAGCGCGATGAAATTCTTGAGTAGCTCTCCCGACGGATCCAGCTTGAGTGCCAGGCGCCCCTCGGTGAAGTCGATTTGCACAGTATCCGCGCCCGCTCGAAGAGCCTTGCGAATATCCAGCGCGGCCTCGTCCACCAGGTCTTTTAGAAACGCGTCTTTGGAATACAGCGCAATGCCACTCGCGGGATAGAGGAGGCTCAGCGCCGACGCCGATATCACAGCTTGCTTCACAGGTAGCTTGGTACACTCGATTGCTGCTGTGACATAGCTGGACGCATAGGTGCCATAGCGAAAAGGCCCCGCCGTCAACTTGGGGAGTTGCCGTGTGTGTCCGTCTTCAAACGGAATAACGATCCCGTCGGAGGCTAGATTCGATAAACCTTCCAGAGGATATGTGACGAAACTGGACTTGGTCTGCTCGCCGTCCGTGACAATCGGAGAGCCTGTCTCTTCGAAGCGGCGAATGGTGTCCCGGAGCGCTCGTTGAGCGATTTGCTGGAATGCGCCGGCCGAGATCCTACCACCTGCTTTGTCTTCGAGGGCCGCAATCAGCTCAGGCGGCCGTGGTATGCTTCCGATCGGCTCAGTGGGTATTGGCATGGGCATTCTCCCTAAGATCTGTTGCCAGGACCCCCTTCAATGCGCGTTCCATTTCTTCCGGATGGAACCCGAAGGGCCCAGTTTTGCTCTTATAAGCCGCCCGGCCATCCCGGTCGATCACGTACAGGCGGTCCGGCCAACCAGTGTAGGCGCGTTCCGTGGGATTATCCAACGGGTCCAGCAGAGCGGGGATCGTCAGATGCAAGTTTCTCACGCAAGTCCCCGCGATCTCGCTCCGTTCCTCAGTGGTCTTGGGAGTCTGAAACACGACGTTCTGCCGCACATTGGACTCCATTTGCCATACGTCGCTGGGGTGCGCCTCCTGGATGTACACGATGTAGAATGCCACGCGGTCCTTATATTGTTCGTAGAGCCTGTTGAGCACGGGAGCCTCCCGGCGGAATGGCGGTCAAGTGTAGCTGCCGAATACAAGTACCACGGGCTTCGATCCGCGGAAGGACGACAACCGTACTACTCGGGACTTGTCCAGCGTACTCAGCGCAAAATCGGGAGCCATATCACCAACGTTAACGGTGCCGGCGCGCGCACGAAACCATAATGGTTCGAACGGCAGCACAAAGTAAAATGGCCGCGGCAGCTTCGACATGAACGCGCCGAATTGTTCGGGCGGCGCTTTCATCTTCATGTAGACAAAACCGAGGAACCCCAACCATGCGACGGCCAAACCAGCCGATATTAATCCAGTCGCTTTGAGAATGCATCTCGCCATTGGATTGCCCTCGAAATCCCTTAGCGGCGCGCGAAGTACCGCCTCGTCAATTGGGTAAGAATAGCGTGCCATCCGCCAAATGGCAATAGCATACAACTACTATTCGTAAGGCCCGGACGAAAAGTGGTGACTCTGTTTATAAGCC
>Ga0116105_1000481_pt1 | contig 10199 bp, 6 predicted proteins | sample June2015DPH_6_20_FD_89716 | JGI IMG/M metagenome (GOLD analysis project Ga0116105, IMG submission 89716) | Peatland microbial communities from SPRUCE experiment site at the Marcell Experimental Forest, Minnesota, USA - June2015DPH_6_10 | ecosystem: Environmental > Terrestrial > Soil > Wetlands >... | reverse complement strand
CGGTAAATCACAGGCATCGGCACGCCGCAGCCTACGATGCCGTAGGGAATGGAACCATCGGGCTGAATTTCTTTCAGCGTGTAGCGAATGACTCCGCGGACGATCTCGGGATAGCTGAAGATGAATGGCAGGGCGTGTTGCAGGGGATCGCGAGCTGCACCCTGGAATCCCATGATGTATTGGTAGACGTGGCCTTGCGAAAGAATGTGCTCGCGGAAGAAGCTGTCGTAGGTCAGATTGCTGCGAAGGTAATAGTTGTGCCAGGAGGTCTCCCGTTCTACCCACGGTTCGGAGGGCACACGGAAACGAACGCCATCCGTCTTCCACTGCGCGCTGGACCGGGACCACGCCGAGCCCACATCGGTTTGGTATTTGGCCACCAGAGCGTCGAGCGCGAAGCCTTGCGGAAGGTAGCCGTAGAGGAAGTGCAGGCTTCGAGTTTCGCCGGGATTCAGCGTGAGATCACGTTCCAGCAGTAGCGCGCTCTCGGGACCGGTCGAGCCAAGATCACTAGCTAGCTTGGTGGCGAGCCCGGCCGGATGCTCGATGCCGCCGCTGCCGAAAAATTCTGCAGCGTTGGTAGCGAAGCCATCGATCGGAACGTCGAGCGAGACCAGAAACGTCGACGGAGGGTTCAGGTCTTCCATGGTTGTTCCGGGCGCGGGTTCTGGAACCGGACCGCCAAAGAAGGTCGACGGGTTTTTCTCCAGAAGAGCTTGCACTCTCTTCCACGCCTGTTCGTCTTCGGCTGTACGGCCCAGGAACTTCTGCTTCTCGATGAGGCCGAGCCTGTTTCCCGTGATCCGAAATTGGTGCGCGAAGCGCCCGGCAAATTCCCGGCGAACTTCCGCGGCATTCGATGCCAGATGGCCCAGGCCCGCTTGCAGTTGCGCGCGATAAGAGAACTGATAATTCGAGCACCCCCAATATTCAATCCAGCGGAGGTTGGCTGGGGTTGTGCCGTGGTTGGTGACGGTAACCTGTGAGATCAGAACCGGGTCGTCGCCGAAAGGGGCGAAAATGACCTGATCGATTTCCCAGTTGTTGCCTCTTACTTTCTTTTGGAAGTAGCCCTCACCCAGAGTCCGGTCGAAGGATTCACCGTGTCCGGGATAGTAGGTGCTGAGAACTGTCGTTCCATCGGTGAGAAATCCGATGCCGGCGCCATAGTGTTGGTGCTCGGGGGAATAGTCGTTTAGAAATTTCGGTGAACCCTCGTCCTGCCTTACCTGCACATATCCGTAATTGGACACCGCCGCCACTAGTCGATCGTTGCCGACCTGATGGGTGTGGTCAGTCGAAGTGCGGTACTGCTTGTGGACGGGAGTAACAGCTTTGGGGTCGGCGATCTGATTGCAGGTGTAGCGATAAGCCGGCAGACCAAACTGATCCGTGATCCATTCGCCAAAATGGCCGGACCCGTAGGAGTTCGAACGGGTCGATTTGGTTTCGTCCGCTTGCGACGCCGGGGGGAGGAGATACGAATCTGTCTGGAATGCAGCCGCAAAGCTACTCAGACCCGGTTTGGATGACGCACCCGCTATTGCCATTCCAACAAACTGGCGTCGGTTCATGGTCTCCCCCTGTCGATCCCCGGCACTTCCTACCTGGCCGGGATTGGCGAGCGACGACAATCATTATCATCCATTTCCATGAGCCGACTTGTGAGCTTTCTAATTACGATCCTCTTTCTGGTTGCCACTCGCTTTCGTTACGACTTTGGAATTACGAGGGCGGTGATGCTGTAGCGCGGCACGACCACGGTGAAGGTGCCGCCCAGACCGTCAATCGGAGCCTGGGTGATGTCCTTGCCTGTTTCAAGCGTGACTTTGCCCCACTCGTAGCGCGTTCCCTTGCTGGCGTAGTTGTAGCCGTCGACGGTGACGGTCGCAGCGATGGACTGAACGGGATCCTTGTTGATGAAGATCAGGCCCAGGCCGCCGTCGCGGCGCTTCACGGCGTGAACACCCAGACGATCCATCGGCGTGCTAGCGGCGATAAAGGTATCGCCCACCCGCGCCACCTGGTGAAGGACTTTGAGTCCGAAGTAGGCTGGTTGGGGTTGGTTGTTGCTATCGAACAGAAGCGGGCTGAGGGCGTGGATGGGCGCCCACTCGACCGCATAGACACCGTCTTCGACCAGGGTCGCGGTCGCGTCGAGGGTGTAGAGGCCTGCCACTTCGGGGTTCTTGGCGGGCAGCCAGGGGGCGATTCCGGTGTTGGTAATGGCCAAGGGTGGGAGGTGGCCGGCGGGACAGAATTTCTTGTACTTCTCCGAAAGGTCGGTCACCAGCAGAGCGTAGTCGTGGTTGAGCGCGGATACGCTGAAGTACCTTTTCGTATCCAGGGGGTCCCTGGCCGTTCTGAGCAGATCATCCTCGTCGATGTTGATGTCGTAGTTGGGCGGAGCGCCTTTGCCCTCAAACATGGTAATGGCGCTGAAATCCATGCTGGCACAGGCGGCTTTCAACACTCCGGCGTTCCAGTTTTTTCCCATCGGGTTCGGGCTGTTGTCGCCGGACGTCGAGACGGGCAGGGTGAGTGCGGCGCCGACCAGGATGGTGGGATCTACGGCCTTCATGGCCTTGACGAATGCGGGCACGGCCGCGCCATAGGCCTGCGGGCCTACCTTGCCATTCTCGGAGTGATGGCCCCAATCCTTCGAGGTGGCCACGGGGCCGAGGTGAAGATCGGGTTCGGGAGAACCGCTCTCGTGGTACTTACCGGAGTTATCCGCGTCGGAGCCGAGGGTGTGGGCCTGGCCGTAGAAACCGTTGTTCCAGGGCTCGTGGCCGATGGTCCAGAGCTGGATGCCAATTGGCTCAGGATGGCCGATGCGCAGGGCATTAAAGCCGTCGTCGGTCGGGAGGGGAGTGGCGGCGCGCAGGCTGGCCCAATAGCCTACCGTCTTCCAGTCGTTGCCTTTGGAGTCTTTGCCAATCTCCTGAGTGTTGGTGGGCTTGCCGTTGACGTAGGCTACCCAGGCCGCGGCTTCTGCCGGTTCGCCGCCGCCGGTACCGTCGAGGTTGCTGCCGTAGTTGACCGTGATCAGAGCGGTTCCCAGCTTGTCGATGATGGGGACCATCGCCGGCAATTTCCGCTCGGGCGCGAAGGCGGGCGCGCGATCATTGGTGTAGGGATTGATGACGGCGCCGGTCGACCAGTGGTACAGAGCATCGATGCCGTTGTTTCCGGGAAAGCGGAGGCTGGTAACGCCAGCGTCCTGCAGGAGTTTCACGGTTGACGGATCGAAGGCCTTGGCATCCCAGCGGTCGCCGGATACGCCGATCGACGTGGTGTAGAGGACTGCCTGTCCCTTGGTAGGATCCACATGGACGGTGGTCTTTAATTGCGCGTGGATTGGAGTGGCGGCTGACAGGATCACCGCTAGAAGCAGGGCGGCAGTGGGAAGAACTTGCGGGCAGCGGACGGGCGCGTTCCGGCGCAGGCCGTGCAGCGAGAAAATGTCAACCAAACCGTTATCCAACCGAAACCAATCGAATCGCAGAAACATTTTGGGAACTCCCCGGGGCAGTGATCTTGGCGAAAACACAAAACGATACTCTCATGTAGGGAAGATTGGGAGGGAAAAAATTGACTGCGTTTTCGGGCAGGAATCCAGTCGCGGCAGAGAGCGGCTGGAGTTGAACCCCGCCAGCCGCTCCGCCCGCAGGTTCCACTAACAGTTCGCGCTAGCAGGTTCCACTGATGGTTTGACCGCACACGGTTCCGGTGATGGTACAGGCCGTGGCAGAGGTAATGCTGTCGCTAACGTTGATGGTGCAGACCTGTGATGAACTCGATCCCCAGGAGACGCCGCCGGTTTCGGTGAAAGTGATGGGATAAACGACTGCATCATCGCTGAAAGTGATGCTTCCGGCGATAGCGATATCGGGATCGCCGTTCAGAATGAGCGAAGAGACGGAACAACTGGTCGGGGTAATCGTAAGAGCGGTCGCTATGGAACCGCTGCCACTCGAGGTCAGGGAGCCGTCAATGCCGCCATCGACGGAGATGGTGCCGCCACCGGGGCAGGAACCGGAGTAGGAAACCGTCCAATCGCAGGTTTCTCCGAGGTTGGTTGCGGTGCAGGGAGTCGACGACGAATCCGGGTGAAGGTCGTTCATCACGGTGGCCAGACTGTGATGAGCCCCGCGTTCTGCGAGTGCATCGGAGGAACTGGAGGAAAAGGCGGCCGTGAGGGCCTGATCGAGCGCCAGCGAGACCTGTTGTGATACAGCCTGGGCCTGGGCTTGTGACACAGTATTGCTGCTGTTGGAACTGCTGCCACAACCAGTACAGAGAAGGGGCAGCAGGGCGGCGGCTAGGGTCAGGTACAAACGCGCATTCCTTAGCAGGCAAAACACAAGAACCTCCTACGCGAACAGATTTTTTGGAGCTGAATCGGGAATTATTTTAAGTCTTGGCCGGAGGCTTGCGAAGCGTTTTCCGGGGCGAGGGTATCGCATGATGTAATAGCGAAGGCGGGTGTTGCGCGAAGCCAGGGCAATTCGTGCCGGCAAGATTCAGTGACTCAATCTTGCTTGCTGAAATAAAAAAGGGCGGCGTGCGCTGACGCGCTCGCCGCCCTGTTCTTAATTCAACTCGTCGTTCTTCGTTCAAATCGTACTGTTTTATGCTCCCACGCTGGCCGACCGGGCCAGAGATTCCGGGCGCAAGGTTTCCGCCATCCGCCCAAAGTATAGGCGGTAAGAGCGGTAGATGCCGAACATGACCGGGAAGACTGCGAGTGCCAGTCCCCAGCCCATGTGCGAACTGACAGCCTGGACCATGGTGGTGACTCCCGCGCTGACTATGTAGTACGGGAACGAGAGATGAGCAAGGCTCCACCAGATCTGTCCCAGCGCTTTGCCCTCGCTTACGGCTACGATGGCGGCGACCGGAGCGGTCTGTCCCAGGAACAGGGTCGCTGTTGCCAGCGCCAATCCCAGGGTGCTGGAGCTCCACTGCATCCCACGCAGCCAGTCGGCGTGGAACATCAGAGTGGCCAGGCAGCTGGCGAAGGCCATCATGCTGACGTTGAAGGCCATCTGCTGCGGGTTAAACTTCGCACCCTTCCGCGGCCAGCATTGCACCACGGTGGAAACCAGGGTGATGACGACTGCTTCGGCGGCGCTCAGATTCACGACCGCGGTCAGCAGGAAGGGCAGATTGACTGACATGTTGCCGTTAATTCCCGGCAGTTTGACTTTCATCCGCGACGTGGCTGCCGCCAGCGCCAGAACCGCCAGAGCGAAGTAGGTGTGCATGGTGTGGCTCACGAACCCTGCATACCCTGCGGTGATGACTGCGGCCAGCATCATTGCGCCGATAAAGGTCTTAATTCGCCGTGTGTTATTCATGATCTCGTCTCCTTTCGTAGTAGGTGCACACGGCTAACTATTGCTCATCGTCTCCAGCGTCAGAGAATGCGGCGTCGGTACTGGATACCGATGCGCCCCAGACCACGCTGGTGGCTGACTCTCCGGTACCTGTGACGGAGCCCCAAACTACGCTGAAGGCGCTTAATGCGCTGTTGTTCCAGGGCACCGAAGCGCCCCACACCACGGAGGTGCCGCTCACGGTCGAAGCTCCCCAAACCACTGACGCTCCCCAGACCACAGAAGCCCCCCAAACCACGGAGGTGGAGGCCACGGTCGTGTTTCCGTACACCAGTGAAACCGTGCCGTTGTTGTAACTGACTGCCGGTGAAAGAGCTGCGCCCAAGGCAGCGGGAGCGAGCGCAGAGCTGCTGGTAGTTGCGGATTGCACGTTCAGCAATCCCGATCCAACCGCGAACATATCGTAGAAAGAAGTGAAGGTCTGCGACAGATGCGGCACATACGCTGACGTAGAAACGAGCCCAAATGCTACGTTGATTTTGGTCGCGGTCTGCATCAGCCGGGCCTTCACTTGATCCGGAGTGAGTGTGCTTTGCTCCTGCAACAACAAGGCTGCCGCGCCGACGACGGCGGGGGTGGCCATGCTGGTGCCGCTCAAGGTGAAGTAATCGTTATTACCGTCGGTGCCAGTAATTAGCTCAGCGGGATAAACTGCTTCCAGCGTAGCTCCAGGGGCGGACAGAGAAACAATGTCATTGCCCGGCGCTACCATGTCTGGCTTCACGATGTGATCGTAGGTGGTGGGGCCCTTCGAGCTATAGCTGGCCAAGGTTTCAGCCGAGGCGGAAGTGGAACCGTTGCTCTTGGTTGCGCCCACGGTAAGAACGAAAGGATCGTTGCCCGGAGCCGTGACGGTTCCGTAGCCGTCGCTGCCGTCGACGCTCAAGCGGCCATAGTTGCCGGCGGCCACAACCACAACGATTCCGCTCTTCCAGGCCGATTCGACTGCCTGGCAGAGAGGATCCTGCGTGTAGCTGACGAAGATTCCGCGGCCCAGCGAGATGTTCATGATGCGGATGTTGTAGGTGCTTTGCAAGGCAATCGCTTCCTGGATGGCGGCAATTACCGTGCTGTCGGTGCCGGCGCCGTTTTCGTCCAATGCCCGGAGGTCGACGAAACTGACGGCTGGGGCTACGCCTTCATACTGTCCGCCGGAAAGCGATCCGTTGCCGCCAATGATGCCGGCGACGTGGGTGCCGTGACCGTAGAGGTCGTATTTTCCGCCGATGAGGTTAGTGGTGGGCGTTCCGGTAAAGTCCTGGTGATAGAGCACGCGCGAGGTGCCATTCGCGTTGTGCAGATCGGGGTGGCTGTCGTTGATGCCGCTATCGATCACGGCTACGGTCACGCCGGCGCCGGTGTATCCAGCGCTCCAGGCCGAGGGCACGCCGGTGGCGACGTCGGTGGTTTCATCGAGAACTTTCATGGGGTGATCGAGGCTCACGGACGCGATCTCGGGATCGGCCTCGAGTTTGGCCAGGGCGCTGACCGGAATGGTGAACGCCGCACCTTTAATCATGTGCAGCTTGGAGTGCAGAACGCCGCCCCGGTTTTTCATGGTGGCGTAGTGGGCCTCGGTCGGCACCTGGTGGTACTGCACGATGACCCTTACGGTCTGGTCCTTGGCCGTGCCCTGATGGGCTGCGGCAAGCAAGTCGGAAAGCTCGGGAGCGATCCGCGAAGAGAACTTGCCGGTCGCGCCGAAAGGTTCATTGGCGAACTGGCCGAACGCCATTCCTGTTGCCAGGAACAACACCAGGCTCAAACGTTTGCCCCATGCGGCGCTGTGTCGTTCGCCGCGTTTTTTCGGTTTCGGTGAATTCTGTGTACGAACCATAAACCTTACCCTGCTTTCTTGAATGGGGGAAAGATCGAGCTATTACCCACTCCGACTGTTGCACGGGAGGAGCCAATCGAATCCTCGCAAGTGGTTGTTTCTATTGAAGATCGCGGAGCCTGTTTAGAGATGATTGGGCCAGTCTGTCCCGCGAGTGGGGGCGTGGGACATTGTGTCCCACGATTTCGCGGAAGCGACGGTGCCTTGCCGTTCCCGCGTTTTGGTGCAATTAAAGCCAAAACTCGGCCGAGGGAGGGTGAGGTCAGGCAAGGCTGGAGGTGGGAGCCAAGGGTTCTCGACGGGTCAATGAGCGCTATGGCCTTGATTTCATCAACCATGTGCCAAGGGCCATACGAAACAGATTCATGCGTCTGAGTCTTCAAGGCGCGTATGATTTCGACTGAACCGCCATTCGGGGGTGCTGAGTGAGCGACGAGTGGATCAAAACGCTTGCAGATCGTAGAAGAGTGAAATTCACCAACCAAGAGCTGGACGAGAGCGCGTTTCTCACCGCTCAGGTCGAAGGCAACAAAGTGGTCTATTCCATCGTATTGAACGACGCGAAAAACCCGCTCAGTCGTGAAGAAGTTGAAACTCACTTCGAGGGTGAGCTTTCAAAGCTGTCGCCGAAACCGAATTGAGCCTCCGAGCCGTAGCGCCTTCGCCGCGATCTTTCGATTCGCCCACGCTTCCTCTAGAGCCCTTCACACCCTACAAGGGCAACGCTGCTTCGTTTTCTGCCTCCAGCCGCCGGTCACGATGCGGCTGGGTACGGGGGTGTCCAGTGCTGAGTTCACACTTCTTGCCCGGCCCCGCGCCACAAGTCGGGCAACGGACAGCCAGTACCTGTTTGAGAGTCAGCTTCTTGGCCTTCATGGTTGCGGATTATGCGGCAATCCGCACAAAGAGAAATGGTCAATTTCGCCCAGTGAACTCCGAATAATAGGCGATAAATCCCCGTTACGCTCATTGAGCGCGTTCAGACACGTAGGGAAGAGTTTCTGAGGATTAGAGGGTTGCGGCTTTGCCGGTGGCGAGTGGCTGCGGCATTTTCGGCATGGCGGCCATCAAGCGCTGGGTGTATTCGTGGCGGGGACTGAGCAAGACCTGCTCGGTGGTTCCGGTCTCAACGATCTGGCCTTCGTGCAGGATCGCGATGCGGTCGCAGATTCCGGCGACCGAAGCGAGATCGTGAGAGATGTAGAGGATCGCCATTCCGAAGGCGCGGCTCAGTTCGCGGAACAGGGCTAGAATCTCGGACTGTGTAATCACGTCGAGGGCGCTGGTAGCCTCATCGGCAATCAGCAGAGCGGGACGATGCATGACAGCCATGGCAATCAGCACCCGCTGCGCCTGCCCGACGCTCATTTGGGAAGGATACTTGCGGAGGAATTCGTCGCTCGAGGGCAGACTCACGCTTTCGAGCGCGGCGCGGATGGCGCGGTCACACTCGGCCGCCGGGCCGGAGGCGTGGGCCCGCCAAGCTTCTTTTAGTTGGGTGCGAATCTTCAGGGCCGGATTCAGCGACGACAGCGGACTCTGCAGCACCAGCGCGATTTTTCTTCCGCGCAGGGCGCGGAGATCGCGTTCGCCCAGGGTCAATAGATCGGAACCTTCGAACTGGATCGAGCCTTCCGTTTGCACGCGCTTGCCATCGAGCAGGCCGAGAATCGCCATGGCCAGTGTGCTCTTGCCCGATCCGCTTTGCCCTACCAGGCCGAGCACTTCGCCCTGGCGGATCTCGAATTTCACATCGCGCAACACGGCAGGCTTCTCGCCATAGCGCACGGAAACGAGGGCGGCGAGTAGAACGTCGGGTTGAGAGCTTTCGCGCATGCTAAGTAATGCCTCGGTGTTCCCGATGGCTCAAGATTTCAAGATCCGTGCTAATCCGCGCAAATCCGTGGCAAAGGAAGTCGCCTTACTTCACCGACAGACGCTCAACATTCCAATACGTCTGCGGCACCAGGATCACCGGGTTTGCGCCTTGCACATTGGCTGAGACGGCCGACAGGGCATTGCGATTGACGAGATAAATAAATGGAGCCTGCTCGACGGCAATCTGCTGCACGCGGTCGAAACTTTCCTTTCGCTTCTTCGCGTCGGCCGCGGACGCTTGCGCCCGCATCAAGCGGTCGATCTCGGCCTCCCACGGGGTTTCCGGTGATTTCTCCGACGGATTCCACTGGTGATTTTCCGACGAACTCAGCCACACATTCATCTGCTCGCTGGGGTCGAGTCCGACGTTGGTGAGGCCGAGCAGGATGGCTTCGTAGTCGAAAGTCTGCGTCATGCGCTCGATCAGGGAAGGGAAGTCGAGGGTGACCACGTTTACTTGAATGCCGATCTTCTGTAGGTCTTCCTGAATCATGGTGGCCATGCGTTCGCGAGATTTGTTGCCCGCGTTGGTGATGATGGAGAACACGACCGGGTTGCCGTCTTTGTCTTTCAACGCGCCGTTCTCGAGGCGGAAGCCGTCGTTTTGCAGTGCCTTGAGCGCGGCGTCGGAGGAATAAACTTGAGGCTTGAGCCTGGCGTTGAACCAGAATTTGTTGGCCGGAGAAACCGGACCCACGGCGGCCTGCGCGTGTCCGCGAAAAACGACGCGGGCCAGGTCTTCGCGATTGATTGCCTGGGAAATCGCCCGGCGGAAGTTCGCCGAGCGGAACCAGTTCTTCTTGTACCCCGGTAACGGAGATTTGGCGACTTCGTTGAACCACATCTGCTCGCTGTCGAGCGACGGGCCGGCATCATGCACGAGTTGGGGAGAAGTGGCCGCCAGTTTATCGAAGTACTCGCTGTCGAGCGAGTTAATTAGGTCGATTTCATTGCGCTTGAAGCGCAGCATTTCCACATCGCGATTGGGCTGAATATCGAGGCGAATGGAGTCGAGGTATGGCAGCTTCCGCCCTTGCGCGTCAGTCTTCCAGTAGTTTGGGTTGCGCTTCAGTTGTACTGTG
>Ga0116105_1000479_pt1 | contig 10205 bp, 7 predicted proteins | sample June2015DPH_6_20_FD_89716 | JGI IMG/M metagenome (GOLD analysis project Ga0116105, IMG submission 89716) | Peatland microbial communities from SPRUCE experiment site at the Marcell Experimental Forest, Minnesota, USA - June2015DPH_6_10 | ecosystem: Environmental > Terrestrial > Soil > Wetlands >... | reverse complement strand
CCTTGGAATTCACCGCTATCGATAACATCTCAAACACTATCCCTTAGCGGGTGCGCCACTGTCAACCCGCGAAATCCCGTCAAAAAAAGTCATAGGGAGCGCCAAACCAGCTTAGCAAGTTATAACGTTGAGCGGTGTCACTTTTGCTCGGTGTCTTAATCGGTAGAGCACGCGAGCGGCCACCAAAATGCAAGATTCCTCCTCGAGTTCCACCGCGGAACCGCCTACAAGTTGCTTGCCGAGTGGGCGATTTCGCGCGACGCGCAATCTCCGGCTGGCGCCGCGTCCGGAATGGAAACCGTAATAGCGCAGGCTGATTTTGAATGACGAACGCGCGGCGGGCAGCGGCAGCTCTGCAGAGCGGCATTTATTGGGGGATTTGCAATCGTGAATGGCGAACTAAGCGCCAACAGCAACACGAAGCGCTATCCGATCCTGGATGCGTTGCGATTCGTGTTTGCATTTTGGGTGGTAATGGATCACTGCGGGGAATTTCCACTGTTTGCGAACGCCGATACCTCTGTGCCGGCCGTGTGGCTGCTCAGCCACAGCTACGCGACGATCGTTTTCGGCGTCGCGGCTGTGATGGGTTTTTTTGTCATTTCGGGTTTTTGCATTCATCTTCCATTCCGAAACGGGAAGGCTTTGCCCGTCGTGCGATTCTACGCTCGACGTTATGTGCGAATCCTGATCCCGGTAGCGGCGGCGATCGCAATCTACCGGTTTTCGGGGAATCGCCAGCCTCTGTTTGGCCCGAAGTCCATAATGTGGAGTTCGGTGTTGTGGAGCTTGATGTGTGAAGAGATTTATTACGCCGTGTATCCAGCCGCGCACTGGTGTCTGCAACTTTGGGGCTGGTTCCCTGTAATGTCTGGCGCATTCACGCTGGCCTTCTTCACCGCGCTCCGGCATTTTCATAACGAGCTGTGGGGCGATTTCGGCGCGATCCAGACGGCCGTGATTCTTTATCCTGTCTGGCTTCTAGGATGTCTGCTCGCCGAGAAAAACGAAGGGCTCAGGCCGCTTAATTCCGCACCGGAGATCTGGACGTGGAGATGTCTAACGGTTGGCGGAGCCTGGAGCTGCGAAATGCTGAGTTTTCACGCAGCCGTCCCCTATACGCAGACGATGCTGTGGTTTGGTATTCTGGCGTTCTTCTGGCTGCGAAAAGAGCTGGCGTATAGTTTGAACAAACAACCCGCGGGAGCGCTGGTTTCCGCCGGTGGCTGGAGCTACTCGTTGTACTTAGTACACATTCCGTCGCTACACATTTATGCCCAACTGCGGGTGCCAAACTTTGGCGCCCAATTAAACTGGTGCCTCGCTATCGGTTTCGTCATGGGTTCCGCCTATTTATTTTATCTGGTCGTCGAGCGGCCATCGCACCGTCTGGCCCGGAGGCTGGGAACCGGCGAGCGTCCCGCACCGCAACGAATTTCGCAGCCTGCGGTGCACGACTCGTTCGCACCACGCGGCAAATCGGCTCGAGCCATCTCCATCGGGCACTTGTAAACCTCAGCGCGTCGGTGCTCACTGCACTACTTGATCGTCGCGAGTCTACAATCTCAGGGTGTGTTGCACCATTTGGGGTCAGGCGGCTCGACAGCGTGCGTCGAGCGGCCGCGCAGCTGAGAATTGACGAGTTGTTCTTCCGCGTGCTGCTAGGTTATTTCTATTCCTTGTATCGCGAGAGCGTGGAGGATTTCATGCGCCCAACGGCGAACGGGCTGATGACTGGGCGGTTGCGGCGCAACTGCCGGCACTTCGTATGAGACATTGGTTTCAGCCAAGAGTGCCCAACCACGGAACAATTATTCGACGTCCAGCTGGCTATTCCGGTCGCGCACGCGCCTTGCTGTACGGACTGGCAAGCCTCGCGAAGGCAGCGGCGAGGTGGTGGCTAGGTGGGCTTGCAGAAGAAACAGCAGGGCGTTAGAAGGAATATGCAGATTGAAATCGACGAGACTATGGAGCAGGAGTCCGCAGAGTGCCGCGATGGCTCCGGCATGAACAGCGCGCGAAAGATGACCCTGTTCGGCCGTGAAGCTTTTGCGCGCATCGCGAAAAAGAACCCACAAGAATGCTAAGCCGCAGAGGCCGCCGAGGACGCCCATTTCGGCGAGCAGTTCCATATAATCGTTGTGAACATGATCAACGACCAGGCCGTCGTAAAGAATTTCGTAGCGTGGGTATACGGCAACGAGCGATCCTAGGCCTGTTCCCGTGACCGAATGATCGCGGAAAATATGCGCTGCTGCGCGAACCATGGTCGCGCGTCTTGAAAGCTTTACGTCGCCCGGGTGTAGAGTCGAGAATTTTTCGATTGCTCTCCCGGCGCCGAGCCATGCGACCAAAGCCAGAGCAGCGAATCCAACGAACGCGAGCGCCATAAGCCCCGGTGCTTCGCGCGCCTTGCGGAAGCGGGCCAGCAGCGCCAGAACGGCAAGCTCAAAAGCAAAGCTGACGATACCACCCCGTGATCCAGAAAGCACCATCGCCCCAACGGGAACGATGATCAGCAGTCCCGTCAGAGGAATCATGTCGCGCCGCAACCCGCGGAAAATCATCAGAGCTAGGCCCGCCGTGAGCGTAAGTTCTACGAACCCTGCGAAGTGATTTCGGTTCACAAATGGGCCGAAGGGATCGCCGCCGGCGGTTAGCTGGCGAAATCCGTATATTTTCGCGTCAGAGGTGAAATGTTGCACGATACCCACCAGTGACACGAAGAAGCACAGGAGAATAAGGAACCACATGACGGCCGTAAGATCGCGTCGTTCGCGAAAGACCTGAGTAGAGAGAAAGAAAACGATCAAATAGGCGCCCAGTTTCAACAACTCGACGCGAGTTAAAAATGGATACGGTGTAACGCGCGAGATAAGTTGCGCCAAGCCAATACCGAATAATCCCGCTAGTGGCCAATTCAGCGGACTCCAGTGAATCCTGACACCGCGATCGAAGAAAATGAGCGCCGCCCAGCCCATGAATAGCGCGCTAGCTCCAATTTCCAAGACGGATTCTGACCACACTTCGACCCCGCCGAAGGCCAGAACGGTAAACGCGAATAGGAATAGAAGGCCGTTACGGATCGTGCTCATCGCTTCCCGTCGCCCTCGGTTGCCGCAGGAACCAGCGAAACATCCGCGATCCAGACCCAACCGCTCAGCTTGTTGTCAAATAGTCGACTGCGATCACGCATCACGCGAATCAAAAGAAAATGCGTGCTCGGTAAGCTCGTGAAACGAAGTTCCACTGGTGTCCACCCATGAGATCCAGTCATATTTTCTGTGTGCTGGTCAATCGCGCCATCGTGATTAGGATCGATAATAGAGAATCGAATTCCACTCTCGGTAGTAATATCCTCGGTCCTCATGTAAGCGTGGAAATCGTACGTTACACCGGGTTCCACTGGAACATATTGAACGGGCTGTGCGAGCGTCAAGTTGGTACCGCCGTTAAATTGCAATCGCACGGCGCGCACGCCGTAAGAGGGCGGAGCGCTATCGAAGTCGATCGCACCTCCGAGGTAGGGTTTCCATCGCCAGCCCAGGCCTCCATTATCGAAATCGCGCGAAAAATCACCGTTCCACACCAGCGAATGGTTCAGCGGTTCATCGTGCGGCAGTCCCGCCGCGGTGAGGGCTTCGATCCAGACTTGCTTGGCGTCGGTGGAGCGGTCGTCCTGAATCAGCTCGTCGAGAAACGGAAACGTGCGCGGCAGAGCCAGAATCTTTCCCAGCGCAAGAATGCGGCGCCACACCGTAAGCGCAGCATCCGGTTGGCGAATCGACGCGAAAAAAGTCAGCGCTTGAACGTAAGCGTCCTGATCCACGGGCAAAACCTGGTCGAGCAAAATATTTACGTCGTGGCTCGAGCGCCACACGCGGGAGATCGCCAGCGTGAGCAGCCTGGGGTCCGATTGCACCGCGTGGCGAATTTCCGCGTAGCCTTCCGCTTCTTTTTCCTGACGCAGCAGAAAATTCCCGTAGTTCCAGGCGACTTCGGCGGAGAGCGGATAGACGGAGCGCGCGCGTTCAAAGGAGTTCTGCGCAGCGTTTAAATCTCCGTTGGCTTCGTAGGCGCCGGCCAGGTTCATCCAGAAAGTTGCGGAGAGCGGATCATCCTGCACGGCGTGTTGGTAATCCGCGAGTTCCTGCTGGGGATCGGCGCTAGCGAAATCGAGCTGGCGGTAGCGGCCCAGCAGGTCCCAAGCCTCGGCGTTGCCCGGTTCGAGTGCGGCGCCGCGCTCGATTACTTCCAGCCGCGTGGAATGGATGCGATGGTAGGCGAGCCAAAGCCGGACCGCCTGATAGGAGAGCAATGCACCTGCCGCGAGCGCAAACACCAGAATTGCCGCTCGCGCTGGGCCTTGCTGGAGTGTTGGCTGCACAGAGCCGTAATGTCCTATGACTGTCGGTAGTTTCGCAAGGCTAAATTGAAGTCTGACCTCGGCGAAAATTTACGGCAGGGGCGCGGCAGCGCACGCGATGGAAACCTAGCTGCGCGAGCCGCGCACTTACTTCTGCCCAAAACGATAAATCATGCCAACGGCGGCGCGGTAATTTCCCTGGCTGCTGCCGCCATAGGAGCCGGCATTAATCTGGCTGAAGTTGGTGTGTTCGTAGTCGAGCTCAATCAAACGAATCGTCCAGCGCTTTTTGAATTTCACATCGAAGCCGCCTCCGCCCATCCACGCGGTGGACCAGCCCCAATGACTGTACGGATTGAATCCGCCCTGGCTCTCCAGGTTGTAACCGGAATAGGCCGGACCAACCAACACCTCGCCAAACGGAGTGATCTTGTGACGGTGTCCGAGAGGATAAATGCGCGCTCCAAACATCAATGAGTAGAGCTGGGTGTTGCCGTTCACGCTGTTGATGTTGTAGGTGCCGGAAAGATCGGCGCCGACGCTCAACCAGCGGAAAATGCGATAGTCTGCGTACGTCGAAAATCCATTCATGTTCAGGCGGTGGGAGTCCGCCTCCAGCAACGACCGGTACATATATCCGCCACCCAGTTCGAAATTCGAGCGCGAAGGTTTCTCCAAATGCGGCTTCGGGATATGCGGAAAGTGCGGCTTCGGAATCCCGAACAACAGGTTTTCCGGCGGGGGACTGACGGGCATGGGACTGACCGGCAAGGGACCGAACAGCGACAGCTCTTGCGCCGAAACGGGCAGACCGAATGATGCCAACAAAAATAAAATTCCCGCTACCTTTTTCATCAACTGCGTCCTCCAGAAATGGCTTGGTATTTCATATTTTTTCATGGTGCGAGTTTTCAGATGCGGGCGCCCGGGAATACGTTGGCACGCGGCGGCTCACTAGGATAGATGGAAAGCCCCGCAAAGTGTAGTGCCGGGCACAAATCATCTGAATGCGAGGGAGCCTGATCGAGCGGTGCCCGCTCGACGCCTCAGCCGAAATAAAGCTCGAATCGGACCGCCTGTCAGCGCGTAGCCTCTGAACGCAAAAAAAGGCCGCGCGCCCGGTAAGACAGAGCGCGCGGCCTGAACGGTGTTCGACCTGATTCTTATTGGGTGATGGTTACGTCCACCGTGATCGCTGCCTGGCTGACGCCTCCCGAGGACGGTGTAACCACGATGGTCGATGACTTGGACGATCCTCCCGGATTTCCGGTGCAGCCCGCCACGAGCACGAAGACCATCATGGCTCCAGCGAGTCCCAGACGCGTGCGGAATCGCCGCACTTCGGGAAGCATGAACAGCAGGCTAATCGCCAGCATGAGGAAGAGCACCTGCCGCAGCAACGCGGACGGCGGCAGCTTCATGGATTGCGGCGGCACGATGAAGGACGCAGCCGTGATAGAACCGTTCACAGTGGCGACCGGCGCAATCTGCGTTAGATTGGCGGTGGGCACGGAGCACGAGCTAATCAGCATTCCGGTTCCGGGAGCGCAAGTGAAAGCAACGGCTCCGGCGAAGCCGCCCGAGCCGGTGACCACGACCGGGAACGTGCCGGTGGCGCCCCTGGCCACACTAATAGCCGCAATGGAAACCGAGTAGCTTGAGGTAGCGCTGCCCGTGCCGGTAAGCGCGACCGTCAGCGGATGAGGGTGCCCCGGCGCAGGCGGCGTGTCGGCGCTGTCAGGTGTTTGCAGTGTTGCGGCGTTTGACCCTGCGGCCGACGGTGTGTATATGACGCCCAGCGTGCAGGAAGCTCCGCCCGCGAGCGCCTCACCCGCCGTGCAGGTTCCGCCGGCCGCCGGGGCGCTGAAATCTCCGGCGTTGCCTGACGTGGCGGTGATGGTGATCGTCAGCGGCAGGGTGATAGCTGAAGTCGAGTTGTTCATGATAGTGAAAAAGAACGGCGCGGTGGGTGTTCCGACCAGCTGCGATCCGAAATTGTTACTGGCGGGCGTAATCGTGATTGTCGGCGTGAACGGTAATTCGGCAACGAACGCGTTCGTTGCGCCGGGTGCTCCCAGCGAAGTCTGAAACGCTCCCGCGGAGGTCAGCATGTCGGGAGCCGTCATATAGCCAGCGACGTAGGCGTTCGTGCCGGAAACGGCGATTCCCTGAGCGCTGTCTGCGGTTGTCAGGGTGTTGTTTAGTGTTTGGCCGCCGAAGTATGTCGAGTAGACCAGATCAGCCAATCCCTGGCCGTTAGGGCTGATCTTGGAGATGAACGCCGTGCCATTTGGATTGTTACGCGCTTCCTGCAAAGCTCCTTGCGTGATGGGAAAATCAGCTGAACCTGTCAGCCCGGCTACATATGCGAGGCCCGCTGAATCGGATGCAATCGAAAAGCCGGTGTCGCTGTTAGTGCCGCCCAAAAAAGTGGAGTACTGCAGCGTGCCGGTCGCGGTATTGAGAAGAGATACGAAGGCTACGCCATGCGTTACGCCTGCTGCCGGAGGAATGGAACCGGCGGTAACTGGGAAGTTCGCTGCCGCAGTGGTGCCGGTGATGTAAGCGATTTTGGTTGCTACTTGTGGAACACCGGTTCCCAGGTTTACGCCGAAAGCAGCCTCCGCACCAGGGTTTCCACTCAGACATTGCGAGTACGTAAGGGTTTGAGCAGTAGTGTTGACGACCGAAATGAAAGCCGAACCGCTACCGTTGGCTCCGCATGCTGCGCTGCCCGCAATCGCGGCGCCTGCTACAGGAAAATCGCCGGACATCGTGCCACCGACCAAATAGGCATCGGCGGTGGTATCCACCGTGACCGCCTGCGCCGTGTCGGCGAATCCGAAGAGGAAGCTGCTCCCGGCGCCGGACCCGCCTATGTATGTCGAATAGAGCAATCCCGGCATCCCGGAAACTGTGGTATCAAACTTCGAGAGAAATGCGTTTCCCGCATCGCCAGTGCTCGTTTGTCCTGGGGTAATTTGCGTTCCTACCTGTGGAAAAGTCGTCGACTGCGTAACACCCACCACGTAGGTTTTTCCGGCCGCGTCAACCGCGATACCGAATCCTTCATCGTTAATGTCGCCACCCAAATACGAGGAATAGGCTAGTTGTGCTGTGCCGGAAGCGGAGGGCGCCAGCTCGGTGACAAACGCCGCCGATGCGGTAGTGACATCAGTTGGAGGGATCGAGTCATATGGAGTTACCGTTGTACTTAGCGGGAAATCGGAAGATCCCGTGAAGCCCGTCACGTAAATGTTCGGGGTCGCAGCCGTGTCCACCGCAATCGCAGTAGCTTCATCTCCGAAGGTATTTCCGCTGCCGCCCAGGTATGTGGAGTAAATCAGCGCCGTGCCACCCGGGTTGAGTTCAGTGACGAAAGCGGTCCCGAGCGAGGCGACATCGGCTGGCGGAGTGGCCGAAATGGCATTCTTCTGTGGAAACGCGGTTGATGAGGTACCGCCCGCTATGTAGGCGTCACCGGCCGTGTCCAGCGCGATGCCCAAACCAAGATCGATACCCTCGCCTCCGACGTACGTGGAATAGTTCAAAACCGGGTCAATCGTCAGAGGTTGGGTGTGATCGTACGGCGCAACGGCGAAACGAATTTGGCGATCGCTCGCAATCGTATAACTGCCCGCAATCTCTCGACGCTGGCCGTTCACTTCCTGATAAATGACTGGCTTCTGTAGCGCAACTTTGCCGCCCGCGACGCTCATCAGGACATCGCCTTGGGAATTTGTTTCCAGTTTGCGTGCGCCGGCGATACTGAGCGCGATCGAGTTGGGGTCAGCGCCTGGCGCGACGACAAAGTCATATTCCAAACGTTGCTGGTGTCCGTAGAAGAGCATGTCCACGCCGGGATAAATTCCCTGGTAACGCACCGCTTCGTAGGAAGGAATGTCCGTGTGCCATTTCTTCGGATCGTTGCCGATGAAGTAGCTAGTCTTTCCCGGCAGCCGTTTCATTCCGGCGATTTCAGCGGCCGGATTGGCGCCGTCGAAATGTATGCGAAGAACGGAAGTCTTCACTACGGCATTGGGCTTGCGCTGCATGCGCGCCGCGACAAAAGACGCGCCCTTCTTGGAAATCGCGGCGACGGTCCCCGGCTGGCGCAAAGTGAGCACTGCTTCCTGGTCGGTAAGGAACAATTGATACCTCTGGCCGTGGGCGAGGTAACGAACCTCCCGGGCTGTCTGCCCTTGATTGGCTTCGAATGCCAGCGGCAGCGCGCCGTACTCGCTCGAAACGTTTGCTTTTTGGAGGCCGCTTAGCGCAGCGGCAGTTTGGGCTGTGACTGCTGTATGGTTGCTAGCAATGGGCTGGGATGAATGCGCGCGGCGCTGCACGTGCAGCGACAAGAGCAAAGCAAGGATGGCCAACGGCGCGCCAACTATGATTCCGGTTCGCACTAACGGGGATTTCGTCTGCATCGAGTTTCTCCTCAGGTCATTTTTTCTGGAATGATGTTGGATGAACTGAAAGGGGTAATGGCGGCGGCCGAGCCGACGGGAGTTAGAAAATCCTCATTTCGCGAACAAGCGATTCCCCACGGTGTATGGCGACGGCGCCGAATCGTGGGGGACGGACACGCCATTTGAACGAGGATGGTAGCACAGCTTCTTTAGGCTGAAAACCAAAGGATGGCCAACTATTCCACTACACGGTATTCAAAGAGCCACTGTGGCGAAAAGGCACACAACACCGTTTTGCTAACTTTCGTTCTGCGCGAGCCCGGGCTTCCACGCATACAGTTTTTGCGCCTCTTTGCTCAGCAGATCGCAGAGAGCGGGCAGCCTGCCGGCATCCTGATGAGCGCAAAGCAAACGTATGGGAACCGTGGGCACAATGCGCGCCAGGATTTCAAATTCTCTGGCTCGCATCGCGCGATCCAGAGTGTTTGTTGCGAACGTGTTGGCCACCAGCGCCAGGAATGCCTTCTGCGGCGTGAGCTCTTCCACGAGTGGCGCGGGGTCCCCGCGGCGTTCGCCCAGAACATAAATCGCAGCCAGCGGCAAAGCTTGCTGCGCGAATTGCAGTTCCTGTTTTCCCAGCGAAAGGCAGCGCTTTTCGTAATTCGCGCTGAACTGGGGCAGGGCTTCCGCCGAACCGTAGAGCGATTCCACGGACTCCGGCCACAAGCACAAATACGGATACGCGGGGTGAACTTTGAACGAGCCGTTGCTTTCGGCAAGCGCGACCACATCATCGGACAAGATCGCATGGCCGCGCTTAGCTAGCGCAGCGGCTGTCGTGGATTTCCCCGCGCCCTCGGATCCCACGAACGCCACGGCACTGTCCCCGAACGCCACCGCGCTGGCATGGAGGCAAGTGACGCCGCGCAAACGCAGCAGCAATCCCAGAACGGGGCCCAATAGATACGTCGCCGTATCTTCGAGCGTCAAATTTCCGGGCCAGGTGGCCCACACTTCCGTGCCTTCGTGATCCAGCCAGAATTGCGAGCCATCGAAATAGGCGAGCCGCAGGTATCGCGAGCCCGTAGCCTTCCAGATTCGCAGAGTCGGTTCGCCGGCTTCGTCCTTGTACGAATTGGCGTAGGTCAATTCTTCCGGACCGAAGGGATTAAGCGCGTCGGGCGGCGGTGAGGCGTTCAAATGAACCGAGACGGTACTCGTGGTCTGTGATTCAAACGGCGAAGGAGCACTTTCGGCCTGCAGCGGGATTAACTCAGGGATGGGGAGATTAGCATGAAGCAACAGGCCGAAAACGGCGTAAGTGAATTTCAATGCGGTCAACGACCAAATTCCGATCGCAGTCTACTGGCACTGCCCGTCGGAGTTCCAGGATCTGCTAGAGCTGCACCGCTGTTACATACGTT
>Ga0116105_1000473_pt1 | contig 10323 bp, 9 predicted proteins | sample June2015DPH_6_20_FD_89716 | JGI IMG/M metagenome (GOLD analysis project Ga0116105, IMG submission 89716) | Peatland microbial communities from SPRUCE experiment site at the Marcell Experimental Forest, Minnesota, USA - June2015DPH_6_10 | ecosystem: Environmental > Terrestrial > Soil > Wetlands >... | reverse complement strand
ATCAACGTGAACCAGTCAAGCTTTCCCCGGGAACTTGAAGCCGATGCAACATCCTTGCGCTTAGTTACCGGAAGCGAACGATCGCGCGTTGAACTCGCAGCCGCTTTGTTAAAATCACTCGACCGGGAGTACGGTCAACTGATTACGCGGCCGGACGCCCGCCACTCGATTCTGCGCCGTTTTTCCGAGCACTCCTCGTGGGTGAAAGGTAAGCAAGTTCGAGTGGAAGAGAATGGTTCCAAGCTGGAAGGGACTACGGAAGGATTAGACGACCGCGGCTTTCTGCAGCTGCGCACTACTCAGGGCTTGCAGACGATTCTAAGCGGCACCGTGAGAGCAAGATGAATCAGGGAGCAATTGGCAGCAATTAGCGGTTGGCCAAAACGAAGCCACAGTGCTCACCGCTTGTTGCTCGCTGCTCATTGCTCATAGCTCATCGCTCATCGCTGACTGCTCCTATGCTCTTCGTTCTCGATGTCGGCAACACCAACACGGTCCTCGGCGTCTTCGCCCCAGCCGCGAAGGAGCACGAGTCCGCCCAGCACTACGACCGCCTCGTCGCCCACTGGCGCGTCACCACCCGTCAAAGCAGTACCGTCGACGAGTACGGCGTGCTGTTTCGCAACCTGTTTTCCATGGCCAGCCTGGAAGCCTCCGGCATAGCCGGTATCGTTATCTCCTCGGTGGTCCCTCCACTCGACCCCGTTCTGCGCCAGGTCTGCGAGCGCTATTTCCAAACCAAGCCTCTGTTCATCGAACCCGGTGTTAAAACCGGTATGCCGGTGCAATACGAAAATCCCGCCGAGGTGGGTGCCGATCGCATCGTCAATGCGGTAGCTGCCTTCGAAAAATACGGCGGCCCGTGTGTGATCGTCGACTTCGGCACAGCCACGACTTTCGACTGCGTATCGACAAAAGGCGAATATCTCGGCGGCATAATCTGCCCCGGCATCGGCATTTCCGCCGACGCTCTTTTCTCGCGCACCGCTCGCCTGCCCCGCGTAGAAATTCGCAAACCGGCGCGCGTCATTGGCACCAACACGGTGGGCAGTCTGCAATCCGGCCTTTATTACGGCTATCTCGGCCTGGTCGACGGCATTCTTGAACTTCTGCTCGCCGAACTAGGCAAAGAAACCAAGGTACTCGCCACTGGTGGCCTCGGCCCGATGATCGGCACGGGATCGAAATACATCAAAAAGGTAGACGACTTTCTGACTCTTGACGGACTACGTATCATCTGGGAAAGAAACGCATCTTCGCGTTCGGCATCCAAAGCATCATCGTCGGCAACTCCCCAATCCCCGGCGAAAAGCAAGAATGGCGGCTCTCAGCGCGTTCCCTCAGCCCAGCGCTCGCCTCGCTGACCATCGTGGAAAATTATTTCAACTACTTCACCGAAATCGAAGAGCACTTCCTGCGCCGCCGCGGGGGAGGCTTGCTGCTCACAACGCTCGATTGGGCGTTGATCGAAACCTGGAAGGACGCAGGCATTCCGCTCGAAGCCGTACTACGTGGCGTCGACACCGCTTTCGACCACTACGATCAGCGTCCGTCAAAAACGCGCAAGATCAATAGTCTCGCCTGGTGCTCGCAAGCCGTACTGACGGCAGCGGAAGACATGAAGGAAGCAGCCGTCGGCGCATCTGCGTCAGACCCATCATCGAAACCGACCGCCGCGCAAGGCTTTGAGCCGGATACGATCGCGACCTTCCTGCGCCGCAATGCAGAGCTGCTGGAAAGCGCGAAGTTGCCGCACGGTGCCGGGATTTCCGTACACTCCGTTGCTCAGAACTCCGCCGCAGCGTTGCGGAAACTGGCGGAGGAGATTGAAACTAAGAAAACTCCGTCAAAGCTAGAAGATCTGGAGCGTCATCTGACCGTGCTCGAAGAGAAGCTTCTAGCAGCGTTGCTTACTGCCACACCCGACGAAGAAATCGTAACCGTCCGCGCCGAAGCCGACCGCGAACTCTCCCCCTACCGCCGCAAAATGTCCGCACCGCAAATTGAGCAACTGCAGAAACAGTATGTGCACAAGCGTCTTCTGCAAAAATACTCATTACCTCGGCTAAGCCTGTTTTACATGTGATGACCCACTCCTTCGACGCTCTCATCCTCGGCGGAGGCGCGGCCGGCCTGATGTGCGCCATCGAAGCCGGCAAACGCGGCCGCAAAGTCGCCGTACTCGAACGCGCCGATCGCCTCGGCAAAAAAATCCTCATTTCCGGCGGCGGACGCTGCAACTTTGCCAATCTGCACTGTCAACCCGAGAACTTTCTTTCCGCGAACCCGCACTTCGCGAAATCCGCCCTCGCACGCTACACGCCCGCCGATTTCATCGCTCTCGTCGAAAAACATCGCATCCCCTATCACGAAAAAACTCTCGGCCAGCTTTTCTGCGACCGCTCCGCTCGTGACATTCTAGAAATGCTCGAAGCCGAATGCCGCGAAGTTAATGTAGCGATCTTCCTAAATAAGACAATTCAAGAGGTCGAACGCAGCACAGGCTTCACGGTCCACACATCCGACGCAGAATTCTGCGCCCCGGCTCTCGTAGTCGCCACCGGCGGCCTATCCATCCCAAAAATCGGCGCGACCTCGTTCGGTTACGACCTGGCTAGGCAGTTCGGCATCGCCATTAGAGACCCTTATCCAGCACTCGTGCCGCTCATTCTGAACGCCGAAGACCGTCAGCGCTACTGCGATCTCGCGGGAGTATCTACGGAAGTGATCGCCTCATGCGGCGCACAACAATTTCGCGAAAAAATGCTGATCACGCATCGCGGCCTAAGCGGCCCCGCGATCCTCCAGATCTCCTCGTATTGGAAAAAACCAGAGCCCATCCACATCGATCTCCTGCCCGCCCGCGAAGTTACTGCCGCATTCCGCGACGCCAAAGTGCCGCGAACTCTCACAACTCTGCGCGCAGAACTGCGACGATTTCTTCCCCAACGTCTAGCTGATCGCTGGCTGGATCTCCATCCTCCATCAAATTGGACGAACCAGGCACTCCCCGATTTCGAAAGACGACTACACGATTGGCCCATTTATCCTGAGGGAACCGAAGGCTACGAAAAAGCCGAAGTAACGGCCAGCGGGATCGACACGGACGAACTCTTGGCTAAGACAATGGAGAGTCGAAAAATCCCAGGCTTATTTTTTATTGGTGAGGTCTTGGACGTAACCGGTGAACTGGGCGGTTTCAATTTTCAGTGGGCTTGGGCATCGGGGGCAGCGGCTGGCAGACATTTATGAAGGTGTGACTCTTAATGAGGGGTGTCATCCTGAGCGGAGCGAAGGGCCTCCATCTGCACGGTCGCAAAGGGCCTCCATCTGCACGGTCGCAAAGGGCAGCGAATTACAGCACCTTAATCATGAAGTTCACCTGAATCTTAGCCTGCGTCTCCACCGGCTGCCCATTCTGCAGGTAAGGAGCGAAGCGCCATTGCCGCGCCGCTTCCACCGCCGCCGAGACCAGGATCGGATTTCCGCTGATCACGTGCAGGTCCTTAATACCGCCATCCGCGCCAACAACGGCCTGCAGTACCACCGCGCCCTGCACCTTCATCTGCTTGGCCAGGGAAGGATACGAAGCCGGTTCGGCTTGCGCTACTCTCTCCGGCAGGTCCGAAGGCATCCGCGTTAACTCAGCGGCATTAGTTACAGGATTCCACTCAAAAGTCTTCGCGGCTCGAACGTCCGCGTGCGTGGGGATTTCCACCAGCACTGCATTGCTCCCTGCTCGCAGCGAGCGGTGCGTATCGCCCGCCACCACTTCCACTTCCAACGGAGGAAGTTTAGTCCGCGTGGTCGGAACGGCAGCCGGAGCCGGAGGCGCAACCGCCGGCGCAGCATCAGCCTTGGCGATGATGTTCGTCTCTTTTTTTGTGGTGGGCTTTGCAGCGGGGGCCGGAGCTGCGGCAGCCTTTGCGGCAGGAGCCGGAGCAGCAACCGGAACCTTCGAGGCGGTAGCAGCCTTTGTAGCGGCAACCGGACTAGCGGCCGGAGCAGCAGAGCCAGGAGCAGGAGTTGTCTTCGCGACGCTCGCCGGAGCGGACGTCGAAGTCGGAGCAGCCGCCTCCGATTCCGCGCTATCGTCAGTACCGAACCAGAAGTCCCGGTTCCTCACCAAAACCACAAGCAAGGCCACCACCAGGAGGGCGAGTGCGAGAACCAATCGGCGTCGGTTTCTAGCTTCCATTTCCGCTCCCCGCTCCAGAACCCTTTCGTGTAGTAACCTTCGTGCACCTCTAAGATGAGGCCTTTGCTGCAGAAAGAAAATGGCACACCCGGCGAATGCGATGGCACGGAAGGGGGATACAGGCACAAAGGCGGAACAGCCCCGCGAAAACTCATGTATCGACAATCGCTTACGTTCGCTGCGGGCTCTTGGCACCAGCCTGGTTGACATCCGCTTCTTTGCCTGGGGAATAATGACCAGTGTTCCGCCTTGGAGCGTCACCCGTCTCGGCTTTTTCTCGCGTAGACTTAGATGTTGCTCATTGAAATCGAAAAGCTCATCTACGGCGGCGACGGACTGGCCCGCATGCCCGCCAATGCCGGTGGTCGCGGCAAAGCTGTCTTCATCCCTTTCGTTCTCGCGCAGGAAAAAGTTGAAGCCGTACTGACCGAAGAAAAACCGGGTTTCGCCCGCGCCCAAGCGATCACCATCGCGGAATCCTCCACACACCGCATCCTTCCGGACTGTCCTTACTTCACCCGCTGCGGCGGATGCCACTACCAGCACGCCGCTTACGAGCATCAACTTGAAATCAAGAAAGAAATTCTGCGCGAGAGCCTCCGTCGCATGGCCAAGATCGAACTGCAATGCGACATTGCGGTCCATCCCTCGCCGCCGTGGAACTATCGCAATCGCTCGCGCCTGCAAGTCCGCACCCGGCCCGATTTTGCCATCGGATATTTCAAATTCGCTTCGCACGAACTGCTTCCCGTCGAGCATTGTCCTATCAGCTCGCCGTTGATCAATCGCGCCATCACATCGGTTTGGAACTTCGGACGTGCAGGTAAGGTCGTTGAAGGTGTCCGTGAAATTGAATTTTTCGCCAACGAAGACGACACCCGCCTGCAGATCGAACTTCTCTGTACCCCTGAAGCTCGCCGTGCAGCAGTTCGCGCTTGCGCTGAAGAGCTGTGCGCGGCTATGCCCGAGATAACCGGCATCTCTGCCTTCCGCGAATCGCAAAAAGGAGCGCAACAGCCACTGGTCGCAGTTGGCTCCTCAGAGTTCACTTATAAAACGAAAGCCGCCGCCTACCGCGTCAGCGCCGGCTCCTTCTTCCAAACCAACCGCTTCCTCACCGACGACCTCATCAATCTGGTGGCGGCAAACCGCGCGGGCGAACTGGCGGTCGATCTCTATGCAGGTGTCGGCCTGTTTTCCACAGCCCTGGCTGGTAGCTTCCGTCACATCCTCTCGGTCGAGATGTCACAGACATCGTTCAATGATCTTTCCTACAATCTCTCCTCGAAGGGAAAGGCGGTACACGCCGCGGCCGAGCAGTTTCTCAGCGGGCTCGGAGATCAAGGGCGGGCCAAGGTTGGCGCACTCCTCCCCCAGCTGCGCCATAAGCCTGAGTTGGTGGTGGTTGACCCGCCGCGGAGCGGCTTGGGTGATCGCGTGGCGCGCCTGCTAACCGGGTTGAGCGCGTCACGCATCACTTATGTCTCCTGCGATCCCGCAACGCTCGCGCGCGACTTGGTCCCGCTGCAATCCGTCGGCTATCGCGTGGAGGAGGTCCACCTAATCGATCTGTTCCCTCAAACCTACCACTTGGAAAGCGTAGTCCAATTAGTGCGCTGATCCCCGATTCGTATCAGGGCATCGCTTTAGCGATGCCGCAATCACGACAAAATCGGAGCCCCGGCTTTAGCCGCTCAGATAACCGGAGCCCCATCCGAATGCCGCAACCATCCCAAACTCCCCTCGATTTCCAACTCAAGACCACCCGCCAACCCATGCTCTGGGCCGCCGTCGCTTACTCACTGGGGATAATCGCTGGCTGCCATTTCTACACCAGCCCATCACAGTCGATCACCACCGCGCTAACATTCCTTGCCGCAAGTTCCTACTTCCTTCACAAACGAAAATGGCTGCCCTTGTTCCTTGCCCTAACGTCTTTATTCTTCACCGGCACCCTCCACATTCAACTCAAAGGAAACTCCATCCCGCCCGATCGAACCCTCGAAGCCTTCGCCTATGGCCCCGAGATAGAACTCACAGCCCACGTACTCCACGAAGGCAAACTCCGCGAATCCTCCCCCGGTGAGCAGAGACAAACCCTAGACATAGAAACGGAAGAAGTCAAAACCGAAGACGGCCCCCGAATCCCGCTCCGCGCCGGAGTCCGCCTCAACCTCTACGCCGCACAAAACGGCGACATGCGAATCTTTCGCTACGGTGAGCGCATTCATCTCCCCGCGAAGCTGAAACTCCCCCGCAACTTCCAAAACCCCGGCGCCTTCGACTACGAAAGTTACCTCGCCTCCAACGGCATCTCCGCGTTAGCCTCCGCCAAAGCCGAAGACGTACAACTGCTCCCCGGCTTCTCCGGCAACCGCATCGAACTCTGGCGCAGCCGTATTCATTCCAGCATCATCGCCAAAGTCCACCAACTCTGGCCCGCTCCGCAAGCCGCGCTCATCGACGCCATGGTAATCGGCGAAGATGCATTCATCGACCGCGACACCCGCGTTGACTTTCAGCGCTCCGGCACGTACCACATCCTCGTAGTCTCCGGCATGAACGTCACCATCCTGGCCTTCGTTGTCTTCTGGACCATCCGCCGCCTGCACATCGCCGAAATTCCAGCCACCATCTTCACAATTCTCAGTTGCGTTGCCTACGCGTTCCTAACCGAAGTCGGCGCCCCGGTCTGGCGCGCTACGCTGATGTGCGCCATCTTCCTAAGCACGCGTCTGCTCTATCGCGACCGCGCTATGGTGAACGCCCTGGGAGCCGCCGCGCTCGGCTTGCTGGTCTTCGATCCCCGCCAGCTCTTCACCGCCAGTTTTCAAATGACTTTTCTCTGCGTCCTCGTCGTAGCCGCAATCGCCGTGCCGCTAGTCGAACGCACCTCGGGCCTCTATCGCCAAGCGCTTGCTCACTGGGATGCGGACGATTACGGCACAAGGCTCCCACCAAAAGTCGCGCAATTCCGCGTCGATCTCCGCCTCATCGCCGGGCGCCTCGCGCGCTTCATCGGACGCCGATCGTCGTTGCGCCTGCTACGTGGCATGAGCGTCTCCCTTCTGCGTGTATTCGAATTGCTGCTGGTGTCTGCCGTTATGCAGATGGGCCTCGCTCTACCCATGGCTTACTATTTCCATCGCGCGACCACCATCGGCCTTCCCGCTAATATCGCAGTCGTTCCCCTCACGCAACTCTTAATGCCCGCGGCAATTTTTTCCATCTCGTTGGGATACATTTCTCTCGCGCTTGCAAAGATTCCTGCTTTTCTCACCGCCGTTGCGTTGCAAGCGATTACCGGCACTGTGCGTGGACTAGGAAATCTTCGCTTAGCCGACCTTCGCGTGCCCACGCCGTCGCTCGTTATGATCGCCCTGGCCTCCGCGGCTCTGATCGCGGCCATGATCCTCGCCCGCCATCGCGCTCTACTCGCCGCCGTCGGAGTCGTTGCTCTCCTGGCCGCCTCGTTATCTCTTGCCGCTCTGCAGCCAACTCCGCAGATCCGCTCCGGAGTTCTCGAAGTCACCTCCATCGATGTAGGCGAAGGGGACTCCATCCTAGTAGTAACTCCACAGGGCCGCACCCTACTTGTCGACGCCGGCGGTCCCATCTTCGGCTCCGGCTCGCAACTCGACTTCGGCGAAGACGTAGTCGCACCCTACCTCTGGACGCGCCGCATCTCCCGCCTCGACGCCGTAGCCATCTCGCACGGCCACTCCGACCACATCGGAGGCATGGCCGCCATCCTCAAAGATTTTCGCCCCAAAGAATTATGGATAGGCCTTCTGCCCCCAAGCCGCGCGCTCGACCACCTGATCGCCGAAGCTTACGCGCTGGGAATTAAAGTGGTGCGCCACTGGGAAGGAGATGAATTTGATTTAGGCGGGGCGAAAATCGAAGTCCTGTTTCCGCCACAAGACTGGCCGGTCGGCCTCGAACCCAAGAACAACGATTCTATGGTTCTGCATGTAAGCTACGGTGCAACGTCAGCCTTGTTAGAAGGAGACGCCGAAAAAGCCGTCGAGCGCCGCATCGCCGCCCTCCACCATCCTCATGCCGATTTGCTAAAGGTCGGCCATCACGGCAGCGCGACTTCAACAACACCAGAAATCCTGCAGTCGGTAAAGCCTGCATACGCCGTAATCTCAGTAGGCTTCCACACCTCTTTCGGATTGCCGAAGCCGGATGTTCTAACCCGACTGCAAGCGGCCGGAACCCATGTCTACCGCACCGACCTGGACGGCGCAGTCACGTTCCTTCTAGATGGCCGCTCCGTCACCCCCTTACTGCCCGCAGAGATTTTGGGTAGAGCAGAGAATCCCGGTGGAACTGCGATTTTGGATCGAGCAGCGCTTTCCGCGCTGCATTAAAAGCCCTCATTTGAAAAACCGGCCTTTAGCCTGGGAGGAGAGCCACGCACAGGAAGCGGAAGCGAGACCGAACTATTAACTCTTTGTCTCATCGTCATCCTCATCCACGTCACTGACCGGAATCGGCTGCTGCGAGTCCGCAATCAAATGCAGTGCCCGTTCTCCATCTTCTTTCCGCACCAGAATGATCATTCCACCCAGCCCCGGAAATGCATCCTGCAGAAAGCTCGCCGATTGCAGATCGTTATCGATCCCCGCCGAATCCAGCAATCCCTTCACGACCAGCGCCTCCGACTCTTGTTCACTGTCAAACACTTTCACCAGCTTTTCATTCGGATCGGGCCGCTGTTCCTCCGCTGCCACGTTCGCTCCCTCGGCCATCGCTATCTCCCTTCGGTTCGCACCACTCTGATTCTAACCCCGCCCCTAGAGTTGCATTCCGAAATCGAACCAGGCGGCGCCCTCCTTCGAAAATAGGCCCAGCGGCCGGGCTCCAGGTCAGAGCTACTCTGTGCACCCCTGTGCCCTCTGCGTTTATTGTCTGATGCGCAGTGGTGAGCGCGCCCGCTCATAGAACTTGCTGCTTAAATCCGGTTTTATAATCTCCATATCTATGCGCAAGCCTCCGCAAGATCCACTTTTCCCCAAGCCCCGCAAAGTAATCCCGCACCAATTCGTCCTCGATGCCTTGGCGCAGCTATCTCCGACGACCCGCCCCATGTTCGGCTGTCTCGCCATCTACGTCCAGGAAAAGATCGTCCTGATCCTGCGTGAAAAGCCAACCTCCGCCGCCGATAACGGCGTCTGGCTTGCCACCGCGGAGGAACACCATGAGAGTCTTCGCTCAGACTTTCCTAATATGCGCTCGATCGAGCTTCTGGGGAAAAAGATAACCGGCTGGCAAATTCTCCCATCCAGTGCGGTTGACTTCGAAGAATCCGCGCTACACGCCTGCGACCTCGTGCTCGCCCGCGATCCCAGGATCGGCAAAATCCCAGGTGCTCGAAAGAAAGGTATCCGAAAAAAAGCTGCGCGAAAAAAAGCCAAAGGCTCAAAAACAAAGCCCTCGAAATCCCAAACCCAGCAACACAAGACCGAGTAGCCGAAACGGCTTGCGACGGCACCTTCGTGCAGTTTGCTTTCTGGCGCAGTTAGAGGAGAATGCTTTCAGACAGCTCGCAACGCCACGCTAGCGCCGCCTCATCAAATTTGTGGGAAAGACATCTGGCGGGAAGAGAAGGGAATCAGCATGAATTCTGGGGAAACATCAGGCCTTCAAAAAAATCCGAATCCAGCACCCAAGCCGAATGCCGACGATGATGAAGCCCGCAGACTCCGCCGCCTCCAAGTCATGATGGGCATGGTTTCCTCCGTCATCAGCCAGGACCCAAGCCTAACGGTCGAAGAAGCATCCGAACTCGCAGCCGGCGCCAAGCGCGCCGCCCTCGCGCTGTTCCCCGATAAGGAACTAGCCTACGATCTTCTCTACAAACCCCGCCTGCAGCGCATCATGCGCGAACGCTTCCACCTGCAGTAGTTCCGTTCGGACCTTGGATATTCGGTCAAGGCCGCGCCCATGTGTGCTCAATCTTCGGCGGACTTTGCAAAGTTTGCATCACCACGCAATACTGTTCCGTCTTAGCCTGCAACGCACTTAGCTGCTCCTGCGTTGCCTGCGGCGCGCGGACGTCGAAATTCACTCGGATGCTCTGAAATCCGACAGGCGCCTCTTTCGATATTCCCAGCGTT
>Ga0116105_1000467_pt1 | contig 10482 bp, 9 predicted proteins | sample June2015DPH_6_20_FD_89716 | JGI IMG/M metagenome (GOLD analysis project Ga0116105, IMG submission 89716) | Peatland microbial communities from SPRUCE experiment site at the Marcell Experimental Forest, Minnesota, USA - June2015DPH_6_10 | ecosystem: Environmental > Terrestrial > Soil > Wetlands >... | reverse complement strand
CTACCGCCACAGACTGATGCGGGCGGCGTGCAGACATTCAAGTATCCTTTCGGAATCTCGCACAAGCGCATGCAGGAGGGTGGATGGTCGCGCGAGGTTACGGTGCGCGAGCTAGCGGTTTCCAAATCAATTGCCGGCGTGGACATGCGATTGACCGCGGGAGGCGTTCGTGAGCTGCACTGGCATACGGCTGCCGAATGGGCCTTCATGCTCTACGGAAACGCGCGGATCACCGGGCTCGATGCCGACGGCAAGAGTTTCGTCAGTGACGTGACGGAAGGCGATCTCTGGTATTTCCCCACCGGAATTCCGCATTCCATTCAAGGCCTGAATCCCGACGGCGCTGAGTTTCTATTGGTTTTCGATGACGGCAACTTCTCTGAATACGAAACCGTGCTGCTCACGGATTGGATGGCGCATACGCCCCATGACGTGCTCTCAAAAAACTTCGGCGTCAGTGAGCAAGCCATGCAAAAGATGCCGCGCCGGGAGAAATTCATTTTCCAGGCCCCGGTCCCCGGCCCGCTGGCCGACGATCAGAAAGCAGCCGCCGGCTCGCTGGGCGCATCGCCTCTTGATTTCGCCTTTCGTACCACCCAGCAGGCGGTGACTAGACGAACCAAGGGCGGCGAGGTGCGTATCGTCGATTCCGGCAAATTCAAAATCGCCACTACATTTGCGGCGGCCATCGTCACCGTCCATCCCGGCGGCATTCGCGAACTGCACTGGCATCCTAACGCCGACGAATGGCAGTACTACATCGCTGGCACCGGAAGAATGACCGTCTTCGCCACCGGGGGCCGCGCCCGCACCATGGACTTTCAGGCCGGAGACGTAGGCTACGTTCTCAAAACGCTGCCCCACTACGTCCAGAATACCGGCGACACCGACCTGAAATTTCTGGAGATGTTCAAAAGCAGCTTCTACCAGGACCTCGCGCTCTCCGAGTGGCTCACTCATCTGCCTCCGGATCTAGTCCTCGCGCATCTGGGCATCGATAAGGCTACGCTCGACGCCATGCCGAAGGATGAAGTCGTAGTGATGCCGAAGTAAGAATGCCAAAGTTCTCCCTCAACACAAAACCCGCCCGGAAGGGCGGGCTCTTGCTATCGCGCGGAAGCGATCAGAAGGTGAAACGACCACCGACTGTCGGCGCAAGGTTGTTGTCGTAGTTATAGGGAACGCCAGGGCCATGAGGAATGGCGATGGCCAGACCGCCGCGTACCCAGGAATACGCAATTCCAGCAAAACCGTCGAAACGCTTGGTGAAGTGATGATCCACATAGAGCGACCCCTCGTTGAGCGTACCCGCGCAGGAAGCGCGGAAACTTTGGGGCGTGCAGGCCGGGGGAACACGGAAGTCGTTCTGCCGCTGTTGATACCAGGCGAAAGTGAAATCGGTTTTGCTGCGATAGGTGTACTTCGCGCCCGTCCACCAGATGTTCAACAACTTCTCCGAATCAAGATTGTTGTCTTCGACCCCGCTCATAAAATAACCGCCCTGGTCCGAGGCGCCGACGCCCAACGGGTCCGACGGGTTGTTCTGCCAGATGTATTCGTAGCCGGCGAAAAACTTGACCCGTTCTAACGCGTACTTGGCAGCGACCATAATTGCGTTGTTGTCGGTCACAATGCCATAAACAGTGTCGGTCGGGTCGATCAGATTGGGCCCCAGGCCCGGTCCTCCATTGATAGGGTTTGTATTGATGCTGTCCGTGGTCGACTGATAGGGCGCCGACAGACTCTGCGGCCCCAGCAAGGGATTCAATACGCTGATCGCCTGATTGTAATGCTGGAAGACGAAGTCGGAGGAGAACTTGCCGGAACTTCCCCCGAGGTTGAATCCAAACGCGTTGTTATGCACCGATTCCGGCGTACAGTTGGCGGCAGTCCAGGTTGCGGAGGCCGAGTAGCAACCTCCAGAACCGTCGGCGAATTTATACATCGCGCCGAAATGAACCGGGCCATAGGTGATGCGATACTTCACGGCATCGTCCCAACGGCTGTCCTCGGTGTCGCCCCCGCCGGCCATCGTGCCGTTATATCCGATGTAGGAAAAAGCATAGGCGCCGCCCGCCGGATCGTAAAGCAACATCGCATCAGTTCCCAGTGAGCGCTGCCGACCGAAGGTCAGCGTGCCGAAATGCTTGGATGAGATACCACCATAGAATTCGTCATTGAAGGGTTGGCCCGCGCGCGCGCCGTCGATGGCGATCGAATAACTGCTCCTCGGAAGGCCGTTGTTGATAGTGTCAGTGGCCGACGCATTGGCCAGCAGGCCGGACTGCGGATTGATGCCCGTAGAAGCGTTGAACACAACCGACCAACCCGGCAGAAACTCTTCTTTGCCCCTGATGCCCAGACCCGTCTGCTGCAGGTTGTTGGGTGCGACGAGGAAGCGATGCTCATAGCCGTTTCGGTTGACCAGAGATTCGCCTTCATAGTTGTAGCCGTTTTCCGGTAGGCCGTGGCTGACGTAGCCGAAGCCGACGTCATACGCACCGTACACCGTGACGCCGTGCCAGGTCAGCGCGCAGTCGGTGGTGGCGAACTCGTGGCCGCTCGTACAGGGGTCGGGTGTGCCCTGCTGTGCCAAGCAAAATGTTGACGAAAAACAGAAAGCGAGCAATGCGGCAGACGAAGCAACAGAACGCATTCAGTCCTCACCAAATCTCAGGAATTGCGAAGAGAAATCGAAGTGTACATTAAATACGTTTACCATGTCTAAATCTATACGATTAACATCGCTTCTGCGGGTGGTTTGACCACGCTCCGCGCTACGGGTAGGATTTCGTTCCGATGCTCAGCCGCACTAAGTCCGCCGCAGGTTCCGAAGAGTTACTCCACCTGCGCGACGCGGCCTTACAGCTCGGCATTAGCTTTCCAACCATCAAGCAGTGGATCTACGGGAAGAAGATTCGCAGCGTTCAAACCGCCGGAGGCCACCACCGCATCCCACAGAGCGAAGTGGACAAGCTCTTGTACAAAACTCGGGACAAAACCGAAAAAGAGAGTGGGCAGGTCGTCCGCCGGGTCAGCGGGCGCAATCAGTTGGTAGGGCGAATCGAATCAGTACGCATCAGCGGCCTGATGGCGGAAGTAAAGATTTCCATCGGTGGGCAGCAGATTACATCGATCATCACTTCGACGTCAGCCCGCGAAATGCGATTGAAGAAGGGGCAAACCGCAGCAGCCCTGATCAAAGCCACCGAAGTAATGATCATCCGTGTGTGAAATCGAGATTCGTATCAGCACCTGCCTTCGGGATTCGTATCAGGGTATGCCTTCAGGCGTATCGCAAGCGTCGATCTCAGGCGCTGTAGCTCCAACAAAAAGCCCCGGCCGAGAAGGCCAGGGCTAGATGTTTCTTCAACCAAATCTGAGACTGCTTAGTCGCCTGCGACCGCCGCTTCGGGCATAGCCGCCGTGATCAACCGCCCGTTCGGAGTCGGTACCAGCCCGCGCTCCACTTCGTCTAACTTCACCCGCTTGATGTCCCAGGCCAGTCCGAGCGTCTTCAACGCCCAAATGCCGTACCAGTTCATGTCGACTTCATACCACCTGAAGCCATGCTGCGCTGCCGTAGGATGCGCATGATGATTGTTATGCCATCCTTCGCCGAACGTCAGTAGCGCAACCCACCAGCTATTGGTGGAAAGATCGCGAGTCGCGAAGCGCCGCGTGCCCCAGGAGTGCGTCGCCGAATTCACCAGCCAGGTCGCGTGCAATCCAACCACGGTGCGCATGAACGTTCCCCACAGCAGCCACGGCAGCCCGCCAATGGCGTACAGCGCAATCCCCAACACTACCTGCGGAACATAATGATATTTCGTGATCCAGACATGAAACTTGTCTTTAGCCAGGTCGGGAACATAACGCGCCAGTGTGGTCGTGTCATGGTGCATCGACTTGCCCATGAGAATCCACCCCATGTGCGCCCACCACTTGCCGTCGATCGGAGAATGCGGATCGCCTTCTAGATCGGAATATTGATGATGAATGCGGTGCGTCGCAACCCAGAAAATCGGCCCGCCCTCAAGCGCCAGCGTGGCGCAAATCGTCAGAAAATACTCCACCCACTTGGGACTCTTATACCCGCGGTGCGTCAGCAGCCGGTGATAACTCATTCCAATGCCGAGGCTGCCCGAAACCCACCACAGGAACATCGCAACAAACAATGCCTTCCACGTGAAAAAGAAGAGCGCAGCGATCGCCCCGATGTGAAATGCCAACATGAAAGCCGCCGTTATCCAGTTCACTTCGCCTTTTTCCGATTGTCGTCTTTCCAGATCCTTAAGGTCCATATCCGTTTCCAAGGAAGATCCCCGTTTCGTGGTTGTTGGAGTTCGATCAGCCCCATAGCTAACCTACCAAACGGAGACCAGCTAGACTGTAATACTTGTGTAAGATCGATTTTTTGGGGATTACGGCGGTAACGAACGGGTAATCGCAAGCCTGATTTGCAGAGCTTGCCTTGCAGCCAATTCCAATCCTTGATTTCAGAATTTTCCGAACGGAGCGACCTAGGCAGCCTTGCCCTTGACCTGCACACCTGCCCATTTCTCCAGCAGCATCAGCGTGGCGGCGTAGTCGAGGTCCCGATTCCCTTCTTCCGAGGCCATCTCATACACCTCTTCCACCGTCTCCAGCGCCGGCAGCTTTACCCGCGCCTCTTTCGCCGCCTCCAGCGTTAATTTGATGTCCTTGTGCATGAGCCGTAGCGGAAAATTGGGCGTGAAATCACGCTGCAAAATAAACGGACCCTTATAATCCACCACCCCCGACCGCACCATCGTGGCCTCGATCAGCGACAGCAACTGCTGCGTGTCCACGCCAAGCTTGGTGGCCAGAGTCAACGCCTCGGCAAAACCCTCAAAAATCAGGGCGATCTGCAAATTCATGGCAAGTTTTGTAGCCTGCCCCTTGCCGGTATCGCCCATGCGGAAAATCTTCTTCCCCATCGCCGCGAACAGGGGCTTGAGCCGCTCCACCGGAGCCTCGCTTCCTCCCACAATGAACACAAGCGTCCCGTCGCGCGCTCCGATCTTCGACCCGGTCATCGGCGCATCCACCCAGGCCACGCCCTTCGTGCTCAAACGTTCCGCGAACTTCACCGTAGCCGACGGAGAAATCGTGCTCGAGTCCGCAATGATCATGCCCTCGGTCAGCGACGCCTGCACGCCGTCGGTCCCGAAGATCACGCTCTCGACCGCATCCGTATCAGCGACGCACATCCACACCACTTCCGCGCCCTGCGCCGCCGCCGCCGGAGTCGGAGCCATTCCCGCCCCCTCCACCAGTTTCCCCGGAGTGCGATTCCACACCGTCACTTCGTGGCCAGCCTTGACCAGGTTCGTTGCCATGGCGTGCCCCATGATTCCCAATCCAAGAAATGCAACCCGCATGCGGACTTCTCCTTTTTTCCTGAATACGTTCCTGAAGAACCCGTCGTCCGGAAGAAAACGTCAAACAGAACGTCCTCGGATTAGATATGACCGGCGCGATCAAGGTCAAGCAAGGGACCACTCTCAAGCCATTTGAACCGACGATTCCCACTGTGCAAAATCCTTCGCGTCGACACCACTACACGTTATAGTCCCCGAAATGCCGGCGGGGACCCCCGGTACCGCGGCTCCGACTAATCGGCTGGGCCAGCGGCGATCTCTCAAGGTTGTGCGAGTGCCAAATCGAGCGCACGCCGCAATTCCTCCGTATCGAAAATTGGCGATTGGCACGCGAATCCCGAACAGAGCACCGCAAAGGATTTCCCCGAGCCCAGGGCTGGAAGGTTGGGGATGGTCTCCGCCAGAGCGGGCGGAAGATTCTCCGCAACCGCCTGATTCACCGCCAGCCGCAGCGTAGTTTTCTGAAAAGCAAAGGGCGCAACGGCCGCACCGTATAGTTTGTGGGCTGTGTCCTCGTCCCCGTCCTCAGCAATCACGACCACCTGCACCGCGCTCTCCAGCAAATGCACAACTGCAATTCCGTAGGTCGCGGCGAAGATTCCGAATTGTTCGGCCACGCCTGCAAAGGTTTCCAGCGTCTGCTCTGCCTTGTCCCGATATTCGGAGTCGCCGGTGTAGTGATGCAATCGCAGCAGCGCGATCGCTGCCATCGGATTTCCCGCTGGAGTGGGCGAATCTTGCAGCGGCTTGCGCCGCGTCGCCAGCACGCCCAGGCTCTTTCCATCGGCGGCCGGCTCGCAGTCGAAGAATCCTCCCGAGGTTGGATCGTAGAACCGGGCGATCATGGTATCCGTAATCGCCTGCGCAAACTTGAAGTAGCTGAGGTCGGAGGTTGTTTCGTAAGCATCCAGGCAAGCCAGCGCGGTAAAAGCATAGTCGTCGAGGAGCCCCGCAACTTCACGATGCGAAGCCGCAGGATCCGAATAGGAAACCACGTGCAGCAGTAGCGCCTGCATGGGCGCGGATGACTTCCAAGCCTCGCCCAGAACCCGGTCCAACGAGCGCAGCGCAAAGCGCCGCGCGCCGTCGAGATTGAGCACCCTGGCCGCCTCCAGATACGCCGAAACACACAAACCGTTCCATCCCACATACACGGTCTTGTCCACATACGGAGTCGGCCGATCGAGGCGCGCCGCGTACATTTTTTTCTCCGCCGACACCAGCAGTTCCTGCACTCGTTCCGGAGCCAGCTTCATGCGCCGCGCAATCTCCTCCACCGGCGCCCGTACGTACAACACATTCTTCGCCGGATTGTGATGCATCTCGCCGACTTCGTTGATGTCATAATGCAGGGCCGCGACCTGCGCTTCTTCTTCCGTCAGGACCGCGCGTGCCTCGTCGAGCGTCCAGGTAAAGTAATCGCCGTCATCCTCCATCGAGATGTCGGCGTCCTGCGACGCGTAAAACCCTCCGCGCTCGCGATCGCTCAGCCACTCGTCCATCCAGCGAATGATGTCGCGCGCCACATCTGCGAAGAACTCTTCGCCGGTCGCCTGATACGCGTGCACATAGTTCTTCAGCAGCTCGGAATTGTCGTAGCACATCTTCTCGAAGTGCGGCACCACCCAGCGTTCGTCCACCGAATAGCGGTGAAACCCGCCCGCCAGTTGGTCGTAGACGCCGCCGTTGGCCATGTGCTCGAGCGTGCTGACGATCATGCTCCGCAAATTGTCGCTGCTCGTGGAGGGGTGGACGCCTTCGTCCGGCCCGCGGAGCGTAGCTCCGCTCGTAGTCCGGGCATGCTGGGTGCCGGCATACCGCGCGATCAGCAAATCCAGAGCCGAGGGATGCGGAAACTTTGGTGCCTGCCCGAACCCTCCATTCTCCGGATCAAACATGCGGAACGCCGAAGTCTGAATCGCGGCGATCACGGCCGCCGATACTCGCCCGTCTTTTCCCGCGAAAGATTCCGATTGCGCAATCGTGCTCTCCACCATCTTGGCCTGCTCGATCACGTCCCCGTGCTTCTCCGCGTAAGCATTGGCAATGCTCAACAGCACGCGTCGAAAACTAGGACGCCCGTATCCATCGTTGGGTGGAAAGTATGTCCCGCCATAAAACGGCTTTCCGTCGGGCGTAAGAAACGCGGTCAGCGGCCACCCGCCCTGCCCGCTCACCGCCTGCACCGCCGCCTGATACCGGCTGTCAATGTCGGGACGCTCGTCTCGATCCACCTTCACCGCTATGAAATGCTGATTCACAATCGCCGCAATTTCAGGATCCTCATAGGACTCGCGATCCATCACATGGCACCAGTGGCACCACACCGCGCCAACGTCGAGCAGCATGGGCTTGTTGTCGCGCGCCGCCGCGGTAAAGGCCTCCGCGCCCCACTCGTGCCACTGAATCGGCTGATGCATGGCAGAACGCAGGTAGGCGGAGGAAGCGCGGGCGAGGGAGTTGAGAGTTGTGGCGGTCATGGGATTCAGTTTATCTGGAATCGTCGCAGAAAGGTTTTCCCAACTTGACCTGCGTTACGTAACGCATTACGATTACACATGATCCGGTCGATCCGTCACAAAGGGCTGAGACGCCTTTATGAGGACGGCAAGGCCCGCGGGGTGATACCGGAACACGCAGCCAAGCTGCGAGACGTGCTGGCCAGACTCGACGCTGCCAATGCATCTGCGGATATGGATTTGCCCGGCTTCCGGCTGCATTCGCTCAAAGGCGACTTCGAAGGTTTCTGGGCTGTGACGATACGAGCGAACTGGCGGGTGATTTTCCGGTTTTCAGACGGCGACGTGCACGATGTTGATTATGTCGACTATCACTGAAGGAGATTGACTATGCCGATGAAGAACCCGCCACATCCAGGCGGTTTTGTGTTGCGCCAGTGCATTGAGCCCTTGGGGCTGAGCATAACGGATGCGGCCGCTGCTCTCGGAGTTACGCGCACTACGCTGTCGGAGCTTGTCAACGGGAGGCGCGGCATATCTCCCGAAATGGCGGTTCGCCTCTCCAAGGTCTTCGGAGGCAGCGCGGCCACCTGGCTCACGCAGCAGGCGCATTACGATCTGGCACAGGTCCGTGCCGATCGCATCAAGCTCAAACGGCTGGAATTCGCGTAGGAACTCCCCACTTCCCTGGGCCACTGGTCGGCAAATGAACAGCGAGACATCCTTAGCCCGAGTTGCGGCATCTTTTGCCCATAAAGTACTCTGTAATATCGCGGAAGGGGAAGATCTCCAATGGGTCCGAAAGCCGCAACGCTTTGCCTTGCAGTTGCACTGATTCTTGCACTGATTGCCAGTCCACTACGCGCACAGGACGCAAGCTCCACGCTTTCCGGGACCATCACGGATCACACCGGTCGCGTCGTGCCGAATGTAAAGGTCTCCGTCAAGAACCTGGCCACCAGTCAGCCGGCCGAAACCCAGGCCAACTCGGACGGCATCTACACCATTTCCAATCTCGCGCCTGGAGATTACGAAGTCTCCGTGTCAGCGGCGGAGGGCGCGAACACGGCTAGCGTGACGTTGGCTGCCGGGGCCAGCCAAAAGGTCGATCTGGTTCTGAACGTCACGCCGCCGTCGAGCGAAGGGCAAGTCGGCAACCCGGCCGCCGCCCCTGCCTCCACGCTGCCGAATGCTCCTTCCACCAGCAAGAGCGAGCCATCGCTCGAAGACCTGGGATTCTCCAAGACTGAGATTCAAAGCAACGCCGCGCAGCAGGCGCTGCTCGATAAGCGCACCCGCATGCTGAAGATCCACCAGCGGATGGGTTTGATCACGACGATCCCCCTGATCGCAACCGTCGTCACTTCGTTGAACGCCGGCGGCAAAAGCGAAGGCACAGCTTCTCGCGATCTGCATGTGGCTTTGGGCTCCCTGACTGGCGACCTGTACGGGATTACCGCCTGGTACGCGATCCGCGCGCCGAGAATCGACCGTACAAGAAAGCGTGGCCCAATTCGTTTCCATGAAGCCATGGCCTGGATTCATGGCCCCGGCATGATCCTGACTCCGATTCTGGGTGCGATGGCTTTCGAACAGAAGAACGATGGAGAAAAAGTTCATGGCATCGCCCAAGCGCATGGCCCGGTCGCCATCGTCACCGCGGGAGCCTTTGGCGCCGCGCTCGTGTCGGTGTCTCTAAAATTCTGAACCGATTCAGAAATGAGCTTATGAACACGAAAATGCTGCCGCTGTTTCTGCTGCTGGCCGTGTCGAATCTCTTCGCGGCAGATCACCAATGGGTGCTTAAGCAGAGCACACTGACCTACCACGTCTCGCATCCCCTGCATCAGAGCGAAGGGGTCAGCCATAGCGCGCGAGGCAAAGGCATTTGCCACGAGGGCCAGTGCGATTTTCTGATCGCCGTTCCGGTCAAGACGTTCGATTCCGGCGACAGCAACCGCGACCTGCACATGATTCAGGTCACGCGCGGCGCGGAGTTTCCCATGGTCACGGTCCGCACCCGTCTGCCCGAGGCAGCGTCAGCATCGGAGACGATCATGGCGGATTTGGAAATCGAGTTCGCCGGCCAGACCGCGCACTTCAAGCAGGTCTCATTCCAGGTGGTCACGCAGGGAAACGAGAAGCAGATCTCCGGAATAATTCCCGCTACGCTCACCGATTTCAAAATCGACCCACCGTCGCTGCTGACGCTTCCGGTAAAGAACGAAATCCCAATTCACGTGGAGATGAAGTGGAGCCAGGAGTGACGCCTTCAGGCCAGAAGCTGCTTCGCGATCCGGAAGTACAAATCAATCGACTCCGCGAGTTGCTGCTTCTCGATGTACTCGCCGTCGGTGTGGGCCACGTGAATCGATCCTGGACCCAGCAGCAGCGGTTCGCCCCAGTTGGTGAGTTTGGGAATGTCGGTGGTGAACGCGGCAATCATAGTCGGCAAGCCGTCGACGGTGCGCAAACGAAGGAAAGGAAGTTCCAGCGGAAACGTCACCTGCACGCGGTCGCCGGCGGAGGTGCGGATCTGTTGCCGCAATTCCTCCGACGGACCGACCAAACGGTAGAGCAAATCGGCATGCGCGTAATCAGGAATCACATTGGGAGCG
>Ga0116105_1000465_pt1 | contig 10508 bp, 6 predicted proteins | sample June2015DPH_6_20_FD_89716 | JGI IMG/M metagenome (GOLD analysis project Ga0116105, IMG submission 89716) | Peatland microbial communities from SPRUCE experiment site at the Marcell Experimental Forest, Minnesota, USA - June2015DPH_6_10 | ecosystem: Environmental > Terrestrial > Soil > Wetlands >... | reverse complement strand
GCAGCATTGTCCACCAGGTTGGCGACCGCGCGTTTGATGGCTTCGCTATCGGCCAGGATTTTCGGCAGATCGGAGGCCAGCACGGTGTGCACAGCAATTCCATCCAGCCGGCCGTTGAACATGGAGAGTGCATTCTCAATGACTTCGTTAATGTCCGCGGGCCGCGGTTTGGCCACCGGGAAGCGGGCGAGGGTGGAGAACTCGTCCACCAGCCGTCGCACAGTTTGTACGGCACCGGCAATCGTTTCCGCGCAGGAGCGCACAAGGTCGAGCGAAGCAGGATCATCGGGCGTTGCGCGGTCCAGATGCCGTTGGATTCGCTCCGCCGACAACGCAATGGGCGTGAGCGGATTCTTGATTTCATGCGCCACCCGGCGAGCCACTTCCCGCCACGCGGCCTGCTTCTGCGCCTTCAGAAGGTCCGAGAGATCCTCAAACACCACCACGTATCCCGAGCGCTCGGCCTGATGCCGCAGCGTAGCGACCGTGACCGCGACGTTCAACGACGCGCGGGGTAGCTGCATTTCCATCTGGCTGGTGGTCATGCCCATGCGATCGGCACGCCGGAGTAGCGGCTCGAAATCCTCCAGTACTTCGGAAGGGAACACATCCGCCAGAGAAGCTCGCGAAAGAATTTGCCGCGCGCCGTCGTGTCCGCCTTCCGGATGAAACATGCGCAACAACGCCTGATTCACATGGGTCACGCGCCGTCCTGCATCCAGCGAAAGCACGCCAGTCGGAATACTTTCGAGGATGGTTTCCATTTGCCGGCGGCGCTGGTCGAGTTCGGCGTTGGCCGCGCTAAGATCGTGACTGGAGGCCTCAATCTGCCTGCGACTGCTTTCCAGGTCTTCGGCCATGCGGTTAAAGGACCGCACCAGGTCGCCAATTTCGTCGACGGCACTTACGTCCACGCGGTAGTCGAGGCGTCCGCGGGAGATTTCCTGCGTAGCCTCGGCCAGGGCCGACAGCGGACGCGTCACAATCTTCGACAGGAATAACGCAAGCCACGTCGTGACGAAGAGCACGATCATGGTGAGCAGCAACAATAAGCCCATGTAGGTCCGGCGCACCAGTTTCCGATCGCGGGCCAAGTCGTAATAGCGCTGCTGGCTGGCCTCGACCTGGTGCACGGTCTGCGCGAACGCGCTCGGCAGCGGAATCGCAACCAGAATCAACCCTCCGCCCGGAACCGGAGCGCTGCCCAGGGTGTAGTCGGTTTGCTGCCACGTGAATTGCGCCGGACGTCCCGCGGCCGCATCGGCCAGTGGCAGTCTGGCTTTAAGAATTGGCCAAGGCGCGGGCGGGTTGAACGCGGCCTCTTCATTGCCATCCCGCAATGCCAGGGCGAAGCCGCCTTGCAGTGTGAGTTCGTGATGTTGGAACTCGCTCACGACTCCGGAAAAACCGTGACTGGAGAACCCGCGCTCGATCTCTGGAGACGCCGCAATGGAAAACGCCTCGGCCCTGGCGTTCTGCATGGCATAGTTGGCCAGCAGCGTGACCACGGCATGAGTGTCGGCCCGCACTTCCTCTACGGGCGTCGAGAACCACTTGTCGATCGAGCGATTCATCAATCCATAGGCAAACCAATACATCATCACCAGCGACGGCAAAGACAGCAGAAGCGCCCCGGCGACCATGCGCGTCCGAAACTTCGACCCCAGTACGCCAAGCCGCCGTTCGGCAAAGAGCTTCAGCAGGTTGCGCATCAAAACAAAGGTGAGCGCAACGAACAGCAGAAAAATGAGGGCAGAGAGCGCGGCAAAGACAACAATGTCCTGATTGTTTCCGGGACGCAGGAAAGTCAGCTCGAAGGCAGTTTGCGAAACCAGAATGACCAACAGGAGAAATACGGAGATGGCGAGCAGAATAATGACCTGCTTGCGGTGCGACGTTTTCTCCGGCGCGATTGAAGTTGGTTGTGGCATTGCCGTTTGGCGTCTGGGCGCAGCCGGCCTGGGACAGACTCTACGCTGCCCGGATGCGCAAGTCATTATAGATGCACCGACGCCGACGCAGGCTGCAAGCGGATAGTGTGGGACCGGGGTCTCTGACCCGGTCGCGGCGCGAAGCGCCGCGGGTTTTGTTGCTTGAGGGCTACTGCCGTCGATTCAGCTTTGCGGAAATCTCCTCCAACATGGCGTCGTAGGCTGCCTTGGGCCTGTATGCGGGATCAAAGGGCAAGGCCGCACCGCGTGTACCGTGACTGTGCGACCCGATCCACGAATATTTGTCGGTGAATCCCCAGGTTTGAATCGCCGTACAGCCCGGACTGTCGAGGCACGCGCGGACCACGCCGCGATACACTTCGCCCTGACGAAGAAGATCCTGGTGCGTAGCTTCGTTAGCAACTGGCTCCCCCGAATCCAGCGGCAGGGACACGTCGAGTTCCGTGATGTGAACCTGAACCCCCAGCGCGGTTAGTCGCGCAATATTCGTGTCGACCGCTGCAGTATCGAACCCAAGCGCCGCAATGTGCAGCTGCAAGCCAACTCCGTCGATGGGAACGCCCCGCCGTTTGAAATCCTTGACCATGGCGTAGATGGCGTCCGATTTGCGGTTGAGCCCTTCACCCCCGTTTTCGTTGTAGAAAAGCAAAGCCTGCGGGTCGGCTTCGTGCGCCCAGTGAAAAGCCTGCTCGATATATGCAGCGCCTTTCTCAGCCAGCCCGATGCCCGGCTGGTTGTACCACTGAGAATCCTTGAAACGGCCGCTCTCGTCGAGGGCCTCATTGACTACATCCCATGCGAATACCTGACCGGCGTAGTGCTTCATGACGGTCGTGATGTGCTCTTGCAGCAAGTGGGACAACTGTGCGGGCGTGAACTGGCCTTGCGCCAGCCATTCGGGGTTGTCGTGATCCCAAACCAGGCAGTGCCCGCGAACTTTCATGCCGTGAGCCTGCGCGAAGCGGACGACCTCATCGCCCTCGCGGAAGTCGAAGGTGCCTCGGTTCCGCCGCACCGTCCACCATTTCATTGCGTCCTCAGGCTCGACCATATTGAATTCGCGAGCCAGAGTGGCCGAATACGCGGCTTCGGAAAACAGGGATGGGCGAACCGCAGCTCCCACCAGCATGTGGGCCTGGTCCGCTGCCTGCCGCAGTGGCAGCGAAGGCGCAATTGTGGTTCCGGTCAGAAACAGGACCGTGACTCGCAATGGGTGAAATGTTTTTAGCATCGTTTGCGCCGATTCCGGTTCGAAGGGTTCGTACCTCTCAATTAACGCGAGGCAGGAAACGCTGTAAAGGACATCCGTCACATTTGGGCTGTGATTTCTTGCAGTAATTCTTTCCCACTCCCACGATCAGGCCGTGCATCTCGTTGTAGATCTGCGCGAGTCCTGGGCGCGGGGCCATACTCATGGCTGAGGGTAGGTGGGCGGCTCCGCGGATGCCTGATCCATGCTTAGCGGCCGTGTTGGCCGACCTCTGTTCTCGCTGAACTGCTTCTTGCGGCGTTGCTATCGGCGCCAGGGCTCGCTCAAATAGTTCCCGGATATCCTCGTAGTTCGCTTTCTCCGGCCGAATGCCGTGCCGATCAAGAATGCGGCGAGTGTATGCATCCACAACGAAGACCGGATGACTCCCTGCATAGAGCAGAATCGAGTCCGCGGTTTCTGGACCCACGCCATTCAGGCCCAACAACTCTTCTCGAAGCTTGCCAGTCGGTTGCGCGAAGAGCTGATCGAGCGAGCCGCCGTATCTCTCGTTGAGGAATGAGACGAATGTCTTAAGACGCTCCGCTTTCTGGCGGAAATATCCGGATGGGCGAATCAGGTGTTCGAGTTTGCGGAGCGGCACTTCGCGAATTCCTTCAAGGCTTAACACTCGCGCGGCGCGCAGGTTCGCCAAAGCCAGCTCGACGTTGGTCCAAGCCGTGTTCTGCGTCAGGTAAGCCCCGACGATCACTTCGAAGGCGGTTTCGGCGGGCCACCAGTGCTGTGCGCCCCACGCCAGAGAAAGGGCGCGATAGTACTGCCGGATTTCATCGTCGCTGTCGTTGTTTCTCTCTTCCGCTTTTTGGGTCTCTTTCTCTTTGCGGGCACGCGGCAAGTTAGCAATTCCTCAGATCGAGTCTAATGGAGCGCCGGCGCCGGCGGCTACGTGACTTCCAAGAAGGCACAGAGACTTACCGAAGTGCATGTACCTGGGCGGGCAGGCCGCTCCTCTCTCAGCCGAGAAATTGCATTTGGCGTGGAGTTCAGCGTAAGCCGCGCGTTGCGGTGAAGGCTCTCCGTCAGGTCCAAGTACCAAAGTTACTGGTAAGGTAATCCGCCAGCGTTGACAATTTGTGTCAACGCGAATGGGCTGCTTCTCTCCCGATGATGGGCGGCCGTTTGCGCTATGCCCGCACAAGTGCGAGGCGTCGTTCCATCCATTTGGATAGGAGATCTGCGTATGTCTCAACGGCTGGGTGACCTTCTCGTCAAAGAGAAGATCATTACCCCAGAGCAGTTGGAACAAGCGAATAAGGTTCAGAAGGAGCAGAGCTGCCGCCTAGGGTCTGCCCTGGTGAAGCTCGGCTTCCTCACGGACGAGGACGTCACAAATTTTCTCTCCCGCCAATATGGCGTGCCAGCCATCAATCTTTCTTATTTTGAAATTGACCCTGCTGTCGTCAAACTCATTCCGTTCGAGACCGCCAAGCGCTACCAGATTCTTCCGTTGAGCCGTGTGGGCGCATCCCTCACCATCGCGATGGTCGATCCCACCAACGTCTTCGCGATGGACGATATCAAGTTCATGACCGGCTTCAATATCGAGCCGGTCGTGGCTTCGGAAAGTTCCATCCTGTCGGGGATCGAAAAAGCGTACGGCACGACCCAGCAAGAAGATCTCGAGACCGTTATGCAGTCGATGTCGGAGATGAGCGACAGCGACGTCGAACTGAGTGAGCAACAAGAACAGGAACTGGGGCTGTCGGAGTTGGAGAAAGCGGCCGATGAAGCTCCTGTCGTCAAGCTGGTCAACGTGGTTCTGGGCGATGCGGTGAAGCGGGGCGCCAGCGATATTCATATTGAGCCTTACGAAAAGGAATTTCGCGTCCGGTTCCGCATTGACGGCGTACTGCAGTCGATCATGTCGCCACCGCTGAAGTTGAAGGACGCAATTACTTCCCGCCTGAAGATTATGTCGAAGCTCGACATCAGCGAAAAGCGCCTGCCGCAAGACGGCCGAATCATGCTGAAGATGAACATCGGCGGGCGCAAGAAGCAGCTCGATTTCCGCGTCAGCACGCTGCCCACGCTATGGGGCGAGAAGATCGTGCTGCGGCTGCTCGACAAAGAGAACCTCCGCCTCGACATGACCAAGCTCGGCTTTGAGCCCGAGTCGCTGGTGAAGTTCGAAAAAGCCATTCTGAAACCGTACGGCATGGTGCTGGTCACCGGGCCCACGGGATCGGGCAAAACCAACACCCTCTATTCCGCGATTTCGCGCCTGAACCAGCCCGACACCAACATCATGACCGCCGAAGATCCGGTCGAGTTCCAGTTGGGCGGCGTCAACCAGGTGCAGATGAAGGAACAGATCGGATTGAACTTTGCCGCCGCTCTGCGATCCTTCTTGCGGCAAGACCCCAACATCATTCTGGTCGGCGAAATCCGCGACTTTGAAACCGCAGAAATTGCCATCAAGGCCTCCCTCACCGGCCACCTTGTGCTCTCGACCCTGCACACCAACGGCGCCCCGGAGACCATCACGCGCCTCATGAACATGGGCATTGAACCATTCCTGGTGGCGACCTCGGTGCACCTCATCTGCGCCCAGCGTCTGGTCCGGCGCATTTGCAAGGATTGCACTGAGGTCGTGGATGTGCCTCCGCAAACCCTGGTGGATGCGGGCTTCACGCCGGAGGAGTCGAAGACGGTCAAGATCCAGAAAGGCAAGGGCTGCGGGATCTGCAATAACACCGGCTACAAAGGTCGCTGCGGTTTATACGAAGTCATGGAAGTTGACGACGAAATCCGGGAACTGGTTCTGGTCGGAGCGTCGGCAGTGGAGTTGAAAAAGAAGGCAATCGAGCGCGGCATGATCACCCTACGGCGCAGCGGGCTGATCAAGGTTGCGGCGGGCATGACCACGCTCGAGGAAGTGTCTCGCGAAACGGCTCATTAGTAAGGCGTCGTTGGTCGCTGGTCGTCAGTCGTCGGCCAACAACCAGCGACCAGCGACTCACGACTGACGACCGGAGACTTTAACAACGTAACGGAAGGAACTGACTATGGGTTTGTCGTTAAGCGATCTGCTCAAAAGAATGCTGGAGATGAACGGCAGCGATCTGCACATCACCACCAATTCGCCGCCTCAGATTCGCGTGCACGGCCATCTCGTGCCGCTCGACCTGCCGCAGATGACGCCGGCCGAGACCAAGCAACTGGCCTACAGCGTGATGACCGATTCCCAGAAGCACCGCTTCGAAGAAAGTCTCGAGCTCGACTTCTCCTTCGGCTTGAAGGGACTTGCTCGTTTCCGAGCCAACGTCTTCAACCAGCGCGGCGCCTCGGCCGCCGTCTTCCGCTTGATTCCTTTCGAAATCAAATCGTTCAATCAGCTCGGTTTGGCGCCCGTGGTCAGCAAAATGTGCGACAAGCCCCGTGGCCTGGTACTGGTTACCGGGCCGACCGGATCGGGTAAATCGACTACGCTCGCGGCCATGATCGACAAGATCAACAGCGAGCGCCACGACCACATTCTCACCATCGAAGACCCGATCGAGTTTGTGCACATGAACAAGAACTGCCTGGTCAACCAGCGCGAACTGCACGCCGATACCAAGAGCTTTACTGACGCGCTGCGGGCCGCGCTCCGCGAAGATCCCGATGTCGTGCTGATCGGCGAAATGCGCGATCTGGAAACCATCGAGTCGGCGCTGCGCATCGCCGAAACCGGCCACTTGACCTTCGGCACGCTGCACACCAACTCGGCCACTTCCACCATCAACCGCATCATCGACGTGTTTCCGGCGCACCAGCAGCCGCAGATTCGGGCCCAGCTTTCGCTGGTTCTGGAAGGCATCATGTGTCAGAGCCTGCTGCCCCGCATCGACGGCAAAGGCCGGGCCATGATTATGGAGATTCTGGTTCCCAATGCCGCCGTCCGGAACCTGATCCGCGAGGACAAGATTCACCAGATCTACTCGTCCATGCAATCTGGCCAGGAAAAATTCGGGATGCAGACTTTTAACCAGTCGCTGGCCACCGCCTATTTCCAGAAAGAGATCACGCTCGAAACGGCGATGGCGCGTTCCAGCAACACGGACGAATTACAGGAAATGATCAACCGGGGCGCCACTTTGACCAGCCGTTCCAATACTGGAGCAACTCTGGCCAAAGGAGCGGCCCCGTCCAAGCGTTAAGGCAGTGGGAGCATTCGATATTTGAACCGGCACATTTTGAATCGTGATCGTGAAACAGGTACTTCAGTGAGGAGAAGCTAAACCATGCCAGTCTTTACATTTTCCGGCAAGGACGCATCTGGACAGAAGATTTCCGGCGAGCGGATGGCGCCCAACAAGCAGGCGCTGCAGCAGGCGTTGCGGCGCGAGCGCATCACGCCCGGCGCGATTCGCGAAAAAGGCAAAGAATTCTCCATGCCCACGTTTGGCTCCGGCAAGGTCGGAACCAAGGACATTGCGATCTTCTTCCGCCAGTTTTCGGTCATGATCGATGCCGGCCTGCCCCTGGTGCAGTGTCTGGAAATCCTGGCGGCCAACCAGGAAAACCAGGCCTTCCAGAAGATCCTGACCGGCGTGCGAACTACGGTGGAAGGCGGCGCCACGCTGGCCAACGCCATGCGCCAGTATCCCGTGGTGTTCGACGACCTCACCACCAACATGATCGAGGCCGGTGAAACCGGCGGTATTCTCGACATCATTCTGCAGCGCATGGCCACCTACGTGGAAAAGGCCGTGCGTCTGAAATCGGCCGTGAAATCGGCCCTGATTTATCCCGTCGCCGTGGTCAGCATGGCGGGTTTGATCGTCGGCGCGCTGCTGAAGTGGGTGGTGCCCATCTTCGCCAACCTGTTTGCCGGCCTGGGTGTCGCTCTGCCTCTGCCCACGCGCATCGTCATGGGGCTGAGCGCGTTCGTGCAGACTTTCTGGTGGATGGTCGGCGTGGGTGGCTTCGGTGTCTTCTTCGGAATCAAGCAGATCCGCAAGCATCCGCGCGGCCGCTACTACTTCGACAAGATGCTGCTGTTTATCCCGGTGATCGGGTCGCTGCTGCGCAAGATTGCCGTCGGCCGCTTCACCCGAACGCTGGGCACACTGATCACCTCGGGCGTTCCAATTCTCGAAGGCTTGAGCATCACCGCGAAAACCTCAGGCAACGCCGTCCTCGAAGAGGCGTTGATGAAAGTGCGCAAGGCCATCGAAGAAGGACGCACCATTGTCGATCCCTTGCGGGAATGCGGCGTGTTTCCCAACATGGTGACGCAGATGATCGGAGTTGGCGAAGCGACTGGCGCCATGGACTCGATGCTGCAGAAAATTGCGGACTTCTACGAAGAAGAAGTCGACGCCGCGACCAAAGACATGCTGGCCATGCTGGAGCCGATCATCATCGCGGTATTGGGCGTCAGCGTCGGTGGCATCGTGATCTCGCTTTACATGCCACTGTTCGCCATGATCGCCAAGCTGGCTGGATAAGAGCAGGTTTCAAAAGGGAGAGAGTTTCAAGTTTTCAAGTATGTGTCTGAGACTTGAAGGCTTGAAACTCTTGAACTCTGAAACGTTGAAACTTCGGTCTTCTTAATGCAATCGACTTTTGATGAGCGCAATTGGCTGATATGGCTGGTCCGGGTCCGCATTTTCATTCTGACCCTCCTGCTCGCCATTGAGCTGGCGGTGGCCCGGTTCAGTCCGGCGCCGCTGCCCATGCGCCTTTTCGTCAGCACCATCCTTTTCTGGTACAGCCTTTCGCTGTTCTACGTGCTGCTGCTGTCCTTCTGGCAGGAACACCGTCTGCAGGCCACGCTGCAGGTTCTGACCGATCTGATTCTGGTCAGCCTGGTCATCCACGAAACCGGAGGATGGGACAGCTCTCTGAACTTTCTCTATCCCCTGGTAATCATCGTGGCCAGCGTGCTGCTGCCGCGGGTTTGGGCACAGCTGGTCGCCGCCCTGGCCTTCATTCTTTATGGCACCGTGCTCGAACTGAACTACTATGCCGTGGTTCCGTCGTATTGCAGCACGCATCCCGGCCTGAAGACGCTGCAGGCCATCATCTTCGTCAATCTTTTTGCCTTTCTCGCGGTAGCCTACCTGGCGGGACTGCTCACTGCCAAGCTGCGCCAAGTGGGCGTGCAGCTGAAAGATACGAGCGGCGCGCTCGAGAGCCTGCAGGCGCTGCACGAGAACATTATTCACTCCATCAGCAGCGGCCTGATCACCACCGGCCTCGACGGTCGGATCACTTTGATTAACGCCGCCGCCCAGCGGCTGCTGGAGCTTTCACCAACCGGACTGTTGGGTTCGCCAGTGCATAAGTTATTCGTGGATTCCTTGCCCACCGTCGAGTCGCAACACACCCATGGCGAAGTGCGCTTCGATGCTCCCACCAAGTTCCGCAAGACGATTCGGGTACGCGTCGCTGCCCTGACCGTGCCAGAGCGCGGAGATCTGGGCTACGTTTACGTGCTCGACGATCTCACCGAGATTCGCCGCCTCGAACGCGAAGTCCGCATGCAGGACAAGCTGGCCGCCGTCGGCAGGTTAGCCGCGGCCATTGCCCACGAGATTCGCAATCCGCTGACTTCGATTGCCGGCTCGGTCAGCATGCTCTCCGGCGTTCCCGAGATGAACGAGGATCATCGCCGCCTGCTCGACATCGTAACTCGCGAGTCGCAGCGGCTGAACAGTATCATCACCGACTTCCTGGCTTATTCCCGGACCAAGCAATATCACTTCGACCGAGTCGATCTGATCCAACTGGTCGAGGACACGCTGACGCTCATGGACCACCGCATGACGGCGGAGAAAACCGGCATTACAATCGCGCGCCGGTTTGCGGTGCGCGAGGCCTTGGCCATCGCCGATGGCGACAAGCTCAAGCAGGTGTTCTGGAACCTGTGTGAGAATGCCGTCCGCGCCATGAAAGAGGGTGGCACGCTGACGGCCGCGGTCGAATCTCTGGGCGACGATTGGCAAGTCTCATTCATCGACACCGGAACCGGCATGACCCCGCAGCAGATCGAGAAAATCTTTGAGCCCTTCCAGTCGAACTTCGAGGGTGGCACCGGGCTCGGATTGGCCATCGTTTACCAGATTGTGCAGGCGCACGAAGGCAAGGTCTGGGCGCGGTCGAAGCCGGGGCAGGGAACCACGTTCGTGCTGCGCCTGCGCCGCCTCGATGCCGAGCGCTCAGCCTCGAGCGATGAGAGCGTAGCAGAGAAGGCTCGTGTGCTGGTCGGAGCGGGGCCCGCGGCCGGAGCGGCAGCGGCAGTGGCAGTGGCAGCAGGAGCAGGAGCAGGAGGAAGACTGCATGGCTAACATCCTGGTCTG
>Ga0116105_1000464_pt1 | contig 10514 bp, 10 predicted proteins | sample June2015DPH_6_20_FD_89716 | JGI IMG/M metagenome (GOLD analysis project Ga0116105, IMG submission 89716) | Peatland microbial communities from SPRUCE experiment site at the Marcell Experimental Forest, Minnesota, USA - June2015DPH_6_10 | ecosystem: Environmental > Terrestrial > Soil > Wetlands >... | reverse complement strand
CTGTCAGTGATGCGATAGTCTGCGGAACCACAAGCCTTCGCAGCTCCCCTTCGAGTCGAGTCACCTCGTCTTTGGCTCCCTTTAGGCGCGTAGCCACTTCGATAATCTTGTCCGGATCGTAAGCCATTGTCCCTCCAAATTGACTACGTGCTAATTGTAGCAGCTTACAATTGCTTCGTGGCGCAATATGGCAATACTTTACGCGTTCGCCATTTGTTCGCTCGCAACTAATTGCATTGACAATGCCTTACCGCTCAGGCATAATGATTGCATCATGAATCGCTTAAGCAATGAACGCCGCGTACGGGTAATTCAAGCATTGATAGAGGGAAACAGTGTCCGAGCTACCGCCCGCATGACTGGCGTGGGCAAAGACGCGATTCTTAAACTAATCCCCGATCTAGGCGCGGCGTGCGCGGCCCACCACGATGCCACCGTGCGCGGCGTTAAAACAGTCCGCGTGCAATGCGATGAAATCTGGTCTTACTGCTACGCGAAGGCACGGAACGTACCTGAGGACAGGAAAGGTACGGGAGCAGGAGATGTATGGACGTGGACGGCGATTGATGCAGATACCAAGCTGATTATTTCGTACCTTTGCGCCAATAGGGACGCGGAATCAGCAGATCAATTCATGCAGGACTTGGCATCGCGTTTGACCACGCGCATCCAGCTCACAACAGACGGCCATCGGGTTTATGCGGATGCTGTCGAAAGTGCGTTTCGGAGCAACGTGGACTACGCGATGCTGATAAAGCTATACGGCGCTCCCTCCAATAGCCCTAACGCCCGCTACAGTCCTGCCGTATGCATCGGAACCCGCACAGGCATCCTGAGCGGTAATCCTGACCGCGATCACATCTCTACCAGCTATGTAGAGCGGCAGAATTTGAATATGCGGATGGGCATTCGGCGTTTCACGCGGCTAACGAATGCGTTCTCAAAGAAGTTTGAGAATCACTGCCACATGGTTGCGATCTACCACGCCTATTACAACTTCTGCCGCGTGCATCAAACCTTGCGCGTGACGCCTGCAATGGAAGCTGGTCTGACCAACCACGTTTGGACAATTGCGAACCTCATTTCACTGCTTGAATCGAAAGAAAATGCGGCTGCTTAGTGTGAAACTTGGGTGGTATACGTATGGCACTTGTGAAAAGCGATCGCCGTAAAATCGGCGGGGGCTTGTGGATTGTTCTCCATATACCAGCACGTGTGTGATTCCTGTTCTCCGGTGCCGTCGTAAAAACGCTCAGCACCCACGACGAAGGCCACCTCCTGGTTGACTTTTAGATCATCTCTAATCCCGACTGATATTTTGTCGTTTACATTTTCAGGTTTGCAGGTCTTGTAATTTTTCTCCCCGCTATTCGGAAATGAGTCCGGCATGTTGGACTTCTCTGATTCGTAGTTCTTGATAATATCCCCCCAGCGATTCTTAAAGTCTGTGATGACCTCATCTTGGGTCGCATCCGAATAATCTTTCCTGATATAGCAAATCGAATAGCTGCCTATGCCCCGAGCGGGCGACTGCCCCCATACCTTCCAGTAAATATCTGCTTGGAGTGGCTGTCCTATTGGAATGCGAATATTTGTATTGTTATCAACCAGAGCAGGGGGCTCCGCAATCATGTATACGGCTTGCGCCATGACCTTCGCGTGCTCCTCGCGCCACGTGTGAAAGCCAGCAGAAAAGAAAAATATGCCAGCCAATCCGAGAAGGAGCCATCGGGGGGCACATCTTTCGAGCCACTGTTTTACTTCAGGGATGAATTTCTCTAACAGGTCTCCGATTAGCATGGCGAGACCGATCCAGAAAAACCAATTGTCAAGGAAGGCCAATATGTATTCGACGATATCGCTAAGCATCGCGCACACCTCCGGCAAGATCGGGAGGGAATCCGACCTCGGAAGGGTACGCTTTTTGGCTTATTTTTCAAAACCGCCCACTACCGAAAGTTGCACACACGGCTTTTCGACCGGAAGCCCGTACTTTCGTCAGGGTCAACATTCAGCTTTGGCAAAGGCGGTGCAACCGGTAGGGCGCGGGCCAGTAGCGGATGAGAGTCGCCTAACCATTCGTCTCAGGCCTGCCTGTAAAAAAGTCATGAGCGTCGCCACGGTTATGCCCACTGGAATCGAACGTACGTTTGGAGAGGACGAAATCATCGTCAGCAAAACGGACTTAAAGGGGCGGATCACCTACGCCAACCAAGTGTTTTTGCGAATCGCCGGATACAGCGAGAAAGAAGTGCTGGGCGAGCCGCACAACATCATTCGTCACCCCGCGATGCCGCGCTGTGTTTTCAAACTGTTGTGGGATACCGTGGAAGCCCGGCGCGAGATCTTTGCCTATGTAATGAACATGGCGCGCAACGGCGACCATTATTGGGTATTCGCCCACGTCACGCCGACCTTTGACGCAGGCGGGAACCCGGTCGGCTACCACTCCAACCGGCGCTCGCCAACGCGGTCCTCGGTGGAGGCGATTGCTCCGATCTACAAAGAGTTGCTGCAAGAGGAAAACAAGTTTTCCGACAAGCAGCAGGGCATGGAGGCGTCAGGGAAGTTGCTGGCGAGTTTGCTGCAGGCAAAGGGAATCGAGTATGACGAGTTTGCCTTCGCCGTTTAGTTCGATTTTTCCAAGAGGAGCCTAAGACGGGTTTAAGGAGCAATCGATGAGTAGCAGCGCTGCAACCGCCGTCGACCGCGAACGCCCCCCGGAAATCAACAGCTATAGGGAATGGATCCGACAGGCGACCGAGGTGTGCGAGCAGGCAGCGCGGGGCAATCTGGAAATGCGCTTGTTGGGGTGTGAGGCTGAGCCAGACATTGAGCGGCTGGTCAACGCCATCAATCACATGCTCGACGTCACAGATGCCTTTGTGCGGGAGTCCGGCGCGGCGCTCGACGCGGCCGCCCACCAGAAATTCTTTCGTAAGGTGATTCTGCGGGGCCTGCTGGGATCATTCCGGCAGGCAGCGACACTGATTAACAGCGCCACCGACAAGATGGCGAAGCAGTCCGCCGAACTGGCTGATGGAGAACGGGAGCGCGCTGAGTTGGCGGTGGTGGTGGGAGAGGTGGCGGCGTCGGTGAGCGCGGCTGCGATCAAAGTTCAGGCGACGGCAAAATCGCTCCGGGAGAATGCAGATAACACGTCGAGTCAGGCGGCGACGGTTGCCACCGCATCGGAAGAAACCTCGGCCATTGTGAATACCGTGGCTGCGGCGACGGAGGAACTGTCGGCCACCGCCGCCGAAATCGATCGCCTGGTGCAGCAATCAGCGCAGAGCGCGATGGATGCCGTGGCTGAGGCCAACCGAACCAATGCCAGCGTTGGCGAGCTGGCCAACGCTCAAAACAAGATTGCCAGGGTGATCAAAACGATTTCGCAAGTTGCCGAACAAACCAACCTGCTGGCTCTCAACGCGACCATCGAAGCCGCGCGCGCCGGCGAGGCGGGAAAGGGATTTGCGGTTGTAGCCTCAGAGGTTAAATCCCTCGCCCGGCAGACCGCAGAAGCCACCGAAAAAATTCAGAATGAAATGCTTTCGGTGCAGACCGCCGCCACCTTTTCGGCTACGGCAATTACGAAAATCGGCCAGACGATTCAGAGCTTGGAGTCAATTTCAAGAACCATCCTGCATTCGGTGGATGAGCAGCGTTCCGCCACCCAGTTGATCAGCCAGAACATTCAGCAGGCGGCCACGGCCAGCAGCGATGTATCGCGCAGCATTTTCAGCGTCAACAAATCGGCACAGGAGACCAGCGCTTCCGTCGCCGGGCTCCTGGACTCGGCGGCGGAACTCTCGCGCCATGCCGGGACACTGGAAAAATCCGTGCAACGGCTGTTGCAGCACACCACCGCCGACTAGCACACGGCGCTTGGTGTCACGCGATGACGAGCCGGGCTCGGGATGTTGCGATCGCCTAAGGCTGACAAAAAAGAAAACGCCCCGGCTTTCGCCAGGGCGTTTTGGGTTCGGAAACGGGCCGAGGTCTAAAACAAATTCCACAGGAACTGGTTGTAAACCTCGTGGTGGAACTGGACTTCCGGTGCTTTGACGAAGGTTCCCAGGGCGCGCGGGCAGCGGTCGGCAGCGGCCTGTTTCAAGTCCGCGTAACGGCCCTTGACGTCTTCCCCGAGCAGAGTTGTGGTCCATTCGGCTTTGCGGAAATTATCGAGCGCGTCGTAGATGTTGTCGGGAAGGTAGCGCTCGGCCTGGCGCAGGTTTTTGATCTTCGCAGTCTCGCCGTCGAGGCCGGTCTTGAAGATCGAGTACATGACCAGGTAGGGGTTGGCGTCGGGCGCGACGGAGCGAACTTCGACGCGCATGCTCTTCTCGTTGCCGATGGGAATGCGGATCATGGAGCCGCGATCGACGGCGGAGGCCTTGATCTGGTTGGGCGCTTCAAAGTGCGGGTCGAGGCGGCGATAGGCATTCACGCTGGCATTGAGCAGCAGGCAAATGTCGTTGCCGTGAGTGAGGATGCGGTCGAGGAAGGCCCAGCCCATCTTGCTGAGCTTTTCCTCGCCCTTGGCGTCCCAGAATAAGTTCTTGCTGCCGTCGCTGATGGAAACGTTGGTGTGCATGCCGCTACCGTTCACGCCCACCACGGGCTTGGGCAGGAAGGATGCGGTGAGTCCCATGTGAGTCGCGACCTGGCGGCAGATCAGCTTGTAGAGTTGGATCTGGTCGGCGGCGGCGACCACTTCACCGTAACCATAGTTGATTTCAAACTGTGAAGGTGCAACTTCGGGGTGGTCCTTCTCGTTCTGGAAGGCCATCGCCCGCTGCACTTCCGCAGTGGTGTCGATAAAAGTTCGCAGGGCATCGCCGGGCAGCGAGTGATAGTATCCGCCGGTATTGACGTACTCGAACTTGCCGCCGGCTTCGTGGTAATGACGCTCGGCGTCGGGGCCTTTGAACAGAAAGCCTTCGATTTCGTTGGCTGCGTTGAGGGTGTAGCCTTTTTTCTTGTGCAGTTCCTCGGCGTAGCCTTTGAGCACGCCGCGAATATCGCCCGCGTAGGGAGCCCCGCCCTTGTCGATAACTTCGCCGAACACCAACACCTTGCCGGAACCGAAGACGTCCGACGGCGCCCAGTAGAACGCACCCCAGTCGATGCCCAGGCGCAAATCGCTTTCGCGCTGCGCGGTGAAGCCGCGAATGGAAGAGCCGTCGAAGGTGAGGTTGTCCCAGCTCTTGAGCAGGAACTTTTTATCGTAGTCGAGCATGTGGAGCCGGCCTTCAAGATCGCTGAAGAGCACGGTTACGGCCTTGATGCGCTTCTCGTCGGTCAGGTATCCGATGCGTTCGTCCTGAATTTTGTGAGCCGGGACGCGGTTCCTGCGCTGCTCCTTTGCCTTCAGGTTGAGTTCTTCCAGTTCGTCGTAGGTGAGTGCCAGAAAATTGCGCAGTTCGGTGGACATGGATGTCGTTCATTCTCCTTCGCGTCGAAAGCTATGATTTGGGCAAAGCCGCATCACGGATACGGGAAAGTTGAAATGGCTGGTTCCAACACGCCGATTCGGAACTCACCGACTCGGAACACCTTGACTTGGACCACGCTGCCTTGGAACACGGAAGAATAGCGCGGCGACGGGGTACCCGCCAATCGAAAAAGCTGATCAGACGCATAAAAGAGATTTATTCCGCAAGTATTCAACGCCCGATCCGCCGGGGTGACGACTGCGGCGGGATTTTGGAGAATGATTAGTGGTTGTCTGCAGCGGGCACGGTGCTGGTGATCTCGCGCGCCCAGCGCATGGCCTGGTTCGAAGCTTCGGCGATCGAGGACAAGGACAAATTGAGCTGCTTCCCCAGGCGCGTGGCCTGTCCCCACTCGCCGGTCTCGCGCGCGATCATGAGATCGTAAATCGTTGAAAGAGGAGTTTTCTTGCCGGATTTTGCCGCCAGCAACTGAGCCTTGACGTTGTCATCGAGACACAGTTCCTCGATGATAATCCCCATGGGCACGGACAGGATGGCATCGATCAGCGAGAGCATACCCATCAGGAACAGATCGGAATTGCCGTGTTCGACCTTGGGAGCGATCAGCTCGCAGAAGCGGGCGCGCACCAGCGACGACAGAACCAGGTCAGAGGATTTATCCTGGCCCATGACCAGCGTGGTCGCCATTCGTATCCAGCGGACGGATTCGTGCTCGCCCAGCAGGTTCAGAGCATTCCGAACGGATGTCACGGGCGATGACAGGCCCAACAGAGGAGAGTTCAAATAGCGCAGCAAACGGTAGCACAGAGAGGGCTCGCGCTTGATGAGTTCTTCGATCTCCACGAAATTCACCTGAGGTTTTGAGGCCGCAGCCAGCAGACGCACATACGTGGCCTGGTTGGCGGGAATTTGCCGGGCTCGAATATTCTCGGGATGGCGAAAGAAATATCCCTGGAAGCAGGAAAAGCCATCTCTGCGGGCAGTGATGAATTGGAGCCGGCTTTCCACTTTTTTCGCCAGCAGAAGGCAGTCCTCGGTGCCGTAGCGCCCGGCGAGCTGTGCACACTGCGACGACACCACCCGGCTGATGTCGACTTTGAGATAACGGGCACAGGGCACTAACGCTTCGCGCTTGTCGTCAGGCACAAAATTGTCGAGAGCGATCGCATATCCGTAATCCTTGAGCCGCTGACACGCCTGCAGGACACTCTCGTTGACGGGGACGTCTTCCTGTATCTCGATCACCACCTCGCCCGGAGGCAGGAGCGTGAAGTAATCCGACAACAACATGTGCTGGTTGCAATTGATAAAAGCCAGCCGCCCGTCACATAAAACCGCGAGGCCGACGAAATTCAACATATCGATGGCGGCCGAAGTAGCGGCCTCGGCGTCGGCGGCGAAATGGCGCTGTTCCTGGCTTTCCCGAAAAAACAGTTCATAGCCAATGACTTTCTCGTCGGCATTGAGGATTGGCTGGCGGGCAATGCAGGGACTGGGCGGAGATGACCCGGCTTTGACTGGAGTGGCCATAGGCTTCTTTCAGCTCATCGGCAACTCCGGCCCGAGACTTCAGTCGGCGAGCGCTTACCGTGCGAGCGGCGCGACCGAGGCCACCATCCAATCGTTCATGGGATGCAGACGGCCACAGTCCAGGCACTTGGTCTGCGCGTACTGCGCCCCGCAATGCGGACACACGGCGTGAGTTTGAAAGGTGTCAAACGCTTGTCCGCACTTTCCACACTTCCAGAAGTCTCCGAGTGGGGGCGCCGTATTACAAGTCGGGCAGGAGAAACCGTCGCGGCGCGGCAACTTGGCGAGGCGCAAAAGCGCCCGCGCGTGTTGCAGGCCGCCCCAGCAGTTCAGCAGCATGAAGAGGGCGACGGCTCCCAACCAGGGAGATTTCCTCCAGAAGGCAAGACCGATGAAACCGATCACTCCAATGAAACCAATGATCGTGGCGACCATCAGGCTCCGAGCCCGCCCCATGACAAACCAGAGCAGTGAGCGAAGAATCTGACCGCCATCCAACGGATAAATGGGAAGGATGTTGAAAACCAGCAGTCCCACGTTAATCCAGAAGACCGCCTGCACCAGCTGGAACAGATCGGGCGCGGTCGCCGCCATTCCAGCGGAGCGGCTCAAGGTAACAGCGATCCACAGGATTGGAATCAGCACAACGTTGACCAGCGGTCCGGCCGCAATGCTCCAGAGCGTAGCGCCAGGGCGTGGCGGCGGGTCCACATACGCTACGCCGCCGAGCGGCCACAGCACGATGCGGTCCGCCCGCCCTCCGACTTGCCGGCAGGCGAGAGCATGACCGAACTCGTGAGTCATCACGATCAGGAACAGCGCCAGATACTCCAGCACATTCCATGTGACGGAGGAATAATCGCCCTTTCGCGCCTGGATTTCGTACGCCGCCACGAAAAACCAGGACCAGTGGAGGAAGACATCAATCCCACTGAAACGGAACAGGCGGATTGACCCTTGGCGGGCGCTCGGCATGTGTGCAGTCTACTGCATTTGCCGGAGGCTTGGGCTATGTGAGGGCCCAGTTCTCGCCAGAGACGCGAGAAATGGGCAGCCAGCCCCTAGGCCGCCCGCCGACTGCGCGGAAGGCACGCAGCATCAGTCGCAATAATGCTGGAGGCAATACGTAACGCAAATATAGTACAGCGGCGGCTCTTCGATAAAAAGAAGAGTGCAACCCGAAAGGCATACCACACACTCCGACGCATCGGCAGGGGTCTGGGACATTGCTGGTATGCCGACTCTACCGAATAGGTTAATCATGGATGCACCTCCTCGTCACCTTGCTTTACTCTGCTTTTATTCTGCATGTAAAGATCCATCCGTTCCTCGACCCCGCTTTTATTCTGCAAGTAAAGATTCATTCGTTCCTCGGTTGGCAAGCCAGGATAAAGCTTTTCCACGGATCTCATCGGCTGGGTGAACTGGTGCGGATTTCCGGCCTTGTCAAAGAAGATCGTAGTCATCTGATCTCCCTTCTTGCCGGAACAAAGGACGGTAAAATCGGCCCCAAATTTCGAGGCACTTCGGTGACCAAAGATGTTAAACAGATCGCCGTCGTAAACGTAGCGGGTGAAGCTACGAATTACATCCGAGGTTCCGTCCGGGGCGTACGCCTCAAAGTCGAGTTCGACGTCTCTGCCATTTGGCCGTTCGGTTGTTTGATCCTTTATAACCCTGACTCGTACGATCTTCAGGGAACCGGTTTTTTCTTCTTGGCCTTGTCCAAGAATTGGAAATGCGGCGCCCAAGGTGCCGATCCCTCCAATCGCAGCCGCCTCTTCCAAAAACTTGCGTCTTGATTTCTGCTTTTCGTCGTCCATAAGTTAACCCCTCTTTGGTTCTACGCGCGATGGTACCCCTAACCGCCGATGGTTCGCTTGGAAAGTTGTCGAGGCCCTAAAACGGAACGCACACGACGGGACGGAGTGGCAGTACTCTCCTACGAACATCGGGGTCTAAAACGTGAATCGCAGTTTCGTTACAAAGACCGAAACGGGGAATCGCTAGCCGGAGACAAGTTACACCGAAGTTTCGTGCCCTCAGTGATTCCCAGTCAGTGAAACCTGATGAGCCCATCTATGTGCACACTTGGGCGGACGTAGTGAGCCTGTTACGAAATACGGAACAGGATAGGCGGGCGGTCCCGGAATAGAGTGAAAATTCTTTTAGTATTCACGGAAATGTTCAGTCTGCCTCAGACCCCTCCAATTGTGGAAATACGATTCGCGGATGCCGTGGGGACTGAGGCGTTTTCACGAAACTGGGCAAGTCCTTCGTTATGACTATTGGGTTGAAAAGTGGGTATGGCTACTGCCGATGCGCGGAAGCGCCCGCCGCCAGCTCGCGCAGCGTGGTCAGGAAGCCTGCGGCGGTGCGCGGGTCGTCCAGGGCATCGAGCGCGATGGTGGCCGAGAACTGCGGAGACTCGGGGCGGAAGCGGACTTGCAAGACGTCCTGCTGACGCACCGTCATCAGAGTATTCAATTCGGACGTGGAATCCTGCTTCCAGTGTGTGCGCGTGGTAAGAATCACGGGGCCGGGTTCGTAGATGTCCCACTCGCGTTCGTCGCGGCGGCGAGCGGTGACGCCGCGGCTGTGAGCGCACCAGCGATGGCGCACCACTTCGAGATGGAAGTTGGGCGAGCCGCCCAGGTCGGCCTCGAAGGTCAGCGTTTCTTTCTGCTTGTGGTACCAGCTCAGCAGCCAGTGCACCGGCATGGCGCGCGGCCGGAACCGCATGGTGACGTGGGCATTTTCGAAGCTGCGGGAAGGGAATTGCAACCGGGCATGCAGGCGGGAACTGTTCAGCCAGTGCGAGTCGAGGACACGTCCTTTGCCAGCGCACGCCGACTGCACCCAGCGCAGCGCTTCAGTTCCCCGGCGGCGGTTGTAGGCGGCAAAAAGGAAGTACCAGGCCGCCAGTATAGCGGCCGCGCCGACTGCGTCAATGGCTAGAAGGCGTAGCACAGGGTCTTCCCCAGTCCCTTATGATGCTGACTCTGATGCTGATGGTACGTCCGAAGTTGTGGCCGGGGCAAGAGCACAATAGTCCCGAACGGCGTTTTTTTTGGGAATCGGCTGGGCGGGCTGTGGAAAACCCGGCTGCCGAAGGGGAAGCTTTCGGGTTGCGCCCGCCTCAGTCAGCTTCGGGTGAGCTTTGCCCGATACAATGTCGCGGTGGCCTTCGTCATCCGAGAGTTCAAGCCCGGGGACTTCGAAACCCTGTGGCGCATCGACCAGGAGTGTTTTCCTGCGGGAATCGCCTATACGAAACAGGAACTTAAGGCCTACGTGCGCCACCGGGGGGCATTTACCCTGGTGGCAGTCGATGCTGGGGCGCGTAAGAATGAAGCGAAGCATGAAGCGAAGGACGCAGGCCAGGATGCGGGTAAGGACACCGGTCAGGCGGCGGGTTTCATCGTGGCGCACGGCGGCCGGGCCGGGCACGTCATCACCATTGACGTAGTTACCGAGGCCCGCCGCCTGGGGGTGGGGTCGCTACTGCTGCAGGCTGCAGAAGAT
>Ga0116105_1000463_pt1 | contig 10521 bp, 10 predicted proteins | sample June2015DPH_6_20_FD_89716 | JGI IMG/M metagenome (GOLD analysis project Ga0116105, IMG submission 89716) | Peatland microbial communities from SPRUCE experiment site at the Marcell Experimental Forest, Minnesota, USA - June2015DPH_6_10 | ecosystem: Environmental > Terrestrial > Soil > Wetlands >... | reverse complement strand
GCGGAGCATGGGGGCGCGCTCAGCGAGCCCCCATGCGGAGTCGAAGGACCCCTGCAACCTAGGCAGCCCCTGCGACGACGCAGGGAATTCTCATCCAGACTCCACGTTCGGCAGCGATCCTTACTGGACCGAAACTCCCGGATGAGCCACGAATAGCGTGCGAGAACAAGGGGTCCTTCGACTACGCGGGAAGTTCGCATTCGCGAACTTTCCGCTCCGCTCAGGATGACAAACTGAGTGATGGACGCATCCCTGCTCGCTGCTCAACCGCCGCGACCAACTTCTTCGTTACCGGCACTTCGATCCCGTGCCGAGCCGCACCGCGCAGGATTGGTCCGGCGATCGCATCGAGTTCCGGAGTCTTACCCTGCTCGACATCTTTCTGCATGGAGCTGCGCATATTCCCGGGCATCTTCATCACTCCGGCGATGACCGCGTCCGCATCGATCTTCGCGCCCTCGGCGACCGCGACCGCGCTCGCCTCGCGAATCACCGATAACCCCAGATCTCGCCATTGGGCGTCCGCCAGAATTTCGCCGGTGCTCTTGTCGGCGGCGGTTGTAGTCAGCGCGAACGCTGCCAGAAAGACGAGTTTGCTCCACATCAGCGTTGGTTCGTCATCGATGAAGCGGCACTCGAATCCCATTTTCTGAAATTCCTCGAGCGTCGTGCCCAGCAGACTTCGGCCCGTCGAAGACACGTTCAGACGGGCAAAGGGCGAGCGATGCACAATGTGGCCGGGTGCAACGCGCTCGGACTCAACCGCAATCGTGGCCGCGATAACCTTCCCAGAGCCGTATCTCGCGCGCAGTGCAGTCAGATGGTCGATGCCATTCAGCAGAGGAACGATCGCCCCCACCGACTCGGGCTTGGTGAAGGAAGCCAGCGCCGCGTCCAACTGCGTTGCTTTGACGGTAATCCAGAGGACGTCGGCGGGCGGAACTTCGGCCGCGTGCGAAACCGGCACGCTGAAGTTTCCGAAAGCGCTTTCCAGGCGAAGCTGGTCGGGATAACCAGCAAGCGCTTCCGGCCTCACGACCATCGTGACCGACTCGCCACTACGCGCCAGGCAGGCTCCGATGAGGCCTCCAATACCGCCGGCGCCGAGAATTGCGTGCTTTAGGGGAGCCATGCGCTCATCATTTCTAATTTCTATTTCTTCTGCGCCGCAGCCGGCACGCATTCCAGGATCTCGCCTTCGCTCAGCGTGTGGTCGCTCTGCTTGGCGCGCTGGTAAATGCGGTCCACGACCTCATCGGACGCCGGAATGCCGCGCCGTTCCAGCCACCAGAGCACGTTCGACTTCCCGCTCATCGGACCGATGTCGATAATCTGAGCCAATCCGAACACATGCGAGGGCACGCCCGAATACACCGTGTTCGCCAGCACTACGTCGTCCTTGTGATACGCCTTGATGATGGCGGCGGCGTGCACACCCGTCGCCGTGCGAAATGCATCCTCTCCGACCACCGGGTAATTGGCGGGAATCGGTACGCCTGTGGCCTGCGACACAGCCTGGCAATACTGCTTCAGCTTGGTCAGATCCTGCTGCTCCCAGGGCGCAATGCCCATCAATTTCAGGTTCACCAGCATCTGGTCGACCTGCGTGTTGCCCACACGTTCTCCCAGGCCAATGGCGCAGCCGTGCACGCAATTCGCCCCGGCGATGATCGCCGCCATCGAGTTGGCAATCGCCAGGCCGCGGTCGCTGTGTCCGTGCCAGTCCACGCGAATGGTTTCGCCAGACGGCTTCACGACTTCCTCAATCACAAACCGCACCAGCGCCAGCGCGCCCATCGGCGTCGCATGCCCTGCCGTATCGCAGATGCAGATGGCCCGGGCACCGCAGTTGATCGCCGTCGCGTACAGCCGCTTTACCGTCGCCGGATCGCAGCGACTGGTGTCTTCGGTGACGTACATGACGTCAAGCCCGAGCGAAACCGCATACCGGACTGCCTTTTCGGTGGTGTGCAGCAGAAAATCGTCGGTCCAGCCTTCGGTGAAGCGACGAATCGGGCTCGACCCAATGAAGGTCGCCGCCTCGATCGGCAGCCCCGTCTTCTGCACGATCTCGGCAATAGGCCGAATGTCATTCTCGTGCGTCCGCGCGGCGCAGTTGGCGCGAATCTTCATTCTCTGCGCAGCGATCTCGCGGGCCAGCGCAGTCACGGCATCGACGGCTCGCGCACCCGCTCCCGGCAGACCAAGCGCCAGCGAATGGATCCCGAGCGCCTCCATCAGATGAAGAATCTCAGTCTTTTCTGCAATGGAAGGATCGCGAACGGAAGGCGACTGTAGTCCATCGCGCAAGGTTTCATCGTTGATCAACACCGGTCCAGCTGGCTTCAGCCCAGGTGGATGTTGTTTGTTCCAGTCGTAGATGAGGTCGGAAGTGTGCATGGGAAAACCGCTCTTGGCTGTTGGCTCTTAGCTGTTGGCTTGAAGCGTGACGGACCGGTTCAAGCCAATAGCTAAGAGCCAAAAGCCAAGAGCTCTTTCACTTCTCCTTCGGCGGCAGAGTCAGGCCGAAAACCGAAATCATTCCCTGCCCCGCGACGTTAATTTTGGTCTCACCCGGAGTCGGCAGATAGAGCGTCTTGCAATTTTCGCAACGATAGACTTCGGCCTTCGGTCCCCAGGCTTTCTCGACATCGCCGCACTCGCGCTCGACCGCGTCGGTCATATAGAACCAGAGCTTCAAATGCCCGCCGCAGAATTTTCCCTTTTCGTTTTTCTCGTTGCAGGCGCGCTGCCCCGCCTTTTTGACCTTCACCTTATGTTTAGGAAGCTGCGGAATATTCTGGGAAGACGCGGCCACTTCGCTAGTCGCCAAAGGACGTACCCCTCGTTCGAGCGGCCAAACGCCGCCGGATTCGGCCTTACGCGGTCATTGTAACCGAAACCCCGCGAACGAAACTACGTGCGAAACCTTGAACCACGAAGGGAACGAAGGTACACGAAGGACTTCGTGATGTTGCGTGTGCTCGTGGCCTTGATATGCAAGAACTCGGTCTCTGCTAGTCTTTTCATTTTAGTTATGCAACTCGTGCGCCGGACGGGCTTTGCTTCGGACATTCATAACTTTCTAAGGAACCTATGATCACGATCGTTTCCGGACTGCCGCGCTCCGGCACGTCCCTCATGATGCAGATGCTGGTTGCCGGAGGCATGACCGTCCTCTCGGACGGCGAACGCCGAGCTGACACCGATAATCCGCGCGGCTATCTCGAGTGGGAACGGATCAAGCAACTGCCCAACGATCCGGCGTGCATCGCGGAAGGCGAAGGCAAAGTTGTCAAGGTGATTTCGCGGCTTCTGCTTTCGCTTCCTGCTGGGCACGAATACAGAATCATCTTTATGCAGAGGCCGCTGCCGGAAGTGCTCGCATCGCAAGATGAAATGTTGCGCCGCCGCGGGACGTATAAGGAAGGCGCCGATCCCCGCGCGATCTCGGCAGCGTTTGAAAAACATCTGCGCGAAGTTTACGCGTGGCTTGAGAGCAAGCCTTATGTGAACGCCCTGCGCGTCCAATATCACGACGTGTTGAACAAGCCAAAAGACGTCAGCAAGCAACTGGCGCAGTTCCTCGAAATGTCCCTCGATCTGGAGGCGATGGCCCGGCAGGTGGACGCGTCCCTCTACCGCAATCGCGCGAAATAATTCGCCCGAGGGGTTCAGAATTCGAGCTTCGGCGCGGGCTGATCTGCAGTCACTCGCCCGGTCTCAATCGTCGCCGCGTAGTAGTTCTCGCCTTTCACCGGAGCGCGCGCCAGGCGGCGGAGAATGTTGATTTGTCCGACGTGCGTCAACGCGTCGGCGAGCGGCCCCTGAAATAGCTTTTCCAACGAAGCGGGCGCCGGTTCGCTCGACGCCAGGAAGTCATCAAACTTCTTGAGCGCGGTGAAAAATCGTTCGACTTCCTGCTCCCACGGCAAAGGTTTCGAGTTCTGCCACTTCTGCTGGCCCTTCGCAATCGACAAACCCCAATCCAACAGATCGCCGATGTGCGCTAGAATCTGCCCCGGCGGCCGAACTCCCTCGCCCGCCTGAAAATCTGCGAAGCCGGCGGGCGTGTTGCGCACTGCTTTTCCGCCGCGGTAGGCCAGAGTGGCCAGGGTATGGCGCAGCAACTCCCGCTTGGGATCTGCTGCCGAATCAGGATGGGCTGGAGTGGAGTTAGGCGGATTGGAAAAAGTAGGTACGCTCATGGCGACCAGATTACACTGGTCTTTCGTAGACTAAAAGCCGGAGACTAAAAGCGGGAGCTGAAAAGCAGGAGACGAAAAGTATGGCGAAGAGAATTCCAGCGGCGGCCCAACGAACCTCGACCCATGCCAGCTCGGCCACACCTGGTCCGGTGAGCCGGGAGAACGCCGAGCATTATCGCTGGGGAGTGGATTGCGACGCCTGGTATCTGGTCAACGACGAGCAACTCAGCGTAATCGAGGAGTTCATGCCTCCCGGCGCGGCCGAGATTCGCCACCACCACCAGAAGGCGCAGCAGTTTTTCTACATCCTCTCGGGCGAAGTCCTGCTGGAAATAGAAGGCGAAACCACGCTGCTGGCCGCCGGCAGCGGCATCCGCGTGCTGCCGGGAAAGCATCATCAGATCCGCAATCCGTCGTCAGTGCCCGTGCGTTTCCTGGTGGTCTCGCAACCGCGCAGCCACGGCGACCGAATCAACGATTGACTCTTCTGGACGCCGCTACGACTGATGTGGCAAACGGACGCTTTCGTCCGTCCCGCCCGAGCCTGCCCTGAGCAAAGCCGAATGGGCGAAGCCCGGCCGAGCCGTTACAGCTGCTTGCGCCGAATCACCCCCGCAGCTCGCAATGCCCCGCGCAACCGCGTCCCCAGGCCCCGCGCAAACTGCATATCCAGAAACCCTTCCATCTGCCGCCGGAACTTCTCGCCGTATCCGTGCCACCAGACTTTCTTCATCCCCGGCATGCGGTCGATATCGAGGTACTTCAGCCTCACCATTTCCTCCAGCCCGAAACGCCCGTGAGTGGCGCCCACACCGCTGGCCTTCACGCCGCCGTGCGGAGCTTCGCTGATGCCGAAGCACGAAATTACGTCATTCACCATAACCGTACCCGCATGAATGCGCCGCGCCAGGCGTTCGCCGCGCGCACTGTCGCGCGTCCACACGCTCGCCGCCAGGCCGTAGTCGCAGTCGTTGGCCAGACGAACTGCTTCGTCATCGTTGTCGAATGCCATGACCGGCAGCACCGGGCCGAAAGTTTCTTCCCGCATGATCCGCATTTCGTGGGTCACGTCGGCCAGCACCGTGGGAGCATAAAAGTTCACACCCACTTCCGGCCTCCGCGTGCCTCCGGTCAGAACTCGCGCCCCACGCGCTTTCGCGTCGTCCACGTGCGACTCCACAATCCGCACCTGCCCCTCCCTGATCATCGGGCCAACATCGGTATGTGAATCCATGCCGTCGCCCACGCGCAACTGCTTCGTCTTCTCCGCGCACGCGTTCGAAAATGACCCGTACAAACTGCGATGCACATAGCAGCGCTCGACCGACAGGCAAGCCTGCCCCGCATTGACGAACGCTCCCCAAACCGCGGCGCTCGAAGCCACGTCCACGTCAGCATCGTCGAGCACCAGCATGGGATCTTTCCCGCCCAGCTCGAGCACGACCGGAAGCAAACGCTCCGCCGCAACTGCCGCGATCCGCTTGCCGGTCGCAACACTGCCGGTGAAAACCAGTTTGTCGATCGGAGACCGCAACAGCGCCGCGCCCGCGGGACCGTCGCCGATGACTACCTGAAACACATCCTCGGGAACGCCGGCGGCGTGCAGCAACTTGGCCAACTCGAGCGCGACCAGCGGCGTCAGCTCCGAAGGCTTGAGCACCACGGAATTGCCCGCAACCAGCGCAGAGAGCGTCTCCGTTGCCGGAATCGAAAATGGATAATTCCACGGCGAAATAATTCCGATCACGCCATGCGGCTCGCGCACCAGCCATCCGCTCTTGAGCTTCGTGGCCAGGTTCCCGTGGGGCACCGGCTCATCGCGGAGCAGCCGCCAGGAGTTGTCGATCAGAAACCGCGCGGCATCGAGCACCACCAGCACTTCGGTGACCAGCGCTTCCGCCAGCGGCTTGCCGGCTTCGCGCGTAATCGCGGTCGCTATCTCAGATTTCTTCTCGTGCAGCTTCCGCTGAAATTCGCGCAGCACGGCGATTCTTCGGCGCAGCCCCAACTCATTCCACGCGGCCTGCGCCACGCGCGCCCGCGCCACAGCAGCCTCGACCTGTCTTTCATCCACGCACTCGAGCTCGCGCAGAACCTCGCCCGTCGCTGGATTCACCGACGCAATCTTCCGAGCCGCGATTTGCAGGTCAGTAGCCATAAAGAAATCTTATTCCGCCAAGACGCAGCTTCGCTACTACTCTCCTGCTCCGGTAGTGGTGCAGTTTGAAGGTCTTAAACCACAAAGGACACGAAGGAACACGAAGGACGTCGTTTGGAAGTTCCCCGCTGGTACTCGATATCAATACTCGACGTTGACCAGATACAGTCCACTCGCGGGCGCGGTCGCTCCCGCAGCCGAGCGGTTCCGCGCTGCGAGGATGCGTGCTATATCCTCAACTTGCAGCGTCCCCTTGCCCACCAGAATGAATGTACCTACCAGATTCCTCACCATGTGGTGCAGAAATCCCGAGCCTCGCACCGTGTAGAGGAGTTCTTCCCCCAGTCGCTCCCACGACGAAGAGAATATCTTCCGGATATTCGATGCTGACGACACCGCCGCAACGCCGCCCTCGGCACCGTCCATGTGGGACCGCCCCCGCTCCGGATCGACGGCCGCGAACGAAGTAAAATCATGCTCGCCCACGACAAGTTTCGCGGCCCTCCCCATCTCCTCTTCGGCCAAGCTATACGGATAGTGCCAAACATACCGCGCCAGAAACGGCGGACAAATCGACTCTCGGTAAATGCGATAGCGGTAAGTTTTCGCCCGAGCAGAATGCCGCGCATGGAACTCCGGCGAGGCCTCCTCCACTTCCAGCACGCGCACTGACGCGGGCAAAATATCGTTCAGCGCCCGCACAAAATTCTCCGTCGGGACGGAAGACTCCGTGACAAATGTCACCACTTGCGCCAGCGCATGCACCCCCGCGTCCGTCCGCCCTGAGCCCTGCGGCAATACCTTTTCCCCGGTGATCCGTCCAATGGCTGAAGCGAGTGTGCCCTGCACGGTATTGGCATCGGGCTGCACCTGCCAGCCGGAGAATTCCGCCCCGTCATAGGAGAGAGTTACTTTGAGGTTGCGCATCCTGCGATCTTTTATTCTGCGATCTTTCGAGTCCCGCACCGTAGGTGCGTCATCCAAGCGAATTCGGGGTATTGCCAGCAATTTACCAGTTCCTTCAGAGATGCGGTGTAACTCAAATCCAGTTCGGGTCAGCTATACTGAATGGTTTCCGCGGATCTTCGGCCTCCCGGATGGCGGCTTCTGCCGCTTTATCCCAGGTAACAGTGTGAGCAAAGCCCGGAACCAGATTGAGTCGGGCGCAGCAGAAGGAGAATTTGTCTTTACTCCCAGCTTTCAGGAACCTTCCGGCGGTTCCTTGCGTACCAATACCTGAGCAGGACTCCGGTTTGGGTAGCTGGGTTCGCTGAACTGGTTTTGGCAGCCGATTTTCGGAATGTGCCGATCTCGGCAAAGTCCCTGTGTTTTTGCAAGGTCTTAAGGCGAATGTCTTAAGACGAGTCTCTTAAATCAGTGGTTGCAAACGAACTGTTCCAAAAATGGAGATGAGTAGATGCCATTCGCACGTTTAGCTTCGATCGTCCGGCTCGCCGCCGCTACCAGCCTGTTCACAACCCTGACCCTTGCGAGCTGGGCCCAGGAGTCGCCCGCGCCTCTGGCTCCGCAGCCGTCATCATCCGACAAGCCGCTGCCGGTCTTGAATTATGCCCACCCGGTGTCGCACTTTCCCAACCCGATCGGGCCTTATACCTCACGGCGCCTGGCCCCACCGAACCTGGCCAACACGGCGCGCATCGACTCGCTTATGCGCGAGGGCAAGCTTTACCTCTCGCTCGACGACGCCATTGCGCTGGCGCTCGAAAACAATCTGGATATCGCCATCGCGCGCTACAACCTGAATATCGCCGACACCGACATCCTGCGCGCCAAAGCGGGCGCTTCCATTCTCGGTGTGCCCAGCGGCATCGTGCAAAATACTCCCGGCGGCGGCGTCGGCGGGCTCGGCGGCCAGGTTGGCTCGGGCACCGGCGGCACCAGCCTCGGTGCAGCCGGCGCGGGCGCTGGCGTCGGCGGCCTGAACAGTTCCACGCTCGGTCTCGGATCGCTGATCACCAGCTTTGACCCGGTCATTACCGGCACACTGCAGGAGGATCACGCCAATTACATTCCTACGAGCCCGTTCTCGGGAACGCTGCAAAGAACTACGACTGGAAATTTTACCTACTCGCAAGGCTTCGACTGGGGAACCAATCTTTCTCTGGGCTTTAACAACACGCGAACCACCAGCAACAGTGCCTTCCAGACGGTTAGCCCGGCTCTGAACTCCGGTTTCAAGTTTCAGCTTACCCAGCATCTGTTGCAGGGTTTTGGCTTTGCCGCGAATAACCGCTTCCTTCTCATCGCCAAGAATAACCGTGAACTTTCCGACGTGGCCTTCCGCCTGCAGACCATTACCACCGTGAATCAGATTCAGAGCATGTACTGGGATCTGGTTTACGCCTACGAAAACGTGCGCGTGCAAAAGGAGTCTTTGGCTTTCGCCCAGAAGACTCTTTCCGATACCAACAAGCAGGTCGAAATCGGCAGCCTGGCGCCCATTGAGGTGGTCCGCGCCCAGAGCACGGTCGCGCAGGACCAGCAAGCCTTGACGATTGCGCTCACCAACCTGCAGTTGGAGCAGTTGCTCATGAAGAACGCGCTCAGCCGCACCCTGCGCGATCAGGTTCTGGCGGGAGCGGACGTGATCCCCACTTCGACTATGGAACTTCCAGAGAGCGAACCGATCCAACCCATGCAGGATCTGATTGCCGATGCGCTCCGCCATCGTGCCGATCTGGTGGAATCGCGCATCCAACTCAACACCATCCAACTCAGCAACAAGGCCGTGCGCAACGCGCTATTGCCTACACTGGACGCTTTTGCATATTACGGGGGCTCGGGCCTCGGCGGCACCGCGAACTCCGCCAACCTCTGCAGCAATGAGTCCCTGCAAGCCCAGCAGGAGGCCTTCTGCTCGGGCCCCGATCCTGCCTACGGCAATGCCGTCATCACTCCAGCGTTTCCCACTACCAGTTACAGCAACACCTTGAACCAACTCGTCAACTCCACCGCTCCCGACAAAGGCGTCGGCCTGCAGCTCAATATCCCGCTGCGCAACCGCGCCGCCCAGGCGGTGCAGATTCGCTCGGAACTGGAATATCAACAGGCCCAGATGGCGCTGCAGCAAACCGAGAATCGCATCAGCATTGAAGTTCGCAACGCCCAGTTCGGAGTCGAACAGAACCGCGCCAGCGTAGACTCAGCCCGAGCCGCAGTGGACTACGCCAAACAGTCGCTCGACGCTGAACAGAAGAAGTATCAGTTCGGCACCTCGACCACGACCCTGGTCCTGCAGACCCAGAGCGCGCTGGCCACGGCAGAATCGACTTTAATGTCTGCCATGGCGGCCTACGAAAAGTCCCGCATCGAGTTGGACCGCGCCGTTGGCGTCACGCTCGATCATGCCGGCATCAACATCAGCGATGCCGCCAAGGGCCAGGTCAGCCGCCTGCCCAACGTCCCCTACGTTGCGCCGCGCAAGGACTTGCCGTCCATCGAACTACCGGCGCAGCAATAGCTGTTACTGTGCCCAAGTGGCGCCGCTGATCTGAATTCGAAAGCGGCGCCACTTTCGTCATTCCCCTCACAATTCTTTACAATCCTCCGCGCTTCCCGCGAAACTTCTCCCGCTAAGATTGAATAGACAAGATTGAATAGACAAGATGGAAGAGACGGAATTGTGCGTCTTGCGTCCAACATTGGCATGATCAAAACTCTGCTCGTGAAAACAATGCACTCCCGCTCTTATGCAAGGAGAAGACCCATGTTCTTACCCCGTTCAATTTCTTCTGCTCGGCGTTTCAGTCCGATAGTTCCGAGTTCCGGTTGCATGGTTCGGCGTTTAGTTTCCGCATTCCGGTTCCCGGTGCGCTTCGCCTTCATCCTATTTTTGGGGACGACTTCGGCCTCGCTGTGGGCTCAACAAGGCGCGCCGGCACAGTCAACGCCCCCGGCCGCGCCCGAGCCGGCACCGCCGCAGCCCGTTCGTCTGCGGGACTATTCCATTCCGCGCGCCGCCTTTCCTCGCGTTCTGCAACCCTACCGGCCCGAGGCAGTCCCCCAGCCGAAGTTGGCTAACTCTGCGCGCATCGACTCGCTCATGCGCGATGGCAAGATCTATCTCTCCATCAATGACGCTGTTGCGCTCGCACTGGAGAACAATCTCGACATCGACATCGCCCGCTATAACCT
>Ga0116105_1000462_pt1 | contig 10533 bp, 7 predicted proteins | sample June2015DPH_6_20_FD_89716 | JGI IMG/M metagenome (GOLD analysis project Ga0116105, IMG submission 89716) | Peatland microbial communities from SPRUCE experiment site at the Marcell Experimental Forest, Minnesota, USA - June2015DPH_6_10 | ecosystem: Environmental > Terrestrial > Soil > Wetlands >... | reverse complement strand
TTTAGCTTTTAGCTTTTGGCTTTTGGCTTTTGGCTTTTGGCTTTTAGCTTTTGGCTTTTGGCTTCTTTGGCTTCTTCGGCTTCAGCTTTTGCCTCGGCTTGCCGCCGGGCTTCGCCCCTTCGACTTTGCTCAGGGCAGGCTCTGGCGGGACGGCCGAAGGCGGCCGTCGCCACATGAGCATGGAATCTGGCAACAAAAAAACCGGCCCTGACGAGGGCCGGTTTTTCTTTTAGTCGAGAATCTAGAAGAGGAACTTCAGGGCGAACTGCAGTACTCGCGCTTCGTGCACTCCGCCGGAGTAGAGGAAATTGCTGGTGACCGGGGAAGTAAATACGTTGGTGCCCGAACCGTTAATGTTGGCTCCTGCCCCGACCTGTCCAGCGATGGGGGCCCACTCCGTGTGATTAAAGACGTTGAATGCCTCGGCGCGGAATTCAATGGCCGTGCTCTCTTTTATGGCGAAGTGTTTGAAGACCGCCATGTCAAAGTTGATGTAGTCCGGATTGCGCAGACTGTTTCTGCCGGAATCTCCAAACGTCAGCGCCGTGGGGGTCGCGTAGGCAGCCTGGTTGTAGTACTGCCGACCATATTGGTTTACCGGGTGCCCAGTGGCTTTGGGATCGCCAGCGATGTCGGCATAGGAGTCGGAACCTTCTCCATTTCCGACTCCGGCATTGTCGATGGCATTGTAGATAATGCTGAACGGTGAGCCGGTAGCGAAGTTGGTGACGCCGGAGATTTGCCATCCTCCCAGTAAACTGTGGCTGAGCCCGCCGTGCCTGAACACCGGAATATCCCATATATAACTTGCATTGAAGATATGCCGTTCGTCGAAATTCGAGCTGGCTCGGTTGGCCGCGGGATTATAGGTATTGGTGAAACTACCATCCCCGCGATCGGAGGAATCGTCGATGGAATGGCTGTAGGTGTAGGCGAAGGTCAAGTCGAGGCCGCCGACAGTGCGCCGCACTAATGCCTGAAGAGCGTTGTAGTTTGAGGAAGCCTCGGTCTGGAGGTTGGCGATGTCGCCGTACCCCGGATAGGGACGGAAGGGGTCCGCACCGGCGGGGACGCAGCCGGCGGCGATGGCTACGTTGACTGCGGGGCCAGACGGGGGACCACCGTTCACTCCGGGTGTGTAAGGGATTGGTACTCCGCTTGGGGTGGTGGCGTTGGTGGGAACGAAGTAGTTGTCCAGGTTCCCGCCGCACTCGGCGCCGGTGTACGTCTCACCTTGCTTGTAGGGATTTTGCGACGCCGGCAAAACCTGATTGAGGTCGCTTAGTCGCGTCAGGCGGGTTCCCTTGCTTCCAACGTAAGAGACGGAAGCGACCATGCTGGGAGCGATTTCCCGCTGAAAGTCCAAGTGCCACTGCTGTACGTAGGGCCACCGAGCTTTAGTTGGGATAGACGTGACACCCAATGGAAGTTGCTGACCGGCTGTGCCAGTTCCAATATTGGGATATCCACTTATGCCGTACTGCTGGGCCGCATAGGCGAGCGGCGGGGAGTTCTCCAGCGATTCGGTATTGGCTTCGTTTCCGTTGCCGTGTTCGTAGAACATTCCGTACCCACCGCGAATTGCGGTTTTACTATTTCCGAATGGATCCCAGGCAAAGCCGACGCGAGGAGCGGGATTGAATAAGTGGCCCTGCATGCAGCTCACGGGGACGCCGGGCGTCACACCGCATTGGACGATTCCGTTGGGCAAGTCAGAGACGGTGGGGGTAAGGTTATCGGCCGTAAGGTTGGTGACGACGTCGTTCGCCGGATTAATTGTGGTTTGTCCGGCAACGTAACGGGCGGGATCGAAATTGAAGGCCTGATGTTCTTTCTCGCGATAAGTGCCGAACAAGCTCACGCGCAAGCCGAGGTTCAGGGTCATGCGGCTCGTGACGTGCCAGTCGTCTTGAAAGTAGGGCTCTACGATTTTGTAGCGGTTGTAATACTTCACGGTTGCGTTCTGCTGACCGAAGGAGCAGATGTCGCCAGCCAGCAAGTCGGCAAATGGGTTTCCCGTAGTCGGCGCGGTCGCGGCACAGCCCGGATTGAATGTGATGTAGCCGGGGTAGGAGCCCTCAGAGAGTTCTCCGCCAAGCTCGTTTTTCTGGACCGCCTGGAAATAGGCTCCCATTTGGAGATTGTGTTTGCCGACCAGCTTGTTGAGATTGTCCCGGTAACTGTAGGTCGGGTTGGAGTTGTAAGGCCCGTTGGGGATATAGCCGGGATCTTCGCCGAAATTGCCGTAGATTCCGGCTGGATCTTGCAGGTTGATGCCGGGAATGACGCCACGGTCTGCGCCCGGGAAAATGGAGCCGAAGGTTGCGCCGGCAGGTCTTTGCCAGTTTCCCGTATCGCTGAGAGTGATGTGATCGGTGGTGTAGCTGACGACAAACTCGTTTAACAGCGTTGGCGCGAAGGTTGAGGACAGGCGGGCCAGCATGCTGATGCCGGGTCCGGTGAAGGCTGTCTGGATAGTAGGAAAGTTACCCACGTTGGTCCACAACGGAGTCTGATTGATGGTATCCCATGAGTCGTGGATGTAGTGGAAACTGACTCGCTCCTTGTCGGTAATGTTGTGGTCGACACGGAGCAATTCCTGACGCCAGTTGGTGGGCTGGGAAGTAACTTGATAAAAAGTAGCCTGTCCGGGAACCAGGGGGTTGGCGAAGGAAGCAGTCGGGCCAGGAATCAGCGACAGTAGGGAGTTCACATTTGGATCGGTGGGGTTGAACGGCACCTGGTTGCCGGGATAAGGCGCGCCAGTGGAAGGATCGAGCGGGCAGTCGGCGGGATAAGGGGCCACGGGAGCTGCACCGCATATATCCGTGAAATTGCCGGCGCGTTCCGCGGCCGTCGGCACGAGCTGATCGAAGGTGTAGGGGACGCGGTCGCGGCGCCACTCCTGGGACCAGAAAAAGAACGTCTTCGTCTTCTGCTCATTGTACACATGGGGTATGTAGGCCGGGCCGCCCACGGTGTATCCGTAGTCATTTTTGTGATAGGAGGGAGCAGTGCCGTCCTGGAGGAATGACGGCGAATTGAACATGTTGTTGCGGACGAACTCGTAGAGGTCGCCGTGGAATTTATTCGTGCCCGACTTGGTTTCCACTTCGATCGTGCCAGAGCCATTCTTTCCGTACTGTGCGCCGTAATTGGAAGTGAGAACTTTGAATTCGCCGATCGCGTCAACGCTGGGAGTTACATTCAGCGTGTTGTTGCTGCCGTTGTCAAGATTGTCGCCGCCGTCGAGTTCCCAGTTGTTGTATTCGACGCGGCCGCCGTTGACGCTGAACGAATTGTTGGCGGTGACGCCCACACCGCCTTCATCGGCTCCGGTTTGGTTGCTGACGCCGGGAACCAGCGTGATCAATTGCTTGAAGTCGCGCCCGTTGAGCTCAAGCTGCGTGATTTGCTTTCCTGTAACGGTGCCGCCGAGATCGGAGGACTGGGTCTCGACTTGGGCAATGTCCGCGCCTTGCACGACGACTTCGGTGGTGACGGCGCCGACCTCGAGGGCAACGTTGACGCGGGCTTTCTGTGCAACGTCGAGTTTCACGCCTCTAGCCTGGTACTTCTTGAAGCCCTCCGCGGTCACGGTGATGTCATAGCTGCCGATGGAAAGTAAGGGGAACAGAAAGTCGCCGGCGCCGTTGGCCGCGACGGTGCGGCTTACGCCTTGAGCTGGGTTGCTGAGGGTGACCTTGGCGCCTGCAACGGCCGCGCCGCTGGGATCGGTTACTGTGCCCGTGATCGATCCGGTGTCCTGGGCGGAAGCAGCCGCGCCAAACATTACGGCGAGCAACACGGCGAACAACGCGATTCTCAACCCCACACGATGCAGTTTCATGGTCACGCTCTCCCTGTGGCCCGGGCACTGCCCGGCGCTAGTTCAGTCGGCTTAGCCGTGTTGCTTCCCGAGCCTTGCGGCTTGAGCTTGCATTTTCGGACGGACTTTGTACCCGGTTGGTTTGAGACCCGAGACGGGTTATTAAAACGTATGAATAGTGCTTTTATGGGGTGGTCGCTGTCAAGAAAAAAGCGAATTTCCGGACCGCCGGGGGCCATTTTTTTCTGCAAAATCGATTCTTTGACTTGTCACCGATCAAGCCCCGGTTCCCCTAAGGTAAGGTCTGTGATTAAGTTCGCCGAAGCGAAAAGCAGATTTCTCGACTCCGCAGAATTGCCCCTAAACCGGGCAATTCTACTCCGCTCGAAATGACAGATTTGAACTCAATCAGAGTTTCCCTAAGTGAAACCTAGAGCAGGCTGCGCGTCGACTCGCGGACTACCAACTCTGGAGCCACTCTGCGATGCGTGGCGCTCATTTCACGTTTTTCGAGCACGCTGTTGATGCCATCGACCACGATGCCCACGGCGGACGCTCCCATGGCTTCCATGGGCTGGCGGATGGTGGTGAGCGAGGGCGTGTAAATCGCCGAAGTGGCTACGTCGTCGAAACCGATCACCGAGCAGTGCTCGGGCACGCGCACGCCGGCGCGGGTTAGAGCGCGGATCGCGCCGAAGGCGCTCATGTCATCGAAAGCCAGCAGGGCGGTGAAGGGGCGCTTTTGGCGGATGAGATCTTCAGTGAGCTTGTAGCCCGATTCGAAGCTCGACATGGGATCGCGCGATTCGGGCAGGTCCATGATCAGGCGGGTGTCGAGTTCCAGGCCGCATTGCCGGGCGCAGCTGCGGATGCCGCGCCAGCGCGGAGAACTGTCGGTGAGCGACTTGGGTCCGCGGATGAACGCGATCTTGCGGTGGCCGAGCGAATGCAGGTGCTCGAGAGCCATGTGGCCGCCGATCTCGTTGTCGACGATGATGGAGCTGATGGAATCGGTTTTCAATTCGCAGCCGATCATGGCGGTGGGAATGCTGTTTTTTTCGAGGTCGCCGAGCAGGTTGATATCGAGGAACAACCAGTTGGCCAACACGATGAGCGCTTCAATGCGGCGGTCGAGGAGCATTTCAAGATAGCGCTCGAAGCGGCTGCGCTCGTTGTGCACGTCGGTGAGAATGGGAAGATAGGACGACTGGTAGAGCGTGTTTTCGATGCCGCGCAATACCAGGGTGCAGTAGGGATCGGTCATGTCGAAAACCATGACGCCGACGGTGTGGCTGCGCTTGCTGCGCAGGGAGCGAGCAAACTGATTGGGGCGGTAGCCGAGCTTTTGCGCCGCGCCCTCGATGCGCTTCTTGGTGACCGCAGGGATGTAGCGGGCCAGGGGAGCATTGTTGAGCACGATCGACACGGTGGTCGAGGAGAATCCGCTTTCCTTCGCCACATCTCGGATGGTGACCATCACAGCCCTTGCGCCGGAACCGAGGCGCCTCAGTTTAGAAACGCAGTTTAGAAACTGTTGGGAACAGCTGCCCTCACTGTCCTCACAAAACCAGAAAAGTTCTAGCTACTCAGGGCCCGGTTGCCGCTTGTATTAAAAGCGTACACTGGCGGACACTACAGCAGAGAGTGATAGCAGTGTCAAGCGGACAGATCACACGAACGTGTTTTGTTGCCCTTCTGCTGGCGGGCGCGGCGATGGCTTTGCCGCCGCAGCAAGCCTCATCCTTGGGCACGCGAGGGGGGGACGCGCGGCCCGGCGATCCTGGGAAGGTTTTTAAACTCGGGCAGGATGCGCTCACTCGCGGTCAACTCGACGAAGCGGAGCGCGATTTCCGAAAAGTGCTGCAACTGGACCCGCAATCCGGCGCGGCGTACGCGAATCTGGGCGTGGTCTACATGCGGCGGAAGGAGTGGACGAAGGCTCTGGACGAGTTGCAGAAGGCCGAGCGTCTGATGCCGGAGGTCGCGGGGATCCGGCTTAACATTGGGCTGGCCTACTTCCGGCAGAACGAATTCCTCAAGGCGACTCCGCCGTTCGAGTCGGTGCTGCGCGATCAGCCAGACGCGCTGCAGCCGCGCTATCTTTTGGGACTCTGCTATTTTTTTGCGGAGCGCTATGCCGACGCGGCTGCCACGCTGGAGCCGCTCTGGGCGCAGGAATCGGGCCAGTTGCCCTACTTGTACGTGCTTTCGAATGCGGCTCACCGGGCGGGCCGCAAGGAGCTCGATGAGCGCGCCACCACACAGCTCATCAAACTCGGCGACGGTTCGCCAGCCTATCGGCTGTTCGTGGGGAAATATCATCTGAATCTCGAACATTACGATGCGGCGCTGGCGGAATTTCAAGCCGCAGCCGCAGCCGATCCGAAGCTTCCTTTCGTGCACTTCAACCTGGGATTGACTTATCTGAAGCAACGGGATTACGCGCACGCGCGTGACGAGTTCCTGAAAGACGCCGTCATTGAGCCGGATCTCGCGCTCGACTACGACGAACTGGGCGACGTGAATGCGCTGCTGCAGGATGACAAAGGCGCCGAGATGAGCTATCGCGAGGCTTTGCGGCGCGACGCCCGGCTGGTGAACTCTTATTTCGGGCTGGCAAAGATTTACGAGCGGCAGGAAAAATATGCCGCGGCTTTGACGGAGATTGAAGCGGCGGTCAAGCTCGACCCCGACCGCACTGATCTGCATTACGTGCACGGACAAGTGCTGCTGCACCTGGGGCGCAAAGAGGAAGCGAAGAAGGAACTGGAAGCGGCGGTGAATATCGATAATGAACGCCGCGCCGCTCGTCAGAAGGAGATGGACACGGCAACCGTGCCATCGCCGGAGTTGCTGCAGGATCCGCAGTGATAGAGTTTATGGCGGCCCGGCGAACAGCAGGTTCCTCACCGGGCTTTCAGCCCGATTCGGAATGACAACAGGATACTTGTTCGAAATGACATACTACCGGCAGCTGGGTACTGATCTAAATAGATCAGCACCGGCAGCTGCAGTCGCGCCGGACAGGCTGCGGCATGATGATAGTATGGATGATTCCGTGGGAATGATTCCGGGAGCGACCGCAGGATCGGGTCGTTTTAGTCCGGAGGAAATGTCTGCGGTAGAATTGGACGCAGACTTACAGTGCGCTCAGTCCGGTCCGTACAGACTGGGGCGTACGCATTTCTGCGTTGCCCCGGAGTTCGTTGGCGCGGCCGGGCAGCCTTTGGGTTGCCGTGTGAATCGAAGCTAGTTGAACCGAAACCTGCTCATGTTGAAATCCGAGTCGTCGGCGTCCGAGTCGCAGAAGTCCGAGGCGTTAAAATCGGCGTTAAAATCCTTGTTGGCGGAATCTTTGCTGGCGAAATTCTGCTTGGTGAGATCCTTTTTGTTGAAATCCTCTTTGCTCTTGCTGAAATTTGGGGTATTGCAATCCCGCTGGTTGAGATCAGGGTTCTCCGCCCGGAGCGCTTATGCCGGGGTCTCGGCTTTGTGCGTGTTGGGGGTTTTTCTGGGCTTGCCGTCGGGGGCGTCGGCGCAGAGCTTCACGCTACAGGCCGGTCCACTGTCGGAGGATGCGGTCGCGCCGGGGGGCACATCTTCGGCGCAGGTTACTTTGGGGACGTTGAACGGATTCAGCAGCACGGTTGATTTGAGCTGCCAGGTGACGCCGGCAGAGCCGCAGACCACCACGGACACTCCCACGTGCACGGTGAGTCCGGCGACGGTGACGCCGCCGGTCACTGCCTCGGCCACGATAACGACGATGGGCGGGACCAGCACGGTGCGGTACAGCATTACGGTTACCGGCACGGCAGCATCGAACGCTCAGACCACCACCACACCACCGCTTTATATGACGGTGCTCGCGCTTACGCCGCAGTTCACGATCACAGTGCAAAGTGCGGCGGTGCCGAAGAGCGTGCCGGCGGGCAACAGCGGAGTGGCGGTGATCGACATTAATCCGATCTACGGATATAGCACGCCCTCGGACCAGCACGGAGTGACGCTCTCGTGCAGTTCGATCGCTCCCCTGGTGGTGATCCCTCCGATTTGCACGTTCTCGCCTAACCCAGTGACGGTGAGCGGAACGGGTGCGACCTCTTCGACCCTCACGATAAGCACTTATGGCCCGGTGGTGACCACGGGCGCGCTGGTTCGTCCGCGGAGTTCTTACGGAAGTTTCTATGCGCGTTTGTATGCAATATGGCTGCCTTTGCCCATGCTGGCGCTGGTGGGGCTGGGTGCGGCGGCGGGCGGAAAGCGAGCGCGGAAGGCCTGGTGGCTATTGGCTCTTTTTGTGTTGAGCGGGACATTGATTCTGATGCCGGCATGCGGCAGCAACACCGCCACTACAACGGCGACGCCGAACGGAGTGACGCCAAACGGCACGTACACCTTCACCATCTCAGGCGTCGATGACAATGGCGTGGTCTCGAGCAACACAGGTTCGGGCAGCACGAGTCCAACGGTCACTCTGACGGTTACCACGGCGAACTAAGTTGAGCGCCAGCTCGGCTAAGGTAAAGCTTAGAGCCTAAGACCCAAAACCTTTCCTACGAGGCTGCTTTGCGGGCCTGGCGTTCCAGTTCGGAGGCGTGGTGCATGAGGACGTCGCGCAGCGAGACCAAGCCTTTTAGATCCTTGCCGTCGACGATGGGGAGATGGCGAAATCCGAACTCGCGCATGACGAACAGGCATTCTTCGATGCTCTCATCGGCGGCGACGGCGCGGGGGTTGGCGGTCATGACCTCGGACACAGCGGTGGTTCCGGGAGTGCGGCCGACGGCGACGACACGGTTCATGATGTCGCGTTCGGAGAGAATGCCCACCAGTTCTCCGTTGCGCAGCACGGGCACGGCGCCGACATTGTGCTCCATCATGTAGCGCGCGGCCTCGAGCACGGTGCGGGTGGCTTCGACGGAATACACTTTTCGGTCTTTCACTAGGTGGCGGAGGGTCGTCATGGGATCACTCCTTCGGATCACTCTCTCGGAACACTCTTTCGGAACAGCGAAACCTGCGGGGATGCGGCAATCTCCCACCAGCGTTTGCGGTGGGCAATACTTTATCACAGGCGGGGCGTGAGGGGCGCCGTTCTTAGGGACGCAGCTGGGCAACGTTTCTCGAGTCCCCGTTTCGGTGCACCACAGACCGAGACGCAGCGCAGCCACGACTCCACAGCCGATTCCGATTTCTTATTGCAGGTGATTCAGACGGGTCGGAGTCGCGTCGGCGGTGCTGCTGTCGGAACGCGGGGTCATCGAGACCACGATGTACTCACGCTCCTTGCTGTCGATTTCGCGAACGCGGAGCAGCACTTTGTCTTTCTGCAGGCGGAATTGCACTGGCTCGCCCACGGGCAGAAGGACGGGATGCTTCTCATCGCGCGGACGGATGCGATAGGTCACGCGGTCGGCTTGCAGAACATACTCCTGACAATTGAGCTGCCTGGTTTGCTCGCTGCCGGTGTCGGTGCCGAGCATTTGGGTGGCAGGGATCTGGGCGTCTATTTCAGCGGCGCTACACGGCACGGAATCCATCTGCTGGAGGCTTCCGCTCTGATAGGGCTTGGGATCTTTGGCATAGGCCGTAGCAGCCAGAGCCAGAACGACACAGATTATCGAGTTCGAACGCATTCCGTTCACCCCTAAGAAGGTTTGTTTCCTGACGAAAATCGAGCCAAGGCAAATGAAATTCTCTGGCTGATTAACATTCTTGTACGGCGCGGGGAGAGAAGACAGGTCACGGCAGTAATAGACCGGAAGTTACGTCAGGGTGCACGGAAAAACCGGCGAGCTGCGCTCGCCGGACAGCCGGGGCGGCTGCTCCACATAAATCCATCGTGATCTATATATGTCGTTGCTGCTCGTGTTCGGTTACTTCTTCCAGCGTTTGGAAGAACGCCGGATAAGAGATGGCGGCGGATTCTGCGCCACGGATCAGGGTTTCGCCCTGGGCTCGCAGGGCTGCGACGGCGAAGGCCATGGCGATGCGGTGGTCGCCGAAGGAGTCGAGTTCGGCGCCGTGGAGGGGCTGGCCTCCGGGAATCTTCAGGCCGTCTTCGCGTTCTTCGACCTGCGCGCCCATGAGCCGGAGATTGGCGGCGACGGCTGCGATGCGATCCGATTCCTTCACGCGTAATTCTTTCGCATCGCGCACTTCGATGCCCTGCTCGGTGTAGGGGGCGATCGCCGCCAGCACGGGAATTTCGTCGATGAGCGCGGCCGAGTCGGCTCCGGCGATGGTGGCTCCCTTAAGCGCAGCGCCTTCGACCTGGAGCGATCCGACTAGTTCGCCGTGAATTTCGTCGAGTTGCGTGACCGAGATGCGCAGTCCGATTTGCATCAGGATGTCGAGTAAGCGGGCGCGCGTGGGATTCATCAACAGTCCAGGGACGGCGAGTTGCGAGCCGGGAAACAGAGCGGCCGCGCACAGAAAAAATGCCGCGCTCGACAAGTCGCCGGGGATGCGGGCTTCGATGCCGCGCAGGCGCTGGCCGCCGCGAATGCGCACTTCATATCCTGTAACACCGCCGGCACCGGTACTCTTGCGATCGAGTTTTGCGCCGAAGGCGCGCAGGGCAACTTCGCCGTGATCGCGGGTGCGCAGCGGTTCTTCGATGCGGGTCTCGCCGTCGGCGAATAATCCGGCAAACAGGAGACACGATTTCACCTGCGCGCTGGCTACGGGCATGGCGTAGT
>Ga0116105_1000455_pt1 | contig 10633 bp, 6 predicted proteins | sample June2015DPH_6_20_FD_89716 | JGI IMG/M metagenome (GOLD analysis project Ga0116105, IMG submission 89716) | Peatland microbial communities from SPRUCE experiment site at the Marcell Experimental Forest, Minnesota, USA - June2015DPH_6_10 | ecosystem: Environmental > Terrestrial > Soil > Wetlands >... | reverse complement strand
TTATGAACTCGGCTCCTCGACTTTTCCATAATTTATAACACGCTTGAATATCGGCAACGCGGAAATTCATAAAGCTGTTGATGTGATTCGGGTCCGGGACGCTCAGCGTTACGGTCGGCTTATCCGCGGTCGGGCCGCCTCCAACATTCAAAATCATCCAGATATTCGCAAGCAGAAGGTACGCAGGCGCGTTGCCATCCCCCAGGGTCAGGATGCGAGCACCGAAGACCTTTTCGTAGTAGCGAGCCGATCGCTCGATGTCGGCGACGGTGAGAAATTGCGCGATGCTGATCCCCTCTCGAGGGGGCATCTCATAGCTCTTCTGTCCAATTTGCACGCTTTGTATTGACGGGTCCGATTCCGATGCAGTCAGCAGTTTCAGAAGCGCCTGAGCTGCCGATGTCGATGACGCAGGATTCTGGCCAGTAATAAGACGGCCGTCAGTGACGGAAAAAGGCTGCCAGTTCGCCATCTTCTCGTATATGGCGCCGAGCCGTAGCAGTTCATCTTCGACCAGGAACGGCACAACCTTCGTGAGTTGCATCTCCTCTTCCTCGCCGTTCGTGAAACCGGCGACGTGTTTTCCTTTCACCAGCGGAGCGCCCTGGTAGGTAACGTGGCGAAGCACTCCGGGCGAATGGCACACCAATGCGATTGGCTTGCCGGAATTGTAGAAGGCCTCCAGAAGAGCGATCGACGTAGGGCTCTCCGCAAGATCCCACATTGGGCCATGCCCACCGGGATAGAAAACGGTGTCGAAGTCTTCCGCCTTCATGTCCGCAAGTTTGACCGTGTTGGCGAGAGCCTTTTGCGTCGGCGCGTCCTTCTTGAACCGCGCCATCGCCGGCGTTTGATTTTCAGGCAGATCGCTTTTCGGATCGAGCGGAGGCTGCCCGCCTTTCGGAGAAGCGAGCGTCAGCTCAATACCAGCATCCCTGAATACGAAATAGGGGGCCGCGAATTCCTCAAGCCAGAAACCAGTTGGGCGGCCCGTGTTCCCCAGTTGGTTGTGCGATGTCAGGACCATCAGTATTTTCATGTTCGTTCTCCTCTGTTTTCGTATTACGGTCAAATGCGAGCACGTTCAGCGATTCCTCGTACCCGTACACACGCAAGTCGCGCGCCATCACGAGGACGCAGAAACGAAAGACAAAAATAGGGACCGTCGCACGCTATTGTTCGCGGGCCGACTCAGCGGGTCGACGCGATTGACTTTCCAATGTTGGTGCGGGCGGAGGGACTTGAACCCTCACGGACCTTGCGGTCCAACGGATTTTCCTGCCACTACGGCTTTCGCCGCCCCCGCTTGATTCGAGCAAGGTTTGGGGTCTGGACTATCCCTTCGCCATGCCCCGGTTCAGTTTCGGGATTAGGCGCTGCCCGTCTAGTCTCTACACCTTCCCAACCGGAACGCTGATTGCTCCGGCAGGGCTTGGCTCGGGATCGCCACGTCAGAGGGTTCCCCGACTTTGAGCAGTTCTACCATCGCCGGTTTCCCGGCGGGCACTCAAGTTTTCGCTTAAGTCCGATGCGTCTGCCGATTCCGCCACGCCCGCACGGCTTCAAAGATAGCACAAACGCCGACTGACCCGATCGGACTTTTATATCCTTCGCGTCTGCCGGTTTCGCCACCCGGGCATATTGAAAACAGGATCGTTAGTGGACGGTAATCGTGCTAGGGCCCATGAGCTTCATAATAGTGAAGGCGTCGCCTTCTTCGTGTCTCACTCGAGGGGTTGAGGGAGAGGCGCCTGGCCTCACGCCAGGTCGAAGAGCTGGCTCTGAGCGTGGCCCGCGCCCGATGGGATCGCGCCGTAGAGGATGTTGCTGTTTTCGCCCGTCGTCGTCTGGTTCGCGCACGAGGGAATGGACGGCTGGGCCGTCAGCTTCTGGTCGGCCTTGAAGGAGACGGTACCCGCCCCCGACTTGAAGGTCGCGAATTCGAGGTTGTCGAAGCCGTCGATGGTGAGCTGAAGCGCTGAGATCGGGGCCAGGTACTGGTCGGTGACCTTTGCGCCCGCCGGCGCATTATTCGTCTCCAGGGGCAGGCCGACGTACCCGACGTACTTGGAGGGGAAGGCGTGTCCGTTCTCGTCCGTCGCCCCGAACGTCGTTCCGATCAGGTTGCCGTTGGTTTTGTCGAAGTCGAGGGTGATGGTCAGGACATAGCGCGCTGGTAGGCTTGTGCTGGGCAGTTTCGTGATGGTGTACTGAGAATCGTAGGGCGTGTTGATCGAATTGCCGTCGTTCACCGTGTAGTTGTTTATCCAGAACTGCAGCTGCCCAGTGCTGTCTACCTGCCAGCCGCACTGCTGCCAACTGCACCTCTGGTAGTTGGGGGCGCTCGTTGGCGAGTTGCAGTTGAGCTGGAATGAGTAGCCGTTCGAGTAGGCGAGCGGCTCGGAGATTGTTATCGTTACCACCACGCCGGTGAGCGTCGCGCAGTCGGTCCCCGAGGCCAGGAAGTAGTTGCTGCTGCCCTTCAGGCCTCCCGACGGTGCCGTCGCCGGAGAGGCGACGACCGACCACTCACCCTGCCAGACATCCCCGCTCGTCAAGCCGGCGAAGTCGACGATGAGGGTGTTGAACACATCGCCGGCGCTCGCGCTGTTGTTCGACCAGTTCGCAATGGAGGGCCCGTGCGAGCTTCTGGCCTGGGGCAGCGTGAGGACGGCCCCCGTCGCCTCCGCCTTCACCGGCGCGAAGGAAATCGTCTCGGCTCCCTGGTCCTTCCACGCCAGGTAATAGGCCGCCCCCTCGCCGATCGGCCCCGGCGTGAGGGCCGGCGCAGCGTCTGTGGCGACGCCCGGCACCTGGTTCACCGATAGGTTGGTCGCGCCAGGCAGGAACGACGACCAGAAGAGACCGTAGCCGCTGGCCTGTTTCCAAGCCAGGCAGAGCGGTAACACATTGCCGGGCCCAGACGTGTTCCACCCCGCAAAGGCGGGCGCGTGGTCGGTGACCGCCTGAGGGATCGCCGCAGGCGCGCTCCAGCCCTGGCCGTCGTAGACAGACCAATTTACCGTTCCAGACGGGCCCGGCGTCTTCCAGGCCAAGTAGATCTGCGAATTGGCCCCGATCGCGAGGGCCGGCGCGGTATCGGTCTGGACCGCCGGATTGGCCGGGCCGCCAGTGGTGGTGAGGGGCACCCAAGAGCTCCCGCTCACAGGGAAGCCGTCCTCGCCCAGCGTGTATTGCCGCACTTCCACCGTCTGCTTGCCCGCCACTTTCCACGCCAGGATCAGGGCCTGGGTCAAGAAGACGTCAATGGCCGCCAAGGCGGGCTGCGCGTCGGTAAGAGTGTTGGCAATAGGCCCGGCCTGGTCGAAATAGACCTGGTCAGTCGACTTCTGTCCCTTGAAGGCCATGTGATAGCTCGGCGAGCCAGCAAAGGCGATGAGCGCTACGGCCGGTGGGGCGTTGGTCACCGCATTGGGCACCTTCGCCAGGACGCTGGTCAGCAGATCGCTCATGGTGTGCTCCTCCCAACTGTGTCGCCCGCCAGCCCCGTGGCTGCGCCCGGCCTTTTGCGCATCTCAACTATACTCCCCTGTATCTCTCGTGTATACCGACTTTGAGCAGTTCTACTATCGCCGGTTTCCCGGCGGGCACTCAAGTTTTCGCTTAAGTCCGATGCTTCTGCCGATTTCGCCACCCAGGCGTTGGAAAAAACCTTACTGAGCTGGTGCGCAGGAATACCAGGCCGTCTAACTTCAATCCGGCCCGGCGCTTCAACATCTGCAGCACACGGGCCTTCGGTGGAAGGTTACGAGACTTCGAGTTCTTGCTATTCCTCGCTCGCACGGGTTCGAGCCGGATGTCGGGCCACTCCAGGCCGAACATCTCGCCCTTACGCAGGGCGGTATCAAGGATGAGCAAGCCGATATCGTGGAGGTCGCCGGTGGTGGCAGCCAAGTAGCTCATCCTGCGGCTAACGCTGCGATGGAATAGACCGGAGCGTCGGCGCTGATGGATCTCAATGCACGCCCTTCCGGGTGCAGTCCTGAGCGAGGCTCTACTGATTCGACGCCGTACCTGGATTCCCCGCAGCCGGTAAAAACGGCGCAAGAATCACGTTTTTCATGAACGGAGTGCGCGCGCCCAGCACCGGATCGTATCCGAAGGTTGTCGTCGACCTGATCCCGTTGTTGCCAGGAATGTTGGTGTGGAAGAAACAACACCTGCGCCGCCAGCTCCAGATAAATCTCGAAGTTGACATTGCCCAAGCGATGCCCGCCCAGGTTCTGCTCCGCAAGCGCAACCGCTCCCGCCATGTCGGGACTCGCGATGCTGGTTCCAACGAATCCGAAGAATTCGCCGTCCAACGCCACGGCAATGAAACTCCGGTTCGGCCCGCACGGCTGCACGGCAATCGCGGGACACCCGCCCATTTGCATTGAGATGTCCGGGATGGCGCGCATGTTCGATCCCGTATTCGCTATCGACTGGTACGCCGGCTTGCTGAACACCACGCTCGACCCGCTCCCGGAGCCAAACAAACCGCCCGACACCAGATTGCCGACGCCGAACGGATCATAGTCGATAAGGGGGTCCGGAAATGCGTTTTCACTCACGTAGTTCGCCGCGGTGCTCGGAGGATTGAACGTCGTCACCAGGTTCGTTCCACCCACCGCGGTCACGAACGGATCCGATGCCGGATGTTCGATTCCCGGCAAGAACGTTCCCGCCACCACCGGCGGATTCTGCGGCGCCGTTGTGAAATAGGATAGCGACGGAAGGCCGAGCCCCGAGTTGTCGCCTGAGCTCGCCAGGAACGTAATCCCCTGTGCGTTCCCGTGCCGGAAAATGTCGCTGTAGGTCTTCAAAAGGAAAGTGAAGTCCTGGCCGCCGTTGTAGGCCGCGGTGTAAAGGCCTTCGGGCAACCCAAACGAAGAGCTCACGATATCCACGGCGTTGGTCTCGACGATATTTGTGTAGGTCTCAAGCAGCTCCTGGTCGGACAGCTCGGGCAGGTTGTAAAACACCAGGGTTGCGCCCGGCGCGATGCCTCCTGCCTGTTCCAGGTCAAGTTCCGTCTCCGCCGAGTTGTCGAAGGAGAATGGCAAGCCGCCGTCCACCTCGATATCCTCAATGATCGGCACCGGAAGTCCTACGCTTCGAAGTACAGCGCCATGTCGCTCGGCAAAAAGTCGCCCGAATCGACAATGCCAATCTTGCGGCCTTTGCCGGTAAGAACCGCGCCAGAGGGAAAATCATAGGCCTGCTTGAAATCCGGCGTCAGATAAGGTCCGATCGGCGAGAACTCGTTGGCCACAATCGGCGAGGTGGAGACGAGTGAGCCGTGCGTATGATGTGGAGGGAGCGCGGCAAAACTCGCCACTTGCCCGCCCACCTGAGACACCGCGGTGGGGAGCTTCACGGGCATAGTCGATACCAGTCCCTGGCTCCCGTTTGGATACGTCGCATTCAACAGCGTCACTCCCAGACACTTTTCGATCGCGGCCACGGTGCCTTGCAGCTGAACCGAGTGGCTGGTTGTGCCGAGCACCGTGATGCCGTATTCGGCCATTTCCGATTGCACTTGCGCGATGGCCGACGGGCTCGCGCCGAACTGCTGGCGAAACTGCTGCGGCGTCAGCCAATGTTGGTAATTCGGCGATCCCTGGGTGTGCAAGCTGGTGATGAGCTGGTCCAGCTCGCTCGAGTTCTGCAACGGCAAATACACGCTGAACTGGACCAGTTGATTGGGCGGCGCCGCGCTGACGGGCTTTTGCGCCGGTGCGCTTGCTGCCGTGAGTAGAACAATAACGACGGCCGTTACGGCTGGGAAATTCTCCGCTATTTTTCGCATTGATTCTCCTTGGGACTTGGTCCAGTATAGTTGAACGCGCGGAACGCTGCGAAATGGAGGGCGACTGCGTTTATGACGAAAGCGCGCCCTCAAGGCGGGCAAAAAGGACGGCAGCCTGGGTTCGGAGAAGGCAGCGGAGCGCCTGGATCAGGAATGGCGACTTCCTCGCATTCCAACTTCAATACTCGAGGGCTTCGTTCGAAGCTTCTTCTTCGCAGCGCAAAGCTCTCATTCGCTCCGCCTGCTGCCTTCGTTGAAGCAATTGCGCGGGATCCGAGATACGGCGCTGTCCTTGAGCTTCTGCGAGGATACGCCGCGCGTAGCGGGCGCTGGCAATTCGGCGCGCTGCAGATGGCTGATCCGGGCGACAACGGGACGGCTCCAAGTGTTCTCGGCAATATTCTCGGCGCTTGAGCGCGATGTGGCGGGATTAGTACAGGCAGGCAGGAAAATGCTAACTAATGTTGCAAAATGTCTGGTTGTCCGACACGTCTCGGATGATATATTCTTTCTCTTACCAGTACCCCTGGTAAGTCGCGTCCTACGGTGGTTCGTTAGTTGAGGGTGCCCTTCGTAACGGGGTTCCTTAACTTAGTGCTGGTTTCGCACTTTGGTAAGCTTGGCCAACTCCCGCTTAGGGGGCGAGGGTCGGCCTTTTGGTGATTACCAGGTTAGTGGCATCCGATACCACGCTAACCTGCAATTCACTATTTCTGTAGACCCCCCTTACTTAATTACTATATCCGCGCTCTGACTGGCGCGCAAAACACCCGAAGGAGGGGTGTCTCTATGCAATCCGCTCACTTGCGAAAGGTAAGCGCAATGTTTTGGCTGTCATTGGGCTTGTCGTCTGTTGTGCTAAGTTGTCTTGCCCAAACCCCATCTAGTCCCACAAACGGCAATGGTCCGATCGACCCTGGAGTTCAGAGTGCCAACCGCGGCACAGGGGCCACCATTATCAATCCAGGGAATGACCCGAAAGGGTTCATCGCTTTTTTCCAGGACGGTCTCAATCGCTTCCAGGAGGTGGAATCCGTTTCCAACAGCCCGGCCGGTAACAATGGTCTGGGGCCAAGGTTCAACTCAAATCAGTGCAGTTCATGTCATGCGCAGCCGGCGATTGGGGGATCGGGGGTTGCCGTCAATCCGCAATTCCTGTTCGTCAACAACGGTGTCGCGCCCGGCAATACCACCCCAAGTTTCATCACAGCCAATGGTCCTACCCGCGAAGCCAGGTTCCCGTTCTTCTTTAACTCGAACGGCGGGGTCAACACCAACGCGCCCAACGGGGGTGTGGAAGACCTGTTCACGGTCACCGGCCGCCCGGACGCCGGCACCTGCAGTCTGGCCCAGCCCAACTTCGCCGCGGCGGAAGCGGCCAATAACGTTATCTTTCGCATTCCCACACCAACGTTTGGCACGGGCCTGATCGAGAACCTCGATGACTCAACCCTGCTGAGAAACCTGTTGAAGAATCTCAATAACCGCCTCGGAATCAGCGGCACTTTGAACCGCAATGGCAACGACGGTACCATCACGCGTTTCGGCTGGAAAGCGCAGAACAAATCGCTGCACATCTTTACAGGTGAGGCTTACAACGTAGAGATGGGCATCAGTAACTTACTTTTTCCACAGGATCGCCCGTCGCCAGAGGAAGATCAATTCGGCACAGGACTCCCGGCTAACTGCTTGAACCTCAGCGGGACTGGGTATCCGGAAGATACCTCTAATCCAAATTTGACGCCCAACGCCGCGGTTCTCGATGACGTCTCGGCGTTCGCCAATTTCATGCGGTTCCTGGCACCGCCGCCGCCCGGAGGGGTTGTGCTCAACGGAAATCCGGTCTCGGCACAGTCAATCTCCAACGGCAGTTCGCTATTTACCGCGATTGGCTGCGCGACCTGCCACAATCCATCGCCGGGCACCACGCAAGTGTCTAACTTAGTTCCGGCCTTGAGCAATACCCCGGTGCCCGCGTTCTCGGACATTGCGCTTCATCACATGGGTACGGGTTTAGCGGACAACGTCTCACAGGGCAGCGCGGGTGGCGACCAGTTTCGCACGGCTCCCTTGTGGGGCTTGGGGCAGCGGATATTCCTGCTGCATGACGGCCGCACGACCAACTTGATCAAGGCAATCGATGAACATTCGAGCAATGGCAGCGAGGCTAATGCTGTGGAGGCGAACTTCGACAACTTAAGCCCCAGCCAGAAGCAGGATCTGCTGAACTTTCTGCGCTCGCTGTAGTCGTTTTATCCATGATGGCTGGCGAGCGCTAACCGCGCGGCAGGGCGGCTCTGGTGTCTCGCCAGCATTTTCCAAATTGCAAATTTCCATTACCGGACTTCTAAAGATGCACTATCGATTCTGCTCTTCTTTGCTCATCATGGCCCTGTCTCCATCGTTGCCGGCCCGGGCCCAGGGTGTCAGCCAACAGGGTGCTCCCAACAATAGCTCGCCGTCCGTGACGAAGGTCCCGACCGGAGTAATTCTGGTGAAGGGTGCGTGGTCGAGCGCCAGCGATTCGGTGACACCTGTACCCGAAGGAGGGAAAGTGGCCGATGGTGTCTTCACCGATTCGTACTTCGGAATGAGCTACGCTCTCACTGGGAATTGGACTGAGAAATACACGGGCCCACCCCCATCGGATACCGGCCTCTACGTGCTCGCGCAGTTGAGCCCCGCGGCCACATTCAACGGACCTTCTCGAGGGAGTATCCTCATTACCGCCCAGGACATGTTCTTCACGCCCCTGCCCGCGACCAACGTTACAGAGCTGATCAATTACATGAAAGATAATTTGGGAGCCGGCTACGAGCTGGAAAGGTCACCTGCGCCGGTCAGAATCGCAAACCGTTCCTTCAGCTTATTCGCATACTGGTCTCCGGTAGCGCAGTTACATTGGGTGGTTCTGGCTACCCAAATCCGCTGCCATGCCATCCAAATCGTGCTGACCAGCCGTGACACGCAACTCCTGGACGGCTTAATCCTGGACATGCACAAGATGAAGTTACCCGAGGAAGCCAGTCCCATAGAAGGAGCAGGCGGAGGCGCTGAGCCTGTGTGCGTCAAGGATTACGCGCGCGACGATAATGTGATCGCGCGGGTTGACCCGGTCTTCTCTGAACATAGGTTTAACCCTGTTCCGGTACGAATCATAATCGACAAAGAGGGCAAGGTAAAACACATTCATTTTCTCAGCGCATTCGCCGATCAGGCGAAAGTAATCACCGAAGCTCTGGGCCAATGGAAGTTCAAACCATATCTACTGGACGGGCGGCCGAGCGAGATCGAAACCGGAATCCTGTTCGGGCATGGGTCGGTCCGATAAATCTAACGCCGGTTCGCCGCTTTGCGCGGCTGAAGCAAGTGCTCCACGGTCACCGTCTCCCCAGCATGCGCCGCGCGTTCCAGCGGCACGTGCCGCTGATCGATGTTTCGGTTAACCCAGGCCGCGGTATATAATGTCTTACCGGTAAGGGAGACAGCCATGCGGACGATCCGATTTCTGAAGTTGGCCGGGATTGCGCTGATTGGAATCGCGGCCTGTTTCTTCGCACTGCGTACCCACCTCTACGCACAGCAGAGGCCGCCGGTCACAATTGACGCGGATGATATTGGCGGCGTGGTTTCCAGCAGCAAGGGACCCGAGGCAGGCGTCTGGGTGATTGCGGAAACAACGGACCTGCCCACGCGCTACATCAAGGAAGTTGTCACCGACGATCGGGGCCGCTACCTGATTCCCGATCTGCCCCGAGCCACGTACAGCGTCTGGGCGCGCGGTTACGGATTAGTGGACTCGCCCAAGGTGCGGACCGAGCCAGGCAAGCTGGTGGATCTCAAGCCATCCGTCGCGCCGGATGCAAAAACCGCCGCCCAACTGTATCCCGCGAGTTATTGGTACGCGATGCTCAAGGTACCCGAAAGGAACGAATTTCCGGGGACAGGTCCTTCCGGCAACGGTATTTCGCCGAATATCAAAACGCAGGGCCAATGGATCCACCTGATCAAAACCGACAGTTGTGAATCGTGCCATCAGCTCGGTAACGAGTACACCCGCACGATTCCTTCCATGTTCAGCAGCTTCGATTCGCCCGCGCAGGCGTGGATGCGCCGCGTGCAGTCCGGACAAGCCGGGAACGCGATGGTGGGCGGCCTGAATCAGCTAGGTCAAGAGCGGGCCACGGCCGAGTTTGGCGATTGGACCAGCCGCATCATGCACGGTGAGCTTCCCGCTCAGGCGCCGCCCCGTCCCCAGGGCATCGAGCGGAACGTGGTCATCACGCAGTGGGACTGGGCCGATCCGAAAGCGTATTTGCACGATGAGATCTCCACCGACAAACGCAACCCGAACGTCAACGCCAACGGCCTGATCTACGGTTCGGCGGAGGAAAGCCGGGACTATCTTCCCGTTCTCGATCCCGTACACAACACTACGGCGCAGGTGAAAGTTCCCTTCCGCGATCCCGGCACGCCCGGCCAGCCGAAGCCGCTCGCGCCGTCACCAATTTGGGGCGACGAGTCAATCTGGGATAGCCATACGACGGTTCACAATCCGATGTTCGATCAGCGTGGGCGGCTATGGTTCACAAGCCGGATCCGCGCAGCCGACAATCCCGCGTTCTGCAAGGCCGGGTCGAGCCTTCCTTCGGCGATGCTCACGCCGGTGGATCGATCCGGCAGGCAACTGGCTGTGTACGATCCTGGGACCAGACAGACCTCCCTGATCGACACTTGTTTCGGAACACACCACCTGCTGTTCGCAGAGGACGCCGACAACACTTTGTGGACCAGTAGCGGCGGCGGCGGTGGGGTGGTGGG
>Ga0116105_1000454_pt1 | contig 10639 bp, 4 predicted proteins | sample June2015DPH_6_20_FD_89716 | JGI IMG/M metagenome (GOLD analysis project Ga0116105, IMG submission 89716) | Peatland microbial communities from SPRUCE experiment site at the Marcell Experimental Forest, Minnesota, USA - June2015DPH_6_10 | ecosystem: Environmental > Terrestrial > Soil > Wetlands >... | reverse complement strand
TCCACGGATTCAAGACGGAGTTTCCCATCCCACTGGGACTGGCTTCGACCTGGGATCCTTCGATCGTAGAGAAAGCATCGCGCGTAGCCGCCACGGAAGCGTCCGCCGACGGCATCCGCTGGACATTTTCCCCGATGGTCGACATCGCGCGGGATGCGCGCTGGGGACGCATGGCGGAAGGCGCGGGGGAAGATCCCTTTCTGGGATCGGCCATGGCCGCTGCCTACGTGAGGGGTTATCAGGGTTCGAGTTTGAACGCGCCGGATAGCATCGCGGCGTGCGCCAAGCACTATGTTGGCTACGGCGCAGCCGAGGCTGGGCGCGACTACAACAGCACTGAGATTTCCGAACATACTTTGCGTCAGTTTTACTTGCCGCCATTTCACGCGGCAGTTGAAGCAGGGACGGCTTCGCTGATGAGCGCCTTCAATTCTTTGAATGGAGTTCCGTCGACGGCCAATCCTTTTACCTTGAAACAAGTTCTACGAAAAGAGTGGGGGTTTCGTGGACTGGTGGTCAGCGACTGGAACGCCATCGGCGAACTGATTCCGCACGGCATCGCGACCGATGGCGCAACCGCGGCGCGTAAAGCTTTTCTGGCCGGCGTGGATATGGATATGGTAAGTAGCCTTTACCACGACAACCTGCGACAGGTCGTGAGTTCGGGTCAGGCGACGCAGGCGGAATTAGATGAAGCGGTTCGGCATGTGCTTCGCGTCAAACTGGCCCTCGGCTTGTTCGAACATCCGTTTGTGGACGAAGACGCTGCGGCGAAAGCGCTCTATCATCCAGACAGCATCGCGCTGGCCCAGACCGTGGCCGAACGATCACTCGTGCTGCTGAAGAATGCGAATGGCCCAGCCGGAAAACCGCTGCTTCCGCTGGCGAGTGGACTTCAGAACATCGCCGTAATCGGGCCGCTGGCCGACGACTCGTCGTATCCAAATGGAGCGCCTCCGGGAGCCGGTCCCCGCGTTTCGCTAACCGCAGCCCTGGCGCAGCGAGTTGGCGAAGGCCACGTGTTCCGCTTCAAAGGAGCTGGCATTCTCGATGGCACCGACGAGCAGATTGCAGCTGCTGTGGCGGGTGCCCAGAAGGCCGATCTCGTTCTGCTGAACCTGGGGGAAAGCCCCGAGATGAGCGGAGAGGCGGGGTCGCGCGTACATCTGGGACTTCCCGGCCGGCAGCAGGAATTGCTGGAAGCTATAGTACGCACCGGCAAGCCGGTACTCCTTATTCTATTCAGCGGACGTCCGTTGACGCTGCCCTGGGCCTTTGAACATGTGCCCGCAGTTATCGCGGCCTGGCTTCCGGGAATTGCCGGCGGACCCGCCCTGGCGCGGACTCTCTTCGGCGAGGTGAATCCCAGCGGAAAGCTGGTCGTCAGCTGGCCGCGCAGCGTGGGACAGGAACCGCTCTATTACAACGCGCTCAACACCGGCCGCCCTCCCGGCGACACCGACCTCACCCACCCCCCGGCCAACATTGCCGAGAGGTACGTTTCGCGCTACATCGACGAACAGAACACCCCGCAATTTCCATTTGGCTACGGAGGCTCATACACCAGCTTCGTTTACGGGGCCACTACGATCAGCGTCCATCGCTTGAGTGCGGCTGAATTGAATAAGGGCTTAACGGTCGGGGCAGATCAGGCAGCAGTTCTGAGCGCCGAAGCCGAAGTAACCAACACTGGATCCCGGGCCGGCAAAGAAGTTGTGCAGCTCTACCTTCAGCTGCGGGGAACGAGTGTGGCCGAACCGGTCCGCATGCTGAAGGGATTCCAGGCAGTCTCTATAGCTCCCGGCGAAACAAAAAAGGTGAGGTTTGAACTGAAGCCGGAGGCTTTTGCGATCTGGAACGGTCGCAATCAATTCGCCGCCGAACCTGCCAAGGTGAAGGTTTGGATCAGCCCTGATTCCGCCCGTGGCTCGGCTGCAGAAGCGGAGATTCTGCCGTGAGGCGGTGCGAGGCCCGCGCTGCAATCGCGATCACTGAGATCTCTATATGTAGAGATCTCTACATATATGGTGGACCGGTCCGAGGTAGATCAATCCGGAAAGAGCGTTACGGAACCAATCCACAATTCTGCAATGGACTTGAGATTTGGCTTGTAAGTGCGGGTGACGGTGTACTCCTGCCCGCCTTTCATCTGCAGACCATATTCTCCAGTCGGACGCGCCCATATTTCTTCGACAAAAGACTTGTTCACTAGCACCGAGCGATGAATTCGGATGAATCCATAGGGTTCAAGCTGTCTCTCCACCGTCGAGATCGAGCCGCGCAACGAATAGGAGTTCGCCTCCTTTCGGATGAGCACGCTGTTGCCCTTCGCCTCGACGGCGAGTGCATCCGCAAGCTGGACGAAGCAAATCCTTCCGTTTAGCTTCACAGCCATTCGAGGCAACGGTCGATCTGCGGCTGCCGGCAATCGTCGGGAGGCTTCCATCAAAGTAGTGGGATGCTGCCACGCGATCAGTGGATGCTTGGGCGGCGGAGATCCTTCCGAACCTAGGGTGCCACCCCCCTTTGGCAGGGGACTGCGGTCATATTCCAAAAGATGGAGCAACGGCGTTCACGGTGGGAATAGCGATCAAAACCGGAAGTTCGCGGCAATGTGGAGCGGACACTCCTGTCCGCTGCTTTTGTTTTCGTTCCTATTCCTGATCCCAACTGGCTTCGGACCCCCAGCACCAACTTCAACAGCAAAGGCAGCGGACAGGAGTGTCCGCTCCACATAGGCAGCGGTCATGAGACGGCCAGTCTCAGGGTATCGATCTGAACATTATCGCCGGCACAAAAATCTCTTCGGCCGCCGGAAGATATCGAGTGACTCTCCGTTTTTTTGCAGATTCCAATCAGCGAAATTCGCTTTCTTGTAGAAATACCCGCGTAATTGCTACGCAGATCACACCGAGCGTCAACCAACAGAAATCCAGATCATGTCAGTCTGTTCCTCGGTGAATGTAGGACTGCATCTTGCTTCTGTGTTCCGTAATTCGGGCGAAACAAAACCGATACAGATGGTCATGTAAATGCTGTTGTGACTATCGATATTGGAGGAGAACATGCGATTGAGAATCCTAAACAGACTGGTTGTTTTAACCGTTGTGATGACCTCGTTGTTAACAGGGGGCGTGTTTGCCCAGAGCACGGTAAATGGCAGTATCAGCGGAACCGTGATGGATTCAAGCGGCGCGGTGCTTCCCGGAGTGTCCGTCTCGCTGAAGAGCGTGGACAAGGGTTTCACTCAGGTGGCCAAGACGAACGCTCAGGGTAGTTATCAGTTTCCATTGCTGGAGCCAGGCACCTATTCGTTGACGATCGCCGCCAGTGGCTTCAAGACCACAGCCGCGACCACCACTGTGAGCGTGGGCGCGACTGCCATTGTGAACGCGAAGCTCGAAGTCGGAGCCCAAGGGACGACCGTGGAGGTCTCCGGGGAGTCGCCGCTTTTACAGACAGAGACGGCGGACGTTTCGACGACATTCAACGCGCGCGAGATATCAGAAGTTCCGAACCCTGGCAATGATCTGACCTTTGTGGCGCAGACTGCCGCGGGATCGGTGATGAATACCGGCATGGGAATGGGCAACTTTTCCAGCTTTGGCGTGTCGGCGACCTCCAACCTGTTCACCCTGGACGGGATGTATGACAACGATCCTTTCCTGAACGTGAACAACTCGGGCGCCACGAATTTGACGCTGGGCAACAATGAAGTGCAGGAAGCGACGGTCGTGACCAATGGCTATTCCGGGCAGTACGGCGGATTTGCCGGCGCGAACGTGAACTACATCACCAAGTCCGGCTCCAATAACTGGCACGGCAACGCCAACTATTTCTGGGACGGCCGGGCCATGAACGCTAACAACTTCTTTAATGCCGGGGGAGTCGCACCTCGACCTTTTGTCAACGCCAACCAATACGCTGCATCTTTTGGCGGACCAATCAAAAAAGACAAGATGTTCTTCTTTTGGAACTATGAAGGCCTGCGGGTCATCCTGCCGACGAGCGCACAAGTTCAGGTTCCCGACCCGGTATTCCAGGGTGCCGTCATTGATAACCTGAACGCTGCGGCTACGGGCTTAAACCAGTCCGTGCCGTTCTACCAGCAGATGTTTAGCCTGTACAACAACGCCATCGGCGTCTCGCGCGCAGTGAAAGGAGTTCCCAACGCTGCGGATACCACCGGATGCGCGGGAAGTACGTTTACCGATCCCACGACGGGAGACACGTTTGGTGGTGTCGGCGGGTTGCCTTGCGCCGATTCCTATCGCGGCACGGCGCCGAACTTCACTCACGAGTTCCTCACTTCCGGCCGGTTTGATTTCAACGTCACCAACAACGACAAAGTGTTTGTGCGCCTGCAGGAAGACAAAGGCGTGCAGGCGACCTACACCGACCAGATCAACTCCGCTTTCAATGCGGTCAGCACCCAGCCTGAATATCAGGGGCAGATCAGCTGGAACCGGGCTTTCGGGGCGAAGGCCGCCAACAACCTGGTTATTTCAGACCAGTACTACAGCGCAATTTTCTCGACCGCCAATCTGACCCAGTCGCTCTCGGTCTTTCCCACTTCGGTTGCACTTGGCGATGGGTCGTTTACCACCTTAGGTGGCATCGACTATGTTTGGCCGCAGGGACGCAACGTCACCGGCTACCAGCTCGTGGACGACTACTCCTACAGTCTCGGCAACGCCCACACGTTGAAACTGGGTTTGTACTTCCACCGCAACCTGGTCAGCGACCATGACTACGGCCCATTCTCCAGCGCGCTTGCGCTTCCCCTGAGCATCAGCGGCTTCTATTCCGGACAGGCGCTCATGTTCGAGCAGAATTTCCCTACTGCGCTCGAGCAGAACATCAAGCTCTATCAACTGGGCTGGTATGTGCAAGACGAGTGGAAGGTGAAGCCCGATCTGAAGCTTACGCTGGCTCTGCGCGCCGATCACAACTCCATCCCCAGCTGCCAGACGGACTGCTTCGCGAAGCTGGCGGGGACGTTCGACAGCATCGACCACAACGTCAACACTCCCTACGATCAGGTGATCCAGACTGGTGTGGGCCAGGCCATCCCCTCTTTCACGACCATCGCATGGCAGCCGCGCTTTGGTTTCACCTGGGCGCCGCCGGTCTTGAAGAACACAGTTCTGCGTGGCGGCATCGGGCTGTTTATGGATACGTTCCCCGGGCAAATTGCAGACAGTCTGTCGAGCAACACGCCGGTGCTCAACGCGTTCGTGGAGAACATCTTCGGCAACCTGTCGCCGCAGCAAGTCGCGAACGGCGGCAACATCTTCAGTGCTGCGGCTGCATCAAACGCTGCATTGAACTCGGGTTTCAGCAGCGGCGGCACCCTCGCTTCGATCACAGCCGCCGTGGCTGCGGCAGGGGCCAGTTTCGCCCCTCCGGGATTTAACAACGTAACCTCGATCAGCGCTCCCGAATATTGGGAATGGAATTTCGAGGTGCAGCATGCCATCGGCCGCGACACCTCGATCATCGTCAACTATGTCGGCAACCACGGCTTCCACGAAACTGCGTTCGAAAACAATCAGAACGCCTATTGTCCGACATCCGTTTGCCCGAATGGCTTCATCGGTCTGCCCACAGCTCAGCCCGATCAGCGCTTCGGAACGGTTACTCAAATTGAAACCGCAGCTGTTTCCAACTACAACGGCCTAACCGTCACGGCGCAGCACCGATTTGCTCGAGGGCTGCAGCTTCAGGCGAACTACACCTGGAGCCACGCGCTCGATGAAATCTCGAACGGAGGTTTCAACGCGTTCATCGCCAATAACGGAAACATCGGACGAGTTGGCAGCTTGCTCAACCCGATCAACGACAACAATATTCGCCAATACAACTACGGCAACGCCGACTACGACACGCGGCAGTACGTGAGCATGAACTACGTTTACGAACTGCCCAAAGGTCCAACGCTGGCGTTGAAGGGCTGGCAGCTTTCCGGAACGCTCTTTACCCGTTCCGGCTTGCCCTACACGGTGGTTAATACGGGCGCTTCCAATGAACTGGGCGGCTTGGGCTACGGAGCGGCAGTTTATGCGAACTACGCAGGTCCGGCATCGACGCCAGTTTGCAACAGCCCGGGGAGCGTTTCGGCTGGACCTTGCCTGTCGTCCTCGCTGTTTCCGGACGTCGCGGCGGGAGGCGCCAACGGACCAGCTCAGGCGCAGCTGAACACAGGGACTGAAAATCAGCGGCGCAACCAGTTCTTCGGACCGCACTACTTCGACACGGACATGACCGTGATGAAGTACACCAACATCCCGCATATGGAGACGGCGAAGCTCGGAGTCGGGGTGCAATTCTTCAACCTGTTCAACCACCCGAACTTTGAAGGTCCGGTGAACGACGTCAACAACGCCAGCTTCGGCCATGTATTGGACACCGTGAACACGCCCACCAGCATTTTGGGATCGTTCCTGGGCGGTGATGCTTCACCGCGGTTGATCCAGTTGACTGTGAAGTTCAATTTCTAGTCGGCAGCGAGCAACGACTGGAATTGGCTCAGCAGAAAGCACCACGGCACTCTCCTCGCATTCGAAGGCGCTCTGTAACGGCGCCTTCGAGCGCGGGGAGAGTTTTAGTCTTGGTTATACGACCGTTTGTCAGTCAAACGTAAATCGAAGTAAACTGACCTCGACTGCTGGCACTGGTGCAGTTTGAAAAAGATTCGTATCAGGGGATCGCTTCAGCGATGCCAACAAAGGCTCAGGCAAGAGCGGCTTTAGCCGCTGGGGCTTACCACGGCCCAGCGGCTGAAGCCCGTTTCAAACGGCGTTGAGCCGGCATGCCTGAAGGCATGCCCTGATACGATTCTTTTTTCAAAATGCACCACTATCTGACTGCAGCATTGGTCTTCGTTACGAAACTGAAAACAACACATGTCTGCCAGAAACCTAAACAGAAGTCTGCTGCTTGCATTGCTGCTTTCATTGACGTTCTGCTTTGCCATCCCGGCAGTTGCACAGATGGATCTGAAGGTGCACCCCGCGCCCGATTTCGGCGCCGATGATGTGTGGCTTGACCAGGGCGCGCCAGTCCCGCACCACATCGCCGACTACCGCGGCCACGTTGTGCTCATTGATTTCTGGGAGTACACCTGCATCAACTGCATCCGCGACTTCGGCGTGGTGAAGCGTTGGTATGGCAAGTACCATCAGTACGGGCTGGACGTCATCGGCGTGCATTATGGAGAATTTGATTTTGGCTTTAACGTTGACAACGTCCGTGCCGCGGCGCAACGCTTCCGCCTGCCTTGGCCGGTGGTTGCCGATCAGAAGGGCTCAACCTGGAGGGCATTCGCGTCTGACGGCTGGCCCAACCGCTATGTGATCGACCCTCAGGGCAACATTGTGATGAAGGTGTTCGGCGAAACCAACAACCACGAACTCGAAGCGAAGATCCTCGACCTGCTTGCGGTTGCGCATCCTGAGGTTATGAAGGTCGACGCCGATCCCGATGAAGATGACGGGAAGCCGTCATGCGGCGTCCCGACTCAGGAAACATTTGTCGGTGAGATCTACGGACGCAGCGCGGTCGAAGACATGGCCGGGCACCACGCCGGGGACGAGGCCGACTTCCAGCCCCCGCACTCGCCTCCCGATGGCGGAGTGATGCTGGTTGGCCGCTGGCGAGTCGAACGCGACGGCATTATTTCCGAAGGTCACGGCGCGGCTGCCGAACTGCGCTACCACGGTCGGTCACTCTATAGCGTTCTCAGCCTGAAGGACGCGAAAACAATCCGCGTCAACCTCTTCCAGGATGGCAGCCCCATGCCCAAAGAAGGCGCGGGCGCGGATGTGAAGTTCGACGCCAAGGGAGCTTACCTCGAAGTGACTGACTCGCGCATGTACTACCTGGTGCGCAGTCCCGCCTTCACCGCACACCTCATCTCACTGCAGCCAGAAAACCCCGGCTTAGGACTCAACTCGTTCACCTTCGGCAACAACTGCCAGCTCGCAGATAGTCCATAGCCCAACTTCGGATTGTCTTCCACCGTCGGGTGGTGACTCAGTTTGAATCTTCAAGCGTGGGTCATCCCAGGGTCGTGCTCGCCTTGCGGGCCACCGGGCTTAAGCTATAATCGCTCGCCTGGGAGCGCTGCTTGATTCGAGAAACGACGATTCGACGCGCGATACTCGCGCTGTGCGTAGCAGGCTACGTGCTGGCGACGGCAACTGTGAGCTCGGCCCAGTCCAAACACTTTTCTTTGAATGCAGAGCAAGCCCAAGGTGAGACCGTTCATTTTCTAGAAGACCTTGTACGCATCGATACCCAGGATCCTCCCGGCGACGAATCGAAAGTTGCGCACTATCTCGAAGGCGTGCTGAAGAGCGAGGGAATCGAATCGGAAATTCTTGAGCCCGTGGCGGGCCGCGCCAGTATTGTCGCGCGGCTCAAGGGCAATGGGAAGAAGCGCCCGCTATTGCTCATGGGACACGAAGATGTGGTTCCCGTCGATCGCTCACACTGGACGGTCGAGCCGTTTGCCGGCATCGAACGCGATGGCGTGATCTATGGTCGCGGCGCGTCCGACGACAAGGCAATGGTGGCCGCCAATCTGGAAGTGCTCCTGCAATTGAAGCGTATGAAGGTGCCGCTTGATCGAGACATCATTTTCCTGTCCGAAGCGAGCGAGGAAATGTCTTCTACCGCCGGCATGCCCACTATCGTCGAGCGATATTGGGACAAGATTGACTGCGAGTTCGCGCTCAACGAAGGCGGCGGATCACTTGTCGAAAACGGTACAGTGAAGTATTTCAGCGTCGCAACCTCAGAGAAGCTTCCGCGAGGCTTGCGCCTGGAAGCTACCGGCAGCAGCGGACACGGATCTGTGCCCCGAGTCGACAACGCGGTCGTCCACCTCGCCGCTGCCGTTGCGAAGGCTGGAACGTGGGATACTCCCGCGCGTCTCAATGAAACCACGCGCGCATTTTTCGAACGCCTGGCCACGATTTCAGCACCCGGAGAAGCGCTATGGTATCGGAATGTGCTGGACCCGAAGGTCCAAGAGGAATTGAAGCACAAGAAGCCTCAGTATTATTCGATGGTGCGAACCTCCGTCGTGCCCACCATGTTGAAGGCGGGTTATAAATCCAACGTCATCCCGCCCACCGCGGAGGCAACGCTCGACGTCCGCGCTTTGCCCGACGAAGACCTGGGAAAGTTTCGCGAGATGCTGGCGCAGATCATCGACGATCCGCAGGTAAAAGTCGTGGCCGAAGATACTTCGCTTTCCATGCCGTCGTCGGCTCCCAGCAAGTTGGGCACGGAAATGTTTTCCGCGCTGGAGCGGGCGCAGAAGGAAGTCAGTCCAGAGGCCATCACATTGCCCACTATGACAACGGGGGCCACGGATTCCTCATTCTTGCGAACCAAAGGGGTTCAGGCCTACGGGATCAGCGTGCCCAAGACCGAGGAAGAGAGTCGGGGCGTACACGGCAATGACGAGCGTATTGAAACCAAGCAGCTCGGCTTATTTGTGCGCTATCTGTTCGCGGCTGTCACTGGGGTTGCGGCGCCGTAGAGTAGTCCAAAATGCAACACTCAAGCTAAGAGCCGATTTCGGTTCGACCAAACGCCAACGGAGTATTGTATTCTCGATCAGTTTTGCGGATGGATTAAAGCGGAGGAAGTTTATGCCAGTCCAGAACGCCTTGAAGCTTCTCTTGGCCGGAGCGGTCGTTGCCTGCTCGACGTGTGCGCCCATGGCAGCGCAGTCGCAGTTGTCTTTCTTGCACAAACCGTCGGACACAGCCTTGAACGGCGCGTTAAATGTAGCCACTGCCCCCGCGACTCCGAGCGAGACGACCTCTGGATATAACCAGCCGCCGAAAAACATTCTGGATGTCATGCGCGCGCCCTCACCTCCCCAGCCCGAGGTGAGCCCGACGTACGACTCGATTCTGCTGGTGTCCTGGCAGGAGTACCCGTCGATTTCGCGGGTCGCAACGCCTTTCTTGCGCCTGGCAGGCGTGCGCGTGGAACCCAAGAATCACAGCAAACACGACACTCCAGGCGGCTACGGCATTACCCCGTGCGCCACAGGATTTGACCTGGTGCACATCGCCGATGGCGCACAAAAAGCAGCTCAGATTCATATCGCGCTTCCTGAAGGCTCGTGTCCAGGCGAGCCGACGTGGGCCGCGGACGGAAAACGATTCGCCTTCGTGAACATCGCTCCCGAGTCGGTCGAACTCTGGATCGGCGACGCCAAGACTGGCGAAGTCCATAAAGTCCCCGGAGTCCGTCTCAACCCCATGTTCGACGATGAGATGAAATGGATGCCTGACCAGAAGACGCTCCTGGTCAAGTTGGTGCCCAACGGGATGGGCGCACCGCCGCCCGAACCAATCGTGCCCATCGGCCCCAGCATTCAGGAGACCGAAGGCCAAAAAGGGGAGAGCAGCACCTACGAGAACCGCGACACGCTCAACAACAAGCACGACGAAGATGTCTTCGATTACTTCGCGACTTCGCAACTCGCTTTGGTTGATACCGCGACCGCGGCCATCACGCCCATTGGCAAGCCGGCAAATTATGAATCGCTCGATCCCGCGCCGGACGGAAAACACATACTCGTCACCGCGATCCACAAACCCTACTCCTACGTCAC
>Ga0116105_1000453_pt1 | contig 10651 bp, 9 predicted proteins | sample June2015DPH_6_20_FD_89716 | JGI IMG/M metagenome (GOLD analysis project Ga0116105, IMG submission 89716) | Peatland microbial communities from SPRUCE experiment site at the Marcell Experimental Forest, Minnesota, USA - June2015DPH_6_10 | ecosystem: Environmental > Terrestrial > Soil > Wetlands >... | reverse complement strand
GTATATCGCCTCTCTCCGCCCACTGGAGGCGGAGCGTGGACCGAAGCTCCCATTTACGCTTTCAAGGGCGGAAGCACCGACGGCTCAGAGCCGGGAAACAACCTGATCATCGACAGCACTGGTTCACTATACGGGGTAACGCTGGTTGCCCCGGGCACCGCCTTCAAGTTGACTCCATCAGGCACCGGAGCCTGGACCGAAACCGTTCTGTATACGTTTAATCCCGCCATTGAAGGCCCTCCGAACTCCAGTTTGGTTTTCGATAGCACGGGCGCCCTATACGGGGTAACTAATAGCAACGGTGCCTCGGGCGGGACAGTCTTCCAGTTGACGCCGCCAACCGGAGGGGGAGCCTGGACGAAAAACACCCTCTACTCTTTCCAAGGCTCGCCATCGAACGATGGCGCCACGCCGACTGGGGCGATCTTCGACAGTACGGGTGCGCTCTATGGCTCCACGCAATACGGTGGAACCAACGCGAACTGCGGCGTGGTCGGTTGCGGCACCATCTTCAAATTAAGCCCACCCTCAGCGCCAGGCGGCGATTGGACGGAACAAGTTCTCTACTCGTTTCTGTGGGGAACAGACGGAGCATATGCGGATACCCAACTCCTTCTCCTCGGGACGACGTTCTATGGAGAGACCGCAGACGGCGGCGGCCGGGCCAATGCCGGCACCGTGTTTTCATTCACGCCCTAGCGCGGCGATGTAGGACACGCCAAGATGCACTACGATCATCGCGACCCCAGTCGTTTCGGCCGGGGTCGCTGACTTTTCTCTGGGGACTATATCGACTGCCTGTTTTGCAACGCTGTGGGCGCTAAGATCGCTGCAAAGCTACGAAGGCAAACATGGCAAGCAGCGCCATCTGCGATTCCATCATCCCTTCAAGCCCTGCCCATGCGGCATGGGTGAAACCCGGCATAAGGTTTCGCAACCCCACTCCGCCGGATACCAGATAACGAAACGGCATGAATGGGCGAATCCGCTCAATCGACAATTCCGGGAAGAGAGATTCGAACTTGCACCGATCTCTCACGAACACAATCCAGGGAATCGCCTGATTGCTGCCGGAAAGCGGACCGGTGGAAGAAAACGACCAATCCTCCGCCTCGGGGCGAAACGGTTCGTGGTGCAGGCGGGTATAGACCAGTCGGGACCACGGCGTCACCCAAGGTTCAATCATGAGAATTTTCCCGCCCCTGCGAAGGCATCGAGCCGCCTCTGCGAAAAAACGCTCTGCATGCGGCATGTGATGGAAAACGTCCGTCATCACAATCGCCCGCAACGATCCGTCGGCAAACGGCAATTGCTGCGCGTCAGCAACAACTTTCGCTCTGGAACAATGAAATATCTCTGAAGTGATCAACCCCGGAATGTATCTCTCACAGTACCCCGCGCCCGAACCCAACTCCAGCACCTGCCCATCGCCAGCAGGAAGTTCGTGAGCCAAGGTGCGGTACCACTCATCGTAAATACATTTCAAGAATGGCTTCGATGCGATGATCTGATTGCGCAGCTCCGTCGTGGCCGGATTATCCAGGGCAAGCGAAGCCGTGAGTGGATGCGCAAGTAAGCGCCGGAGAATTGCCGCAGGCAAGAGGAGCTAACCTCCCATTTGAAACCAGGCGTGCCAACAGATGCGCAACATCCGCATTCCGTTGGAGAACACCTTCGTCATCTTGGTGACGCCATGAATTCGTTCCTGATAATGCACAGGGACCTCGACGATCTCGAGGTGCAGCTTGCTCGCGCCGAACAATAGCTCGTAGTCGCCCCACAAATCTTTGATTCCCCACATCCCGAGATTCAGTTCTATGTATTCCCAGTCTTTGCGCCAAAGCACTTTGGTGCCGCAAAGCGTGTCCTTAATACGCTGATCCAGCAAGAATGAAAAAACTCGCCCAAAAAGCTTGTTGCCGATCGTGTTTGCGAATTTCATCGCAAGCTGCGGCAAAGGGTAGACCAGCCGGCTACCGTTGACAAACTCACCTTGCGAAGTTACGAGCGCCCGGACGAACATCGGCAATTCTTCCGGCATTACCGTCAAATCGGCATCGAGAATCACCAGAATGTCGCCGGTAGCTGCGCGAAACCCCGCCCAAACATTTTCCGCTTTGCAAATCCCCGGCCCGTTCACCAGACGAATGTCTTTGCCCGGATGAAGCGCCATCATGCGTCGCACTTCGTCGGCAGTGCCGTCGGTGGATTTGTCGTCGCAAAACAGAATCTCCGTGTGTTTCCCCATCGCGGGGATGCGTTCCACGGCCTGCTGCACGTTGCCCACTTCATTCCGGCAAGGCACAACAACAGAAACGGTGACCTCTTCTTCGCGCTTGGGCTCGCTGACCAGCCGGGCCACCATGATCTGCATCATGCAAAGCCTTCGCAAACCCGGCAGCCGCGCAAGCATGCCATTCAACAGTTGCGATAGCCCCGGAATCCATTTCGGAAACATCATGAACCGATGCAGCCGAACCGGCCGGAAACCAGCCAGCTTCAAAAATCCGCGAATATCGTTTTCGCTGACCCAGTTGGGCTCGACAAATTGCGAGCGCAGTCCGATCTTGCTGGCAATTTCGAGAATGGGCGTCCACGCATGGTTATAGTTGATCACCACTACCCGCGTTTCCGCCGTGCAGTGCCGCTTGATGCGTTCCAGTGCGTGGAGAATATCGACAGTGTCAAAAATGTGGTTAAACAGGATGTAATCGAAGGTCTGGTTCAATTCGAGGTCTTCCGGATCGCTCTGCACAAAATGCATATCCGGATGCTGGCCCCGCGCCCGCTCCACCATGGCGGGGCTGATCTCAACCCCAACCCCAAACGATGGCCGAACAGAAGCGAGGAGATGACCGGTCTCGCAACGAACGTCAAGCACATGCTTCCCCGGCTCGACAATGAACTGCAGCACCCTCTTCAGATGATCATAGAAATAACGATTGGATTGAATGTACTCGTCGCGATGCGCAGTGACCGTCTCTTGATGTCTGCGCCGCGCGTCGCGGACTTCGGCAAGCGCATCCGGCCCCCAGGCCCTGCTGCTGACAACCTCCGTTTGCGCGCCAATCATAGTGGATCTCTTCGTGTGGGTCGTGGATTGTGGCGTTCCCATCCGCGTAAACACGCAGCCTCACAAGAAACCGTCGAGCTCATAAACGTCTACGGCCAACATCCAAAAGCGCAGTCCCACGGAGCTTCTAGATGCGCCATCTGTGGATAGCACCGCAGAAAGTAAGCTCCGGCGGCAATCAGAAGAAGGAGGCTGATTCGCACACCGAAGACGCGATCCGGCAAGCTGCGCAGCGCAACAGCTATCGTCACGCCAAGAATCATGACGCTGGGATAGTAGTAGTAATAAAAAATGCCCTTCTCGGGAGTGACCGCCCACTGCAGATAATTTGCGGCGAAAAGCAGGAAGACCAATCCTTCCTGGAAACTGACCGCCTTCCAAAAACGCCGCACGCAAACCACCATCGCCGCCAATCCGCCCCACGCGACCACAGGATTGCCCACCAGATACGAAAGCGCCCGCTGCGGATTCAAGTTAAACGGCCAGGTATACCAGCGCGAAGTAATCGTCGGATTCGATATCGTAGTGCTGTTGAAGTGCCAGATAGAAATATGCATCGCTATCAATTCGTGAACATTGAATGGCCGATGAATGGCTTTGCAGACCGGCCAATAGGCCAGACAGTAGGAGGCGATAGGAGCGCCGATCAAGCCCAGCAGAAGAACGGAAACACTAATCCTCCGAACCTTATTCGCGCAGCCTGAAAGGGAAGAGTCAGCACCCGCAATCGGATGGTACGCAATCCACAACAGCGCGAATGTGACGAGAAAATAGACGGCCAGCGTATCGATAGCATTCCATTTGCACGCCCCCGCCAACCCCACCAAAACGCCCGATAAACAAAAAAGAAAACGGCGTCGGCCGACGCTAATATCCAGAACGAGAGACGCCGTGAAGGCCACCAAACTCCACGTGAGGAAAATCATCAAGTACGCATCCATCATGCCGACGCGTGACATGACAAACCAAAAATTATTGAAAAGAGTCAGCCCCGCCGCCAGGCAAGCCAGCCGAACATCATTCACGAGCAGATAAGCCCAAAAAAAGATCGCCACCAACGCCAGCGCGCCACACACAGCCCCAGCAACACGCCACCCCAATGCATCGTCTCCAGCGGCCCTAATACCAATGGACAGAAGAAATTTTCCGAGAGGAGGTTTTTCCTGCACCGGAGCGTGAGAAGGTGACGGGCCCTGAATAAATACTCTCGCCTCCGGAACGAAGTAGCCTTCGTCGTAAAACATCGATGACGGCGTCCCGATCCCGAACAACAAAAGCGCCAGTCCCACCAAGACAAACATGATTGCAACCGCGAAGGGACGCCTATAGATGTCGGCGGAAGCTGAGATATCCTTGCGTGAATCGCTAGCGCCCGCTAGGTGAGCAGGAAGTGTTGAAACACCGCTCAACGGCGGGAATCCCGCATCCGCTGCCAGCAAGGCGCTCCGGTTCTCTCCTGGGCTGGTCTGCATGCAGCAACTATAACCAAGGGGCTGGGAGGACCTGTCCTTACGAAGGTAATGCGCTTTAACAGATTTCGCAGGCTCGTCGGAATTTCCCAGGCGATGGTAATCTACCGGCCCGCAGCCGCGCGGTGAGACTTCTTAGATTTTGCTATTTCTTCCAAAATCGAATCCAGCCCGCGGGTAATCTTCCACTTCGGGTAATGGCTCTCAAACTTGCTCAAATCGGAAATGTAACAAATGTGGTCGCCCTTCCGCGCTTCCTCTACGTACCGCCGTTGCAGTTTTCGCCCGGTCATTTCCTCGACGCGCGCGATGGCCTCCAGCATCGAAATGCTGTTATCCCGCCCGCCTCCCATGTTGTAGACTTCCCCGGGTCTCGGGTTATCCGCAAACTCCTCAAAGGCGCTCACCACATCGCAACTGTGAATATTGTCGCGAACCTGCTTGCCCTTATAGCCGAACACCGAGTATTCCCGCCCGTCGAGCGCAGCTTTAACCAAGTAAGAGAGAAAACCATGCAGTTCCACGCCTGAATGCGCCGGCCCGGTAAGGCATCCGCCGCGAAACACGCCCACATTCATTCCGAAATAACGGCCGTACTCCTGCGCCACCAGATCCGCCGCAGCCTTGGATGCTCCGAACAATGAGTGCATCGAGCGATCGATCCGGCAGGTCTCATTCACGCCGGCGAAGTCTTTCGCACGCTCGTAGTCGTAGCGAGTGTCCAGTTCCACCAGGGGAATCTCATTAGGCGCGTCGCCATAGACCTTGTTCGTGCTCATGAACAAGAACACGGCCTCCGGGCAACGTTGGCGCGTGGCCTCAAGCAGGTTCATGGTTCCCATCGCGTTCACTTCAAAATCTATCAACGCGATGTCGCGCGCTTTGTCATGAGACGGCTGTGCGGCGCAGTGGATTATCAAATCGAAGCGGTTCGAGCGAAAGAGATTCTCGATCCCGGCGCGATCCCGGATATCGAGGTCGATGTGCCCGAAGTTTTTGGTTGATTTCTTCAAACGCTCCAGATTCCAGAGCGTGTCGCCTGCCGGGCCGAAGAACTCGCGGCGCATGTTGTTGTCGGCGCCAACCACGCGATGCCCCTGCCGGTCGAAGTGCTCCACCGCCTCCGATCCAATCAGTCCACTGCTCCCTGTCACCAGTATCGTCTTCTGCTTCATTAATCCAAAACTCTTGACGTTATTCAACCGCTAAGAACCAGTCTACTGTCGACCTCTACCGCAGGAACACTGCTCTTCACATTGTTTTAATCATCGGTAACTTCTGGAAGTCACTCTTCACCTTGCTGGACAGTTGCGGTATGGACTCGCGCCATTCCAAACTCTGACACCGGCTGGCGAGCCTCCCGGAGAATCTGGCAAGAACTTCATCGAAATAGGCAAGCAGCCCACCGCGAAAGAAACTATCCTCAATATCGTGCCCTTGAGACAGAAGGAATTTCCAACGCAGGAGCAATCATGCAAAAGCGCAAACTCGGAAAAAGCAACTTGGAAGTTTCAACCCTCGGCTTAGGCTGCATGGGGATGAGTTTTTCCTATGGCCCACCCAAAGACAAACAGGAGATGACAACTCTGCTCCACGCCGCCGTAGATCGCGGCATCACCTTCTTCGACACCGCCGAAGTCTACGGCCCTTACCTGAACGAAGAACTCGTTGGCGAAGCCCTGGCTCCGTATCGCGGCAAGGTGGTAATCGCCACCAAGTTCGGCTTCGACGTTAGTCCGGATAAAGATCCTCGCGGAATGAAGGGCGCGCCTCCGGGCGTGAACAGCAAGCCCGAGCACATCAAACAGGCCGTCGAAGGCTCGCTCAAGCGCCTCAAAGTAGACACTATCGATCTTCTCTATCAGCATCGCGTGGACCCCGAGGTTCCGATCGAAGACACTGCCGAAGCCGTCAAGGACCTTATTCAGCAAGGCAAGGTCAAGCACTTCGGCATGTCGGAAGCAGCCGCAAAGACGATTCGCCGCGCCCACGCCATCCAGCCGGTGACCGCGGTGCAGAGCGAATACTCGCTGTGGTGGAGGAAGCCGGAGGAGGAAGTGATCCCCACGCTCGAAGAGCTCGGCATCGGCTTCGTGCCATATAGCCCTCTGGGCAAGGGCTTTCTGACCGGGGCGATCAAAGAAGATACGAAGTTCGACGGCACCGACTTCCGCAGCACGCTCCCGCGCTTTACGCCAGAGGCGCTCAAGGGGAACCGGGCGCTGGTTGACCTGCTCGGCAGCATTGCGAAGCGGAAGAAATCGACACCCGCGCAAATCGCATTGGCTTGGCTGCTCGCGCAAAAGCCGTGGATTGTTCCCATCCCCGGCACCACAAAGCTGAACCGCCTCGAAGAAAACATCGGCGCAGTATCGGTCGAACTGACGCCCGGCGATCTCCGCGACATCGAGAGCGCCGCCGCAAAAATCCCGCTAGCAGGAGCGCGCTATCCCGAACGCCTGGAAAAGATGACCGGTCTCTAGAAGTTGGCTCATGTACAATTCGTCGGCAATTGCCGCGGTGAAGACTATAAATATGTCGGACACGTCAAGCCTGCTTGAGGCTCTGCTCGACTCTTGGGATCGCAACAATACCATCCTGCTCAACCTGCTACTCGCGCTCCCGGATGGCGGCCTGCAAGTCAGGGCAATGGAGGGCAGCCCATCGGTCGCCGAGCTATTCACGCACATTCACTATGTGCGGCTAGTGTTGGTCTCAGAAGACGCCCCCGAGTTAGCCGCGGAATTGCCCAAGGAAGAATGGATGGTCGAGCGTGAAACGGGCCGTATCGCGGAGATGCTGAACGACAGCGCTAAAGCGGTGCGGGATGCGGTGAAGAGCAGGCTCGAGGCAGGCCGTGAAATGGATCTTCACTATGATTATCCGATCCTTCTGCTCCAACACATGATTTGGCACGAGGGCTACCATCACGGACAAATAAAACTGGCCCTCAAATTGGCTGGTTGCGCAATCTCGAATCAAGAAGCTGGGCCGATCACGTGGGGCGTCTGGATGCGGAAGAAGTCGAAGGCGGCAGAACCGTAGAAAGTCAACGAGGCCTACGAGAGAATGCTCAAATCTGATCCGAGGTACAACTTCTCTATCGACTTGGCTTTTCTCGAATCTGAGTGAAGTGATCAGATTCTAGATCGACAAATGGCGCGCCAGGGTAGTAGGACGAGGAGAAATAAATGAAAAAACGAAAACTGGGAAAATTAGAAGTGTCGGAGATGGGATTCGGGTGCATGAGCATTAGCGCCAATTACGGGCCCGCTGCCGAAAGAAACCAAGGCATCGCGGTCATTCGTGCAGCCCATGACCATGGCGTCACGTTCTTCGATACAGCCGAAGTCTACGGCCCATATACAAACGAAGAACTGGTGGGAGAAGCGCTCGCACCGGTTCGTAACAAGGTCTCTATCGCAACCAAATTTGGCTTCGACAATGAGAATGGCGGCGCTCTTAATAGTCAACCGAGGCACATTAGGAAAGTGGTTGAGGAATCACTGAAGCGCCTTAAAACCGACCGCATTGATCTTTATTACCAGCATCGGGTCGATCCAAAAGTGCCAATCGAAGACGTAGCCGCTGCCATCAAAGATCTGATCAAGGCGGGAAAAGTCTTGCACTTCGGTCTCTCTGAGGCGAGCGCAAAAACGATTCGCCGAGCGCATGCAGTCCAACCCGTGACCGCAGTGCAAACTGAATACTCGCTGATGCAAAGAGACCCGGAAAAGAACGGCGTGCTTGCTACGTGTGAGGAGCTAGGAATCGGCTTCGTCCCGTGGGGTCCGGTTGGACAGGGGTACCTTACCCGGAAAATAGATGCTCGAACGAAGTTCGATCCGAAAACGGACATGCGATCTGGCTTTCCCCGCTTTTTTCCCGAAAACATTGAAGCAAATATGCCGATTGTTGACTTGATCAAGCGTTTTGCTGAGAAAAAGAATGCAACACCAGCTCAAGTTTCGCTGGCTTGGTCGCTAGCGCAAAAGCCTTTCATTGTTCCGATTCCCGGTACGCGCAGTATCGATCACCTAAACGAGAACGTAGGAGCAATCAATGTGCAGCTGACGCCTGCGGATCTTCTTGAGATCGACACTGCTGTCTCTGAAATCGAGGTGCACGGCGGCCGGATGAATGAAGAACAGATGAAGGTGGTTGACCGGACCGCGTGACTGTTCGTCTGGAAAGATCCTGGCAGGGCTCGTCATATCCGCAGACGTCCGGCGCACCCGGCGTGGTAGGCCCTAGGAGGGAAGGAAGAGTTGATCGAGGGCATCACCCATCTGGCTTTCTATTCAGGCTGGCCCAATGCGATGAGTGCCATCATGGTGGCGAAAGAAGTGTTGTCGAAATCCTGAAGCAAGCAATCTTATGCGGAGACTCAGGGACAAAGAGGAAATATGCCCAAGCATGACGAAGCTCTGAAGGACAAGCTCTCGCGATATCGCGAGATTAAGATCACGGTAACCGGCAGAAAGTCGGGAAACGCCATCTCAAATCCCGTTTGGTTTGTACTGGACGGAGACAAGCTTCTGCTCCTGCCGGTGAAAGGCTCCGACACACAATGGTACAAAAATGTGCTTAAGAAGCCGACAATACGCATCGATGCCCGCGGCACAGAATCGGAGCTTAAAGTCACTCCCGTCACCGATGCCACGCAAGTGTCCTCGGTGGTCGAGAAGTTCCGCGCCAAGTACGGGGCCGGCGACGTGAAGAAGTATTATTCAAAGTTCGACGTCGCCGTAGTAGCCCCGATGAGCTGATGCAAAATCCTATTCTCGCGGAGATTCCGCCAGCGGGAAGAACGGTTTTCACCAGGAATTCGACAACGTGGTGACCACTTTCAGCAGGGGTAAAGGCGCTATTCTGGAAAACATGAGCACAAACGGCAAACCCGCTTTTGCATGGCGGTCGAAGAAGGCCGCCGAGCACGGCGAGCCCGGGACAACCAAACTCTCCCGCCTCATCGCCGCCTACGCCCCGCACGACGGCAGTTTTGCAATGTGCGTCCCCGGGTTGCATGCCAGCCGCTTTTCGCGGATCAACCGGGAATGCGTGCATGCTCTCCGCGTGTCGTCGTTGTGCATCGTTGCCCAGGGAGCGAAAACCGTCATCGTCGGCGGCGAGGTATTTGAATACGACGCCTCGCGCATGATCGTTTTCTCGGTTGCCTTGCCGGTAGCGGCGCAAGTCACGCAAGCGAGCCAGTCCGAACCCTATCTCTCTCTTAGGCTCGATCTCGACCCGCACACGATTGCAGAGCTGGTCTTAAGAGTATTTCCGCACGGTCTGCCTCCCGCGCAAGCGCAAGAAAGAAGCGCGGTCTACATCGCTCCAGCCGATAACAGCATCATCAGCGCCACGATCAGGCTAATGGAATGCCTGGGGCAGCCCGGCGATGCCGAACTGCTCGCCCCACTCGTGATCGATGAGATTCTCATCCGCCTGCTGCGCAGCCCCATCGGTGTTCGCGTCGCGCAAATGGGTTTTGCGGAGTCCAGCGTCCATCGCGTTGCCAAGGCCATCTCTTGGCTGCGCGCCAACTTCCATCAGCCCATTAAGGTCGAAAGCCTAGCGGAAATGGTGCACATGAGCGTTTCGTCTTTCCACGAGCACTTCAAGTCAGTCACATCCATGAGTCCACTCCACTATCAAAAAGTGCTCCGTCTCCAGGAGGCAAGGCGGCTGATGTTGTCGACCATAACCGACGCCAATACTGCCAGTCAGCGCGTAGGCTATTTAAGCGCCTCACAGTTCAGCAGAGAGTACAGCCGATTCTTCGGTAGCGCCCCCACGAAAGATATCGCCAGACTGCGTCAAGAGACTCGACTCTGGGCATGACTCTCGGAAGGCATCGCGATGAGTGATCAATCGTCGAAAGTTTGCGCTATGCTGATGTAGATTTCTATCGGCCCACCACAAATCCCAAGGTAAACGTGACAAATGAACCGGCCGTCCAGTCTGCTGACGTGGGCCACACGCGCGCTCCTCGCGCTCACTCTGTTGTCCGCCGCGCTAGCTGGACTGCGCACCATCACCGACCCAGACACCGGTTGGCAGCTAGCCACCGGCCGTTACATCGCACAGCACCGTAGCATCCCTT
>Ga0116105_1000452_pt1 | contig 10654 bp, 8 predicted proteins | sample June2015DPH_6_20_FD_89716 | JGI IMG/M metagenome (GOLD analysis project Ga0116105, IMG submission 89716) | Peatland microbial communities from SPRUCE experiment site at the Marcell Experimental Forest, Minnesota, USA - June2015DPH_6_10 | ecosystem: Environmental > Terrestrial > Soil > Wetlands >... | reverse complement strand
GACAATACGCAGGGCGCGCAGGAAGAAGCAGCCAAGTACTTGAAGACACCGTACGAGCGCGCGCGGAAGGATTTTTGAAAGATCCAGCGAAGCGCGATCTTTCCATCGACTATCTGCGCACCACCCTGACTTTGATGGTTCTGGGCCATCATAGCTCGCTGGCCTACACTACCTTCGCTCACTTCGACAAACAACACATGTTCCGTTCGACAGCACCCGTTGTCGACTCAACGCGCTGGTTGTTTTTCGATTACGCCGAAAACTTCAACGACGTGTTCTTCATGTCGCTGATGTTTTTCGTCTCCGGGCTCTTCGTCTGGCCGGCACTCCGCAGGCACGGCACTTTTGGCTTCATGCGCGACCGATTGCTCCGGCTGGGCCTGCCGTTCGCGTTCGCCGTGCTGTTCCTGATGCCGATTGCCTACTACGCATCCTGGCAGCTTACTGGACGCAGCACCGGGTTTGTGGACTTCTATGAGCGCTTGGCCCAGGATGGATTTGCGGCTGGTCCGCCCTGGTTCGTCTGGCTCCTGCTGTTCTTCGATTTGATATTGGCCTTGGTTCTAATTCCTCTTCAACGTTGGATGCCGCTGGCAGAGCGCGCCATCGCGGCGTTACGCGAGCATGCCATCGCGGCATTCGTTAGCGTCTTGTGTCTAGCGGCGCTGGTGTATCTGCCGCTGCTTTCCCGCTACGGGTTCGGAGCTTGGACGGATTTTCTGACTTCGCCATTTTCGTTTCAGATTTCACGCATCGGCCTCTACGCGCTGTGGTTTGTGTTCGGCTTTCTTGTAGGCGCGCCAGGAATTGCGAAAGGCCTTCTATCCCGCGATGGCAGCTTGGCTCGCCACTGGCGGATCTTGATTTGGGGCTGCATTCTGGCCTACAACGCTCTGGTGTTCATCCCGCGCTGGCCGCTGGTCCCGCCCTCAACGAAGGGAACTCTGGAAGCCGTGCTTTGGGTGATAAGCTGCGTGGCCAGTTGCTTCGGATTCCTGGCTCTCTTTCGCGGCATCGAGCTGACGTCGCGTCCGTGGATGAATTCGCTGACCAGAAGCGCCTACGTGATCTACCTGGTGCATTACGTCTACATCACCTGGACCCAGCGCCTGATGCTGGATCTACCCATTCACGCCAGTATCAAGTTTCTTTTCGTCTTCCTCACCACGGTGTTACTGAGCTGGCTGACGGCGCAGATTGTGCTCCGAATCCCGAAGCTAAATACCATTCTCTGAACCCGCACTCGCTACAATCGTTATTAGTGAGAAAGAAAGGCTGTCCCAGCGTATGTCCCGACTGTTTTATATCGCCTCCGCAGGCTTGCTGCTATCGTCCATGCTAACCGCACAAAAGAATCATTCCGACTCTCAAGGGTTACCTCCGTTGATCGACCGCGAACTGCTGTTCGGCGATCCAGAGATTACCGCGGCCGAAGTTTCGCCCGACGGCAAGTACCTCGCGTTCATGAAGCCGTGGTCCAAGACGCGCAATATTTGGGTGAAGAAGACTGACGAGCCCTTCAGTGCGGCGAAGCTGCTCACCACCGAAACCAAGCGTCCCGTGGCCGGCTATCTGTGGTCCCGCGACGGCAAGTTCATTCTCTATGCGAAGGACAAAGACGGGGACGAGAATTACAATCTCTATTCCGTGGATCCTGCCGCCTCACCCGCGGCCGGCGCCGACGCTCCGTCCTCGCGCGATTTGACCGGCTTGACCGGCGTGCGTGTTCAACCTTACAGCGTTCCCAAAAACGACCCGGATATCGTATACATCGGGCTCAATGACCGCGATAAGGCCTGGCACGATCTCTACAAATTAAAAATCTCAACTGGCGAGCGCACGCTGCTCCGCAAAAACACGGAACGCATCTCCGGCTGGATTTTCGATCTGAGTGGCCAGTTGCGCCTTGCCACGCGCACCGCCGATAACGGCGACCAGGAAGTGCTGCGGGCCGACGCCGGCGGCTTCACCAAGATCTATTCCTGCGATGTCTTTGAAAGCTGCGCCCCGCTCCGGTTTCACAAAGATGGGCGCCGCTTCTACATGGAAACCAACAAGGGCAACGATGTGAACTTAACAGCGCTGGTGCTGTTCGATCCGCAAACCGAAAAGCTGGAACCGGTGGAATCCGATCCGCTCAAGCATGTCGACTTCGGCTCCGCTGTGTTCTCGGAAGCCACCGACGAACTTGCGATGACCGCGTACGAAGACGATCGGATCCGGCGTTATTTTAAAGACCACAGTTTCGAGTCCGATTACAAGTGGCTCGAAGGCAAGTTACCGGGGAAGGAAATCGGCGTGGCCTCGCGCACCAATGACGAGCAATTGTGGTTGGTGACCGCGCATAGCGATACCGAGCCCGGTGATAATTACCTGTTCGATCGCAAGGAGCACACGCTTACGCACCAATTCAAGATCCGCGAAAAGCTGCCGCGTGAGTCGCTGGCATCCATGCGCGCGGTGCGATACAAGTCGTCGGACGGCCTGGAAATCCCGGCTTACTTGACGTTGCCTAGAGGCGTGCCGGGCAGGGAACTGCCCACCGTGATTGTGCCGCACGGCGGTCCCTGGGCGCGCGATGAATGGGGCTATAATGCTCTGGCGCAATTTTTTGCGAATCGCGGCTATGCGGTTCTGATGCCCAATTTCCGCGGGTCCACTGGATTCGGCAAGAAGTTTCTCAACGCGGGGAACGGCGAATGGGGCCGCAAGATGCAGGACGACATTACATGGGGAGTGAAGTATCTGGTGGCGGAAGGCATCGCGGATCCGAAACGCATCGGTATTTTGGGAGGCTCCTACGGCGGCTATGCGACACTGGCCGGTGTTGCGTACACGCCCGATCTCTATCGCGCGGCCGTGGATATTGTCGGTCCTTCCAATTTGCTGACGCTGCTCGAATCCATTCCGCCCTATTGGGAAGCCGGACGCAAAATCATGTACGCGCGCATGGCCGATCCAGGAACTCCGCAAGGCAAGGCCTGGCTCAAGGACCGCTCACCGCTCGGCTCGGCGGACAAAATCAAGACGCCGCTGCTCGTCGTGCAAGGCGCGAATGATCCACGCGTCAACAAGCGCGAGGCCGAACAAATCGTGATCGCGCTGCGCGATCGAGGTTTCCCTGTGGAATATCTGCTCGCGCCGGACGAAGGCCACGGCTTCGCGCGGCCGGTGAACAATATGGCCATGTTCATGGCCACCGAGAAATTTCTGGCTAAATATCTGGACGGCCGCTATCAACAGGATGGGACTCCTGAAGTGGTGGAGCGCCTGAAAGAGCTGACGGTGGATCCGAAAACCGTCACGCTGGCGAAGAAGGTGGACGCCGCGCAAGTGGGTGCTCCCAAACCGGCCATGGATTTGAAACCGGGAACGTATCATTACGATGCCAAGATCGAGATGGGCGGCCAGCACATCGCGATCAAAGTTTCCACCGCCATCCAGGAAGAAAATGGCGCGTGGACGGCTATGTCGACCATGGACACGCCCATGGGACAAGCCACCGACACGGCGACTCTCGACAAGTCCAGCCTGACGCTGCGCAAACGCAACGTGAAGCAGGGCCCAACGTCCATCGATCTCGATTTCGCCGGTGACAAAGCGCAGGGAAGCATGAGTATGAACGGGCAGGAGCATCCGGTCTCGGTCGATCTCGGCGGGCCGCTATTTGCCGATTCGAACGGCGCGCAGCAGGCTATTGGATGTCTACCATTGGCCGAGGGCTACACAACGACGTTCCGGAATCTCGATCTGATGAAGCAGAAGGTCAAGCTGATGGATCTGAAAGTGGCGGGTTCGGAAAGCGTAACGGTGCCCGCGGGAACGTTCGATACGTTCAAGGTAGAAATTACGTCAGCCGACGGTGGTCCGGACAAATCGACTATCTGGTTCGCCAAGGACTCCCGCAAATTGGTAAAGATGTCGGCGGTGCTGAGCGAAATGGGTGGTGCGACCATGACTACGGAACTGCTTCCGTGAAGAGCCGCTGCTAACAGGCGGCAAGTTTCGGTGTCAGCATCCATTTCAGGACGCCGTGCGGCTCGGCTGTAAAGTGATCGATTTCGACGCAGGTCAGCGCGCCCTTTTTGTAATCGATTTGGAGACCCGGCGCGGCCAGCAGATAGGCCGTCAGGCTGCTAAACAGCGGCTCGTGCCCGGAGAGCAGAATTTCGGCTTCGTCTTTGTGAACGCGAATCTCATCCCAAACAGTGCGCGGCTGCGAGCCCGGTTCCAGGGTTTTGGTCTGCAGCAAGTCTCCTTTGTATTTCAGGACCTCGGCCGCGATCTGTGCTGTCTGCACGGCCCGGCGGAGCGGGCTGGTCAGAATAAGTGACGGAGCAACGTCAGCGGCGGCCGCAGTCCGCAGAACGCTGCGCAGTTTTTTCTTGCCTTCCGCAGTAAGCGCGCGCTCGGAATCCGGCTGATTTCCTTGCGCCTCTTCCGCGATCCCGTGCCGGAGAATATAGATCTTCATTCCTGGTAGCCTACAGAGTTGAAGCCTTACCTCGATCGCGCCGCCTTCTATTTGATCTGCGGATCGCTTGTTTCTATTTTATTCTCGATTGCGGCGTCGCAGATTCTGCTGGGTTTGGCGCTGGCTACACTGTTGCTCTCCTCCGAGCCCTTGCGGCTGCCGCCTATCAAATTGCCGCTCGGGCTGTTCTTGGCGGGAACCGTAATTTCGTGGCTCGCCTCCGGGCACATCCACGACGGCACGCCGCAGATTCGCAAGTTTTTCGTCTTCACCGTTCTGCTGGTAGTTTGCTCCACGTTCCGCAAGATATCGGAAATCCGCGCTCTGGTTTTGATCTGGGCCGCCGTAGCCACGCTGTCGGCCGTACGCAGCCTGTTTCAGTTCGCGCAGAAGTATCAGGAAGCGCAGGATCTTCACCGGGATTTCTATGAGTTGTATGTCGGGCGCCGCATCACCGGTTTCATGAGCCACTGGATGACGTTCAGCGGCGAGGAAATGATCGTGTTGTTGTTCCTGCTGGCATTGCTTTTCTTCTCCATTGAGCGGCGTTGGAAGGCTGCCGGATGGTTGTGCGCGGGCATCCTCGGACTTTCTCTGGTGCTGGGATTCACGCGCAGCATCTTTCTGCTCGGGTTTCCGGTGGGCTTGATCTACCTGCTGTGGTTCTGGCACAAGTGGCTGATCACGGCTCTGCCGGTGGTCGCGGTGGCCGGCTATCTGGTGGCGCCTTCGGCGCTGAAGGAACGCGTGAAGTCCACCATCCAGCCGCACGGCGAAATGGATTCGAATATGCACCGCACCATCACGCGGCGGACTGGGATCGAAATGATTCGCGCGCATCCGCTGCTCGGATTGGGGCCGGAAGTGATGAAAGATCCCGCGCAGTTCGACCGCTACGTTCCAGCCGACATTCCGCGGCCGCTCGCGACCGGCTGGTACGGGCATTTGCACAACAATTACTTGCAGTACGCGGCCGAGCGCGGGATTCCGACGATGCTCGCGATGCTGTGGCTGATCGGCAAAGTCCTGTGGGATTTCGCGAGCGCGCTGCGGCGGAAGTTAGGCAATCCAGAAGCGCGGTTTGTGCTGCACGGCGGTATCGCGGTGATTTTGGCGATTTTGGCGGAGGGCTGGTTCGACTACAGTCTCGGCGATAGCGAGGTGCTGACGCTGTTTCTAGCGGTAATCGCTATTGGATACGTCGCCAAGGAGGCTGCGGACGTTGCCGATCGCCGGGCTTGAGATTCTTCTGGTTGGCGGCGCGGGCGGGTTGGGCTCCGTTACCGCGGAGTTGCTGAAGTCGGAAGGCGCGCATGTGGAGATTAGCTCGCGGGCTCACGGCATTCGCGCCGATATTACGGTTGCGGGCGATCGCAAGCGGCTGCTGGATGCGTCTGCAAAGCTGTATGGGTTGGTGGTTTTTGCGGGAAGTCCCGCGCGCGGCGATATCGAGGATGCGATGCGGATTTCGCACCAGGTGAATTACGAAGGTCCCATTTTGCTCGCGCGGGAAGCGGCCGAGCGAATGCGGGCGAGCGGAACGCAAGGTGCGATTGTCTTGTTCGCGACAATGCAAGCGGTCGCGCTATTTCCAGGATCGACAGCCTACGCGGGCGAGAAAGCGGCGCTGCTGCATTCCGCGCGGATTTTGGCCAAGGAATGCCGTGGCGAGGCGAACATTCGCGTCAACGTGATTGCGCCCGGCGTGATGGCGGCCGGAATGGCGCAGGCGAGCATCGCGTCCGGTAAATACGATCGGTATCTCAAGGACGGCATCATTCCGCGCTACGGGAAAGCTGACGATGTCGCGCGAGCTGTGCGGTTTTTGCTCGAGCCGGATAATTACATCACCGGACAAGTGTTGTCCGTCGACGGGGGAATCACTTTATAGGCCGCGGTTGAACGCGGGTGCGCCGCCGCGCGGCGAGCATTCAGTTGTCAAAGGTCTCAGTGCTTCACTTTCTCACTCCGATGGTAAGGCGTGAGCGGTGAGGTTCGCCAAGCGACGTGGAGGGTAGTGGACTGTTTGCTTTGAGCTAGGGATTTCGACGATGTTGTGACCGGTCAACGTCAACGCGGCTTATACGCCACGCAGTCAATTTCCACTTTCATCTCGGTTTGATAGAACTGCGCTTCCACCGTGGTGCGCGCCGGGCGGGTGTCGCCGAAGAATGCCGCGTACACTTCGTTCATCGCCGGGAAATCCTGGGCGTTCTTGAGAAAAACGGAACACTTTACTACGTCGGCGGGCGTGGCGCCGGCTTGCTCCAGGATGCGGCGGATGTTTTCGAGCGTCAGCCGCACTTCGTGACGAATATCGCCCAGCGAGAATTCGTTGGTCGCCGGATCGACAGGGCCCTGGCCGGAGACGAAAATCAAATCTCCGGCCCGTACGAAGGGTGAATAGGGACCGCGGGGTTTCGGAATAGTCATTGCCGGCTCGCTCATTGCATTGTATGATGATGCGGCTCTGGCTTTTTCTTGCGCGAGCGGCGCGGGGGACGGTCGCCGGTGTTGCCGGATGCGGCCGCTTTTCTCGGCCGGCGAATCGGCTTGGGTTTAACCGGCGGAGGATTGGGTTCGAGCAGCGAGGGCTGGCCTTCCACGATGGGCTGCTTTTCGTCCTCCTCCTCTTCGATATGCTGTTCGGCGGGCGGCTCGGGGACTGCGGGCGGATAGAATTCCGCGCCCAAATAAACCACCAGGCCCTTCTCTTCGTCCGGCTCCACGCGCACCACTAATTTATCTTGCGCGTAGTTCAGGAACTCGGAGAATTCCTGGAACCCGTAAGCTCCAGGCTCGAAATTCGGAACTTCAGCCTGCACCCATGCGGCGAGATCGTCCACCGGAGCTCCGTTCTCCATTTCCAGGCGGTGCGTTTCCAGCACGTCGCGCAGGGCCGGCAGAGCCTCTTCCGGTTTCGGCGTAGGACGCTCGGGTTGGCTCGAGGTTTTGCGCTCGATGATATAGCGGCCGCCTTGGCCGCTGACGTTAACGAAGTCGGCTTTCTTGAGCTTCTCGACGAAATCCGAGAAACTGCCGGCGCCGTAGGCTTTTTCTGTAAATGCTGAATCGAGCTGCAGCATGGTGGATTTCAACAAGCCGAGCTGCGGTTGAACGGCGCGGCGTTCCAGAACCTGGAGTGCGCGTTCCACCAGCGGCATGGCTTGCGCGAGATCGAGCGGCGCTGGACGCGCGCGATGTCCGCCCTGGCGCTGTCCGCCACCACCGCCTCCGCCGTGCGGTTGTTGCTGCTGGCGCTGCTGCGGAGGGCGATCGCGGCTTTCCGAACGCGTTTCAGGATCTGAAAGCAGCGATTCGTAGCTGACAAACTCGTGACAATTCTGCTGCAGAATGGTGCTGGTGAAGGCCTTGCCGCCCACGACAAATACGGTTTTGCCGTATTCCTTGAGCTTGTTGACCAGCGGGATGAAATCGCTATCGCCGCTGACGATGGCGAAGGCGTTCACGTGCGGATGGGTAAAGGCCATTTCCAGGGCGTCGAGCGCGAGATTGATGTCGCCGCCGTTTTTGTCGCCGCGAGGCGAAGGCAGACGCTGCACCATCTGGACGGCGTTTTCGGCCATGGACCGGGCGGCGCCTTCCTGGCGTCCCCAATTGGCATAAGCAAATTTGGCGACCAAGTCGCCGCGCTCCTTGAGCGCATCCAGCGGGAGCGATACATCGAATTCCCGCCGAAGAGTGGATTTTACGCCGATCTCGATATTGTCGTAATCGACGAATACGGCGATGTTGAGTTTTTCTTGCATTGTTTCTTTCTTTTTACTGTTAAGCTACACAGGCCAGATTGCCTGTGCCGCTTCAAGCGATCTGCTTTACAGAAGACCGGATGAAGTCTACTATCTTTTCGAGCGAGGCTCCGGGCTGGAACACAGCCGCGACGCCCAGCTTCTTCAGTTGGGCAGCGTCCTCGTCAGGAATTATACCTCCGACGGTCACCAGGACGTCCTCCATGCCTTTCTCTCGCAGCAGTTCCATCACCCGCGGCACAATCGCATTATGCGCGCCGGAGAGGATGGACAACCCGATAACCTGGACGTCTTCCTGCAGAGCGGCATTCACGATCATCTCCGGAGTTTGGCGCAGGCCGGTGTAGATTACTTCCATGCCCGCGTCGCGGAGAGCCCGCGCGATGACCTTCGCTCCCCGGTCGTGGCCATCCAAACCCGGTTTGGCGACCAGCACCCGGATGCGATGATCCATACACCCTGATATTAGCATTATGGCCGCGAATGAACGCGAATGAACGCAAATGTTATAGGACTGAGGTCTCCGTGTAGGTGCCAAAGACTTCGCGGAAGGCATCGCAGATTTCGCCTAGCGTGGCGTAGGAGCGGACTGCGTCCAGGATGTACGGCATGGTGTTGTCGCGGCCTTCGGCGGCGCGTTTTAGGGCGTCGAGCGAGGCTGCTACTTTTTCGTTGGATCGGCGGGCTTTGAGATCTGCGAGTTTTTCCAGTTGGTGTTGTTGGGAGGATTCGCCGATGTGGAGAAGCTCGATGGGCGGCTCGTTTTGTTCGACGAAAGCGTTCACGCCCACGATCCTTTGCTCGCCGGTCTCGATGGCATGCTGATATTCGTAACTGGCGTTGGCGATCTCGGTTTGGGGGAATCCGCGCTCGATGGCGGGGATCATGCCGCCCATTTCGTCGATGCGGCGAATGTAATCGTTGGCGCGTTTTTCCATTTCGGAGGTGAGGCTTTCGACGAAGTAGCTTCCGCCTAGCGGATCGGGAATCTCCGGAACGCCGCTTTCATACGCGATCACTTGTTGGGTACGGAGAGCGATGGTCACGGCGTGCTCGCTCGGCAACGCGTAAGCTTCGTCGAGGGAATTGGTGTGCAGCGATTGCGTTCCGCCCAGCACGGCGGCCAGCGCTTGCACGGTGGTTCGAACGATATTGTTATATGGCTGCTGCCAGGTGAGCGAGCAGCCGGCGGTTTGCGCGTGCGTGCGGAGCTTCCAGCTTTTTTCGTCCTTCGCGCCAAACCGATCGCGCATCACTTCGGCCCAGATCTTGCGAGCCGCGCGGTATTTCGCGATCTCTTCGAAGAAATCGTTATGAGCGTTGAAGAAAAAGCTGAGGCGCGGAGCGAAGCTGTCCACGGGAAGGCCGCGCTCGAGCGCCCAGTCGACATATTCGATGCCGTCGCGCAGAGTGAACGCCAGCTCCTGCACGGCTGTCGATCCGGCTTCGCGAATATGGTATCCGCTGATGGAAATCGGATTGAAACGCGGGACGCGCTGGGTGGAGTATTCGATGACATCGGTCACCAGGCGCATGGAGGGGCGCGGCGGGAAGATGTATTCCTTCTGCGCGATGTATTCCTTGAGAATGTCGTTCTGCAGAGTGCCCGACATGCGCGACCAATCCACGCCTTGCTTCTCGCCGACCGCGAGGTACATGGCCCACAGGATGGGCGCGGGCGAATTGATGGTCATGGAAACGGTGACGTCGCCGAGAGGGATGCCGCTGAACAGGATCTCCATGTCCTCGAGCGAACAGATGGAGACGCCGCACTTGCCCACTTCGCCTTCCGATGTCGCGTGATCGGCGTCGTAGCCCATGAGCGTGGGTAGGTCGAAAGCGACGGAGAGTCCGGTCTGGCCCTGACTCAATAGATAAAGATAGCGGCGATTAGTTTCCTCCGGCGTCGCGAATCCGGAGAACTGGCGCATGGTCCAGAGCCGGCCGCGGTACATGTCTCGATGAATGCCGCGGGTGTAGGGAAACTCGCCGGGTGCGGAGAGTTGGAGACCTTGGGTATGCGCGGGCGTGTAGACGGGTTCGATGGGGATGCCGCTGAGACTTTTGACGTCGCTGGTTAGCTTGGCCACTGATTTTATTGTAGGCGTCGCGTTGCTCCGCCGGGGGCTGGGGGCTTGGGGCTGGGGACTTGGGGGCTGGCGCGTGCCGCGATCGGGCGCATTTCGGATTCGCTCCAGGAACGGGCGCTTGGCTTGGGCGTTCTCGTCGCTATTGATTTCATTGTAGGGGGGTAGGCGTGCGGGGCTGTGGTAGTGAGTTTTATCATGCGCGAGCCGCCGTGTTTGCGGGTGAAGTTCAGGGTGATGTTATGCGAGGCCAGGTGGTTTTTGTGGCGCCGGAGGTGGTGGGACAGGGCAGGCGCGGTGACGGTGGTGACGGCGATTTCGTG
>Ga0116105_1000445_pt1 | contig 10754 bp, 5 predicted proteins | sample June2015DPH_6_20_FD_89716 | JGI IMG/M metagenome (GOLD analysis project Ga0116105, IMG submission 89716) | Peatland microbial communities from SPRUCE experiment site at the Marcell Experimental Forest, Minnesota, USA - June2015DPH_6_10 | ecosystem: Environmental > Terrestrial > Soil > Wetlands >... | reverse complement strand
TTAGTCACAGCTGGAGATCGTCTGGCCGTGCTGGAGGCGATGAAGATGGAAATGCAAGTTGTCGCCCCATTCTCCGGAAAGGTCCGGCAAGTAATGACCATGGCGAATGTGCAAGTGGACACCGGGGCGCCACTCCTGCAAATTGAACCCGATGCCGGCCCGGATGCCCAGCCCGAAGCGGAAGGTATAGATTTTGGCGCGTCACGCGAGTCTGCCGACTCCCCCGCCATCAAACCGAGTTGCCGCCAAAGCCTGGAAGGACTCCGGCAGCTCATGCTCGGCTTTGACGTCGACCCGAAGGACACCTCCCGGCTGCTCACCGAATGGAGCCTGACTCGGCCCGAGGGCAGCAACGAGATCGGCGAAGCGGAAGACGAAATCCTCAACATCTTTGTGGACATCTGTTCCTTGTTCAAGCGCGACCCTGAAGTGAGCCGCCGGGCCAGCGGTGAAGAGCCTAGCCCTGAGGCCTACCTGTTTTCGTACTTGCGCATGCTGGAGACCGGTGGAGAAGGGCTTCCGCCGGTTTTTGTCGGCGCGCTTCGCCGTGCTTTGTCGCATTATGGCGTTCACACTCTGGATCGCTCGCCGGAACTGGAAGAGAGCCTGCTCTGGATCTACAAATCTCATCAGCGCTTGGAGCAGCAGATCGCCCCGGTTATGGCGATGCTGGAGCGTCGCCTGCGATCCGTTCAGCGCCTTACTCCACCAGCTGAGGAATCATTGCGCAGGCTCCTTGACCGGATGATCGCCATGAGCAACGGGCAGTTTCCCGCGGTCAGCGACTTGGCTCGCGAAGTCCGCTATCGCTACTTTGACCAGCCGCTGTTCAAGCAGGCGCGCAAGCAAGTCTATGCGCAGGTGGAGGAGCAACTCGCTTCCATGGCCGCCAATCCGGATGCGCCCGACCGCCACGAGCGCGTCCGCGCCTTAGTCGAATGTCCGCAGCCTCTGGTGGCGCTCCTCGTCTCCCGCTTCGCGGCCGCCGATACCGCCATGCGCAGGGTCATGCTGGAGGCGATCACTGCGCGGTACTATCGCATCCGAACTCTCGAAAACTTCCGCTCATCAACCGTGAACGGACATTGCTTCGCATCCGGTGAATACGATCATGAAGGCACCCGTATTCATGTCTTCACCACGCACGCCGAATACGCACAGCTCTCTAAGGCATTGCTCGCGATGTTTTCGTTGCTTGAGAAAGCGCCGGCTGGCAGTGACATCGTCATCGACGTCTACGCGTGGCATTCGGGAAAGCTGAGCGATCCCGAAGTCACACAGCAGGAAATTCAATCAGTGATCAATCAAACGCGCTTTCCACGTTCGATTCGGCGCATCGTGGTGGAAGTGGCTGGTGCGGGCCACGCTCAGGGTGCGGGCGGCATGCAGCACTTCACCTACCGGCCCGGCGAGAACACCTACCAGGAGGAAAAGCTCTATCGAGGATTGCATCCGATGATGGCCAAGCGGCTGCACCTGTGGCGCTTCAGCAACTTCAACATTGAGCGGCTGCCTTCGGCGGAAGACGTTTACCTGCTCCACGCCGTCGCCAGGGATAACCCCAAAGATGAGCGACTGATCGCATGCGCCGAAGTGCGCGACGTAACGCCGGTGCGGGACGAAACGGGCCGCATCGTCAAATTGCCCCATCTGGAGCGCATGTTGACCGAAGCGATTGCCGGCATGCGGCTGTTTCAGTCACACCGGCCGGCCAATAAGCGCCTGTACTGGAACCGGATATTGCTCTACGTGTGGCCGCCCCTCACTCTTCAACGCGACGAATTGCACGACATCGTGCGGCGGCTAGAGCCCGCAGCAGAAGGCCTGGGCTTGGAACAAGTCGTGGTGCGCGCTCGCATCCCGAATCCGGCAACCGGAGAATTGCGCGATATGGTGGTGCGCATTTCGAGCCCGGTAGGCCGAGGCATGCTGATCACCTTCCGGCCCGCGGACAAACTGCAGCCGGTCAAACCACTGGCCGAATACGATCAAAAAGTCGTCCGTATGCGCCAGCGCGGACTTATCTATCCTTACGAAATCGTCAAGATGCTCACCCCCGCGCAGGAGAACACACGAGCAGATTTCCCTGCCGGCGATTTTGTCGAGCACGATCTCGACACCGAAGGCCGCCTGGTGCCGGTCAACCGCCCTCATGGAAAAAACAAGGCCAACATCATCTGTGGGGTCATTCGCAACTTTACGGTCCGGTATCCCGAGGGCATGACTCGGGTCATGCTTCTGGGGGATCCGAGCAGGGATTTGGGTGCGCTGGCCGAACCGGAGTGCCGTCGCATCATCGCGGCCCTCGATCTCGCGGAACAAATGCGCGTTCCGTTGGAATGGTTCCCAATCTCAGCCGGCGCCAAGATTTCGATGGACAGCGGAGTGGAGAACATGGACTGGATCGCACACGTTCTGCGCCGCCTGGTGCAGTTCACCCAAGCCGGTGGTGAAGTGAACCTCCTTATTAATGGGATCAATGTGGGAGCCCAGCCGTACTGGAATGCTGAAGCCACAATGCTCATGCACACCCGCGGCATTCTGGTCATGACGCCGAAAGCGGCGATGGTGCTCACCGGCAAGCGCGCTCTTGATTACTCAGGCGGCATCTCCGCCGAAGACAACCAGGGCATTGGCGGGTACGACCGCATCATGGGCATCAACGGCCAGGCGCAGTACTGGGCGCAGGACATTGATGAGGCCTGCCACATTTTGTTCCGCCATTACGACCATACCTACCTAGCGCCGGGTGAGCGGTTCCCGCGGCGAGCCGAGACGACCGACTCCATTACGCGCGACGTACGAGCCTATCCTCACAGCAGTGGCGAGGAAGGGTTCACCTGCGTGGGCGACATATTGTCGAACTTGACCAATCCTGGGCACAAAAAAGCTTTTGATATTCGTACCGTGATGATGGCGGCGATCGACCAGGATCACGCGCCGCTGGAACGCTGGGCAGGCATGCGCGCCGCGGAGACCGCCGTGATTTGGGATGCTCATCTCGGCGGCTACCCGGTTTGCCTCATCGGCATCGAATCGCGACCTTTGGCTCGGCTGGGCTTTGTCCCGGCCGACGGTCCCGATCAGTGGACGTCCGGGACTCTGTTCCCGCAGTCGTCCAAGAAAGTGGCGCGCGCGATTAACGCGGCCAGCAACAACCGGCCCGTCGTGCTCCTGGCCAACCTGTCGGGCTTCGACGGCTCCCCGGAGTCAATGCGCAGATTGCAACTCGAGTACGGCGCCGAGATTGGGCGGGCCGTGGTGAACTTTAAGGGCCCCATCGTATTTTGCGTGGTCTCTCGCTATCACGGTGGCGCGTATGTAGTTTTCTCGCGGGCACTGAACAAGAGTATTGAAGTGGCTGCGCTGGAAGGCACATACGCTTCCGTCATCGGTGGTGCACCTGCGGCAGCGGTGGTTTTCGCCAGCGAAGTCGAAGCCCGCGCTCGTAAAGACGCTCGTCTTCAGGACTTGACTCAGGCGATAGCGAAGGCCGAGGGTGCCGAGAAAGGACGGCTGCGTGCCCAGTGGGAGGAGATCTTTAAGGTTGTACATTCCGAGAAGCTGGGCGAGATGGCCGCCGAGTTTGACCACGTTCACAGTGTGCAACGAGCCCTCGACGTCGGCGCGCTGAATTGCATCATTCCGCCCGCCACCCTACGGCCGTATCTGATTGATGCGGTGGAGCGCGGGATTGCGCGAGAGGAAGAATTGCAGCCCCGAAAGCAAGCTCTTCAGGTAGTTGAAGCAGCTTAGTCCCGGAGAGGTTGAGTGCGATGAAGGTGTATTGGCTGGAACAGATCCAAAGCGACGTGCCGCCAGGAAATGATTGGTTGAGCGCAAGCGAAACGGCTTGTCAGCACGCTCTCCGCTTTGCCAAACGGCGCGCCGACTGGACGCTCGGACGCTGGACGGCGAAACGTGCACTGGCCGCTTACCTGAACCTGCCTGCTCAGCCCCTCGTGCTCGCGAAGATCGAAATACGTCCAACTGTGTCGGGAGCACCCGAGGCGTTTGTCGACGAAAGACCCTGTGCTGTGGCTATTTCACTCAGCCACGGGAACGGTAGAGCTATCTGTGCGGTGGCACAATCGGGCATCGAACTGGGTTGTGACTTGGAAGTAGTCGAAGCTCGTAGTGAGGGTTTCCTCTCCGACTATTTCACAACTGGAGAACAAGCTCTGGTTGCCCGCGCGCCTGCTGCGGAACAAACTCGACTGGTGACGCTGCTCTGGAGTGCAAAGGAGAGCACGCTCAAGGCGCTAAAAACCGGACTGCGGCTCGATACGCGGAGTGTGATGGTGAGCCCCGATTCGTCCTTCGACGTCAACGGCTGGAGTCCAGTGCAGGCCCGTTACACCGGCGGCAAGGTCTTTCATGGCTGGTGGCGGCAAACGGATAACATCTTGCGAACTCTGGTTGCTAATGTCCCATTCGGCGCTCCGATTTCGCTGAGCCTGGAGGCTTATTCGGCGGACCGGGCCTCCCGCTGCGCGTAGAGGACTGGTGCGATGTATGTCAGCACGATTAACTTTTAGCGGTCCAATTGGCTATCGAGTTCGCGGCACGGCGGAATTGTGCCGATCGATCATCGGAGTATCTGTCCGACGAATGCTTAAAGGCCCCCGCAGGCCCGGCTGGAACTCGTTCTTCGAAGTCGCGACCGGAATGCTGAGGAGGCAGGTAAACACCGCCCTGAAAATGCGCGATGTAAACGAGTCGCGCCGCTACTTGGATTCGATGGTGATCAGTTCACAGGCATTGTCGGAAGTAAACATCAGACACATCGTGCGTCCGAAGTTCCAGGGAAGCTGGTTTTCAGGAAGCCCGCTCTCCGAAAGCTCGCTCTCCAGCGAGAACGCGGAACCGCTGGTGACTGTCCTGTATCTTCATGGCGGCGGGTACTCGTTCTATCCGCAGGCTTACGCGGACTTTATCGCTCAGATCACGCTGGCAGCGAAGGCAAGAACGTTTGCACTCGACTACCGGCTCGCCCCGGAGCACCGGTTCCCAGCTCAGCTTGAAGATGCGCTCCAGGCCTACCGCTGGTTACTGGAGAGCGGCACTGATCCTGAAACTCTGGTCGTTGCCGGAGACTCAGCTGGCGGCAACCTGGCATTGGCGCTCCTTTTGGCCGCCCGCGATTCGGATGAACCGCTGCCGTCATTGGCCATTGCCCTCTCGCCGCCAACCAATTTCGAAATCGACTTGTTTCCCAACCAAGAGTTTGACTGGATCACTAAACCGGCACTCTTGCGCTGGCGAGACTGGTTTTGTGATCCGGCGCAGCGCCGGGATCCGTTGGTCTCGCCGCTGCGGGCGGATCTGCGTGGTCTCCCGCCCATTTATATACAAGCTGGATGCTGCGAGATTCTGTACCACAGCATTCGGGAATTTGCCGATTATGCCAGCGATCAAGGAGCGGACGTCATCCTCGAAGGCTGGGAAGACATGACTCATGATTTCCAGATCTTCGGACAGGATGTGCCGCAGAGTGCGGATGCGCTGCGCCGGATTGGCGAAGTTATCGCGGCCCGGGTTCGAGCGCGCGAGAGGACAGAAACGATTTCGTGCTGAACGGCAGACAGGATTCTGCCCATTGCTTCCGTCAGTGAGGAGACACCATGAAGAAACTTCCCGAAGTCGAAGAAGCCAAGGCGCTGATGATTGAGGCGACGGACTGGTCCCTGTTCCGGTGGCTGTTTGAAAAACGCAGAGTACGCGAGACCGCAGACCAGGCCAACGCGGCTTTGGACAAATTGAACAAGGCGGTCAAGACGCGCTGGAGCAGTGACGTAAAAGTCGCTTACAACGAGTTGGCTCCCAAAGCAGGTGGCGCGGCAGGGCGTCGCACCGTTGCACCGGCGTCTTCGATCATCAATCCTCAAATCCTCGATCCTCAAATCATCGGCGCTCAAATCAGGCTATATGCCAAAAAGGTGAAGCAGGCCGATGACGCGGCGCGCCGCGCCAGAATCGATGCCGAGGAAACCTTCGACGAAGCGGAGAGACTATTAAATACTGCCTTGGCGCGAGAGGGATGTCAGAAAGCTATTCATCAGTGGGCGCTCGACGAAAAAGCGATTCGCGCAGCCGAAGCCTCTCCTGATTCCACCGAGCATGGTTCCACGGTGCGCGAGTCCAGCAAAGCGAAACTCTCACGCTTGGCGGTCTAGCAGGCAGGCAGTGATATGGTTCTCGGCCACGATTCATCCGACACGGGTCACTTCGATAACGATCAATTCGATAACGATCAATCCGATAACGCCCGGTCCGACAAACGTACATTCGATTTCGACTTTGTCGTGATCGGATCGGGATTCGGGGGCAGCGTCTCCGCTCTCCGGCTTGCGGAAAAAGGCTACAAGGTTGCGGTCATGGAGATGGGCCGCCGCTGGACGCCGGACAATCTGCCCCTCAGCAGTTGGTCCATTCATCGCTGGTTCTGGCGTCCCCGACTTGGCCTCCGCGGTTTCTTCAACATGCGGTTCTTCCGCCACGCCACCATCTTTCATGGTTGCGCCGTCGGAGGTGGATCCATCACCTATGCCTGTACCTTGCTCCCTCCTCCCGAGAAAGTGTGGACCTCGGGATCGTGGAGTCGTTTGGCCGATTGGCAATCAGAAATGCCACGGCATTACGAAACCGCTTCGAGCATGCTGGGCCTGACAGAGAATAAAATCCTCGGACCTGCTGACCATCTCCTGCAGAAAGCAGCAGAAGCATCTGGCGTCGGAAATACCTTCTACTGCACCACGGTGGGCATCTTCCAATCGGCGAACGGAACTCAGGGGCAAACTTTCCCCGATCCATTCTTTGGAGGGGAAGGTCCGGCGCGCTCCACCTGCATCGGCTGCGGCGGCTGCATGATCGGCTGTCGCCACGGCGCCAAGAACACGCTGGATCTTAACTACCTGTATCTCGCAGAAAAGCGGGGCGCGAAGGTCTTCCCGGAAACCAAGGTCGTGGATGTACGGCCGCTCGACGGCGCCATTGATGGCAGCGCCGGATACGAAGTCTCCACCGTGAATTCCATCGCCTGGATTCATCGCCAGCCGCATCGGTTCACCTGTCGCGCCGTGGTCTTCTCCGCATCCTCTCTGGGAACAATGGAACTTCTATTCCGACTCAAAGAAAGAGGATCTTTGCCGGCGGTCAGCAGCGAACTGGGCAAGCACGTGCGCACCAACTCTGAGTCGCTCATCGGGGCGCGCACCCCGGGCTACGCGCAGGATTTGTCGCAAGGCATCGCAATCGGCTCTGGCGTTTATATCGATGAGCATACTCACATAGAAGCGGTCCGCTACCCGCTGGGTTCCGACGCCATGGGGTTCTTGACTACGATCCTCACGGATGGCCGGCCCGGCCCGCCTCGGATCGCATTGTGGCTGAAGAACGTCATGGGATCTCTGCTCCGTCACCCGCTCAACACGGTTCGAGTATTGCAACCGCGGGGTTGGGCACGGGAGTTTGTAATCCTGCTTTGCATGCAGGCGCTGGAGGGAGAAATCGAGATGCGCTGGCAACGTCCCTGGTTCTGGCCATTCCACAAGTTTCTGGTCAGCTGGGGCGACAAAGTGCCAACCTATATTCCGAAGGCCAACGAGTTTGCCAAGAAATTCGCGCAGATCACCGGCGGCTTCGCCATGAGCATGCTGCCAGAAATTCTCTTCGACGTTCCGGGCACCGCGCACTGCATTGGAGGCTGTGTGATTGCGGATTCTCCGGACCACGGCGTTGTGGACCATCGCCACCGCGTGTTCGGTTACAAAAACATGTACGTCTGCGACGGATCGGTCGTGGCGGCCAACCTCGGCGTAAACCCCAGCTTCACCATTACTGCCCTGGCTGAGCGGGCCATGAGTTTCATCGCGCCAAAGGCAGAGACCGGTTGGAACGATGCAACTTTGGCCGCAATTCATGCCGAGGTTCATGCCGAAACGGGTTGAGTCGTGACACCGCGGGCGAGCCAGTGCTTGAAGAGAGCCTGTTCTGCCTTGAGCCACATCCGGCTGGGATAAAGTACGGCGCTGCATCGCAGAGTGAACCAGTCCCCCTTCCTCAGAGGCCTTTGCTGTGTCAGCCATAGCGCCCGCGATTCGTGATCCGGCGTTTCCTTTTCAAGATCAGTTCTTACGTCAGAGAGGCGACTTCCGTTTCCTCGTATAGCTCATCGATCTGTTTGCGATAGCGTTCCTCGACGGCTTTGCGGCGAAGTTTCAACGTCGGGGTGAGCACTCCATCAATGGCAGTGAATTCGTCCGGCACCAGCAAGACTTTTTTCAATGTTTCGAAGCGAGCCAGTCCTCGGTTCACCTCCGCGACGATGCCTTCGTAAAGATCCTTGACCTTCAAACTGGCAACCAGTTCTTCCCGGGAAGAAAAAGATATGTCGTTGGCGCGGGCCCAATCCTCAAGCAGCGGAAAGCACGGGGAAATGATGACGAAAGCGAATTTCCTGCGGTCTCCCAGCACCACTGCAGTTCCTATCAGGGGATTCAGCTTGATGGAATTCTCGATTGGCTGCGGCGCAATGAATTTTCCGCCCGATGTCTTGAGCAGATCTTTCTTCCTGTCTGTAACCGACAAAAAACCATTGTCATCGAGCTGGCCGATATCTCCGGTTTTGAACCAGCCGTCGACAAATGCGTTACGGGTTTCCTCGGGCCGGTTCCAGTAACCGCGAAATACCGAAGGACCGCGGACCAAGATCTCCCAGTCGTCTGCAATCTGCACCTCGACATTGGACAGCGGACGACCCACCGTACCCATTCGGTGAGCGCGCGGGGTGTTGATTGCAATCACCGGCGAGGTCTCCGTCAGGCCGTAGCCTTCGTGAATGCGAATTCCCATGCTCGCGTACCACGCTGCGAGTTCCTTCCCCAGGGGCGCTCCTCCCGAGACGAATATTTCGACTCTGCCGCCCATACGCGCCCGCACCTGCGAATAAACCAGCTTGTCGGCCAGCTTCCAGCCCAACGCCGTAGGCACTTCGCCCGCCAGAATCTTGGAGCTATGGGCTCGGCCCACCGAAAGAGCCCACCAATAGATCGCCCTCTTGGCAAAGCCCTTAACCTTTTGCTCCACCTGGCTGTAGATCTTTTCGTACACGCGTGGCACCGCCACAAACAGGGTGGGTGAAACCTCCATCAACGCCTGCGGCAGCTGTTCGATGAAAGGGCAATACGCCAGCGTCACACCGCGATACAGCAAGGCCCAATCGGCGTGACGGGCCGTCACATGCGATAGCGGAAGAAAGGAAATGCTGACCTGCCCAAGATGAATGTCAAATTCCTCCAGCGAGTGCAACACGTTCGCAGTCAAATTACCGTGAGTCAGCAGCACGCCCTTTGAGCTGCCGGTGGTTCCGGAGGTGTAAATGATCGACGCCAGATCGTCAGCGGCTATGGTTCGCGCACGCGCCTCCAGTTCCAGATCGCGATCCGAGCCGTCGCGCATCCATTGCCGCATCGGCACTGCGGCGGCAGTTTCGACGGAATCCATCACCACCACTAACTCCACGGCCGTTTGATTCTTAATCGAAAGCACTTTTTCCAGTTGCTGCTCCGTGGAGACGACGACAACTCTGGCACCGGAGTCGCGCAAGATGTGCGCGCACTGTTGCGCAGTGAGCGTCGCGTAGATCGGCACAACCACCACACCCAACAAGAGAGATGCGAAGTCCGCGACCGCCCACTCCAGCCGGTTCTCACTCAGGATGGCGAGCCGATCACCCTTGGTCAGGCCCCATCGGCTGAGCGCTTGCGCCACGCCAGCTACATCCCGGTAAAGCTCTTGCCCGCTGACCGGAACCCAGCGGGTCGCATCGCGAACCAGCATCACCGGCTCCCCGGTGCGCTTCACGATGGTAAAAAAGATGTCGTTCAGCGTTTGAAGCTTCATTGGTCAGGCCTCCTGACTAGCGAGACGACGAGGAGACGATTCGCCTTCCGCTTGAGGTTCTCAACGCGATTCGGGATGGGTGGCATGCCCGGCTCCCGCGTGACCGCGGGAGGAGAACAGTTGATTCTCGCCGGAAAACCAAACGGTTTGCAGTGATGCCAGTCACTGCGTGGTGTCCGCCTTAACGGGGTTCAGGGATGCTGTCCGAGTCGTGGCGAGTGGAAAGAACTGGGAACAGGATCGAAGCGAACGTTCCCTGGAGAGTTCCGTCCTCGAAAGGAATCGTACTGATGGAGGAAGTGAGATGGAGAAAGCTAAAGGCTCTCGGGCCGGAGATTCTAGTCGCCGCCGACCCGCCGGTGCGGCACTCGGTAGCCTAGCTGCATCGACACGTGCCGCGCCGCGTCTTTCAATGCCTCAAGGATGCGCGGCATCGTCTGCGCATTCACCTGGTTGGTCGTGCCGCTTAAACCGATACTCGCCTCGATGGCACCACTCTGATTGAATACCGGCGCGCCCAGGCAGCGCGCGCCCATGTTGTTCTCCTCGTCGTCGACTGCGTAGCCTTGCTCACGTACCTTCTCCAAGTCTTTCAGCAGCCGTGGCACGGTCGTAATAGTCTTCGGAGTTCTCTTCTCCATGCCGCTGTCGGCAAGAATCTTCTCCAGCCTCTCCTGCGGAATATGCGCAACCAGCGCCTTGCCCACGCTCGTGGCATGAACCCGCATGCGTCGGCCCACCCAGGTGTCCATGCGGATAAATCCCTGCGGTTCCACTTTCTCAATGTAGACCGCTTCCGGCCCGTCGAGAATCGCCAGATGGCACGTGAGATTCGTCTTCTCCATCAGGTG
>Ga0116105_1000442_pt1 | contig 10803 bp, 8 predicted proteins | sample June2015DPH_6_20_FD_89716 | JGI IMG/M metagenome (GOLD analysis project Ga0116105, IMG submission 89716) | Peatland microbial communities from SPRUCE experiment site at the Marcell Experimental Forest, Minnesota, USA - June2015DPH_6_10 | ecosystem: Environmental > Terrestrial > Soil > Wetlands >... | reverse complement strand
TCCGTGACGCTCCACCACCGCGACCGCATTGTTCCCTCCGCAAGAGACATACATGCGCTGCCCGTCCGCGGCAAACACCACGGCATCCGGCAGACTCCCAACGGTAGTGGCCGGATAAGCTGGAATCTTCAGCTCTTTCGCAGCCAGCGTCCGCGTGTCGATCAACGAAATCGAATCCGAGTGCGCATTGGCGACGGCAAGCATCGATTCATCCGGGCTCAGCGCCACGACCGAGGGCGCCAAACCAACGGCGACATCGGACACTTTCCCGCTCTCCACATCAATCACGCTAACAGTTCCCGTGGCCGAAGCTCCCGTGGATGGATTGCTGACGATCGATTCACCGCTGGATGGCGCCACCGAATCGTGCGCTTCAGCCCGCCGCCCACCGCGATTCGCCACAAATACCCGGTTCGATTGTCGAGCCGCAGTCACGCCGAACGGCGCCACGCCCACCGGGATCAATCGCTCCACATGTCTTTCCTTCGCATCGATCACCGCGACAGAATCTTTCAAACTGAGCGCGACGTACGCCTTGCTCCCATCCGACGAAAATGCAATGCCACAGGGCACCGCGTGCCCCTCCAACTTGATTCGCTCTGAGCCTTCCACCGCGCCAGTTTCCGAAAGCTTCACGATCAGAATATTATCCGGACCATTCGCGGATGTTTCACTAGCCCACACCTCGCGATCGCCAGGCCGAAACGCGACGCCGATATAAGAAGTAGCGCGCGACTGCACTTCGCCCACTTGCGCGCCGGATACCGCATCCAGCAAGAGCACCCCGTGCCAGTTGAGAATCGCCAGCAGATGCTTTCGCGAATCCATCGCCACGTCCACCGGGCGTCCTTTGATCAGCGTTTGCTCGCCCCATGGCCGCAGAAGCTGATTCGTCGGTAATAAATAAAATCCCCCAGGCTGCTTGCCGATGGAAACGGTGCTCTTAAGGATCGGAAACAGAACCGGCTCGGTTGCGATCAGCGCGGCCGCGGCAAGAACCGACAAGAGGGCGATGGATTTGCTCCGCATGTTGAAGCCAAAGTACCATAGTCGGACAGAGCAAGGGCTGTAATTTTCTTGTAATCTGGAGGCTCCATGCGCCGCACTCTGCTATTTATCGCTCTCGCCGTCCCCATCGCAGCCGAACTCACGTATCAGAAACCACCCCAGGAAATTCTGGACATTCTGAAAGCGCCCGTTCCGCCGACGCTCGCAGTGAATCCGCCCCGAACCTACGCGACGTTGTCCCAGACCGAGCGCTATCCCTCTATCGCCGAAGTCTCCCAACCCATGCTGCGCCTGGCCGGACTGCGCATCAACCCTCGGACGAACGGACTGCATCTTGCGCCGAATAGCGTTTCGATTACGCTGGTGCGCCTCTCCGATGCCACAAAGATTTCCGTCTCACTGCCCGCGAATGCGCACGCGAGCAGCCTGCGCTGGACCGCGGACGGAAAGCAATTCGCCTTCGCGAACACCACCGCGACCGGTATCGATCTCTGGATTGGCGACCCAGCCAGCGGCCAGACAAAGAAAATCGAAGGGATCAAGCTGAACACCGTCCTGGGCGATCCCATCGAGTGGCTTCCCGATAACAAAACGCTGCTAGTGAAAGCCGTACCGGCAACCCGAGGCCAGGCGCCCGCCGAGCGCACTGTCCCCACCGGTCCGCATGTTCAGGAAAGCGATGGCCATGCCGGCCCCGTTCCAACTTACGAAGACATGCTGCAGAATCCGCATGACGAAGACCTCTTCGAATACTACGCGTCAGTGCAATTGGTTCGCGTCGACAGCTCGAACGGCTCCGTCACTCCGGTCGGCAATCCGGGATTGCTCGAACAAGTCAGCGTATCGCCCGAAGGCAAAGACATTTTGATCACTCGCTTGCACCGTCCGTTTTCCTATCTGCATCCGGCGCGCGAATTTCCCAAGGAAGTGGAAGTCTGGAATACATCGGGCTCGCTGGTCTACAAAGTGGCCAGCTTGCCGCTTCCCGCGCGAGTGCCGCTCGGTGGCGTCGAAACCGGACCGCGCCAAATCCGCTGGATGGCGAATCAGCCCGCAACCATCTTCTGGGTCGAAGCGCTGGACGGTGGCAACCCCAAAGAAAAAGTTCCTCATCGCGATCGCATGCTGGCCATTCGTGCTCCGTTCAGGGGCGATCCGCAAGAGATTTTCAAAACGGAGGAACGTTTCGCCGGCATCCAGTTTGGATCGAACTTCGCGTTGGTCGAAGATCTGCACCGCGTCACCAAGCTGCTCCGAACTTTCGAAATTGATCCTACGAAACCGAACGCCGAAGGGAGACTGATCTGGAGCCGCAATCAGCAGGATCGCTACAAAGATCCCGGCCGTCCCGTAGAGCGCCGACAAGTTGCTCGCACCTTCTTCGGAGGCGGCGGGAGCGATTCGCCACTGCTCCAATCCGGCGATTCCATCATTCTTTCCGGCCCGGGCGCATCACCCGAAGGCGACCGCCCATTTCTCGATCGTTTCAATATCGCCACCGGCCAAACCGAGCGGCTGTTCCATTGTCCCGAAGATAAATATGAAACTGTCGAAGCCGTGCTGGACGATCAAGGCTCGCGCTTCATCACGCGCCGCGAGAGCCCCGCCCAGCCGCCCAACTTCTATCTCCATAGCGGAACGTCGGAAATCGCGCTCACGGCTTTCAAGGATCCCGCGCCCCAGCTCCGGCGCATCCACAAAGAACTGGTCACCTACAAGCGCGCCGATGGTGTGCCGCTCTCTTTCGAACTCTACCTGCCGCCGGATTACAAATCCGGCACGCGCCTGCCGGCCGTCGTGTGGGCTTATCCGCGCGAGTTCAACGATGCCGATACTGCGGGACAAGTCAGCGGCTCCGCACAACGATTCACCATGATCGGCGGATATTCCGAGTTGTTCTTCCTATTGGATGGTTATGCGGTACTCGAAAACGTCGCGATGCCCGTCGTTGGGACAATCGACGTTGTGAACAACACTTACGTCGAGCAGATCGTCGCGGATTCCAAGGCAGCTATTGACAAGGCGGCGGAAATGGGCGTGATCGATCCGAACCGCGTGGGCGTGGGTGGCCACAGCTACGGCGCATTCATGACCGCGAATCTGCTGGCCCATTGCAACCTGTTCCGCGCCGGCATTGCTGAAAGCGGAGCCTATAACCGCACGCTGACGCCCTTCGGATTTCAAAGCGAGCGCCGGTCTTTCTGGGAAGCGCAGGATACTTATCTGCGGATGTCGCCCTTCATGTTCGCCGACAAAATCAAGGCGCCGATTCTGCTGGTCCACGGCGAGGCGGACGACAATTCCGGAACGTTCCCCATCCAGACCGAGCGCATGTATGCAGCTATTCGCGGCAACGGCGGAACGGTGCGCCTGGTCTTCCTACCAAACGAAGCGCACGGCTATCGCGCCAAAGAAACTATCGAGCACTTGCTCTGGGAGAAATTCACCTGGTTCGACAAATACGTCAAGCACGCAGAAACGGCCTCAGGTTTGGAGAGCGTTGCCGAACCGCGACCGTGAGGGAGCAGGTCCCTTTACTGCGTCACACTCACTGGCGCGGGATTACTTGTCTCCCCGGCAACCGTCAGCACTAACGGATAATTCCCCGTCTTCAGGCTGGCCGGAACCACGATATCCATCTGCCCCAAGCCCACGAATCCTGGCGCCAATCCCACAAAGCTCACCTGCGCGGATCCCGATCCGATAGTCGCCGTCGCCGCCGACGTCGCAGCAGCTGGGGGACTCTTGGGCGATGCAGCTCCATCCGCCACCGCCGGGGTCACCGGCCCTGTACCAGTAAAGTAAGCCGTGATCGTGCTCCCCACCTTTGCGGGATTGCTCGGCGTATTGGCGGAAGAATCGGCGTTCTGCACCGCCGCTTGGCCGGTTGAGGAAACAAACAGGCCCGGATCGGCCGTCAAAACCGTAACATTCACCGCCGGGCTGGAACGGCCATTCGCGGTCACAACAATGCTCGCCGTACTTCCGGTTGTCTCCCAAGGAACCTGGAAGTTCACTTGATAAGGAGTCACAAAAAGAATGGGCGCCGCCTTCCCATTGACAGTCACCGATACGCCGCCTAGGGCGGTTGTTGCCGGCAAACCCGCAGCCGCATTCTGGGAAGCAAAACTTGTCCCGAAGATGCTGGCCAACTCGCCTGGCGCGATCTCGGGCCGGAACCTGGCGGCATTCACGACGCCGCTAGCAAAGATGGCCGGCGGCGCGGGCTTCAGCATCCGCACAACGTTGTTAAAAGTATCCGAGATGTAAAGGTTGCCCGAACTGTCCAGCGCGACATCGTGGGGAAAGTAGAGAGTGGCGTTCGTAGCCAGCCCACCATCTCCGAAATAAGCCTGGATGCCGTCGCCCGCTACGGTGCTGATAATGCCGTCGGGCGTCACCTTGCGGATTCTGCTGTTGAAAGTGTCGGCGATATAAACATTGCCGGCCGCATCCACGGCAACGCCCGTCGGATCGCCCAGCGACGCATCCACCGCCGGCCCGCCATCGCCCGAATATCCCAGCAAGCCGTTGCCCGCAATAACCGCTATAGAAACTCCCTCCACAAACTTCACGATACGCCGATTTCCGGTATCCGCGATGTACATCGCCCCATTAGAATCGAATGCGATGCCGTCCGGTTGATTCAGCTGCAACTCCGTAGCTGCGCCCCCCACAACTGTAAAGATGTTGGCGCTCGAAACCTTCCGGATTACGTTATTGCCGGCGTCACAAATAAACACGTTGCCGAACTTATCCACTGCCACAGCCGTCGGACTGCTCACTTCGGCGTCCACTGCAAGGCCGCCGTCCCCGTCGAAGCCGGCCGTGTTGTCTCCTGCAAAGGTGGTTATGGTCCCGCCTGACGACACCATCCGAACCACGTTGTTCGTGGCATCCGCGATATACAGGTTGCCGGAGGAATCCAGCGCCATACCAACAGGGCCGTTCAATTCGGCTTTGATAGCCGCCCCGGTGTCGCCCGTGTAACCGGCGGTGCCATCGCCGGCGAAGGTGTTAATGGTCCCACTGGAGATCACTCGGATACGTTGATTCACGGCATCCGCGATATAAATCTTGCCTGAAGAATCCACAATTACCCGGACCGGACCGGCCAACTCGGCGCCGGTAGCCGCGCTTCCATCGCCTGTGAATCCAGAGGTTCCCGTGCCCGCTATGGTTGAAATGTTATATTGCTGAGCCCACGCCCCCGTCCCGCACAAAATCGCGAGCGAAACCGTGCCAAGAAAATGCCTTACTGCCATGTGTCGATGTAACCCGCTTCGAAAAGAATAAGTTGCTTTCCCTATGATGCCACGGATGAGATGAAAACAGCAGTGTGCGTGTTCGGCCCAGGTGTGGCTGGAGCGCTACCACGAGCGCAGCGCATCCACTAATATCGTTCACGATATCTACGACGCGCGCGCCCTCCCCCGTCCGAAACAATATCGCCCGAGCGTTCCCAGCACGCCGCCGATCTTGAAGTTGATCAGATGCCGTGCCCAGAACAATTCTCTCTTATCGCAAACCGTGGACTCGCTAAATCTCGATATTTCACCCTCCAGCCCTCGCGCGTCCTGGCCAGCCGCCAGCCGCGCCCGCAGTTCCCTTGCATCCCGAATGCGCCGCGCCACTGTCTGACCCCGGCGATTGGATATCCGCCCGTACTTGAGTTTGGCATGGTTCAGGCTCTCCGCGGCATCGTAGGTCGCATCCACCAGTTCAGCCCGCGTCATCCAATTCGTTTCGTAGCTGAGGATGCGTTCCCAGCTTGGTTCCACCAACAGCCGCCTGTGATCCTCTAACGAACGCGCAAACACTCGATAGCCGAATTGTTCCGGCGCCTCGAAGATACGGCTGCCCGGATCAAGGAACGGCCCCATCGGGGAGATGAAGCAGGACAGCCTCCGGTCGCTCATCTCAAACAGCCGCTCGCAATAGGCCGCCGTGTCCTGAACTGATTGGTAGGTCTGCTCAGGCATACCGATCATAAAGAACACATCAATGCGTGTGCAGCGCAATCGCAAAGCTTCTAGAATCGCCTCCTCGAACTGTTCGTTATCGTAAGGCGCTTCCCCTTCCTGGGCCCCGCGGACCTTCGGATCGTGGCTTTCCGGACTGAGCTCGATGCTCCAATTGCGCACCGACGCATCTATTCGCCGCAAGAAATCGATGGTAGGCAAATCAAAAAACTCGAAGACCACTTGATTCTCGACATCCGCCGCCTTCAGCCGCTCGAGCACCGCTTCGGCATGCTCGGCGCCTGCCTGCAGCAAATCGCCCACCAGAAAAATCGGAGCGCGCATGAGCCGCGAGAGCGCCACGATGTTCGCCACCAGGCTCTCCGGGCTGCGAAAAGCCGGCACAATTCGTTTGGTAAGGTGCCCGCACGTGGTGATCGAGCTGCCGCAGGTCGCGCAATTATGCGCGCAGCCTTTCACGGTAAAAACGGCCGTGATCGGATTCTTCAGCCATCCGACAAACGGCACTACGCTCGCCAGGTCCCGATAGCGCAGCACCATTTCCACCATCAAGTCCGCGCGCAGATCCACATAGTCCAGCGTGGCCGGCAGAAAGGTCATCGGATTCACCCTGGGCAATCCGTTTTGCTTCCAGGTCAGGTTCGGGATCTTCTCCAGCGGCTGGTGATTCTTCAACGCCAAAAGAAGCTGATGCAGCGGAATCTCAGTGCTGTCGCCGCGCAGCACGAAGTCCACCTGCTTGTAGTTGATCAGCTCCTGATGGAAGTAGGTGGAGGAAAGTCCACCCATGATCACCGGCACATCCGGATAAATTTCCTTCACCAGCCTGGCTACTTCGAGCGCGCCGTGCGCGTGCGGCAGCCAATGCAGGTCAATCCCCACCGCGCGCGGATGCACCGACGCCAGGAAATCGCGCACCGCAAACTTTCGATCCTTCATCATCCGCACCGCCAGATTCACGATCCGAACTCGCATCCCTTGCGCCTGCAAATAACTCAGAATCGTGAGAAATCCCAGCGGATACATCTCGAATACGGTCGAGGAAGGGATTACATCGCTGATCGGCCCATAGAAAATGGACTTCTCGCGGAAGTCGAAAACACTAGGGGCGTGCAGCAGCAAAAGGTCGAGAGGAGTGTCTCGCGCCATTAGTAAAGGCTATTCCCGGGCTCGTGCGAGGATCTCCTTAATAATAGCTGTCTTGGCATCGGCGTAGTTCTCGACATGCTCCCACTGCTTTTGAGCCAAGGCCAACTTAGTGCGCGCGTACAGATCACGATCTCCCTCATTGCTACGCAGCCAGTCCCGAAAAATCAGAATGCGGTCAATTTCGGCGCACCCTGAGGACAGCACGTGCAAGTTAATTTCCGTGTCGGGACCCTGGAACATCCGATGCTCAAACCACTCCGGCTCGCGGACGCGCAGAACGTAGCCGGCGGCTTCGAGTGCGGGCACGTAAGCTTCTTCATCGGCCGAATCGCTGACCACCAGCAGCACGTCGATGATGGGTTTCGCAATCAATCCCGGCACCGAAGTCGATCCGGTATGTTCAAGCCGCAACGCCCGCGCGCCTAGAACACTTCGAATTCTGTCAGCTTCAAGCGCAAACAGCTCAGGCCACTGCGGATCATACTCCACAATCAGAATCCGTTCAGACATGCCGTCCCAACGTCGCTGAGTTTTCTGAGGATACAAGATCTCGGCGCATGTGGGGCAGGGCCGTGCCCTGCCGGGCTCCTGGACGAATCATTTTTGCGGTTTGGCAGTAGACCACCGGCAGGGCATGGCCCTGCCCCACTGCTAGAGTAGCGAAGAAAGAAACGCGCACATCCGGCCAGCCGTATCCGTGTTGTGCGAAACCCGCACCCACGCCACCCGCGAGCGCTCGCCATTGGCGCAGAAGAACCCCACTCCCCCGGATTTTGTCCGGCTGTCGGACCAGGAATCGATCAGGTGTCCCTCAATGAACAACGTGAAGGAATCGCCACGCGCCTCAAGATGGATGTGATACAGCGTGTCTTTTTGAAACGTGCCTGGGCAACGGACACGCACTCGCGCCGATTCCTTTCCTCCGACGACCGTGTATCTTTCTACCACCAGCGGAGGCATGGGACCCTTCCCCTCCACGATCAGCTTGGCCACCTGATAGGAGCGGGTTCCGCTTGCCCGGAAAACCAAGCCCAGCCCCTTGCTGACCACTTGCGCAACTGAATCCACATCGTAGTCGGTTAAATGTAGCGAGGGAGTGAGAACGGCCAGTTTTCCCGGGATCGCCAACCCGCCATTATCGTACGACCAAGTAGTTACGTTTTCAACACTTTCCCAGGAATCGAGGCCACTCTGGAAATCGTCAAAGATGTCCAATTGCGCCCGCTTTGCGACATCTTTCTTGAAAGTGTCCCAGGCATCCGGTTTGTGCCGCGAGGGCTTCAGCACCACCGCGCCCGCTATGGCCGTCAAAGCCAGCAGAATCCCCAGGGCGAGCATCTGCCTACGAAGATTGAAGCGATTCGGCAATAGGTAGGTCCAAAATCTCATGGGGCCTTGAAAGCTGCCCTATGGGCTGGCTCACTTTAAAGTATGGGCCCGACAGCCAGGAAAAGGAATGCAGCGTTCAGCGCGGTATCCGAGGAATTGAACCCCAGTACTCTTAGAGTCCGGCTGGCTAGGTCCTCCGAGGGCCGAGGTTCAGGCCCCCGCGGAGCGAATCATGCTAATTTCCATGCCATCCCAGCCGTCAATCGGAGTAGTTTGGAGTTTGCGGCTCATGGTCCGGAATTGGTACTGCGTAAACGATAAAGCGAAGCCGGATTCCAAGCAGCGCACCACCCTCCCGACCGCTACCAGCTGTAACGGAATCTGGCCGTCTAACATGGAAGGCCACTCGATATTGAGCTCAATTCTCGTACCCAGCTGAGTGCGCTGGTCCGCAATGATCAGCAACCCACCACTGCTCATGTTCATGGTACGTCCCACACCCGATATCCGATTGGATCGTCCAACCGTGCGGTACTTTACATTCAGCGAGATCGGATAGCGTATCTTCGATCGTCGTTCTAGCGGAGTCGTTTTGGTAATAGCTTGCACCGAAGCCTCCTTAGGGCGCGGTACAAAAGAAGGCACGTTGATGACCATTGTTCAGCGAATGCTTGCCTCCTTTAAGTTATTGAAAAAAGTGGATTAAAGCTGGTAGATCAGGCATTGACCAACTGCGAGTCTCGCGCGGGGAGAATCGATTGATTATACCACTAACCTTTAGGTTAGCCACCAGCTCTGGTAGACTGGCTCTCGGGGAACCACGCCATGCCAAGATTGCTCCTGTTTGCCTTAGCAGCCCTGACACTTTTCGCCGCTGATACTCCTTGGGACAAAGTTCGCGACCTCAAAACCGGTACCGAGCTTCGGATTTTCAAGAAGGGATCCCGGCAACCGGTCATCGGTACCATGGACGAAGCCAACGATGAGCGTGTCGTCGTGGTAATTAAGAACGAGGAGTTGGCGATCCAGAAGGACGATATCGACCGCATCGATTTCCGGCCAGCTACCAAGTCGCACGCGGTGAAAGAAACCCGCACCACCCAGTCGGACTCCACCCAGACCACCCCCGTAGGCCCCCAACCGAAAGGAAGCCAGTCTGGCCCGAGCACATCCACGACAACCAGCATTGGAACAGCATCCAAGCCCGACTTCGAAACCATCTACCGCCGCACCGCAAAATAGCACGTGGGGCAGGATGTCTTTTTGTGCCACTCCGACAAAGTGTTGAATCCATTGTGGCACGCACTCTTGCGTGCCGCGTCGGCACTCCTGCCGACGCCTGGCTTGCCCGTTGGCGAGGGCTACGGCGAAACATCGGGCGGTTCCTCAAAAAACATAAGTCCTTTAAAATGTTTGAGGCATCAAAAACTAAGTGGCATTGGGCGCTTTCGCCTGCCAACTGACTCAGTGGTTCTCCGCCGGCGCCCCGGAAACTTGTGCGCACGCCAAAACGGCGGCGCCAATCAACACGAGTGCGGCGCGATATATTGGATTCCTGCCCGTGATGGCGACGCGGGCGCCTTCCTTGAGAAACTCGCGCGCGGCTTCGAGTCACTCCTGCCGGAGCGCGACCACCGGATTCACGGCTGATGCGCGCCGTGCCGGGAAATAACTGGCCGCGACCGCCACCAGAGCAATCGCGATCGCGGCTATCGCCAGTGTCCATAGATCATTCGGTCCCACGCCAAACAAAAATGTCCCGGCGGAACGCCCGGCAGCCAACGACAAAACGATCCCGGCGCTCAAACCAGCACCAAGAAACACCGCGGTTTCGCGAAATATGAGCGCGATCACTTCCCACCGATCGGCACCCAGCGCAATGCGGATCCCGATTTCGCTCGTCCGCCGCGCTACCGTATACGAAATGACGCCGTAGAGTCCCACCGCGGTCAGCAGCACGGCGAGCGCGCCGAACAGGCCAGCGAGCGTAGCCATCAGCCGCTCCCGCAACAGAGATTCCTGAATCCACCCTTCTAAGAAGTGGAATGAATATTGGATGTTCAGGCTGATTCCCGCTACCGTGTTTCGCACCGAAGAAACAAGCGCGTTGGGGCTGGCGCCTGACCGGATCAGGAAGCGGCCGCCCGACCTCTTGAGGGCAGCGTCACTCAACGGCGTGAACGCCACGGGCCGGAAGTCCTCACGCATATCGTGGTATTTCGCATTTCTCACCACGCCGACAATCTCGTAAGCCAGCTCAGGAAAATATGGAGTTGCCTCAATCCAGAATCGCCTGCCGATCACATTCGCGCCGCCGCCGAAATCGCGTGCGAAT
>Ga0116105_1000440_pt1 | contig 10849 bp, 8 predicted proteins | sample June2015DPH_6_20_FD_89716 | JGI IMG/M metagenome (GOLD analysis project Ga0116105, IMG submission 89716) | Peatland microbial communities from SPRUCE experiment site at the Marcell Experimental Forest, Minnesota, USA - June2015DPH_6_10 | ecosystem: Environmental > Terrestrial > Soil > Wetlands >... | reverse complement strand
TACCGACCACGCTTTGCCGAGCTTGGGGACGAAGCCACCGACTCCTGCCTTCTCCGTCACGTCGGTGAAGGTGCCGTCCCCATTGTTATGGAAAAGCTGGTTGCGGTTGACGCCGGTAATATAAAGATCAACAAAGCCATCATTGTCGTAGTCGCCGGCGGCCACTCCCATGGAATAACCGATACCCTGCAGGCCGGCTTTCTCGGTTACGTCGGTGAAGGTGCCGTCGCCATTGTTGCGGAACAGCCGGTTCGAGAAACTGGGGTCGCTCTTTTCCAGTGATGGAATGGCCGCGCCGTTGGTAAAGAAGATGTCCAGCAAACCGTCGTTGTTGTAGTCGAAGAGCGCCACTCCACCAGCCATGGTCTCGAACGTGTAGCGTTTGGGACTGATGCTGTTCTTGAGAACGAACTTGATCTTCGACTGTTCGATGACGTTCTCAAATTGGATGGGCGCAGATTGCACCGGCGATGCGGTCGGTGGCGCCTGGGCCTGCAGGCCGGGCACGATCCACAGCAGGCAAATGGTTAGCTGAGCAGCGAGAACGATTCCGGTAGCGGCTCTTCTCGAATCTCGGCTGCTGATCTGTCGGGCAGCCTCCCAATTGAGATGTGGCAAACGCTTGCGCGGATTTGGCTTCATGGCGCTACAGCTTCGCGGCCCGAAGTGCAATTAGCAGACCTTCTGCCACGTGCGAAATGGTATGTCAAAGTCGCGAACGAGAGCAACAGCCCGCGGAGGCACAGTGAAGCACAATAACTGCCGCATGAGCGGCCTCAAGCGCGGACTTGCCGGTGCCGGCTTACGCGCTATGACCGGCACAATGCAGCACGCCCAGATAGGCGCTCCACGGACCGACAACGTCGCGATACTGGTTGGCCATCACGCGGGATAGTTGATGCAGATGAGTGAGGTCGTGAACCGTCCACGTCGCCAGAAGTTCCTGCAGCGTTACCACTCCCAGGGCCGGATGCTTCCCGCGCCGGATCAAGTCTTCCGGCTGTAGGTTCAGGGCCTGCAGCGCAACTAGATTTTCCGCTCGCAGGCGGGCGAACTCGTCGAGCAGCTGCTCCAGCGACTTGCCTTGACTCTCTTTCACCTGCGCGAAGCGGTCAAAGGGATCGAAGGGCCGCGATTCGCCGCTCTCAAGTAAGATCCGTACTCGCGGCATCCAGTCGGTGCGTTCCCCTACGATCAGGTGGCCGACGATGTCAAACCCGCTCCAGGTGTCTTTTCCTTGGTCGCTGCGTCCGTCATTGCTGCGGCCTTCGTTGCAGCGCACCCAGATGTCGGGCAGTCCGCGCAACAGCGCATTCAAGGTCGCAGGAGTTCGGGTGAGAAGTGCGACCGCGTCGGCCAGGCTGAATTCCGTCGAGCTTGCCATGCCTACCTAGATGCATGCCTGGCGCTTTGGACTCAAGCGACGTCGCGGAGACGGCTGAAATTGTCTCCAGCAGTTCTTAAGGGTTATAGCGCGCCAGCCATGCTGCGATTTCACGAAACACATCCTGGCGCTGCTCCCACACGATCGGAAAGTGCGGCGAACCAGGGTAAGTGACCATGCGGGTCGTCTTGCCGTGCGCGGCCAAGGCTTCAAAGAACTCCCGTCCCTGATAGGTTGGCACGCGCACGTCCGCGTCGCCATGAAGAACGAGCAGCGGGGTGGTCACGTTCTCCGAATGCATGACGGCGGAGAAGGTCAGAAACGCTTCGGGATCTTTATCCGGCCAGCGAGCGTCGTAGTCGATCTGCTGCACGTCGCTGGTCCACATAAAACTCAGCCAGTCGGTGATGCCCGCGCCCTCGATGGCGGCTTTGTAGCGATGCGTCTGTGTGACCGTCCAGGAAGTCATGAAGCCGCCGGCGCTCCAGCCAAATATGGCCAGCCGGTTCGGATCGGCCCACCCCTGGGCGATGGCATAATCCGTCGCGCTGTCGACGTCGCGATAGGCGCGATCTCCAAAGTGCTGGTAGATAGCATTGAGGAAGTCGGTGCCATAGCCGGTTGAGCCGCGATATTCCGGTTGCAACACGATATAGCCCATGCCGGCAATCGTCCGCGAAAACATGTCAAGCCGAAGCGTGTCGTTGGATTCCGGCCCGCCGTGGGGCAGCACCAGAAAAGGATAGGCCTTACCCGCCTGATAATCAGACGGGAATGTCGCGATGCCTTCGAGCGCGATTCCTTCTTTATTGGTCCAATGCACCGCGCGGACCTCACCTAAGGCAACTTTCGCCAGTTGCTCGTCGCCTTCGGTGGTGATCCGCTGCAGCGTGTTGCCGTGCGCTATTGCAACATTGGAAGCGTGTTGTGGATCGGCCACGGTGAACACCTGCACCTGTGGCGTGGAAGCGATCTGCGGCGCGATCGGGCCGCTGTCGATGGTTCCTTCGGCCCACTGGTAGGTGGGGACGAGCGAATTATTCTGAAAGGCGTCCATTTCCGATTTGACGCCGCGCGCCACAATCACCCAGGCATTTCCGTTGGCGTCTACCGACAGCTGCATGGCAGAGCCTTCGAGCTTGGGAGTTCGGTCGATCGGAGTTCCACCGCTGGCGGCGACGGTCCAGACATGGTCTGGCGTAAGAACGGGTGAGGTCGTGCTCAGGAACGCCAATTCTTTCTCGCCGCTCTTATCGCCAACGATCCAACCAATCCCGCTGGCGGCCTCGTCGATGGTGGCGACATGGCGCGGACCCGCGCCGCTGCAAACGTCGATGAACGAACGGACATAATGAAAGCCGATCTTCGGAGTCGTTGACAGAACGGCCAACGAAGCGCCGTCGTGAGACCAGGCGACCTCTGCAGCGTCCCGCAATGTCGGACACCACCAGGCGCCGCCCGCGCCATCGGCGCCGATGACGTAAAGACTCGTGGGTTCAACCTCGATGACGTTGTGTATATCCTCCAGCGGATCCGGAAGCCGCGGATCGGCCAAGAGGGCATAGTGTGACCCGTCCGGAGAAATCACGGCCGAGTGAATGCCCCTCGGCAATGCCGTGAGCGGAACCGAAGTGGCCGCCGCAGCCGCCGGGGTGTTGGCCAGCGCGAGCGCCAGCGTGGCCAGTTGCCACATCTTGTTGACTTCGTACAATCCGTAGAGGGCGCCATCGCGGGTGAATCCCGTAGGCTTGAACTTCTCCGGAATTGTCAGATGCCGGGACTCGCCGCCAGCGGTCGCGATCAACTGCCACTCCGTGTTGTCTGGTCCCTTGCTGCCGCCGAAATGCACCCGCGAGAGAACACTCTTTCCGTCCGGTGAAACCGCGACCGCCGCCGCGCTGCGGAGGGTAGCGGCATCGTCGACGGTGAAGGGATGGCGTGTGCTCTGAGCGCCGGCACTGAGCGAAACGGCGATCGAAATAACGAACAGAAGAACCGGTGCAAACCGCGGGCTGCGCATAACGTGTCTTCCCCCCAAACGAATCAGAAAGCATATCGTAGAGGAGGAACGAACACCACTGGCCGTTGGCGTGGGACTGCGCTCGACCTTTGCTCAGCGAATCCCCAAAGCTTGCGACGATCTCGGGTCTTCGCGCGCGTTCTCAACCGGCAGCGGAGCGGCTTTTGTGATCTTGTAATCCCTATACTCGATGGAGAGGATGGCTCGTCCCCCGAGCCGGATCAAGCTTTCCGTGTGGTTCTCAGCCGGAAGCCAGAAGTCATTCACTTTGATGTACCGGTGAGCGATTTCCGTCTTCTTGATCCAGAAGGATGGATTCTTCCCCGGCTCGCCCTCGATCCGCACGACCGCGAAATCCTTGGCGTCAACCCAGATTTTTCCCCGATACAGAAACTTGTTCCTGGTCTTCGGCAACAGATCTAAGATGTACCGTCCGCCCTCGGGAGAGCTCTCGTAACCGGCCAGCGCGAAATCGTAGTTCTCGGTGCTTAGGGCCGTCCGGCGCCGGTTCTCGTCGCTGGCCGCTTCCTGCTCACCCTCCAGCAGTTTCATGAAAATGTGGTCGACAATGAACTTCGAGCCCGTTTGCGAAACTACGCTGAACTGCTTCGCATCCGGAGCGTGGTACGTCATGGTCACCACCATCTCTGCGTCGCGATCGCTGGGGACTCCGCGATACTGCATGGTGTAGACCCGCGTTCCCGCAAACTCTTCAAGAGCAGCGGCCCGCTGCGCATTTTTCTGCTGCAGATTTCTCACCACGTCTTCCACCGGCAGGGGGGTACCCTTGACGGACGATGCAGAGCCATCGGCCTCCTGCGCTTGTACCCTGGTGTCGAGCAGAAGAAAACCGTGCAGCATCAGCAAAAGGGCGGCGGCCGTTACAGCGCCGTGTGAGTGAGTTCTCGCCATATGTTCTTCTTCAATCTCGCTGAGACGCCGCCGGTGAAGTCAGCCGTCTTCATATTAGCCCGAAGCCAATATTCCTCTGCACCTTTGACCGACAATCGGGAAGCGAAAATGGTAAGACCTTCCCGAATCAGGATTGGCTCCAAAGGCAACCAGATCCCGAACGCTGAATCGTGGCATTCTCCACTGAAGGTGACTACGTCTTCCCGTGGTTAGCTAGCATGGATTCTAGCGTGGATCTGTCTAGCGCACCGTGGCGGCGCGATCATCGCGGAACTTCTTCACCGCAAAAACGCCAATCAGGATGAAGAGGGCCATGAGCGCGAGTTGAGCAACCAGGAATGGCGGCTCTTTCTGCGTGGGAGCCAGCGCCTTCAGAGCCGGCACCTTCAGGAAGGATTGCACCACCGCAACGAAGGAATTCAAATAAAGCGCCAGCACGGCGCAGACCACGTAAATCCATCGCCAGGCGTGGGCCAGGTGAAACGCGTAGCGCGCGACAATCGCAACTGCCAACACAATCAGCGAAATAGCGCCGACCACGTGGGAGGGCAAAAGGTGCTCAACCGGAAATAGGTATCCGGTCGCGCTCGTCAAAACGGTCGTCACCAGAAAAAGCGCGGTCCAGCCGTCAAGCCGTTTCCCGGTCAGCAGTCCGTAAACCACGATGAACCCGGAAGCGATACCCGCCAGGCTCAGCAGGACGTGTACCAGGGTAAGCGTTGCGATCGTCATGCCCAGAATCATGATGAACTCCTTGTTCAGAACGAGCGAAAGTCGGAACGGCACGACCCGGCCGGGCCGCTGAAGATGAGGAATTGTATATCTGACGGCGGCAGTGGTTTTCATTTAATTCCGTGGGCGCGAAGCCAGAGTTGGAGCGTTCCCTGGGTCTGGATTCTCAACTCCGACTGCCCCACGAACAAGGTCGGCGATCAGGAGCCGGGGCAAGCCGTCAAACTTTTGTTCGTGATTCGTAACGCAAAACATTCTGTCGAAAAGTTCGCGCTCGCATCGTGGACAATACTGTCAACATTGAGGGGGGAGAGGAGTGGATCCGGACGACTGCCCGAATTGCGGCGGTAGTGGATTTGTTGCGAAGCCGGTGGACATGAACGGTAAGTCCGACGGCGTAGCATTCATCCGCTTGAAGTGTCCCGCTTGCGCGGGCACCGGACGGAAAAGCCCCATCCTGCCTTCGACCGCCGGCTGACCGCACGGCCAGCGGTGCTTGCGAAAGCGTTCGGAACCGGGCCGTCATACTTCCCGTCCTACGGTTGACGGTCCGGGACGAGCGCCCCAACGTAGTTTCCCGGTTTGTCCTCAGCTTTATTCTGTAATCTCTGTTTCTCTGGATTGGATTCGCTTCAGGACGGTCGCGCCCTCAGGCAATTCCAGCCGCTTTGATCCGACTCTTCCGTCGGATCGAACCAGCCGTTTCAACCCGATTCCGTCCGTTAGCCTTGGCGCGGTAGAGCGCCTTGTCGGCCGCCTGCAGCACAAGCTCCGGTTGCAACCTTTCCCTGGCGGAGGTCGCGACCCCGATGCTGACCGTCACCGAGAGCGGAGCCGGAGATTTTTCCTGCGCGAGTTCTCGAATCGCATGCCCAGTGCGCTTCCGGCCGCGAGGCCGCTCGTTGCGGCGATCCGGTCCTCGCGGTACCTGGCGCCGGTCGCCGCTGCGCACGCGGAACTCCGAGGACGCAATCGCTGCCCGCAGCTGCTCGAGATGATCCACCACTCCGGAAGTAGTCTTTCCCGGAAACAGGATGTTGAACTCCTCCCCGCCGCAGCGATACGCCTGTCCCCCGCCGGTTACCCGTGACAAACTCACCGCGACCAACTGCAAAACCTGGTCGCCAGTGTCGTGACCGTAGGTGTCGTTGAAGCGCTTGAAGTGGTCGATGTCGACCACCGCGATCGAATAGGGATGCTGCAGCCGCAGGAGCGCATCGTTAAAGGCTCGCCGCGAAGGCAGGGCTGTGAGTTCATCGTGATAGGCGAGCAGGTAAGAGTTCTCGATGATTGAAGCCGCGAGAATGCACGCTGCGGCAGCCAGATACACTGTCGACACGCGCGCCGTCCCGCCGAAACGCAGGCATAGAAAGAAGGCGGAGAGCGACCACAGCAAGGCGCTGTCGAGCGGCTTTCGGGTGATCAGAAACCGCGCCAGCAGCAAGACACCAGCACCGGCGAATATGAGCAGGGCATAGCCCGGAACAGGGACCGGCAACGAGGCCGCAGCCGCAACATGATGCGCACCCGCAGGAGGCGCGGGCAATCCCTGAGCCGCGCGGCACAGCACCGCCACGATTACCGATTGCACGAACAGGAACAGGCCGACGGGCGCAGTCGCAGAAACAGTGAAGCCGCGCTCCTGCATCAGCGCGATCAGGACAAAGTTCAACGGCACCAGCACGGCCGCCGCCTGCAGGGCCGTCCAGCCTGCGGTTCCGGGTGAGGTATGTCCAGCCCCGAACAAAGCAATCGCTTCCTGGGCCAGAAACAGCACCAGCAACGCAAAGAAGCTGCGGCTGGAATGGAATCGCCAGGCCAGGAGCATCCCGCCGCCGAGTGCGCAATAGGCCAGAAAGCTGAGAGCGGGCAGAGCCAGCGTCAGCCAGCCAGAATATACGAGCACCGCGACGCCCAAGAGCAGAACTCCACCCGGCAGCAGCAGAGACTTTAGTGTCGTTTTGCTCCACACCCGCAAGAATGACTCCCGTTTGGAAAAACTCCTTCGGAATTATCTCTGGCGAGCGGAAAGGAAAGAATTGGCCGCGAAGGTTCCGATCAGCAGATTCGGATCAATAGGTTCGGATCAGACGATCGGGATCATAACATTCAGCCCAGAAGACTCGAATTCAACGGTTCGCACCAAGAACTTTCACTAGATTGAACCTCCTACGCACGCCGCGTCTCCCTAATTGACACCGAGGACCATTCCTGCACCTACAGACTTTTGTGCGGGCACAGTTTTGGCTGCAGTTGAGCCGCTTCTAACTAGACTGGGGCTGTTGGATTAAGGACGGTTCAGATTATGCGAATTCTTATTGCGGAAGATGATGAAGCGTTAGCCAAGTTCGTTCGCCAGGGCCTCGAGAGCGAGCACTACTCGGTAGACGTTTCATCCGATGGGGAACAGGCACGAGCGGCAGCCACGGAGTTCGAGTACGACGTGGTTATCCTCGACCTGAACTTGCCGAAGCTGGATGGCGTCAGCGTGCTGCGCCATCTGCGGTCGAAAAAACCCAGCCTGCCGGTGCTGGTGCTGACCCAGCGCACCCGAGTCGAAGACCGGGTGCAGTGCCTCGACACTGGCGCCGACGATTATCTGGCCAAACCTTTTTCGTTCAGTGAACTCTCCGCCCGCATTCGCGCGCTGGTGCGGCGCAGTCACTTGCCGTCGGAGTCGGTGTTGCTCGCCGCCGATCTCAAGGTGGACCGGGTACAGCGGCTCGTCGAACGCGCCGGGCTCAGAATTGAGCTGACCTCGAAGGAATTCTCGCTTCTCGAATACCTGATGCTCAATCTGGGGCGCCGCGTCACCCGCTCTATGATCATTGAGCACGTCTGGAATCTTACTTTTGATACCACCACCAACGTGGTCGACGTCTACATCAATTACCTGCGCCGCAAAATTGATGACGGTCACGCTCTCAAGCTGATTCACACCGTGCGCGGGGTGGGCTACGAGTTGAGCGCTCCGGCCGAACTGCCCACAACCGAGTTGCGAACCGGGGTGGGAATATGAGCGGCGCCGCGGCTCGGCCCGCGCCGCAGCTCCCGCCGGAGCCGTCGTCCCAGGTCGATCGCCAGCTCGATCACCAGTTCGATCACCAGTTCAATCACCAGCCTAATCTTGGGACAACGCCGCCGGGCCGCAGCCCGCTGGCCCACCTGCTGCATGCTCTCAACCAGCCGCTGACCGGGCTGCAGTGTTCGCTGGAACTCGCCGTGGCGGGTCCGCGCCCCATTGAACAATACGTTCGCGCGCTGCGCGAGGGTCTGGAACTTACCGGCCGGATGCGAATTCTGGTCGAGGCCATCCGTGAAGTGGCCGACACTCAGCCCTCCAACCCGGAAGAGTTGGAACCAGTCCTGCTGGACCAGCTGCTGCACACGACCGCGACGGATCTATTGCCGGTCGCCGAGTCCAGGAGTGTGCGCCTGGTGTTCGAAACCCTGGCGCCGCAAAACCCGGCGGCGGAAAATCCGGCCGGGCTGCCGGTGTACGCCGATCGCCGATCCTTGGCGAGCCTGCTGTTTCGCTTTCTGGAGTCCGCCTTGAGCCTGACGCGGGAAGGAAGCGAATTGCGGATCGCGGCTGCGCCGGAAGGGCAACACGCCTCGCTGGTGGTCGCCTGGAATCCAGGGCCACCTCCTGAGCACTCGCCCTTTTCCCGGCCCGAAGTAGGTTTGCTGATCGCTCGGGCGGGTTGGGAGGGAGCGGGCGCGGAATGGATCCATACCCGGACGGAGTCGACCGAGACTTGCACCGTTCGACTGCCCCTGGCTCCCCCTTTGGCCGCACGCTAACCGTGCGAGATTCTTGGAGATCTGACATGAGCGCTCTGCCCACGATGCCCCCCATTCCATGGTTCACCCCCACCGGCACAGCACTGCCCGGCGGAACAGTGCCCGGCGGAACACTGATCGGCGGAGCACAGATTGGCGGAGCGCTGATCGCCAGCCCGGACAGCGCCCTGCGCCAGCAGGTGCTGCACCGGCTGAATGGCCGCTGCCGGCCCGTGCAGCAGGCTTTGGGCGGCGCCGACGCGCTGGCCGAGCTGGAGAAAGGAGACTGGCAGGTGCTGTTTCTCGACCGCCGGCTTCCCGACCTCGATGCCGAGGAACTCATGGCCATCATCCAGCGCCGCTTTCCCTCGACCCAGGTGGTGATGCTCGACTCCGACGGGGCGCGCTCGATTGGTATTGATGGTGAGATTGATAGTGATATTAATCGTGCTGCTGATCGTGCCGCTGATAGTGATGACGAGAACGATGAGGGCAACGGCCAGGACAGCAACCATAGCAGCGACAACGCCAGGTTCGTCGACCACAACCGTGGTTCAGCCGCCGGTCCGAGTGGCCCACCCATGCCGCTGCTGGTGAGTGCGGAGCAGCGTGGAATCAGGCGAGCGGCTGCCGAGCCTCTGCCGGGAATGATTGGGACCAGCGACGCCATGCAGCGGGTGTACCGCATGGTGCGCCTGGTGGCAGCGCGTTCAACCACCGTGCTGGTTGCCGGCCCTACCGGAACCGGCAAGGAACTGGTGGCGCGTGCCCTACACAGCCTTAGTCCGCGGTCGGCCAAACCGCTGGTGGTGGTGAACTGCGCGGCCATTCCCGAAGCGTTGCTGGAGTCGGAAATGTTTGGCTACAGCCGCGGCGCCTTCACCGGCGCGGTCCAGTCGCAACTCGGCCGCATCACCGCGGCCCACGGGGGGACGCTGTTTCTGGACGAGGTCAGCGAGCTGCCTCTGGGGATGCAAGCCAAGCTGCTGCGCTTCCTGGAGCAAAAGGAGATTCAGCGTCTGGGCACCTCCGAAATCACGCGCGTGGATGTGCGCGTCCTCGCCGCCAGCAACGCCGACTTGGCCAACCGGGCCGCGCGCGGAGCCTTTCGCCTGGATCTTTTCTACCGGCTCTCGGCTTTTCCCATCGAGTTGCCATCTCTGGCCGAGCGGCGTGCCGACATTGTGCCGCTGGCCGAACATTTTCTGGCGTGTATGTCGGCGGCCATGGAAACTCCCTGTCCGCGCCTGCGGGAAGAGGCCATTCAAATGCTCGAGTCCCATCCCTGGCGCGGCAACGTGCGCGAACTTCAGCACGTCATGGAGCGGGCATCCATCCTGGTGGAGCAGGGCGATACGATCGCCGCCGAGCATTTGTACTTTTCTTATCCCCACAACCCTGAGCCCGCGCAACGCTGAACCACAGAACCTTGAACCACGCAACTCCGAACCATAGCCACTGGAACTCTGAGAGAAATCTTAGGCCTCGGCGCGTCCAATTGGCACGCACCGTGCAAATCTTGCCGTGAGTCATGACTTCTTTGCCTATGCCGAGTTGCTGGCCCGAGCAGGCTTTGCCCGCTGGCGCTCCCGGTTGCAGCGAATCTGCCGTTGTTCCCACTATCGGCAGTCCTACCCTCGAGGATGAGCAGTTCCTGTTGCACGCCTTTCGCAGCTTCGCCGAGGCCGCCGGTTCGCTCGAACAGTCCTACGGGAAGTTGCGCACCGAGGTTGAACGACTACGCCGCGAGCTCGAGGATACGCAGTCGAAGCTTCGCCGCGAAGAGGCGCTCGCGGAAATTGCCTCGGTGCTGGCGCACGAAATCCGCAATCCGCTGGGCAGCCTGGAGCTGTTTGCCGGCTTGCTGGCCGAATCCGATCTCGACTCCGACTGCCGCACCTGGGTCGGGCATGTGCAGGCCGGGCTGCGCACCCTGGCCGCGACCGTCAACAACGTGCTGCACTTTCACAGCCTGCCGGAACCGCAGCGCGCTCCCGTCGATCTGGGTGAGCTGCTGG
>Ga0116105_1000439_pt1 | contig 10862 bp, 10 predicted proteins | sample June2015DPH_6_20_FD_89716 | JGI IMG/M metagenome (GOLD analysis project Ga0116105, IMG submission 89716) | Peatland microbial communities from SPRUCE experiment site at the Marcell Experimental Forest, Minnesota, USA - June2015DPH_6_10 | ecosystem: Environmental > Terrestrial > Soil > Wetlands >... | reverse complement strand
GCTGGGCGGTTTCCTACGACGGCGGTGGGGCGGATGGAAGCGGCGGCCAATTTTGTGCGGCGGCAGATGGAGGGTCGAAACATTGATCGAAGTGAGGAGACGCGGAAGCGCAGCGACGACATCTAGGTACAAGCTACTGAAAATAAAAAACGATGAAGAGAAGGGGCAAAATTTATTCTCAGTTTTCCTCGGGCGTCCACAGGGAAGACACATCGTCCACAGCTTCTGCACAAGGGGGGAAGTTTTTTGTATTGCGAGGCGCAACAAAGTGAATGAGAGTGGGTTCAGCGAAACGTGAGAGTTCCTGAGCTTGCCGGATGATTGCGGCAGAGCCAGCGGCAGCCGGCGATTCTCGAGGGTGAATCGCCGGAGGACCTCCAGAAAACGCGCGCGAGCGCGACTGGTTGCCCGGGCGTTGCGGCCTCCTCCCCCATCCCGCTCCTGACTCTTTGGAGCAGGGAGCGGGAAAGGGCCGCTGGCTGGCGCAGGGGTTGCGGGTTCGTGATCGCGAGATCGTTGGGTCGCGAGATCGTCGGGTCGAAAGATCGATCGATCTCAAAATCTTTTGATCTCAAGATCATGAATCGGCAACTGGCTTTGGCAAATGCGGCGCTGCTTGCTCGAGAGAGCGGGAGTGTTGTCGGGCTGAAGCGGTCATCCGCCGCCATGCGGTGACAAGGCAGCGCAGGAATCCGCGAACAATGCGGTCGGGGTGGCTGGCCCCGGCCGCATTTGTTTTTCTCGACATGAAGATTGACGGCAAAGAAAGTTGCCACGGATTTGCGCGGATCGACGCGGATAAACCAACTACTTAACTCACTCCTACGAGCGCGTTAACTTCTGTTTAGGTCCTGTTTTCGCGGGGCTTCCACAGGATAGTGGCGGGCCTTCACAGCTTCTGCACAATTCATTTGGCGATTCGCTTTCTATTCGCTTATGCTTGGAGGGCGAATGGGACAGAGTTCTATATAAATTATGGCGACTACTGATTACAGCATTAGTACGCTTCCGGCGAATGTGGAGGCGGAGCGGTCGATACTGGGCGCGATTCTGCTGGACAACTTTGCTTATAACCAGGCGGCGGAGCATTTGCGGATTGAGGATTTTTCGCTCGATTCGCATCGGCGGATTTATGCGCGGATGGTCGATCTGGCGGAGTCGTCGCGGCCGATTGACATGATCACGCTGATTGAGGAGCTGGATCGGCACAAGGATCTGCAGCCGATTGGGGATGTGGCTTATGTTTCCAGCCTGGTCGATGGGGTGCCGGACCGGCCTAGCATTGAGCACTACGTCAAGATTGTGCGGGACAAGGCGATGCTGCGCGGGCTGATTTCGGCGGCCAGCACGGCGATTGCGCGGGCTTCGGATCAGTCGGATCTGGCCGAGGATGTGCTCAGCGATGCGGAAGCGGCCATCTTTCAGTTGTCGGAAAAGCGCATTGGGCGCGGGTTCATGGGGATCCAGGAGATTGTTAAGGAGTCGTTTGGGTCGGTCGATGCTTTGTTGCAGCGCGGGCAGCGGATTACGGGGCTGGCGACGCACTATACCGACTTGGATGAGATGACTTCGGGGTTGCAGCGGTCGGATCTGGTGATTATTGCGGCGCGGCCTTCGATGGGGAAGACGGCGTTTGTGATGAACATTGCGGAGAATGCGGCGATTGAAGATCAGCAGGTCGTGGGAGTGTTTTCTCTCGAAATGTCGCGGGAGGCGCTGCTGATGAGGTTGCTTTGTTCGCAGGCGAGGGTGGATGCGCATAAGATGCGGACCGGCTCCTTGTGGCAAGATGACACGCGGAAAGTTGTGCGGGCCATGGAGCAGCTGGCGCATGCTCCGATATTTATTGATGACACGCCGGGGATTTCTTTGAGCGAGATGCGGGCCAAGGCGCGGCGGTTGAAGCAGGCGCAGGGCGGGAAGCTGGATTTGATTATTGTGGATTACTTGCAGTTGATGTCGGGCGGGGGGAAGCGGTTTGAGAATCGGACGCAGGAAGTGTCGGCGATTTCGCGTGGGTTGAAGGCGCTGGCGAAGGAACTGGCTGTGCCGGTGATTGCGCTTTCGCAGTTGAGCCGGGCGCCGGAGAGCCGGGGTGGGGATCATCGTCCGCAGCTGGCGGATTTGCGGGAGTCGGGATCGATCGAGCAGGATGCGGATTTGGTGATGTTTATTTTTCGGGAAGAGATTTACAAGCCGGACGATGCGGAGTTGCAGGGGAAGGCGGAGATCATTATTGCGAAACAGCGCAATGGGCCGATTGGGAAAGTGCGGATGGCGTTTTTGAAGAACAGTACGCGGTTTGAATCATTGGCGGAGGGTGGGGTGGGGGGCGAGGAGTAGGGGCGCGTTTGGGGTGCCCGGACTTAGACGGCACGAGCACTCGTCCTCCCCGAAATCGACGCGGGCTTGCGCGCGGGAAGGCGGTGGTGGCGTCGTGGTCTTGACGGGAGTGGGGGTCCGCGCCAGATCCCTTTTATCTTGCTTGGCACTGCCCGTGCGCCGCAGGGTGGAGTAGGAAAGCGGCAGCGGGTTTCGGCGGGAGGCCGTGAGATCCCGGAGGCGCCGAGAAGGCAGCCTGAAGCGAGATTGGCCCCCGCCCCTCCTTTCTCACGCCGCGGAGAATCTGAGGCCCAAGAGCCTGCATTCACAAGGCTGGCGAGAGAGGTGGCACAGGGTCGGGAGCCGAAGCCCAGCTTAAAAAGGAGGTCGAAGATGAGTAAGCCCGAAGCTGGGAAACGATGCCATGTGGGAGTTGGATGTGAGCGCGCGCGAGTTGGTGGTGGCCATCAGCGAGGGTGGCGAGCCGACCATGGAGCGGGTCAGCAACGATACGGCGGGGCATGAGCGACTGCAGGCGCGGCTGCGCGCCTTGCGTGCGCCGGTCATGATTTGCCTGGAGGCGAGCGGGACCTAACCTGGACGTGGCTTTGGCTCTGGCCCGGCCGGCGGTGGGGTGGCAACTCAGCCTGGTGAACCCGGGCGTGGCCCGGCGATTCGCCGAGTCGTTGGGACAACGCAGCAAGACCGATCCGGTGGACACGCGGGTGCTGGCCCAGTATGCGGCTCGCATGCAGCCGGAGCCTTGGCAGCCGCCCACTGCGGCGGCCCTGCACCTGCTCAGCATCACTCTCACCATCGCCGCGCTGGTACGGCAGTGTGTGCAGCACGAAAACCGGCAACATGCGTTGTCGGCCAGCACCGCCCTGCCCGCCCTGCTGGTGCGCGAGCTCGAAGTGCAGGTGGCTTTTGTGGACAAGCGCATCCGTCACCTGCCCGCCAAGTCTTACGGGTGACGGCGCAGCAGCCGGAACTGCTGCGTTGCTGGCAACACCTGCAGTCCATCCCCGGCGTGGCGAAGCCAGCGGGTTGTCTATTCTAGGCGAACTGACCGCCTTGCCTGCGACCCTGGATGAACGCCAGTGGGTGGCGCACAGCGGCCTGGATCCCAAGCAGCATCGCTCGGGCTCTTCGGGGGAGCAGAAAACCCGCATCAGCAAGGCCGGTAATCGCTATCTGCGCGCGGCTCTGTATATGCCCGCGCTGGTGGCCGTGCAGCACGATCCCTGGCTGCGAGGCTTCTACTTGCGCTTAGTCGCACGCGGCAAGGCCAAACTGCAAGCCTTGGTCGCCGTCATGCGCAAGTTGCTGCACGCCGCCTGGGGCATGCTTCATCACGATCAACCCTACGACGGAGCCAAACTGTGTCCGCAAACCTAAAAAGAGAGAGGTTCTCCTGCACCTCTCCAGAGAAAAAAACTTGCATTCAGAGAAGAATCTCGCCCCGCTGGTGAAAACGCGGGGCTTCGGGATGACGCCGCACGACGGCACCGTACTTAGGTGCCCACACGCTCTTTCTCTCACGAGTGCTCCGCTCATGGGACGGTCTCCCCGGCTTCCTCCGACCGCGCGCTCTCGTTTCCTCGAACATCGATCGCCGACACCGAATAGAAATAGGTCTTCTTCGCCTCGACAATCGTGTCCCGGTAAGCCGGCGTTTTCAGAGGAGCCGCATTCAACTTTACAGGGGCCGCGCCCTGTTCGTGCCGGTATACGTTGTATCCATCGAGGTCGACATCCGTTCCCGGGGCCCATACCAGATCGATAAAAGGCTTCTGCCCTGGACCAGAAAACACCGCTTGAAGCCCGACCGGAACGGCCGGGGGGAAAACGTCGTCGGCGAAAACTTTTACCTCAGGCGTGTCGTCGCCCTCGAGCTGCAGATCCAGCTGTTTCTCCTGAGCCACAACCGTCACCGTCTCTGCGCGATATTCGTAAGTCTTTTCCCACTCGATGCTCGAATCGGTGAGTGAAAGGCTGCGTTCGCTTCCCGCCGGCACTTCGCCAGCAAGAATCCACTCCTGGCTGCTCTCCGGACGCCGGTATATGCGATAAAGATAATGCGCAGATTGTGTCGAATTCGCTGGGGGAAGATTGTTGGTCCAGGTCAACACAACTCCCTGGTCGGTTACGCGGGCGCTGAAATCCCGCGGCGGCGGAAGGGTGGGCGCCAGCGAAATCCGCACCTGATTGGAAAGCCCCGCGCCGCGGCCATTCGTATTCAACACTTCGATGGCATAGGTAATAAAGCTGGAAGGATTGTCGTTTTCAATCTGCGCAGGGAGCGCATCGGTGTACGACGCGGAGACTTTCTGCTTGGAGGATTTGGCTGGGGCCGGAGCTTGTTGTTTCGGACCTTTCTGTTTCGAACCTGGCTGCGTTGGAGCTGGCTGTATCGCGGCTGTCTGCGCTGGCGCTTCTCCCACCGGAACCCCGCACTGCGTCAGCTTGGCATCCAGTCCCCGGCAGATTCTGGTTGCGCCCAGGCCTCGAATCGTCTGACGATCGGTGGTAACGCTGGGCAGAGTCCAGGTGAGAACGACTCGATCGCCCTTGCGCACGGCCCGCAGATCGGAAGGCGGCCTCGGCAACTCCAGCGACGGAGGCTGCGGCGGCCCCATCGTGGCGCACGCCGTGAACATCAGCGACGCACCCGGAGCGAGTAAGAGTGACAGCGAAGACCATCTCATGCGGAAGAACACAGACTAACAGACCGTGTGGCCCACACGAGCATTGGGCCTTCGCTACAGAATGTAGCGCGACAAATCCTGATCTTTCACAATATCTGTCAGCATCTTGCGGACATATTCGGCGTCGATGGTTACGTGCTCGCCTTTTTTCTCTGGCGCGTCGAAACTCAGTTCGTCCAGAACGCGCTCCATGATGGTGTGGAGGCGTCGGGCTCCAATATTCTCGGTGCTTTCGTTCACGCGGAAAGCGAAGTGCGCGATCTCATCGAGCGCTTCCTTCGTGAACTCCAGTTTCACGCCCTCGGTCTCGAGCAACGCGGTGTACTGTTTCACCAGCGACGATTTTGGCTCGGTAAGGATCCGGACAAAATCTTCCATGGTGAGCGACTGCAACTCCACGCGAATCGGGAACCGGCCCTGCAATTCGGGAATCAGGTCACTCGGCTTCGACACGTGGAACGCGCCCGCCGCAATAAAGAGAATGTGGTCGGTGCGCACCATGCCGTAGCGCGTATTCACGGTGGTGCCCTCGACGATGGGTAAAATATCCCGCTGTACACCTTCGCGCGAAACATCCGGGCCATGGCCGCCTTCGCGGCCGGCGATTTTGTCGATCTCATCCAGGAACACGATCCCAGAATTCTCTACGCGGTCAATCGCCATGCGCGTGACCTGATCCATATCGATCAGGCGCTGCTCTTCTTCTTGAATCAGATATTCGAAGGCCTCGTTCACCTTCATCTTCCGCTTCTTGGTGCGCTGGCCGAAGATGTTCGGCAACATATCTTTAATGTTGACGTCCATCTCCTCGACGCCCTGATTGGTTAGAATCTCGAACGACGGGAAATTGCGTTCGCGCACGTCGATCTCGACGGTGCGGTCGTCCAACTTGCCCTCGCGTAATTGCTGGCGCAGTTTTTCGCGCGTCCGGCTCGACGATTCCGCCAGGGCCGTGCTGCCATCAATCACCACGCCGCCCGCGGTCGAAGTTTGCTCGGGCCGCGGCGCAGGCGATGGGGGCAGCAGAATATCCAGCAGGCGCTCTTCGGCGTTTAACTCGGCTTTGTCGGCAACGTCTTCCAACTTTTCTTCGCGCACGTTGTCGATGGCTATCTCCACAAGATCGCGCACCATCGACTCCACATCGCGTCCTACGTAGCCGACTTCGGTAAACTTCGAAGCTTCTACTTTCAAAAACGGAGAATTCGCCAGCTTCGCCAGCCGCCGCGCGATCTCCGTCTTGCCCACGCCCGTGGGCCCGATCATGATGATGTTCTTGGGGATGATTTCTTCGGCGAGCTCGGGGGTGAGTTTCTGGCGGCGCATGCGGTTGCGCAGCGCGATGGCCACGGCGCGCTTGGCGTCCTTCTGGCCGATGACATGTTTGTCGAGTTCGACGACGATCTCGCGCGGCGTCAGTTCATCCAGCGCAAGCTGTTCTTCTTCGGCAGTGGAGGGAAGATAGATGGCCATAAATTCAGACCTCGGACTTCTGACGTCAGACCTCTGCACAGTGTGGCGAACGTCCGAGGTCCGACGTCTGAGGTCTAAAGCTCTTCAATCGTAACCTTGTCGTTCGTATAGATGCACATCTTGCCGGCAATCTTCATGGCTTCTTCGGCAATCTGCCGGGCGGAGAGTTCGGTATGTTCTGCCAGGGCCTGCGCGGCCGCCTGCGCATAGGGGCCACCGCTGCCGATGGCTGCCACCGCGCCGTCTGGCTCAATCACATCGCCTTGTCCGCTGAGCAGAAACGTCTGCTCTTTGTCACACACCAGCAGCAACGCTTCCAGATGCCGCAGAAACTTATCGGTGCGCCAGTCGCGCGCCAGTTCCACCGCCGCCCGCCCCAGGTTTCCGTGATACTGCTCCAGCTTGGCTTCGAACCGGCTGAAGAGGGTGAAGGCATCCGCCGTCGACCCGGCAAATCCCGCTAGAATCTTGTCGTTGTACAAGCGCCGGATCTTCTTGGCGGTGTGCTTGATCACCGATTCACCGAGCGTGACTTGGCCGTCGCCGGCGAGAACCACTTTCCCCTCGCGTCGCACCGACAAAACTGTCGTCGATCGAATCAGTCGCTTCGTTGTCATAAGCGCAATTTTTGATTATAACAGCGCCCCGAAGGCCGCGTCCCCTGGGGACATGGCTAATGCTGTCAATGTGTTGAAACAAATGGCGATATCTGTGACATGCAACGGAGGGCAAGTCCATCCACGCAACCGGCGGTGAAGCTTGGTAAGTTCTACGAAGACGCCATTGTCCCTTCTTCACTGCAGGCGGAAACGTTCTTTCATCAGGCGTTGCAGGCGGGGCTTGTAGAGGAGGTCGTAGGCTAGTTCTTTGTCGGGGAACATGGCTAGGGCGGCGCGTTTGGCGCCGGCGGCCAGTTCGGAGGCTTCTTCCACGGTGAGGTTGGGGTCCTGGCTGATGACGGACATGACCATGCTGATCATCAGCTGCAGGCGACGGATTTTGCGGGACTCTTCTTCGCGCTCGCGCAGGGATTGCTGCTCGGCGATGGGAAGGCTCTGTCCTGGCCCGGCCTGATGATGGATGTTCATGCATCCTCTTGTGGCACTTAGTCTATTCGCCGCAGTTTATTCGCCCCGGCTTTGGATGACGCGATGCGGGCTGGCGTTGCGGCGTGGTTATAACTATTCTCTCGCAACCGGGGAAGAAAGCAATTGCACAAAGGTGTGGTTCGGGGTCCGTCCTAGCCGTTGCCGAGAGTCGCTCAGCGGCTAAAGCCCTTGCTAAGTCCCCACATGTGCGGAGGAGGAGTAAAATTGCCACATTGCGGCTTAGACCGCTCCACCCGCGCTAGATCGGAGACATCATGGCAGAAAGTGACAACACGCAGCCCCGCCCGAATCCAATCCCGAATCCTAATGAGAAGCTGGTGAAGGTGTTTGGGTCGGAACAGGAATCGGAGGCGCTGGTGGTGAAGGGGTTGCTGGAGTCGGCGGGCATTGACAGCGATTTGACTTCGGCGTCTCTGGTGCAGGATGCGTTTCCGGGGCTGGGTGGAGTGATCTTGCTGGTGCGGGAAGAGGATGCGGAAGCCGCGAAGAATCTGATTGCCGAGCAGCGCCAGTCTTTTTCTGCGAAATCGGCGGACGATGACACGACGGCGGAGATTGCGATTATTGAAGAGCCGCCGGCGAAGGGGTGACGGAGTGGCCGTCGAGGTAGAAAGTGACGGCGCCGTCGAGATCGGTGCGGTAGACGCGGGTTCCTGCGTTGGCCAGGCGGCCGAGAATTTCAAACTTCGGCAAACCAAAAGAATTTCCTGAGCCTACTGAGATCACGGCGAACTGGGGCCTGGCGGCGGCGACCAGCTCCGGGGTGGTAGCGTTGTTGCTGCCGTGGTGGCCTACTTTTATTAAGTTCGCGGTGGGATGATGGCGCGCGACGACGCGCCGTTCCACCTGCTTCTCCGCATCGCCTTCCAGCAGGACCGAAGAGTCTCCGACGCTTACGCGCAGGACGAGGGAATCATTGTTTTCGGGCTTGGGGCCGACGCGCCAGTCGCGCGGCGGGAACAGCACCTGGACTTGGGCTCCGCCCAGAGTGAAGTCGTCGTCTTCCCAGCGGCGTACGACTTTCACGCCGAGCGACTGAGCCGTGTCGATTACATTTTGCAGAGCCTGACTCGGCGGTAGCAGGCCTACCCATAATTCTTTCGGGCGGAAATTTTTCAGCACGGCGATCATGCCGCCGATGTGGTCGGAGTGGCCGTGAGTTATGGCGACGGCGTCGAGGCGGGAGATGCCGCGGGTCCAGAGATAGGGCGAGACAACGTCTTCGCCGAAGTCGAGTTGGGATCCGCCGGGACCGATGGGGCCTCCGGCGTCGATCAGCAGGGTGCGGCCTTGCGGGGTGACGAGCAGAGTGGAATCGCCTTCGCCCACGTCGATGGAAGTTACCTCCATGATTCCGAGGTGCAGGCGCGGAGTGGCTGGGATGAATGCGAGCACGAACGAGGCTACGAGGATGGCCGCGAGTCCGGCGATTGCGAAGGCAGGGCGGCGGCGCGCCGACCACATGGCTAGAACGAGCGCTGCCACGGCCACGGTGATCAGGACTGCGGACGGCATGGGAACACGCAGGTCGGCGACACGAAAGGCTCCGAATCGCAGGGCGCCCAGTCCGTGGACGGTGCCGGTGATGCGGTCGAGTGCGAACGTGGTCAGAAGCACGGGGACTTTTGCTAACCAGACTCCGAGCCACGGGGGCGAGACGAATCCCAAGGCCACTGCAGCGACCGCGGCGGGCATCATTAATTGTGTCAGCGGGACGACGATCAGGTTGGCGGGCAAGCCGATGGTGGTGGCGCGATGGAAGTAGTACACCATGGGCAGAGTGAGCCCCACCTGCATCACGGCGGAGACGAAGATTAATTCCCACGCGGCAAGACAGCCGAATGCGATGCCGCGCACCAGGCGGCGCGACCACTTCTCTCCTATGAAGTGGGCGATGCGCGCGGCGATGAATTGCAACTCCACGCGGAACTGGGCGACGCGCGGGGGCAGGAAGGCGGCGTAGTCGTTGGAGTCCCAGTGGGCGAGCGCCTGCTTTTGCAGTTGAGAGGTGCGCTGCAGGATGGGCACGGCGATAGCGGCGACGATGAGCACGCAGCCAAAGGTCATCTGGAAGCTGGCGGTGAAAAGCTGGCGCGGGTCGAAGACCAGCAGTCCGAGCGCGGCCGCGCCGACCGCGTTGAGCATGGCGCGATCGCGGTAGAGGAGTCGCGTGCAGAGATAGATGGAACACATCAGCGTGGCGCGCCAGACCGGAGCTCCGACTTCAGTGACAAGTGCGTAGGCGACGCAAAACGCGACTGTCAGAATCGTTGCCGGGATGTCGCCGAGGCGCAGGCGGCGCAGCGTCCAAAAGGCTACGAACGCCAGGATGGTGACGTTCATGCCGGAGACGACGAGGACGTGGTAGGTGCCGGAGCGCTGGAAGTCGGCGCGCGTGTCGCGATCGATGAAGGCCTCTTCGCCGATGACCATGGCGTCAATCAGGGCGGCTTCGCGCGGGGGCCAGAGTTCGTGGACTTTGGCGACCACGCAGCGATGCAGGTGGCTGCGCCAGGCGCCGATCCGGCTGCCGGCAACGCCGGGGAGGCGCTCGACATTTTCGATTTTGGCCGTGCCCAGCGCGGCGATGCCGCGATCCGCGAGATAGCCCTCATAATCGAATGCGCCGGGATTGCGGAAATTGCGCGGGAGCTTGAGCTTGGCGGAGAAGCGAATGCGGTCGCCGTAGTGGAAGACTGGCATGGGAGCGTTGGCGGTGGTGGGGATTGGCTCTGAGATTTCTTCCGGAGCCGCGTCGTTCGGGCGCGGGCTGTAGATGCTCAGGCGGATGCCGGAGTGGATGGATTCGCGGTGGCTGGTCGCGGGCTCGATTGGTGCGGCTGCGGCGTCGTCGGTTTCAAGATTTTCGATTGCGGCACTTTCTGCATCGATACTTTCGGTTTCAACATTTTCCGTTTCAAGATCGAGCGTCTGTTTGATTTCGTTGAAGCCGCCCTGCTGCAGGCGGCCGTCGCGGGTGACGTGGGCAGTGATCTGAAGCTCCTGGCGGTCGGCGTAGGATTGAATGCTGGTATCGAGGCGGGGCGAGGCTGAGCGCAGTTGAACGTGAAGCGCGCCGGCCAGAAAAAGAGCTGCCAGGGCGATCGTCCAGCCCAGAGCGGCGCGGCGTTGGATGAAGTACGCTGCGGCGGCGATGAATGCCGCTGCGGCGACTATCCACCACAGGACGGGGCGCCATTGGTAGACTCCGGCGACGATGCCGGCCGAGTAGGCGGCGGCCGCCCAGAGC
>Ga0116105_1000434_pt1 | contig 10898 bp, 10 predicted proteins | sample June2015DPH_6_20_FD_89716 | JGI IMG/M metagenome (GOLD analysis project Ga0116105, IMG submission 89716) | Peatland microbial communities from SPRUCE experiment site at the Marcell Experimental Forest, Minnesota, USA - June2015DPH_6_10 | ecosystem: Environmental > Terrestrial > Soil > Wetlands >... | reverse complement strand
GAAGGGAAGTGCTACTCGTGCGAAGGTGTCGAGAGATCGCACCACACCAGTGTTAGCGACCTGTCGCCGCCCGTTCACAGACTTCCTCCCAACAGACGGGTCATGTGACCTTTAAAGCTCTGCATAGCTCACTCCTTTGTTTTGCGGAATAGAACCTAGCCCGTTCAGCCGAATCAGCGCAATATGTTCGTGGTCGCTAATTCGACTATTTCGCTCCCCTGTCCGTTGAGGATCGCCTTCAGCATATAGAGCGTGAAACCCTTCGCCATGGCTGCGCTGATCTTTGGAGGCATGGACAGTTCCGCCCGATTCACGACCGCGTCGACCAGCACCGGGCCATCGTGCGCAAGTGCGTCCGCGATCGCCGGTTCGACCTCACTGGGATGTTCAATACGAATGCCACGAATTCCTACAGCTTCGGCCATAGCCGCAAAGTTGGGGTTCTTCAAATCGGTGCCGGTGCTCAGGAAGCCGGTTGCCCTCTGCTCCAGTTCGATAAAACTCAGGGCGCCGTTGTTGAAGACGATGACCTTTACCGGTAACCCGAGCTGTGCAAGGCTGAGGAAATCGCCCATCAACATCGTGAAACCACCATCGCCTGAGAAAGAAACGACCTGCCGATTCGGAAACGCCTTTTGCGCGCCGATCGACTGCGCCATCGCATTTGCCATGGAGCCGTGCCAGAACGAACCGAGCAGCCTGCGCCGACCGTTCATGGAGAGATAGCGTGCCGCCCAAACTGTCGGAAGCCCCACATCGCAGGTGAAGATGGCGTCCTCAGCCGCCAGGCGGTTAACCGTCTTGGCGACATACTGTGGATGAATGAGTGTCTGCGACGATCCTTCTTTGGCCAAATCATCCAACTCCTGGCGTGCTCGCTGGTAATGCGCGACCGCCTTCCGCAGAAAGGAATCGTCTGCCTTCGGCTGAAGTTGCGGTAGCAGGAGCGTCAATGTCGAGGTAACGTCGCCCAAAATCCCTAGGCTGAGGCGTGTCCGCCGGCCAAGATTTTCAGGCAGGATATCCACCTGAACAACTTGCGCATCCTTGGATTCTGGGAAAAACTGCTGGTACGGAAAGTCCGTCCCAAGCATCAGCAGGACATCACATTCGCGCATGGCATGATAACCAGACGAGATACCAATAAGGCCTGTGAGCCCCACTTGGTACGGATTATTCCCTTCCAGGTGCTCCTTCCCCTTTAGCGCCATTACGATCGGGGCTTTGAGCTTTTCTGCGAGCTGAAGTACCTGTTCCTGCGCACCCGCGCAACCTGAGCCACACAGAAGTGTGATGCGGCTGTTGACGTTCAGCAGATCAGCGAGCCGGTTGACATCGCTCTCTGAGGGAACTAGCGCCGGTCTTGTGAACAGGACGTCCGACGGCTGCGGCGTATCGCCCACTGCCGGCTGCAACGCTACATCTCCCGGGATCACGATCACGGAAACACCGCGTTTCCCGATTGCCTCACGGATCGCGATCTTCAAAACACGCGGCATCTGATTTGCCCCGGAAACAAGCTCGCAGTAGTGGCTACACTCACGGAACAGATCCTGCGGATGGGTCTCCTGAAAATAACCCGATCCCATCTCTGCCGATGGTATCTGGGCCGCGATCGCGAGTACCGGCACTCGGTTTCGATGACAGTCGAAGAGACCGTTAATCAAATGCAAATTGCCAGGACCACAACTGCCGGCACATACCGCAATTGTGCCTGTCAGGTGAGCTTCCGCACCCGCTGCGAAGGCAGCTACCTCTTCATGTCTTACGTGCACCCACTCGATGCCACTGGTTCTTAGCGCATCGGTGATCCCGTTAAGACTGTCCCCGACGATTCCATAGATACGCTTCACTCCTGCTGCTTTCAACGTCTCTACTATTTGGTCCGCGACTAATTTGCTCATGGTGAAGTCAAGGTCCTTTGTGTTGCTCTGGTTTTTGTGCGCGGCCAGAACATCATGGCAACCGTCGTGGCCCCCTGGGCCGGATGGACAGTGATGAGTGCGACTTGCATGAGTGTTCTTTCCGCGGAAACAATATGCACGTGCGATTCCAGGCGTGCTCGACGTCCGAAACGCAACACAAGCGGGATTTTGAAGGACACATCGAACTCCTTACCGACGCGGACGGATGGTTTTGGTGCCCAAATGTCGAGCCAGTAACAGTTCGAAGGCGCTTCAGCGAAGGAACACGACCGTATACTGCGGTTCAGCTCCGCCTACATCGACATCCTGTTAGTGACGGCGAACGCCGAACCGTTCATGCGGGATAAAGCAGATGGGGCCAGCACACACGTCACCTGTGTTGGCAATGACCGTGCTTAAAGTGATGCAGGACGCCGGCTCCTAAACCACCATGCGCTCTAGCCGCTCAAGAATTATGAACAGCATCTTGACCCGCTTCCATGAGGACGAGCCCGCAAAGGTGGAGCGTCGCTGGGTTGCTACGCGGTATGGAGTTGAGCGCCTAACCTCCATCATGATTCTGCTATGGGGTTACCACATGGCCCGTGTGCAAGGAGCGGTCTGGGCGATCATCACGGCAATTCTGATTCTCCAACCCGGCCTCGACAGATCAATGAGCGCGTCCGCCGTGATTATCGTCGCAACGCTACTCGGCTCTTCGGCAGGAACAGTTGCCGCGCTCCTGGTCCCGGGAGAGGCAGCCGCGCTTCTGGCCGGTGTTCTGGTCACCGTAATCCTCTGCCATCTGTTCCGCCTCGATCTCCACGTCTGGCTTGCCTGCTTGACCGTGCCTATCGTTCAGACGTGGCACCAGGGTTCGATCATTCATGTGGATTATGAGCGCATTGCCGCGATCCTCGCCGGTTGCGGCGTTGCCTTGATCGTGCAGTTTGCCGGCGTGCAGTTCCGGCGCCAGGTCAGCTGGCGCCGAACCCTGACTGCTCAGATAACCCCGAATGAACCTTCCAGATGACCATCCGTCGAGTCATTCCGCCCCTCCTCATGCTCTCGGTCGGACGTGTTTTCGCCCAAATCGCTCCTCCTCTACCCGATCGTCCATGGCATCCCCCCAGCGAGCGGCAAATCGAAGACGACGCCAAACATCTCCGTGAATCCGGGTTCAGCGTTGAACCAAACAAGATTTACTCTTTAGCGGAACTGGTGGACTTCGCCGAGGAACACAATCCCGAAACCCGTGTCGCGTGGGAAATAGCTCGCGCTCAGGTAGCAGCTTTGGGCGTCGCGCGGAGCGAACTATATCCGACTGTAGCGGCTGTTGCACTTTCGCAAATAGACCGCGAAGAGGCTCCTTTTGGAAGCCAATTCTATCGCCAGACGCAGCAGACATTTGCGGGGACGATAGAGCTGAACTACACAATCTTAGATTTCGGCGCGCGGGCTGGCCGAATCGCCGCGGCGAGAGCAACACTCCTTACAGCTAACTTCGCATTCAACGACACGCATCGAAAGATCATTTACCAGGTTGCGCAAACCTACTATCGGCTGCTGAATGCCCTCGGACAGGAAGATGCCGCTCGAGCGAGTCTGACGAACGCTCAGACCGCACAGCAAGCTGCCGAGGATCGCTTGATACATGGCCTTGCGACTTTGCCGGATGTCCTGGAAGCACGGAGCGCGACTGCACAGGCGCAATACGATCTTCAGTCCGCTCTCGGTGCGGAAGAGATTGCGGGAGGAGATTTGGCTACCGCCCTCGGAACTCGCCCCACCGTTACGATTCACGTGCAACCGATCGACCAGTTGTCAATTCCCGAGTCAATCGGCGATTCCGTCGATCAAGCGATCGATCACGCCTTCGACCAACGCCCAGATCTCATGGAGCAGATAGCCGAAATCCGCAGGGCAAACGCAGGCGTCAAGGAGGCACGCGCCGCGTATTATCCTACTCTGACCTTGAGCGCCAGCCCTAGCGCGCAATCGCTGTATATCTTGCAGCAAGCGCTTCCTTGGGGCCACACCGCGGACTTGGGTGGCGGGCTAAGTGTGAATCTAGGCTGGACCTTATTTGACGGCGGTGCGCGGAAAAATAACCTGGCGAAAGCGGAAGCGAACGTCCGTGCGGCGGAAGCACAGGTTAATGCTTCCCGCGATCAGATTGCCGACGAAGTTTGGGGAGCTTACTCCAATGTGAAGACCGCGCTTCGCCAGCGCCAGGCTGCCATCGCGCTCCTAGAGGCCGCGAGTCAATCCTATGCCGCCGCTCTTGAGTCGTACAACTACGGAGTCCGAAGCTTCCTGGATGTCACGGCCGCCCAGAGAACACTCGCGCAGGCCCGCTCGACTGATGTGTTGGCGCGGACGCAGGTTCTTACGAATCTGGCAAATCTGGCATTCCGAACGGCGAGTTTAATGCAATCAGGTTCTCGGAAGGCCAAACCATGAATGGAAATAGGAGCATTCGCCTTGTCAGGTGCGGGCTGGTTGTGTCTTCGCTCTCACTCGCGGGTTGTCAACGGGCCCCTTCCTTCGACGTACTGGGGTCGTTCTTTCCTGCATGGCTCGTTTGTCTGGGTGTGGCGATTGTGTTCACAGTTTTCGCCCGATGGATGTGCTTGCGTCTGCGCATCCCGCTCGCCCCTCCAATTTTGATTTATCCAAGTCTGACTGCTTTGTTTACATTCGCACTTTGGTTTATCTGTTTTCGCTAGGTAGGAACCATGAATACTGATACGAAATCTCGCAAGCTGCTGGGCCGCATGGTCAAGATTGGCATCACCATAAGCTCCGTGACTCGGGGTCTGGACGCACGCAAGTTGCTGGGCCGCCTGATCAGTATTGGCGTCGTGATAGCCGCGGTCGGTCTTGGCCTGGAGGTCCTTTACAGCACCAACTACTATCCACGAACCGACGATGCCGAGGTGTTTGCAAATTTCATTGGGATTGCGCCGCAGGTGGAGGGCCCGATTACGCGGCTGAATGTGCGGGACAACCAGTTCGTGAAGCAGGGCGAACTGCTGTTTACTATCGATGAGCGCCCATATCGCTACGCGCTCGAAAACGCGCTGTCCGAGCAGTCTGCTCTCGAAGGCCAAATTGAAGACGAGCGGCGAAGGATAGCGGCGCTGGTCAGTGCCGTCTCGGTTGCACAAGCCAATATCCAGGGTTCCCAAGCGGACATCACCCGATGGGCAGCGGCTGTTGACCAGGCACGGGCTGATGTGGCAAACGCTGAGCAGGGTGTCACCCGGGCCAAAGCGGAGTGGACTTATTCGAATAACAATCTACATCGCATTGAGCCGCTGCTCGAAAAACAGTTCGTCACAGTGGATCAGGTGGACCGGGCGAGAACGTCGGAAATCGCCCAGGCAGAAGCGCTTAAACAGGCGGCATCGCAACTGGACCTCTCACAGGCAGGATTGAAGTTGGCCTTGGCGCAATACGAACACTCCAAGGCTACCCTCGAACAGAGCAAGGCCCAGCACGAACAATCTATAAATGCAGTAACTACCCTCGAACCGCTCGTCAATCAGCGAGGGGCGCGAGCTTCGGCGGTGAAAACCGCCCGCTACAATCTCAACAACTGCCGGGTCTACGCCCCGTTCGAGACACGTGTGACAAATCTAAATATCTCGGAAGGCGCCTACGCGCATGTTGGTCAACAGGTGTTCACGCTAATTGACGCGCGAACCTGGTGGGCGATCGGTAATTTTCGCGAGGGTCTCCTTCAGCGCATCGTGCCAGGGATGCCGGCTGATGTTTATGTACTGTCGGAACCGAACGTGCGGTTTTCCGGAGTGGTTGACAGCGTTGGCTTCGGCGTCGCTCCCGACGCCGATGTCTTTGGCCGCTTAGAACCCGGCCTGCCCGACGTGCAGCGAACGCTCAACTGGGTGCATCTAGCCTCGCGATATCCAGTCCGTGTCCGCGTCAAGAATCCTCCTCCCGAGTTGTTTCGAGTCAGCGAGTCGGCGGTTGTGGTCATCCGCGGGCACTGAAATGGCTACCCTTGCTCAAAGCGTACCGGAGCCGCGCCAACCGTTGGCCTGGTTCTGGGATTTCCTCAAGCAGGAACTCACGCCCTATCCCGGTAGAATTGCGCTGGTCGCCCGCATGGTTATTGCAGCAACTCTCGTGATGATCATTACGATGACATTTCGTCTGCCCTTTGGCGCATATGGCGCTGCCTTCGCACTCACCACTTCGCGAGAAAGTCCTCAAATAACCGTAAAGTCATTCAGAACACTAATCGTAGGTTGCGCTCTTGGAGCAGTCTATATCTTGATCGGCGCATCTTTTTTTCTCGAGAACCCCGTGCTGCGTTTCCTCTGGGTGATCGTGACGTTGTTCGCGATTTTCTACGCGATCAGCGCCATGACCAATTCAGTGGCCGCCACCCGCTTCGGTTATTTTGTCATCTTAACCGTTCCTTTGTGGGATCTTCACGTGGCGGCCGAATTGAAGGTAGAAACCACGCTTTGGGCTGTCTGGACGATCACGATAGCGAGTGTGGTTACCGCGCTGGTTGAGTTGGTGTTTGCAGAACTGAGGCATCGGGATGATTTTGTTCAGTCCCTCGCAAACCGGTTGGCTTCCGTTGAAGAGTTACTGGCCTGCTATTTGGCAGACCGGCCAGTGGACGAGGCGAGGACAAAGAAGGTCGCGCACTTCGCGGTGCTCGGCGCGTCCAGATTGCGGCGCATCTTAACGAGTTCTAGCTATGCGCGGCAGTACAACGAACAGATGGGCGCCGTTGTGGCGCTCGTCGGAAGACTTGTGGACGTTGCCGCCAACCTGACCCAACTCAACATTCGGATTTCTGACGATGACCGGCAGCGAATAGGCGTCTTGGCTGCGAGCATTGCCAGCATTCGTACGGATCTTCTGAGCCGGAGAGTTCCGAGTCCGATTGATTTAGAGATTGACAGCGAAGCCCCCGGCGGTATTCCGCTACTGCGCGAGATGGAGAGAACTGTGTCGCTCATTCCTGACGCGTTTTCGGGTTCCGAATCGATAAGCGAGTATTCGCCCTCGCCTCCCGGCGAGAATCGGCCAGCCACACTTTTCGTTGCAGACGCTTTTTCGAACCCTGAGCATGTCAGGTTTGCGTTGAAAGGCGGCCTTGCGGCCAGTCTTTGCTACATAGTTTACTCTTCCGTCTTCTGGCCGGGCATCAATACGGCAATTACCACATGCTTCTTGACAGCTCTCTCCACCATTGGTAGTTCTCACCAGAAGCAACTTGTGCGGATCTCAGGCGCTGTCGTCGGCGGAGTGGTGGTCGGGATCGGATCACAAGTATTTATTCTGCCTTACCTCGACTCGATCGCTGGGTTCACGCTCCTTTTCGCGTTGACAACCGGCGCGGCCGCCTGGTTTTTAACGTCAAGCCCGCGCTTCTCTTACTTTGGGGCTCAGTTTGCCATCGCCTTCTACCTCATCAACTTGGGGGAGTTCAGAATACAGACGTCACTTGTGCCGGCGAGAGATCGCGTTGTCGGCATCCTACTGGGACTCTTCATGATGTGGCTCATCTTTGACCAACTCTGGGGTGCCCCCGCCGTCGCCGAAATGAAGCGAACTTTTATTTCCAACCTGCGATTGCTGGCTCAACTTGTGAAAGACCCGTTTTCTGGGGAGAAAAGACTTGAAATCGAGCGCAGCTATTCTCTTCGCGAGAGGATCAACGCAAACTTCGACAAGGTGTTGAATCTGGCCGACGGGGTTTTATTCGAATTCAGCTCTTCCAGACAGCAGGATCTTGCATTGCGCAGTCGACTCCGGCAATGTCAACCTCGAGTGCGCACGCTTTTCGTAACAGCGATTGCATTGCTTAAATATCGTCTCCAACTTCCTGGTTTCGAATTGCCGGAAACTGTCCGGGTCGCACAGCAGGAGTTCGACGATCAGCTAGCCAAAATGCTAGATGGCATGGCAAACCGCATCGACGGTGAACCAACAAGAACGATGGACAAGTTCGAGGATTCGTTCCAGCGTCTAGAACAGACGATCCAGACTTGCTGCTCGGAAACAACGCCCAAACCCCTTGCGGCAGAGCTGCGCACATTTCTTGCTCTCTCCAGTAGCATGGAAAGCGTGGCGATGTCCCTGTATAAAGAGATGTGATCACGCCTCCTGTACTTCTGGTTCGCCATCGCATGGCACCGTCGACTCATTCGATTTCAGATTTGGTGAAACGCCACCTGAGGCGCGACACGGTTATCAAGGCTGGAGAATTCCATCTTCGCGAAAGAGGCTAATCGACAGAACGTCTCGTCAGGGCCGATGGTTCGCAAAACACCAGTCTGACGGGGCCTCCAGCAGACAATATGTGGCTTTGCCTGCCGATCGGCGCCCCGTTGGAGCAGGGGAAGATGGGTTTCATTCGCTGATCAGGAAAATCAAAGGGCGCCCGAGCATCGGTTTTGTAACTTCCCAGCGACGCACAAGAATGGAATAACACATCAAGCCAGTTTCTCCTTCGCCCCAAATTAGATACGCTAGGGACTGTTTCATCAGGTTACGATGCGTCAGCCCCAATACGATGCTCACTGGATCGAGCAATTCGCTCAGATAAGCGATGGAGTTGGCGACTGCGACCGCGCCGCCAACGTCGATGACATAATGTTTCCTTTCTTGTCGAACCTGTACCCGCAGACGTGCCGCAAATTCACTGCGATTGTCCAACAAAGTGACGTGAATGAAGGCGAGTGGGCCCTCGATCTTGAAATGCCGCTGCACTTTCTCGGCGATCAAAGCACGGTAGTCGGCGGTGGGAGTGCGGTCAGGGATGAGGTTCACCTTCTTGCCCGCGATTGTGTTCCAGAGTTCGGCCGATCGCTGGTCCGCAAAACTAGCTGTCGACACCCGCATTTCGGTCGAACGTGCATACCGGCTAATCGCGCTTGCAGCCATCAACAGAATGATAAAGATCGTTGCGACAATTAGGCCATCTGGCCGCTCTACGATGTTGGCGCCAAGTGTGTACGCAAATACTAACGTGATCACGAAAACGTAGAGTGCCACGAGCATCGTTTGCGGCTTGTGCCAGCTGCTCTCCCTCCACAGATCCAGGGCGACACCAGCTGCTCCGGAAAACATTAACTCCAGGACACCGGTGGCATAACGTGATGACACCGCAGGTCGTAAAACGAGACTGCCACCGGGAAACGTCCCCAGGCGGAGTCGAGCGAGGGACACGGAGGGACAGGGAGTTGGAGTGCCCTGATCGAGGGACACTTCTCACGGGTTCACTTCTTGGTCATCGCTCAGTTTTTCCAGCAGCGTTGAACTATAACCCGATCTTGCCGTCATGAAAGCGCCGAGCACTGCTATAAATAGGTTTTGTTGTCAGGCACTCGATGCCGACGAGGAAGGGAGCGTACAGGCCCCTCGGGTTTCGGGCTGCAATTCAGTTATCTTGCCAAGTGACACCGGTCCGGGCGAAGGGGCGGCGCTCAGAGGTTTAGCCTGACTGGATTGATCACGCTCGAATTGCGTGAATGATGGCAACACCCGTGATTCCGGCGATGGCTGCACCCGCTCCCCAAGTTGCGCAATCACAACAACGCTAATTACGAGACCCAAGAGAGGTAGGTAAATAGCCGCAGGACGAAGCCAGAAGGATTTGCGGGCTTGGCGCTGATCCGGTTTCGAGCGCACTTGTTCCTTTTTGACAGTATTCAGTTGACCTTGGATCTCCGCCTCTAGTGCGTCATCTTCGATCGCCAGCGAAAGTGCCTCTAACGCAAGCTTCTGTGCGTTAACAAGATTATTGACGCACAAGAATCCGCCCGAGAGGGAAATAAGACAGCGCGCTGCCGCGTTTCGCGCTGGCGCAATGACCTCAGCGTCCTGGCCGTAGGCATCCCTCATCGCTGAAAGCCACGGCTGCAGGTGGTGCCTGTACTCGTTGTACGCACGTTTTAGAACGTCGTTGTTGGCTTCGCAGCTGGCAGCATCCCCGTGGATCTGCTGCCCACAGTTCAAGCGGATGGAGCGGGAGAGTTCAATGAACTGATCCATTCCGTTTCCGGCACGTTGGCCCACAAGTCATCCGGTGCCTGCGGATTGGACGACGGCTTCGGCGATACTAGCGGACCGCCCCCGAATCTAGCGAAACCGCGAATTACCCAGCCAGCATTGTAAACGAGGACCGTGATAACAGCCACGCCGACCAGCACCGCAATAGGGTTGTTGCCAACGGCGTCGAAACCAATTCGCCAAAAAGAAAAAGCGGCGTTCTCGACGAGTGAAGACCTCGTCGAGTTATTCCAAGGCCGATAACCTTGGTGCTCCCAAGGCTGGCGTCCTGCAGAACGACCCACATGACTTCCGATACGAGATCAGCCCGGCTCTTAATCAGGCCATCCCCGAGCATGCTAGGGCTCCGTCCGCCGTCTTCCAACCGGAACTTTGAACGTGGCTCCTGCGAATATCTGCCATTTGGGCGATAGAACACCAAATTGGTAGACGGAGTATTGAGGCTCGATGTAGAGGTTCACCAAGTCACCATTTGAACGCTTCCATACCTTGCCTACGCCGAATCCCAGCGGGATGTCCTGCACGTGGTAATAGCTATTGAACCTCCAGACACCCGTAGATCGAAGGTAGAAGCCTTGGTGGAAATTATAGTGAATGATTGGCTGTACAGTCGTTTCCTGGCCGACTGGGCCTGAATTGTTCCCTGAGAAGGTGTGCTCATAGTTGACTAGCACCCCCAATAATCCCCAGTCAAAGGGCTTAAGTACAATGCCGGCAGCGCCAGCCTGCCATTTCCCAGAACCGTAGGCAAATCCTCTGGCCGTTGGCGCCGCGATGAGCGGCCCAGCTCCGATCGTGGTCCCGTGCGCTTGAAAAAGGACAAGGTCGTAGACCGTCAGATCTCCGACTCCGGTATTTGGGCCGCCCTGCTCAGTCGCAGTTGTATCGATCGGCAGGATTACGCGTACGAATTGATGAAGACCGAATTCATCT
>Ga0116105_1000432_pt1 | contig 10916 bp, 7 predicted proteins | sample June2015DPH_6_20_FD_89716 | JGI IMG/M metagenome (GOLD analysis project Ga0116105, IMG submission 89716) | Peatland microbial communities from SPRUCE experiment site at the Marcell Experimental Forest, Minnesota, USA - June2015DPH_6_10 | ecosystem: Environmental > Terrestrial > Soil > Wetlands >... | reverse complement strand
TTTGTAATCTCAGGGCCGTTGGAGGCGGCCAGCTTAGGCGTCGAACCATAGGCACCAGGGCTGAAGCCCTAGGTTGATTTCTACGGAATCTTACGCGGCCCTGAAGGGCTGCTCTTCCACGGTTGTACAGGCGGTTTCGGAGTTCTCAAAAGACTTCTATTTTTTCGTCCACTAGACGCTTGTCGGTCTCATCGATCCCGGTGAGTTCGAATGAGTTGGTGACTGCGGCTTTGCCTTTTTCTACGCTGGTGATGACGTAGGAGCAGCCGAACCAGTGGGCTTCGGCTATGTCGGTCTTCGACCACTGTGCGGGGTGGTCCGGGTGGGAGTGGTAGAAGCCGATGATGTCTTCGCCGCGGGCGCGGCCTTCGCGCTGGATGCGCACGAGTTCCTTGGGATCGATGTTGTAGCGGTTGTGGGCAGAGTCGGTGCGGGTGTTGCCGGCGCGGGCGGTTGAGGTCACGGTGCGGGTGCCGTCGTCGTCGACGCTGCCGAGCAGGATGCCGCAGCATTCGTGTGGGTAGGTTTCTTCGCCGTGTTGGCGGAGGGATTCGTAGTCGTTACGGGACACTTTCAGCATGGGAAATTGTTGATTTCTGATTGTTGATTGCTGATTGAAAAACTAGTTTGGACGCATTTCAAGCAGCAATCAAAAATCAACAATCGGCAATTTATCTAGCCTTCGTTCCAGAATCTTTCGCTCAAATACTTGTCGCCGGAGTCGCAGAGGATGGTTACGATCACGGCTTCATCTTTTTTGTTAAACGGCAGGTCGCCCGCGATTTTGAGACATCCTACTACGGCGGCGGCGGAGGAGATGCCAACCAACAATCCGGCGTTACGGGAGAGGCGGCGGGCCATGGCGTAGGCGTCTTCGGTGGAAATTTCGAGGTTCTGATCGGCGAGCGTGGCGTCGTAGATTTTGGGCACAATCGCGCTCGCCATGTGCTTAGCGCCTTCGATTCCGTGAAAAGACGAGTCGGGCTGCAGCGAGATGCATTGCACCGACGGATTCAGTTCCTTGAGGCGGCGCGTGGTGCCGACAAAAGTTCCGCTGGTGCCGAGCATGGAAACAAAATGCGTGACCCGGCCCTGGGTCTGCTGCCAGATTTCGTTGGCGGTGCCGTGATAGTGAGCTTTCCAGTTGGCCTCGTTGGAATACTGGTCGGCGTAAAAGTATTTTTCGGGATGTTTGGCGGCGAGCTCGCGGGCCATGCGGATGGCGCCGTCGGAACCGTCGGCGGGATCGGTGTAAACGATGTGGGCGCCGTAGCCGTGGAGGATTTGCTTGCGCTCACGCGAAACATTTTGCGGCATGCACAGGGTCACGGGGAAACTTTCGGCTGCGCCCAGCATCGCATAGGCGATGCCCGTATTGCCGCTGGTCGCGTCGAGCAGAATCTGGCCGGGGCCAAGCTGGCCGCGGCGACGGGCTTCGGCGACGATGTTGGAGGCGGCACGATCTTTGACCGATCCGCCGGGGTTGTACCATTCGGCCTTACCCAAAAGTGCTACGCCGGGCAGGTCGGCGGTCAGCGCGTCCAGACGCAGCAGGGGAGTGTTGCCGATGCGCTCAACCAGGCTGTGGCCGAGCGTTTCGCCCAATCCTGACGCCACTTTCCGGGGTTCGTCAGCGTCTAGGGGCCTAGACATGGGCGCCGTTCTCGTAGTTCCGTATGCCATCGATGAACCGAAATGCCGTGACCAACGTAATGTGCTATATGGCCTGAAACGAGGTATGTAGTACCTTGTTTACATGAACCGATGTAGACGAGCGTTTAGATGAATCAGTTTCACCCGGCGATGCACTCGTATAAAGTTACGGTCGTTCTTGTATAGTACGCATCTAACCAGCGAGTATCGGCCGGCCAAGGAAAGGTTGAAGTAAACCGCAAATGTCGAAAACTATTGAAGCACGAACCTATGAAGAAGCGCTAGCCTGGCTGCGCGATCACGGGTTCGACGTAACCGAGGCCCCCGGCGCGACCGTGCGCGTTTTCCTGCGGAAATACAACGTGTCCGCGGCCATCCAGAAGACGCCGGAGGATACGGTGAAGATTTTCGCGTATCCCGGCTACCTGATTGGCAGCGAGATTTCGAAGTTGGTCAACCGCGGATACCAGCAGTTCCTGAAGACCTCGAAGACAGAAATCCCGGCCAGTGCTGATCACCTGAAGGCGCTGCAGTCGTTTTCAGAAGAACTGAAAGAGGGGCTTGGTCTGCCGAGTCTCTACAACGAGTCGCTGGGAACGGTGAGCGAGTCGTACCATTACGACCGCATCGAAGATCGGGACAAAGCCGCCGTGGATCGGCCGAAGCGTCCATGGGAAGTCGCGGGCAAAGGTGCTGCGGTCGCGGCCAAGAAAGGCCGGGCGTAGAGGGTTACGCGACACCACAGCAGGGGCTGAAGCCCCATTCCTCCACAACTCCTGACGCGGCGCTGAAGCGCCGCTCTTTTCACGTTAGTTACCCTCTTAGGCCAGTTCCCTTCTTTCCGCGAGATCCCTTCCGCGTCGGATCCCTTCGCCGAAGGTTCGCACGCAGACTGGGATAATGTCGTCCAACTCCCGCGAATACATCCTCGGGGACAGATCGTCTTGACCACATGAATTCGGCTGTGCTACAAGCGACGGTCGACCGTAATCGTTTACGGAGCGGCATCTATCGACAAAATCGATTTTCGGATATCAATCGTCATCAATCCACCCGCGCGTTCGCCAGCCGGTTGATCGCGCGGTTGCGGAGGATTTTTCCATGAAAACTCGTGGGCGTACGACCTTGCAGTTAGCTTTTTTCGTGGCTCTAATTTTGGTGCGAGCGTCGGCGCAGACGGCGGGGAGCACCGTCTATCTCGATCCTTCCCAGCCCATCGACGTGCGGGTCGATGACCTGGTAAAGCAGATGACTCTCGAAGAGAAAGCTACGCAACTGGTGAACCAGGCGCGTGCGATCCCGAGGTTGCAAGTGCCGGGCTACGATTGGTGGAGTGAAGCTCTGCATGGCGTGGCGAATGCCGGAACTGCGACGGTTTTTCCCGAGCCGATTGGACTGGCGGCTACGTTTGATGATTCGTTGATCCACGAGATGGCTGTCGTGATTGGGACGGAAGCCCGGGCCAAACATAATCAGGCGGTGCGAGCAGGGCGGCGCGACATTATGGAGGGGTTGGACTTCTGGTCGCCAAACATCAACATTTTTCGCGATCCGCGCTGGGGCCGCGGGCAGGAAACTTACGGCGAAGATCCGTTTCTCACCGGCCGCATGGGCGTGGCATTCGTGACCGGGCTGCAGGGGGATGATCCGAAATATTTCCGGGTCATTTCCACGCCGAAGCATTTTGCGGTGCACAGCGGGCCGGAGCCGTCGCGGCACACGATTGATGTGCAGGTATCGAAGCACGATATGGAGGACACGTATTTGCCGGCGTTTCGCGCGGCGGTGACCGAGGGTAAAGCGGAATCAGTGATGTGTGCCTATAACCGCGTCAATGGGCAGCCGGCGTGTGCGAACACGTTTCTGCTGCAGGACCAGTTGCGCGGGGCATGGAAGTTCAACGGCTACGTGGTATCGGACTGCGACGCGATCGTGGATATTTTCCAGGGGCACAAGTTCGTTACGAGCCAGGCGGCGGCTGCGGCTGCTGCGATCAAGACCGGGATGGACAACGAGTGCGCAGACTTTTTCACCATCACGAAAGACGACCACGACTACAGGCCGTTCGTCGACGCTGTAAAGCAAGGGCTGCTGACGGAAGCGGATCTGGATATTTCTTTGAAGCGGCTGTTTACCGCCCGAATGCGGCTGGGAATGTTCGATCCCGACAGCATGGTTGCATACGCGCGGATCCCGGATTCTGAGATTGACAGCGCAGAGCACCGGGAGCTGGCGTTGAAGACGGCGCGCGAGTCGATGGTACTGCTGAAGAATGATGGAGTGCTTCCGCTGGCAGCGAGCGTCAAGAAGATTCTGGTGGTGGGTCCGCTGGCGGAGCAGACTGGGGTGCTGCATGGCAACTACAGCGGGACGGCTTCGCACGCGGTTACGGCGCTGGAAGGGATTCGCAAGCAGTTTGCCGGAGCGAAAGTTTCGTTTGAACCGGGAACGAATTTTCTGCGCGAGCACCCGGTGGTTCCAACTTCGGTGCTTTCGACCGATGACGGCAAACCCGGTCTTCGAGGCGAATACTTCACGGGGGAAATGACCGGGACGCCGCAGGTGACGCGGGTTGACCCGCTCGTCGATCTTCAGACCTTCATGTTCATCCGCGATCCACAAGCCATCCCGGCTCCTCAGGGAATGAAGGAGGTTTCGGTACGCTGGACCGGATTCCTCACGCCCACCGAGTCGGGCAGTTACGACATTGGGCTGGCGGGCTCAGACGAGCGCATGTGGCTCGACGGCAAGTTGATCGTGGATGACCCGGTGCTGCACGATCCTAACGTGCAGACCGCCACCGTCGCTCTGGCCAAAGGGCATCGCTACCCCGTGAAAATTGAGTTTCTCAAGGGCGCCTTCAGCATCAAGCTGGTGTGGCGGCCGGCGGGGCAGGATCCGATTCTCGAAGCCACCGCCGCAGCCCAGAAGGCTGACGTCGTCATCGCGGTGGTCGGCATCACGTCGAGGCTCGAGGGCGAGGAGATGAAAGTCGAAGTGCCCGGATTCAAGGGCGGAGATCGCACCAACCTTAATCTGCCGGAAGAAGAGTCAGCCCTGCTGGGAGCGTTGAAGGGCACGGGTAAGCCTCTGGTGGTCGTTCTGATGAATGGCAGTGCGCTGGGGGTGAACTGGGCGAACGACCATGCCAATGCGATCCTTGAGGCCTGGTATTCGGGAGAAGAAGGCGGAACGGCCATTGCGCAGACGCTTGCGGGTGCGAACAATCCTGGCGGACGGTTGCCGGTGACGTTTTATAAAGGCGTTGAGCAGTTGCCGGAGTTCGAAGATTATGCGATGAAAAACCGCACCTATCGCTACTTTGCGGGGCAGCCGCTGTATCCGTTTGGCTATGGATTGAGTTACTCGAAATTCGAATATAGCGATCTGAAGTTGTCGAGTGCGGAACTGGATGCTGGCACTCCGCTGGCGGTAGATGTAGACGTGAAGAACAGCAGTTCGCGTGCGGGGGATGAAGTGGTGGAGCTTTATATTACTTTCCCGAAGCTTCCGGGGGCGCCGCTGCGTGCGCTTCGCGGGTTTAGCCGCGTTCATCTGGAGGCCGGCGAGTTGCGGCATGTGAGGCTTGCGCTGCAGCCGCGGGATTTGAGTTACGTCAACGAAGCTGGCGACCGGATGGTTGGGGCGGGAGACTATGTGATTACCGCTGGCGGTGGACAGCCGGGGACGGGTGCTTCGGCGGCGGACGCTCGGCTTACGATTCGCGGGGAAGTGAAATTGCCGGAGTGAGGTGATGGTGGCGCGATGGGCTTGTTCGGGCAGCAGAACCGCAGGTCCCTCCACTTCGGTCGGGATGACAAAGTTTTCTTGGCTATTCGAACCACTGATCTAGTCGAACAGATGATGCAGTGCAGGGTAGATTTTACGGTAGGTGCGATAGCCGTGTTGCATGGTTTTCGAGGCTGCCGGGTCGGGCGCGGTGCGCGAGGCTACGCGAACCACGCTGTCGCAGGCTTCGTCGACTGAACTCCAGGCTCCGGCCCCGGTGCCTGCCAGGATTGCCGCGCCGTAGGCTGCGCCTTCTTCAGCGGCGACGATTTCTACTGCGTGATCGTAGACGTCGGCCTGGATCTGCCTCCACAGCGGCGACCGCGCACCGCCGCCGCCCAGGCGGATCGACGTTACGGGAATCTTCATTTCATTGAAGATGGTGAAGGTGTCTTTGAGGCTGTAGGCCACGCCCTCCATGACGGCGCGAATGATGTGTCCGCGCGTGTGGGAAGCGGTGAGTCCGAGTAGCGCGGCGCGCGCGTTGGGATCGAGATGCGGAGTGCGCTCCCCCATGAGATACGGCACCCAGAAAGCGCCTTCAGAACCGGCGGGAGCTGCACTGGCTTCATCAGCAAGAATGTCGTAGGGATCGCGCGCGGAATTCGTCGTCCCACCAGCCTTTGCTCCTGATGCGACGCCGAAGCGGTCACGGAACCAGCGCAAAGACAACCCTGCCGCCTGCGTGACCCCCATCACGTGCCAGCGCCCGGGGATGGCATGACAGAAAGTATGCAACCGTCCCGCGGGATCGAGTGCGGGACGATCGGTGGCGGCGAAGACGACGCCGGACGTTCCTATGGTGGCGCTGACTGCGCCGGCCCGGGCGATGCCCATGCCGACGGCGCCGGCTGCCTGGTCTCCGGCTCCGGCGACTACGGGAGTTCCGACTCGCAGGCCGGTGGCTTCTGCGCCAGCAACGGAAATTTTGCCGCACACTTGAGGGGATTCGAAGAGCGCGGGGAGTAGTCCAATATCAATGCCGGACTTGCTTAACACTTCGGTCGACCAGCGGCGGTTGGCCACATCGAGAAGAAGAGTTCCCGATGCATCCGCCATGTCTATGGCTCGTTCTCCGGTGAGGCGGAATCGGACATAATCTTTCGGTAGCATGACGTGCGCGACCCGGGCCCAGTTCTGCGGTTCGGTCTCGCGTACCCAGAGCAGCTTGGTGAGGGTGAAATTCGTGAGTGGAGGATTACAGGTCAGCTGGATGAGGGCATCGCGGCCAAACAACTTTTCCAGTTCGTGGGTCTGCGCTTCGCTGCGCTGGTCGCACCAGATGATGGCACTGCGCACGACCTGATCGCTGGAATCGAGCAGGACTGCGCCGTGCATCTGGCCGGAGAAGCCGACGCAGGCAATGTCGCCGGCGTTCAGACCGGAGGACTGGAGGGCCTTCCTGACGGCCGATCCGCAGGCGCGCCACCAGTCGCGCGGATCCTGCTCGGCCCAGCCGGGCCGTGGGCTGAGGAACGGCTCGTGCTCTTCTGCTCCGGAGGCGATGACTTTTCCGGCCGCGTCCATGACGAGAGCCCGCGTGCCGCCTGTACCTACGTCGATGCCGAGATAAGCGATGTTCCCCTCCTCGAGGTTTCCTCTGAAAGCGTGTTTTCCTTCGAACCCGCGTTCCTTTTAAAACCGGCCGTTCTTGTAAATCATGCGCGCGCACGCCGCGCTACGCGAAATCTTCGGCCAGTTCGTCGGTTGCTTCACGGGGTTGCTGCTCGCGTTGCCCGACTTCCTTGACTTCTTTGACCGATTCCCGGGGTTGCCGTTGCAGAAAGAAATCCAGATTCCCGCGCATCAACAAATGCGGAGACAGTGCAACCTGATGCGACCGATTGGCGCCCTCCACCAGGAACTCGTGCAACATGCGAAATGCAATCTGACCCTGAGCCCGGGGACGCTGGTAGATGGTCGCAGCGACCGCGCCCGACTTAATCTGAGGAACGAGATCGGGGAATAAATCAGTCGTGATGATGGTCAGACGATCCAGGACATTTGCGTCACGGGCCGCATTCAGCACGGGAATTGAGGCCTCGGTGGTCACGTAGACTCCGCACAGGTTCGGACACTGTTCAAACAGATCGCGGCACTTGCCATAGGCTTCCGCCTCAACGTCATGATCTTCGATGGGCTTCAGCACGCTGAGTTTGGGATAAAAAGATCGCAAGGTATTCTCAAAGACGGTGTATTTTTCCGCATGCTCGGTGATGGCCATGTCAAACACGGTGATTGCGATCGAGCCATCGCGCGGGCCCAGGAATCTTCCCATGAGGTCGCCAGCGATCGAGCCGCTGGCCAGAGTGTCGATCGCGACCATTCCCAACCGGCCGCTGCCGGGAGCATCGGTGGCCACGCATACAACCGGAATGTCGGCTCGAGAGGCACGGCGGATCCAGGGGCGCAATACCTGAGGACGGCTGGGGAAGGTGATAATCCCATCCACTTTGTCACGGATGGCCGCGGCAAAAGCCTCTTCGTCGCCCTCCCCGAGACGGGGATAAGTTCGAAATTCGAGCTCGACATTTTCGAGCTGGATCGACGCGGCTTCTTCGCGAATTCCGGCCCTCACTTCATCCCAGAACGAGGTTGTACCCTGCAGGGTGTGCACAGAGATCCGCAGAGTTTTCCTGGAGGATAAATAGCGGGCGGCGAGGTTTGGGCGATATCCCAGAGTTCTCGCCATCTGCAAGACTTTTTCTTTGGTCTCCGGACTGACGCCGGGGTTGTCATGCATGGCCCGATGCACGGAGCCAATCGAGGTTCCGAGAGCTCGCGCAATGTCACGGAGAGTCGTGGGAGGCTTGCCCATTTTTCGTGACCGTGTTCCTGCCTAACGGTCCTGAAGCGTCGGAGCATCGGGACCGCTCAGAACCGTAAACGTTAACGGAACTGAGTTAAATGCGCAAGCCGGCCTTTTTCGTCTGCGATGCCGGAGAGTCGATAAATCCAATTGCAGATGGCATCGCGCCACACTTCGGCTTCCCCGGCCTGGTACTCGAGCCGCGCCAAGATGTCCTGGTAGCGCTCGGCATCGATGTGACCATCGAGTGTTTTCCATTGCCGAATGAAATCGCGGGCGCGGTCTACGCCGTCGTAGTGCGAATCGTAGACGTGCTGGATCACCGTTTTTCCGGAGTGCAGCACGTAGGTGTAGGGGACGTGGTGGAAGAACAGGAGCAGGTTGTCTGGGCAGTGGGTAAGCGATTCGTAGAGTTCTTGCACGGCCGGCGGGTACTGGCCGATAAACCCAGTACCGGTGGCAATCGTGCGGTCCATGCCGATTCCGAAGTGATCGGCGCGGTGCCATTGTCCCCAGCCGTTTTCTTCGGAGGACGCGGGGCCGGGGTCGTAGTGATTTCCAGTGATATTGGTGAGCGTTCCCGCGCCCAGGGGGCCGGTGTAACCCTCATAGACAGGCCAGGAACTGAGCTGCATTTCGGTGATCGTTTTGACCACGAGCGGGTCGCTGCCGAAGGTGAGGCGCGTCCATTCATCGACAATTCTTTCGGCGCTGAGATTGGGATTCCATGTGAGGCGTCCGAAGCCGTAGAGATTGGCCATGGCGAGCGGACTGCCGAGCCAGTTAGCATCCATGCCGAGGTTGGCCACGCCCACGAAGCCGCCGGTGGGGCGATGAAAGATTCTGCCTGCCACGAGATCCTTCACTGGAGTTGCGTTCTGCATGTCGCCGGTGTGCTTGTCGCTAGTCTGAGAGTCGTCGACGTGCATGTCGAAATCGAGCACTTCCTTCCACATCGGAATGAGAAAGCAGAGATGGCGCTGCTGTCCGGTGTATTCCTGTGTGATCTGCAGTTCGATGGCTTCGTTGGTGCGGTGCAGGCCGGCGAAGAGCGGGGAGACCGGTTCGCGCACTTGAAAATCGATGGGACCATTTTTGATCTGAATGATCACGTTGTCGTCGAACGCGCCGTCCAACGGATGAAAATTGTCGTAGGCGGCTTTGGCTCGATCGTTTTTTAGATCGCGCCAGTCGAGATGGTGGTTGTAGACGAATGCGCGGTAGAACACCACGCCGCCATGCGGTTTCAGTGCACGAGCGATTACGTTGGCGGCGTCGGCATGAGTTCTGCCATAGCTGGAGGGACCGAGGCGACCCTCAGAATCGGCTTTGACGACGAAGCCGCCGAAATCGGGGATGCGGCGGTAGATCTCATCAGCTTTCTTGCGCCACCACTCGGCGACCCTCGGATCCAGAGGGTCAAACGTATCCAGACCGCCGATGACTTTGGGGCTGCTCAGATCGACGGACATGGAAAGCTGCACGCCCCAGGGGCGGAAGACGTCGGCGATGCGGCTGACTTGAGCGATGAAGCTGTCTTCGAGAATGCCGGGGGCCGCATTCACGTTGTTGATGGTGCAGCCGTTGATGCCGATCGAAGCCAGCAAGCGGGCGTACTCTCCGGCGCGGGTCAAGTCGCTGCGGACTTTGCCGTCGGCGAAGAAGATGGAGGGGCCGCCATATCCGCGTTCGACGCGGCCGTCGAGATTGTCCCATTGATTCACCCAGCGGATGGGCGCGTTGGGCTGCTGCACTTCATCGAGGTTGGCGAGGCTCTCCGCGCGGGCGATCTTGCTCAACAGAGCAAACACTCCGTACAAAACGCCGCGATCCGTGCCGCCTGCAACCAGCAAACATTCATGCCCGTGAATCTTCGCATTCCTCAGCCAATAGCCATCGCCGGTCGGGGCGTGATCAGGATGCAGATCGGGGTACGGCGCAACCAGCTCTGCCATCGTTCCCAGGACGATCTGATTTCCTCCGCATGGGCCAGCGGCCGCGATCCCGGCTTGCTCGCGTAATGTCCTGCCTAACATTTGCGAAACGCCGCGAACCAGTTCCTGCTGTGCGGTGTTGAGAAGCAACGAATCGCGGAGGAGGACTATCTTGTCCGGCAGCCGCTCATAGTTCTTGGCGGCTTGCGGGCTCAATGAGGAATAGCGCAGCCAAGCCTCGGCCCCGGTCTCGGCTTCGAGTTCCGGCGATACTGTCACGCAGAGGATAGCGGTTCCGAGGACCGCGTACCGGAACCCCGCGCTGATGGAGCGAATGGATTTCATTGCAGGCTGGCCCCTTAAGTATTAGAGCAAGCGGAATCGAGCAAGAGTGTTCGAGTATAAGAGCAGATGCCCCTGACGTGATGCACAATCCGTTTGCTTTTCCGACCCTGGAAGCCTAGCATTCCAGCGGAGGGCCCGCCATGACTGCGTTTGGCCCGATGTGCAACTGGTTAAGGTACAACCAGTTCCTGAAACTTGCCGCGATTTCCTTCCTGACCACTGCCGCTTTTTCCCAGGCGCTTCCCAAATATGATCCCGGCACGGAGGGCAAGTTTAAGGGAGTCGTGCAGGAGCTGAAGTTCGTTCCTCCCACTGGCGGCAAGCCCGTAGCCTATCTGGTGATGAAGAGTGGCGCTGATTCAGTGCAAGTTTTCCTTTGTCCGAAG
>Ga0116105_1000424_pt1 | contig 11087 bp, 8 predicted proteins | sample June2015DPH_6_20_FD_89716 | JGI IMG/M metagenome (GOLD analysis project Ga0116105, IMG submission 89716) | Peatland microbial communities from SPRUCE experiment site at the Marcell Experimental Forest, Minnesota, USA - June2015DPH_6_10 | ecosystem: Environmental > Terrestrial > Soil > Wetlands >... | reverse complement strand
GTCTTTCGCACCTGGCTCTGGCCCCTGCCCAACCGCAAAGCGCACGAGCGCATGCGCAACTACGCTTCCTTCTGCGTCTCCGCCGCCCTGCGTGGCCTGACAATCCCACGTCCCGATGTGATCATCGCCTCATCCCCGCAACTCCTCGTCGGGCTCTCCGGCTGGTGGCTGGCGTTCGCGCGGCAAGTCCCGTTCGTTTTCGAAGTGCGCGATCTCTGGCCCGAATCGTTGACCGCCGTCGGCGTAGGAGATGAAAATTCCCTGCTGCACCATGCCCTCGCCACGGTGGCAAAATTTCTCTACCAGCGATCCGACCTGATCGTCGTAGTGACGCCCGCGTTCAAGCAACACCTGATGCGCCACTGGCGCGTGCCCGCCGGAAAAATCGCCGTCGTCGAAAACGGCGTCGAGACCGATCTTTTCACTCCCGCCTCGCCAGCCGCCAACCAAGCCTTGCGTAAGGAACTCGGCGCAGACGGCAAGTTCCTTATCTGCTACATCGGCACCATGGGCATGGCGCATGGCCTAGAAACCCTGCTCGACGCCGCTCACGAGCTGCAGTCCGAGAGTTCAACCGCGCAGTTTCTGCTGGTAGGTGAAGGCGCCGAGAAAGAACGCATCAAAACTCTCGCCCAATCCCGCGGATTGACCAACATCCGTTTTCTCGACCAGCAGCCCCGCGAGAAAATCCCCGCCTTCATTTCCGCTTCCGACGCCTGCCTGGTTCTCCTGAAAAAGACCGACGTCTTCAAAACCGTCATTCCCACCAAGATGCTGGAGTTCATGTCCTGCGCCCGCCCCGTAATTCTCGGCGTGGATGGTCAGGCACGCCAGATTGTCGAGGCCGCCGGAGCCGGGTTGGTGATCGAGCCAGAAAATGCCGAGGCTCTGGTGAAAGCCATCAACCAACTATCCGCCAATCGCGAACTGGGAGCCGCGCTGGGTCAAAAGGGAAGGGAATACATTCTGCAGAATTTCTCCCGCCATTCCACAGCGGGAAAATACATAGACGTGCTGCGAAGCCTGCTAGGAAATCTTTAAACTAAGCGCTCAGTCGTCCTCTGTGATCCCCTGTGTCCTCTGTGGTTCAAGCTTTCTTCGGACACCTTTCGGACACTTTAAGGATGAATGCTGTAAATTCCCACCGCCGTCGCCGCAGTCATCGCCGCATCGAAAGTCCTGCCCGCCAACACGCGCGCTCCGCTCACCGGAATGAAAAGAATATCGTCCGCCTGCAGGGTAACGTCGGGGGCCTTCGCCAGCAGCATTTTCTTGATTTCGACCCGCGTCTCGATGATCCCCGTAGGGCCTTTATGAAGGATGCGAGCGCCGCTCAGCTTCGCCGTGTGGTTCGTCCCCCCGGCCAGCGCCAAAGCCTGCAGCACCGTAAGCGTGCCATTGTCGACCAGCAATCCGCTCGGACGTCCCACATCCCCCACCACATAAATAATAGGCGCCCGCGGGATCGTGATCGTGTCCCCCGGCATGATGTCGATATTGCCGCTCAGGTCGTCGCCCAGATTGCGCGGCAGGTCGACGTGAATCGAATCCGGCTGGTTCTTTCGGATGACCGCAATCTTCCGCGAAGCAGACGACGTGAACCCACCCGCCTCGGAAACAATCTCATAGAGCTTGTGATCCGCCGTATCCGGGTAAATGCCAGGTCGCATCACCTCCCCCAGCACCGTCACGCCCTGGGAACTCGCTTCGTCCACAAAAATCGCTACATGCGGGCTGCGCACGAACCCGCCGTCCGTCAGCCTTTTCTCGATCACCGACTGAGCTTCCTCCTGGGTCAGGCCATCGACGTGGACGTAATCGATCAGCGGAAGATAAATGTCTCCCGCCAGGCTCACTCGCACCTTGCTCGTCAGCTCCGGAACGTTGTACACGTTCACTTCAATCAAATCTCCCGGACCCAGCTTGACGGCCGTCGACTGGTCGGCTGAATCTTGCCCCGCACCACCAGCCTTGGCAGCGCCAGCTCCCGCAGCGCCCGTTGCCGCCTGGGACACGGTCTGCGCCGCGGGTTGTGCTGAAGGAATTGCTGAAGGAACTGCCGCAGGAGTCTCGACGGGAACCGCCGCGGAAGGTACCGCCTCCGCAGGTGTGCCGCTCTGCGTCGGCTGCGTCCCGTTGCCCGCTTGCTGGGCTGCGGCAGCGCTCACCACAACCAGCAAGCCTGCGAGCGCCAACCAGCAACCACGGTTGCGGCGGGTGAAACTCGAAGTGCCCGAATCCATCGGTAGACCCCGGAAGTATTAAGTGAGAATTTGATCTGCAGTTTAGCACAGCAGCATGAGTTGCGGTCCCACTATGCGCAGGCTAGTTATCGTCCATTACGGCACTATCGGGCTAGTTTTCCACAAGTTTTCCGTCGCGGCGATTGAAAATCCCGCGCAGACGCTGCTAAAGTCTATAAACCCTCAACGCCAACAGGAATCTGTTTTCTAACCATTAGCCGCGGGTCATTGCTGCGATACTTGGGTGCGATACTCCGCTGCGATACTCTTTTAGGCGGGAGCGGGCATGCGGTTCCGGCGCACGTCCGCTTGCCGAAGGTGACACAGGTTGACGGGCATCTTCCTCGGGACATTTGTTTTAGCGCTGCTGTCCGCTTTCGTACTCACTCGCTACGTGCGCGATTTCTCCACCGCCCGCGGCTGGGTCGCGGCGCCTTCGCAAGAGCGTCACCTGCATTCCAATCCTCTGCCGCGTCTAGGCGGCGTGGCCATTTTCCTTTCCTTCTCCTGCTGCATGGGCATGGCGACGCTGTGGGCGATGCACAGCCCTCGCTTCCATTCCGCATTTTCGCTGAAGATACTGTTCACCATCCTTGCCCCCGCGTCGCTCGTTTTTCTGCTCGGTGTCTATGACGACCTCCACGGAGTCGGTCCCTACTTCAAGTTCTCAGTGCAGGGCATTGCCGCCACCATGCTGTTCATGGGCGGCCTGCGCATCGTCAACATCCCAGTCCTGTTCGGCGAGCACAAACTCCCCTGGTTCGTAGGATTAGCCTTCACCATTCTCTGGGTCCTCGCCATTACCAACGCCTTCAATCTGATTGACGGCTTGGATGGTTTAGCCGCCGGCTCAGCCCTGTTCTCGACTCTAGTAGCTTTCGTAGTCGCGCTGCTCAACGGCCCATCCCTGGTCACGGTAATGACCATCGCTCTGGCAGGCGCGATTCTAGGTTTCCTCCGCTTCAACTTCAATCCCGCAACTATTTTCCTGGGCGACTCCGGCAGCCTCTTCATCGGATTTCTGTTGAGCGCCCTCGCGCTCGAAGGAGCACAAAAAGCTCCAACCATCGTCGCCGTCGCCATCCCCGTAGTTTCTTTCGGCCTGCCGATTCTGGAAACCTCGCTCTCCATCGTCCGCCGCCTCATCAGCGGGCGCCCCGTCTTCACCGCCGACGCCGAGCACATTCATCACAAACTTCTGCAGCACGGCATGACGCACCGCCAGGTTGTAATTCTGCTCTACGGCGTGTCTGCCGTTTTCGCCATGCTCAGCCTGTTCCTGCTGTGGCCGACCGGCAGTTCGCTGGGCCTGGTGCTAGCGGTCCTGGGCATCGGCGTTTGGATCGGCGTGCAGCATCTCGGCTACCTGGAATTCGGAGAACTGGCCCGCGTCGCCCACCGCACTTTTAATCAGCCCCAGATCTTCGTCAACAACCTGGCCATCCGCCGCGCCACCGAAGAACTGAAAGTCGCGCGCGACTACGATCAGGTTCGCCGCATTCTCACCGCCGCCTTCGGTAGCAACGACTTCGACAGCTTCGAACTGAAGCTCGAACTGCTTCCCGGCGAAGCGATCCCGGGCGATATGATTTCATTCGAGCCGATTCAATTTGAGAAAGTCCCGTTCGATACTTCCGATCCATCCGTCGCCCGCCGCGCCCCGAATTCATTCCGCTGGAACAAAGCCGGCACGCCCAAAGTGCTGGACGCCGCCGCAGTCTGGACCGTCGCTTTAAACCTGATGAGTTCCGCCAACCGCCGCCGCGGAACCCTAACCGTCTACCGCCTCTACTCCTCGCGCGACCTCCAAGTCGACATCAACCTGCTGACCACAACGTTTCCCACTGCCCTCGCCGACGCCCTCGACCGCACCCTAGCCCACTCCGCGCAAGTGATCGCCCTCCCCGGCCAAGACACCTCGCTAATCGCCGCCCAAGCCGGCTAGCGGAAAACAATGTTGTCCCTCTTTCCGATGCGTCATCCCGAATCCGGCGCACTTCAGCCGGGTGAGGGATCTCGCGCGGGTGCAGCGAAATTCGATTGCTATAGGTGAGAGGCGAAGGGAGGAATAGAGGTGACGCACTTCAGGTCGATACCGAGATAATCAAACGTCGTTGGGCGACGCGGAGCCCACACCGTCGCGCCAACCACGAGCGCGAGGCCAACCCGATGGAGATTAGAAGTGGAGCAGGGGAGAGCTTTTCGGTTTACAGTTTCGCGCTGGCGTAGGAGTTGATTTCGCAGTTCAGGCAAACTTCTTCAAAAGCAGGCGCTGTCCATTGCATGATAATTTCCCCCAGTAATCGTTCCGCGAGTCAACCCGCGAACGTGGTTTTAGCATAGCCGACCCTCAAGACGAAATCAATACCTCCACAAAAATTTACCTACGCATCCCGCATTCCGCACGCCTTTCAGCCTGAAATCCCACAAAAAGTTGCAGGATTCTGCACACTCGCCCTTGCGCCCGCACCCTCGGCCAGTTTTCCACACCCGGAACCACCGCCGTCACTTCTTACGGCTTCGCTATCTGTTTACCTTCGTTGCACCGTGAAATCAGTGAGTGTTTTCGTTGCGGGAATCAAGCGAGGACAGCAATCATGTTTGGCAAGCACCCCTTCGGCAAGACGGTCTACGGCACCACGTTCAAAGACGTCAATTTCGTCCCCTTGCAGTCCGCCACCTTCTGCGTGCAGTGTGAGCTGATCAGCACCAACAGCAAGCCCTATTGCCTGGCCTGCGGCAGCCACGCCCTGCTCGGCCTTTCGCGCGTCCTCGGAGGATCGCTGCGCCACCAGCAGGCCGCCCACCTCATCAACGATATTGAACTCGATAACCTGGTCCGCGACTTGCTGCGCAGCGTTCCCGAGCCGCAACTTCTAAGCCTGGCCGCCGACCGCATGGCAGACGACCGCATGGCCGATCGCTGGGCCGATCATTCCTTCTCGGGACACTCTCCCGCTGACCGCTCCCGCATGCCGTCGCCAGCGCAGCGCAGTCAGCTCCGCGTAGCCAATGCCGCCCACCCCGTATCCGGTTTCCGCGCTGTGGCCCCAGGCGAAGAAATCGAAATCCATCCCGCCGAACTCGATCTCGAGCCCGCCATCAGCGCCATCACCGAACGCGCCCAACATCTAACCGGAGCCACCGGAGCCGCCATCGCCCTCCGCGCCGGCGACGAAATTGTCTGCCGCGCTCGCACTGGCCGCACCGCCCCCGACCTCGGCGTCCGCCTGCAAACCGACGCCGGCATCTCCGCCGAAGCCGTCCGCTCCGGCGAAATCATGCTCTGCCACGACGCCGAACGCAACCCGCGCGTCGACTTGGCCAGCTGCCGCCGCCTAGGAGTCCGCTCAATCCTGGTCTCGCCCCTGCGCCACTACCGCCGCACGCTCGGCGTCTTCGAAGTCCTGTCCTCATCTCCCGGCGCCTTCGATCAAAGCGATGTCGCAACCATGCAGCTGCTCTCGAGCCTGATGGTAGCCGCCATCTCCCGCATCTCCAGCCTGCACCAGGCCCAAATCCTCCGCCGCGCCGGCTAGATTCTACGCTCTGCGGGAAGTCCTCATCCCTAGGCCTTTCTTCAGAGCAAGAATTGAATCTTGTCAAACTGCTGAGCCCACCCAATCTTCGTCAGGGGATACACAATGAGCGGAATGCCTACTTCTGTAACCGTGACTTTGGCCTTCCCCTCAGATTCACTGAATTCAACGATGACGGTCAGTTCGTTAGGCCACTGCCCAGGAACCGATACTTGCGAGCCGGGAATTGTTTTCCCGTTCTCGTTCGAGAAAGACATCGTTGAAACGATTTTCTTGTTAGCGACGACTTCCTTGTAGGTTCCGGTGTTCCAAAACGACCTTCCTTGCGCAGATTTCATCGCCCAAAGATAGCTGCCACCCTCTCGCACGTCGTTCCGGACGACCAGTGCGCTGTAGCCCTTGGGCCCCCACCACTTCTGAATAGAGTCCGCATCGTTCCAAACTCTCCATACGTCCGCTACGGGAGCGTTGAAAGTACGTTCCGTGCGGACGGTCGTGTGGAACTCCCATGCACCGAGGACCAACAGGGCCAACACCAATGAGATACTGCCCGCTATTTTGTAAATCATGCTGAACCTCCCGATATTCGGTCGACATTCTTCCCCAGCTGGCGAGGACTAGAGCGAAGCCTAGAGCATTCCTTCCAGCCGGACGTAGCTCGCTTCCATTCCATGTTCCATACCGGTTGCAAGCATCGTCGCGCGCGTCTTACCATCTGGCAGCGTCATTCTTATGGTCATTATCGTTCCCGCGCCGTCGGCTTCAAATCGCGTTTCAACATGGTTGTCTGGCATGGGATCCGGCAAGTGCATGCGCTCGACATGTACGATCCTGTTATAAGGCTCCAACTCCAGGTATTCGCCAGTGATGTGAAATCCGCCGCCTTTGCCATTCGTCCATTCGTAACGGAACTTGCCGCCGGCCTTCGCCTCGTTGATGCAAACCGGCATCGTCCAACCATCCGGACCAAGCAACCATTTCTGAATTAATTTTGGTTCGGTATGGGCGCGGTACACGGCTTCTGGAGGCGCAGCAAAGCTCCTCGTCACAATGATGTGGGTCTCTCCTTCGGTCTTCAGCGTCATCTTGCTCATCGTTTTTTTCCTTTCTTGTGTTTTTCCATCCCCGCCAGAACTTCGTCCAGCCGGTCATAATTCGCCTCAAGAGCTTTTCGCAGCATTGCGAGCCACTGGTCCATCGCTTCAATACCCGCTTTTGCGAGCCGACGAGGGCGCTTCGTACCCTCAACTCGGCGAACGATTAGTCCCGCCTCTTCGAGCACCTTCAGGTGCTGGGAGATTGCGGGTTGCGTCATCTCGAACGGCTCTGCCAGTTCATTGACGGTGGCCTCCCCCTTGGCGAGTCGCGAAAGAATCGCCCGCCGCGTCGGGTCGGCCAAAGCAGAGAAAGCAGCATCAAGATCATGCATAACGTAATACTTATATAAGTGAATGGTTATGTCAAGTCAAAATTTCACCCCATCACGCAAAATCATGGAAAGCCTTCCTCTCTTCGGGCCTCAGCCCCTGAGGTCGGCATTGTGCCCGACCTCCAACCCTCATAAGATTGAGTTCCAGGCGGAGAGCCCATGAGAGCATTTGCCAAGCTGATGGTTGCAGGTCTAGTCGTCTTTGCAGCGCTGCAGTTGGTGCGCCCCAGCATCCCGGTCAAGCCCGCGACCGCCGAGCTGCAAGCGCCGCCAGAGGTGAAGCACATCCTCGAAACCGACTGCTACGCCTGCCATTCAGACGAGCGCCGGCTCGCCTGGTTCGACCAGATCGTGCCCGCCTATTGGCTGGTGCGCCACGACATCCTTACCGCGCGTGAGCATCTCAACTTCTCCACGCTGGGCACCAAACCCGCCGCCGCGCAGAAGGCCACGCTCTACGAAGCCGTAAACATGATCCAGCTGGGCGCGATGCCGCTCCCGAGCTTCCTCAAGCTGCATCCCGATGCGAAAGTAACTTCCGAAGATTTGGCGATCCTGAAGGCGTATCTCGCCCCGTGGTCGCCCGCGCAGAGCCAGCCCGCTAACACGCCGGTGGCAATTCCCGCGCCCGTTTCCTTGGCCGCCGTTCCCCCGGAGTTCAACGGATTCCCCTTCGACCCGAATTTCGAAACCTGGAAGCTAATCAGCACGACCGACCGCGGCGACAACCACACCTTCCGCTTCATCCTCGGCAACGAGATCGCCGTCAGAGCAGCGCAGTCGGGCAATATCTCGCCCTGGCCGGATGGCACAGAATTCGCCAAGATCGCATGGCAGCAGGAACTCAGCCCCGACGGCCTGATCCGCCCCGGCCAGTTCGTACAAGTCGAGCTGATGTTGAAGGACGCCAACCGCTACAAAGAAACCGAGGGTTGGGGCTGGGGCCGCTGGCGCGGCCTCGATCTGAAACCCTACGGCACACATGCCCGCTTCGTAAACGAGTGTACCGGCTGCCATCGCCCGGTGCGCGGCAATGATTACGTTTACACGCTGCCGATCACATCCGCCAAAATCAGCGGCGAAGAAGTATTGAACAACCGCGCCGCGGCGCTCCCGGCAACCCTGCCCTATCAGCCGCTGCTTCATCAGCCAATCGACTGGAACGCGATCACCATGTACGTCGACCCGAACACCCACACCACGGCCACACTCTACGGAAACGACGCGGCCATGCAAGCCGTGCAGGCACGCGGCGCGGCCAGCCCCGCTCCAGACGTCTTTCCAGGCGTAGTTTCGAAATACCCGCCCGGTGCGGTGCTGGCCCTCGTCACCTGGGCGCAGCGCGACGACCCACACTGGTTCGGAGCACGCATCCCCGACGCACCGCTGTCGGTCGAATTCGTGCAAATCGCACCTGCCGGCCAAACCAGTACCTACCGCCGCTTCGCAGGCCCATCGCTGACCGAGGATCAAGCCAAAGACCAAGCCATGGACGAAGCCAAAGATCAACCCGCCGCCAGCGCCGCAGCCGAACGCTCGAGCTTCGTCCTCGGCCTGGCTCCGGCGCGGCTACCCTAGCAGCCTGTAGCGCAAGTGCGATTCGTATCGGGGCACGCATTCATGCGTGCCATCAGTGCCGCACAATCAATGCGCCTTTAGGCGCTGGTTTTAAGTCTCCGACTCCCACCAAGGGCTGCTAAGTCTTCGTCAGACCGGAATGATCACCTGTCGTCCTACTGATTTTCTTCGTCAGCTTACTTTTCCTCCATCCCGCGCGAATACCGCGCTAATATGGAGCCATCGGAACTCAGGCCCTTCCCCATGGCTGCCATCATCTCGCCCTTGCAATCCGCCTCACCCAATCGTCGTCGTCGTGTGCGCCATAAAATCCAGACCCCGGCCTACGCCAGTTTCGCCGACGAATCCCACGGCTCGATGATCAATCTCCACGAGATTGTCGACATCAGCGAAGACGGTGCCGCCATTGAGTGCCATTCGCCGCTCGAACTGAATAGGCGCCTGAACCTGTGCCTGGATCTGGCCGATTGCGCGGAACATATTTACACCACCGGGCAGGTCGTCTGGTCGAACTCTACCGGCCGCGCCGGCCTTCGTTTTTCCGAGCTTTCGCCGGACTCCGTATCTCGACTTCGCGAGTGGCTCTTCGTGAATGTGATGGCCGGAGTCGCCCACGGCGAGGTTGACCTGACTGCTGGCGCTTTTGCCGGCTCCCATCCAGAGGTTGCTCCGCGTCCCAACTACACCGACACGCTGGCGGCGGTGAGCGCCATCCAGCGCCAGGTAGAAGCCCTCGGTCCCGATCTTGCAGGGGTTCTGCAGTTGATTGCCGAGCGCGCCCAAACTCTGGTGCGCGCTTCCGGCGCAGCCATCGCGCTCGCGGCTTCCGATCCCGACTTCATGGTCTGTGCCGCCAGTTCCGGCCCCGACGCTCCACCGGTCGGCGCGCGCCTGCAGGTGGGCTCCGGCTTTTCCGGAGAATGCGCAAAAACTGGCGTTCTATTGCGCTGCGATGATACCGAGCTCGACTCTCGCGTCGATCGCGAGAACTGCCGCGCCCTGGGCCTGCGCTCCATCCTCGCCGTGCCCCTGCGAGCCACAGAGCGAGCCACGGAGAAAGCGAAATCGATTGGACTGCTCGAAGTTTTCTCCGCCCACCCGAACGCGTTTTCTGATACCGACAGCGAAGTGCTGCAGCGCCTCGCCGAGACCGTGCTAACCGCCATCAACCGTGCCGCCCGCGCCGAAGATCTCCCGCCTCTGGGCACTTCCGCTCCCGCGCCTGCCGAACGCTTCGCACCCACTCCCGGCAGCGTTCTGTTCGCGTCCGCGCCCGAGGAAGACCACCCAGCGGAAAGTTCAGACGATAAAGACTCCGGCGGCATCACCCTCCCGCGTTCGCCGCTGATTATTCTGGTCATCTTCCTGGCCCTGATCTTTATGGGCCTCGGCTACCGTCTGGCTCCGTGGATTCAAAGCAAGCTGAAAGATCGCGGCCGCAATCCGATTCAAAGCGCGATGCAGAGTTCGATTCAAAGCCCGATCCAGACCGTCCTGGCTTCCTCGCAGTCCCCGACGCAGAGCCCCGTTTCTTCCCCTGCTTCCGCTGCAGCCATCGAGACCGCAACCCTCGAGCAACTTCGCCAGATGGCCGACAACAACATCCCCGCCGCCGAGAATGCTCTAGGCCGTCGTTACGCCACCGGCGACGGCGTGAAATTGGACGAGTCCGAGGCCGTCCGCTGGTTCACCAGAGCCGCCGAACAGGGCAACGTCGCCGCTCAGTCGAAGCTGGGATCCCTTTATTACGGCGGCCGCGGCGTCCCGCAGGATTACAACCAAGCCTACTTCTGGATGTTGTTAGCACGCGCCAATGGCGACCCCACCAGCAAGTTGCTAGCGCCCTCAGTCATGGCCCGGCTAACCCGCTCCCAGGCCACGTCCATCGAACAGCAAGCCGACGCCTGGCTCCAGCAACACCTGACAACCTGGAAGCCCGCCGCCGGCCACTGAGAACAGACCTCAGACCTCGGCCCTCGGCTCTCGGACCTCAAGCTTCTGACAGGCTGGTGTTCGGCTTAGCAGCCTGTCGTGCAAGTGCGATTCGTATCGGGGCACGCATTCATGCGTGCGATAAGTGCCGCAAAATCAATGCGCCTTTAGGCGCTGGTTTTAAGTTTCCGACTTCCACCACGGTCTCTTAGGTCCAAGGTCCGACGTCCCGCGCCGAGCGCTAGAATACTCTCAGAGGCTTCCTTTGCCCACCCTCCGCCACATCCTCGATGAGAAAGTCCGCGAAGCGGACCCTTCTCTCTACGAGAAACTCGACCACCACCGCGTCCGCTGTTTTTCCTGCGG
>Ga0116105_1000418_pt1 | contig 11157 bp, 10 predicted proteins | sample June2015DPH_6_20_FD_89716 | JGI IMG/M metagenome (GOLD analysis project Ga0116105, IMG submission 89716) | Peatland microbial communities from SPRUCE experiment site at the Marcell Experimental Forest, Minnesota, USA - June2015DPH_6_10 | ecosystem: Environmental > Terrestrial > Soil > Wetlands >... | reverse complement strand
CGGGTGCTGGAAGAAATGCTGCCTTACTTCGCGGAGAAGTTCGGCAACTCTGCCAGCCGCAATCATTCCTTTGGATGGGCTGCCGAAGAAGGCGTTGAAACGGCCCGCGAGCGCATCGCCAAACTGATCGGCGCCACCACGAAAGAAATCATTTTCACCTCCGGAGCCACCGAAAGCGACAACCTCGCCATCAAGGGCGTGGCCGAGATGTACCGCGAGAAGGGCAACCACATCATCACCGCAGTCACCGAGCACAAAGCCGTGCTCGACACTTGCAAGCGCCTCGAAAAACATGGCTTCCGCGTCACCTACATGCCGGTGCAGAAAGACGGCCTGATTGATCTCGACGACCTGAAGCGCGCCATGGACGACAAGACCATCCTCGTCACAATCATGTACGCGAACAACGAAATCGGCGTGATTCAGCCCGTCACCGAAATCGGCAAGCTCTGTCACGAGCGCGGCGTCATCTTCCATACCGACGCAACCCAGGCCATCGGCAAAGTTCCGGTGGATGTGATCAAGCAAAACATCGACCTGGCATCCATCTCCGGCCACAAGATGTATGGGCCGAAGGGTGTCGGCGCGTTGTATGTACGCCGCAAGAATCCTCGGGTGCAGATTTCCGCCATCATCGACGGCGGCGGCCACGAGCGTGGCATGCGCTCCGGCACGTTGAACGTTCCCGGAATCGTCGGCCTGGGCAAGGCCTGCGCCATCGCGCAGGAAGACATGGCGAAAGAATCCTGCCGTCTGGCCGGCCTGCGCAACCGTCTGCGCGACCGCATTATGAATCGCCTGGACGAGACCTACATCAACGGCTCGTGGGAGCATCGCCTCCCCGGCAATCTGAACATCAGCTTCGCCTACGTGGAAGGCGAATCGCTCCTGATGGGCATCAACGACATTGCGGTTTCGAGCGGCTCGGCCTGCACCTCGGCGACGCTTGAGCCGTCATACGTATTAAAGGCCCTTGGAACGGGAGACGACCTGGCGCACAGCTCGATCCGTTTCGGCATCGGCCGCTTCAACACCGAAGCCGAAGTCGATTACGTCGCTGATCGCGTCATCGAAACCGTCGAGCGCCTGCGCGAACTTTCTCCGCTCTACGAAATGGCAAAAGAAGGCATCAACCTGAAAGACGTAAAGTGGGCCGGAGAAGCGCACTAAGTAAGTTTGTCACTGGCGTCACGGCGACAAAGTTTGTACGAGGGTTCGTATCAGGGCACGGCTTCAGCCGTGCCGTTGAGATGGGATTTTGATGGGGCTTTAGCCCCTGAGGCAAATCGAGAATTTCAGGAGAACCAAATGTCATACAGCGACAAGGTAATCGATCACTACAACAACCCCCGCAACGTCGGCTCCATGGACAAACAGAGCACCGACGTAGGCACCGGCCTGGTCGGCGCGCCCGAATGCGGCGACGTCATGAAGCTGCAGATCAAGGTCAACCGCGAAACCAACGTCATTGAAGACGCCAAGTTCAAGACCTTCGGCTGCGGCTCCGCCATCGCCTCGTCCTCGCTCGCCACAGAGTGGGTCAAAGGCAAGACGGTCGACGAAGCCCTCGCCATCAAGAACATGGACATCGTGAAGGAGCTGTCGCTTCCTCCCGTAAAGATCCATTGTTCAGTGCTGGCCGAAGACGCAATCCGCGCCGCCATCGGCGACTGGAAGAAAAAGCAGGAAACCTCTGTCCCGGTCGCTGCCGCAGCGAAGTAGTGGCAACGAAGTGGAAGAGCGTCGCTTTGTTGGAAGAGGGTCGCCGGCGGAAGAGCGGGCGCTTCGACGGAAGATCAGCACTGGTGGAAGAGCGGCGCTTTAGCGCCGCGTCAAGGCCTGCGAAATCTGGGGCTTTAGCCCCGGCGCAGCTTTGAAAGGGCTCGGCTTCAAGCCGCGCCGAAGAGGCCACCCCCTCGAGCGGCTTTAGCCGCTGAGGGGCTGCGTGAGAATGAAATAAATGACAACGGCAACCGAAAACACTCAACCCGCGCAAGCCCCCGCCAAAGGCATTCTCGTCACCGAGAAAGCCCTGGCCAAGGTGCGCATCGCCATGGCGAAAGAAGGCGTTTCCCCCGAGCAGGGCGGACTGCGCCTCGGCGTGCAGGGCGGCGGATGTTCCGGCCTGAGCTACAACGTCCGCTTCGACACACAGCCGCGCGAGCGCGACCGCATCTTCCAGTTCAGCGACGTGCGCGTCTTCGTCGACCCGAAGTCGTTCATCTACCTGCACGGCATGACCCTGGACTATCAGGAAACGCTGATGCAACAGGGTTTCGTCTTCGTGAATCCCCAGGCCTCAAAGTCGTGCGGCTGCGGCACTTCGTTCTCCGCCTGATGCGGTTTTTGTGGGGCGGACACTCCTGTCCGCCTGCCTGCACCACCTGACCGGCAGCAAGCAGGCTTCGGTCTGCGCGGAAGGAATATTAAGCGTGACGACGAAACCTGTTCTCACCGAAATCGGCGCAATTCCCCTGCCCCAGGAAACGCACTCCTGCTGGTCCTGCGGATCCATGCGGGCTGCGCACTTTTGCGAATCCTGCGGTAAGGTGCAGCCTCCGGTTCCGGTCGACTATTTCTCGTTCTTCGGCCTACCGCGCAAACTCAATATTGACCTCGCCTCACTGGAAAGAGATTTTTACGCGCTCAGCCGCAAGCTGCATCCCGATCTCAGCGCCAGTTCCGGCAGCAATGAGAAAGAGCAGGAGTGGAGTCTGGAACAGAGCTCCCTGTTGAATGATGCCTACCGCACACTGAAAGATCCCATCAAGCGCACGCAATACCTGCTGCGCCTCGAAGGCGTCGAAATGGAAGAGCAGTCCAAGACCGCCACCGAGCAGGCCCGCGCCACCGGCGCGATGAAGAAACAGATCGTCCCGCCCGACTTGCTCGAAGAAGTCTTCGAGCTGAACATGCAACTCGAAGAACTGCGCATGAACAAGAAGACAGGTGACGACGACCCCGCGCTGATCGAAGAAATCGGCAAGCAAAAACTCACGCTCGAAGCCAAGCACGAAGCCCTCGTCGAGGAACTGCGAACGCACTGGAAATCTTGGGACAGTCTGATCGAGCAGGGGCAATCCGGAAACGCAGCCACGTCCGAAGAGCGCGCGCAGATAACGAGCAAGATAGTAGATGTTCTGAACCGCCGCAACTACATCCGCAACCTGGTGAGAGATGTGAATGAGGCGATGGAAGAGGGCAGTTAGCAATTAGCACTTGGCATTGGGCCGCTATAGGTTCCTGCCGGCGATCGGCTAGATCGCTCATCGGCGCAATGCAAATTGCCAATTGCTAACAGCTGAACTCAGAAAACTGAAAATGTCCTAAATGGCTACTGATCGCATAATCGGCATCGACCTCGGCACCACCAACTCGCTGGTGGCATTCATGCAACGGGACACCCCTGTCGTGATCCCCGGAGACGACGGTCTGAACCTGCTCCCGTCGGTAGTCGCGCTCGACGCGAACAACCAGCCCGTCATCGGCAACGCTGCGCGTAATTCGCTGATCGAAACGCCGGAGCGCGCCGTCTACTCCATCAAACGCCTCATGGGACGCGGCGTCGAAGACATTCAGGAAGAACTGAAACTCTTCCCCTTCCGCCTCGCCGAAGACATGCAGCCCGGAGAAGTGCTCCGAATCAAACTCGGCGATAAGACGTTCACTCCGCCAGAAATTTCCGCGCTCATTCTTCGCCAGCTCAAACGCAGCGCCGAGCGTTTCTTCGGCGGCCCAGTCACGAAAGCGGTCATCACCGTTCCGGCGTATTTCAACGATGCACAGCGTCAAGCCACAAAAGACGCCGGCCGCATCGCCGGACTCGAAGTCCTGCGCCTGGTCAACGAGCCAACCGCCGCGTCGCTCGCCTACGGCCTCGATAAGAAACAAAACGGCATCGTCGCGGTTTACGACCTCGGCGGCGGCACCTTCGACATTTCCATCCTCAAGCTGCATGATGGCATTTTCGAAGTCATCGCCACCAATGGCGACACGCATCTCGGCGGCGACGACATCGACAACCTGCTCATCACCATCGCGCTCGACGACATTCGGGGCGACCTTGGTCTCGATCTTCGCCGCAACGCCGAAGCCGTGCAGGCGATCCGCAAAGCCGTCATCGAAGCGAAAATCGCGATTTCGTCTGAACCTTCGATCAAGCTCGACATCGAACTCCCCGGCGCCCAGCATTACCGCCGCGAGATTACGCGTGAGCAGTATGAACACCTGATTCAGCCCGTAATCGACCGCACCGTCGGGCCCTGCAAGCAGGCCATGAAAGATGCCGGGCTCAAGCCCGAACAGATTGACGAGGTCGTCCTCGTCGGCGGCTCGACGCGCATCCCCAGGGTTCGCGCGCTTGTGAAGGAATTATTTCGCCGCGAACCGCACACCGATCTGAATCCCGACGAAGTCGTAGCCCTGGGTGCGGCCGTGCAAGCCAACATCCTCGCCGGCGGTTCCGAAGCCACCGAGAACATGCTGCTGCTCGATGTAACTCCTCTGTCGCTTGGCATCGAAGTCGCCGGCGGAGTCACCGACAAAATCATTCTGCGCAACTCGACCATTCCCGCGTCAGCGACACAGCACTATACAACCCAAGTCGACGGCCAGACCAACGTCGCCATTCATGTTCTGCAAGGCGAACGCGAACTTGCAACCGATTGCCGTTCCCTTGCGCGCTTCGACCTCAAAGGCATTCCGCCCATGGCGGCCGGCATCCCGCGAGTCGAGGTCAAGTTCCTCATCGATGCCAACGGCATTCTGCACGTTTCCGCGCGCGAGCAGCGCAGCGGCAAAGAAGCCGAAATTCAAGTCCAGCCCAGCTACGGCCTGACCGACGAGCAGGTCGAGAGCATGATCCTAGACTCATTCGACAACGCCGAAGAAGATTTCCGCCGCCGCCAGCTGATCGAAGCGCGTGCCGAAACCGCGACCATCCTCACAGCTCTCGAAAAGGCAAAGAAGAGCCCGGCCTGGGGCGTGCTTACCACCGACGAGAAAAAGCAGATCGCGAAAATGGAAAAATCTCTGGCCGCAGTAAATGCCGAAGAAGATTATCAAGCCATCCGCAAAGCCATCGACACGCTGAATCAGGGCACTATGCGCCTCGCCGAGCTGATGATGGACACCGCCGTCACGACGGCGCTGAAAGGCAAAAACATGGACGAGACGGACCTGGGCGAAGGCCCCACTGCCCCGCATCCCATGGCGAAAGCAGAATTCGAGTAGTCCTTTGTGTCCTCCGTGTCCTCTGTGGTTAACGATTTTGAATGAACCACAGAGGACACGGAGGAACACAGAGGAAGATACAGGAGCAGTCATGTCAGAAGAAAAAACGCAAGGAGCCGGCACCGCCACCGAAGACGCACCCGGCGAAAACGGGCTCGCCGAAAAGACGGTGCAGGTCACGTTCCTGCCCGAAGGCAAGACCGTGCAATTTGAAAACGGCAAACTGCCGTACGAATATCACGGCAAAGAGCAATCTATTCTGGATGTGGCGCTGAACAATCACATCACGCTCGACCATGCCTGCGGCGGCAACAACGCCTGCACCACCTGCCACATCTGGGTGAAGGAAGGCGCCGAAAATCTCAGCCCGATGGACGACGACGAAGCCGACCGGTTGGACATGGCCGCCGATCTCCAGTTAAACTCGCGTCTCGGTTGCCAGGCGCAAATTACCAAGCCCGGCAAAGTCGTCGTCGAGATTCCCGCGTGGAATCGCAACTACGTCTCCGAGGAACACTGAGTTTCCAAGGCGAACGAGTTTCCGAGGTACACGAGTTTCCGAATTTACATAAAAAGAGGAGCACTGAGGAATGCCCAAGCAACTGACCTGGGACGACGCCGAAAGCATCGGTATCCTGCTCTCTGAAACTCATCCCGAACTCGATCCGCTCGCCGTGCGCTTTACCGACCTGCACCGCTACGTCACCGCGTTGCCCGACTTCGCCGGCGACCCCAAGGCCTCGAATGAAGGCAAGCTGGAAGCCATCCAGATGGCCTGGAACGACGAAGTCCAGGACCGCACCCAGGGCTGATTCAAATCCGCCAAACACATTCTGAGAGAACACGTGACCGGGGGCAAGGCACGTACGTAGTAATGATCTACGTAGTAATGATCGTAGTAACGATCGATGAGAAGCGCCTGTTAACAATCACTTCGGGTCGGGTTGGAACACACAGGCCTTGCCTTCCTCTGTTTTGTCACGGAGTGCCAGAATGCACCAGTTCGCCCAATCCACGATGTCTTGTTCGTTGTCGATGGCCTCGTTCAATTTCACTTTTGGCCCGTCCGTATTTTGCAGAGCAAGCACCAACACCCGAATGGTTGCCCTGGCTGTAACCCGCATCTTTTCGTAGTGCACGATGGTCGCAGTTAGCTGCTCTGGCTTGACCTCGGGGTCCTTCAGCCGAGTACTGATGATCGTCATCTGCCCGTAGGCGCAGGCCAACGAGAGCAGGAAACCGCCGACGACACTGCGTCCGATCTTCATCCTTACTCAACTCCCTCACTCGGGGGCAGCCAACGTCATTCTCAACGCAGTCTCGGCGCACAGATACAGCCTCGATTCTAAAGTCGACACGCCCGAAATCAAGGTTACCATTGCCCTATTACACCGGGCCGGGCTTTTGGTTCTAAACGCCTGATTTCAATAGTTAGGACGATCTTACCGATCGCGTGACCCGCCAGGCGCATCTATTTCCCACCGTAAATGAGGGCCGGGCGAACGCCGTCTTCATCGATGCTACTTCCCCGCGTCCGCCAGCTTCTTATAAAACTTCTGCAACGTATAAAACGCCAGCTTGCGCTGGCCCCGATTCGATACCAGCCCCTTGCGATTGTGATAATCCTGCACGCCGGGAAGCATGCGCAACGACGAGCGAAAATCCATCAGCACCCACGGAGTCAGCCCTGCCAGGTTCGGCATGCGTTCCACCATTCCCAACTGGTGCTGAAACAAATTGTCCTGATATTCCTCCGTCCAGATTTCATCCGCGTCGCCGCGCCGTCCAAACACCGCCCCACCGCCAAATTCACTAACGATCAGCGGCTTCGTCCACTTCAGTTTCCACTGCATCCTGTCCGCATCTTCGGGATGCCCCCAATACCAGCCCAAATACTCGTTCAGCCCGAGCACGTCGAGCACCTCAGCCAGCGGATCGTTCAGCGTACGCTCATCCGGACCGGTATTGTCGACATGATTCAGCGCCGAAGTAATCAGCCGCGTGGAATCGAACTCGCGCGCGTCCTTCGCCAGCTGCGTCAGAAAAACCAGCCGCTCCGGCTTCACTGGAGTTTCGTTTGCGACCGACCAAAAAATCACCGCCGCGCGGTTATGATCGCGGGCAATCTCGTCGCGCAGCTGCGCCTCGGCACTGGCCAGCGTCGCGGGATTCGACCAGTCAATATCCCAATAGACAGGAATCTCCGACCACACCATCAACCCCATGCGGTCCGCCAGCCGAATCTCATTCTCGTTGTGCGGATAATGCGCCAACCGCACGAAGTTGCATCCCAGGTCCTTCACCCATCCCAGCAGAGTCTCCGCATCCTCCGGGCTGAACGCCCGCCCCTCGCGAAACGGCGCCTCCTCGTGCATCGAAATCCCGCGCAGAAAAATGGGTTTGCCGTTCAGCAGAATATTCGCGCCCTGTACTTCAATCGTGCGAAAGCCAATCTGATCGTGAATCGCATCGTCGCCGCTTCTCAGAACCACGTCATAAAGCTTAGGATGCCCCGGAGACCACAGCTCCAACTTCGCCTTAAAACGAAAACTTGCTCGACCGTCCGCATCGGTACTGACCACTTCGTGAGCGCCAGCTTCCGGAATCTCCACCGTTACTTTCTGCGGTGACGAAGCCCCGTTCAACTGCACCCAGCCCGCAATCTCGTTCTGCGAGCCCCGCGCCAATTGCACCCAGTAGTCTTGAATAAACGTTGTCGGCACCTCCACCAGCATCACGTCCCGAGTAATCCCACCGTAGTTCCACCAGTCGAATTTCAACGCGGGCACGCCGTCGGCTCGGCGGGAGTTGATCACTTCAACAATCAGGAAATTGTCGCCCTCGCGCAGAACTGAGGTCGCCTCGAAATTGAACGCCGTAAATCCACCTTCGTGTTCTCCCAGCTTCTCTCCGTTCAGGTAAACGATGGCCTGATAGTTGGCCGCTCCAAAGTAAACGAACACCCGCCCATTCGCACGCTTGTGATAGTTGAACTCGCGCCGATACCACACCGGCCCTTCGTAAAACATCAACTGCTCGCGCTGCGTGTTCCAATCTCCGGGAACATTCAGAACCGGCGATGCGTCAAAACTATATTCGGTGCGATCGCTTTTGCTTTTCGCTTTTTCGTTACGAAAGAATCCCGCCCTGCCGTTATCGAATGGATCCACAATAGCCCGCCACGCCCCATCGAGGCTGACGGTCGTCCGCCCGGACACATTCTCGATCAGCGTGGAGGCAGGCAGAGTGGCAACAGGCAACGCGGATGGCGCAGGAGTCGCATAGGCAAGTCCTGCCAGCAGCAGCACGATCACGCAGCTTCTCATGAGGAACCTCGAAGCTGCTTATACTAGAGTTCAAAACGATGAGAGGTCAATGAACCCGCGGTGCAGGTGATGAAGTTCGAATTTGACAGCACTCGGTCCGCGCTTCAAGAGATTTTACAAGTTCGTGACAACCCGCCAGCGCCAGTCCGCCTATCGTTACTTATGAAGGCCGCCAGAATCCTAGGCCTTCCTCTCTCTCCCGCTAAACTGGGAAGGGCACGGCTTCAAGCCGTGCCCTCATTTTTTGCGCGCCAGAATTCTTTGAGCAAACCGCGAGCCGATCCCCGACTTACCCGGCAGACACCGGCGCCGCTTCTTCCACATTCGCTTCGCGCAGAAACTTCGCCGCCTCTTCCGGCGGAGTCGGATTGATATAAAAACCCGTGCCCCATTCGAATCCCGCCGTCTTGGTCAACTTCGGCATGAATTCAATGTGCCAGTGATAATGGTCGTTCGTCGGGTCCTGCGCCGGCGAAGTGTGGATCACCAGGTTATACGGCGGATTGTCGAGCACCCGGTCGGCACGGCCCAGCAAGTCTTTCAACGATCGTGCCAGATCCTCAAACATGCGCGACGAAGAGTTCTCGAACGCCGACTCATGCTGCTTAGGTAAAATCCAGGTTTCGAACGGAAAGCGCGGCGCGTAGGGCGCCAGCGTAAGAAAGTTCTCGTTCTCCGCCACCACGCGCGTCCCGCTATCCATTTCCTGCCGGAGAATGTCGCAGAACACGCAGCGTTCCTTGTAAAGAAAGTATTGCTTCGCCCCTTCAAGTTCCTGCACCACGTTGATGGGAAGAATGGGCAGCGCAATCAGCTGCGAATGCGAGTGCTCCAGCGACGCCCCGGCCGCTTCCCCGTGATTTTTAAAGATCAGGATGTATTTGAATCGCCGGTCCTTCTTTAAATCGAGGATGCGGTCGCGAAAGGTCCAGAGTACGTCCTCGATTCGCTTCGGAGGCAAACTCGCGAGGCTGGCCGAGTGATCCGGCGTCTCAATGATCACCTCATGCGCGCCAATTCCGTTCATGCGATCGAACATGCCCTCGGCCTGGCGGTTCAGCGTGCCTTCAATGCCCAGGGCGGGAAACTTGTTCGCCACCACTCGCACAGTCCATCCCGGAGTGTCCCGCTGCGGCGCCGGGCCGCCGTTCTGGCTCGGACGGTAGGCCTGAATCTCAGGGGGCGTCTTGCTCTCGTTGCCATAACAGAAGGGACAGAATCCCCCCTTGATCTTCATGTTCTCGCGTACAAAATCGGTGGGGCGCTTCGCCCGGTCCGTCGAAATAATCACCCAACGGCCAACAATCGGATCTTTTCTCAGCTCAGGCAATTACAGAGTCCTTTCAGCGGGGTTGCACAAACGCATCATTCTACGCCGGCAGTCTTTACGATGCCAGGGAAGCGTTGCGAAACACTTCAATCTGTGGGCGGGAACCCGGCTGCGCATAGTATACGCTGACAATATCGAATCTCCATTGGCACGTAGGTGGGATGCGCCTCAGGTACTCTCGTGCCACTTGGGCCAGTTCGCGCCGTTTGTGCCGGTCCACAGCCGCTTCAGCGGTCTTGACGTCGCGTGAGGTCCGCGTCTTAACCTCGATGAAACAAAGCACATCCCCATCCCAGCCAATCAAGTCGATCTCCCCGCGACAGCGCGCCGAACGGAAGTTGCGCGCCACCATCGCATAACCCAGCTTCCGCAAATGGAAATACGCCGCTTCTTCCCCCTCCGCGCCAGTGCGCTGGTGCCTGGGCCGCGGATCCGGAGCCAGCACGCGCCGCGCAGCCCAATCCAGACCGGAGATAATCGCTTGAGTGAAAGCGGCGGGAAGCATGGTCCAGGCCCTACTGTAACGGGAAATCGCCCACCAAAGATGTGACTCTTCTCACAATTCGGTGCGATGAAGGTTCGACCATTCCCATTGCGGGAACAGAACTGCTTTTCACCACGGAGGCACGGAGTGACGGAGAAAATCTATTCCCTGATTTTTTCTTTCTCCGTGTCTCTGTGCCTCCGTGGTGAAGTTCTTCAGCGGTGGCTTACGCGCCTTGGCCAACCGAGGCTATGCACTCTTCGAGCACATCCACGGCCACGTCGGCTTCTTCCTTGGTCACAACCAGCGCCGGACAGATCCGCACCGTGCTCGGCCCGCAACCCAAGAACAGCACTCCATGCTCGAACGCCTTTTCGACGATGTAGTCGCGTTCCTTGGCGCCGTATTCCTTGGTGACCTTGTCTTTGACAATGTCAACGCCAATCATCAGGCCGCGCCCGCGCACATCCCCCACCAGCTTCAGCCTCTTCGGCCAGTCGGCCATGCGCTTCAGCATGTGCTCGCCCACGCGCGCCGAGTTTTCGAGCAAGCGTTCCTTCTCAATCACGTCGAGCGTAGCCAGCGCGGCCGCAATGCAAATCGGATTCCCCCCAAAAGTAGACGCATGCGAACCCGGCACCCAATCCATGATCTCCGCGCGAGTCATCGTAATGCCCAGCGGCATCCCCGAAGCGATTCCCTTCGCGATGCAAACCATGTCGGGCTCAACCCCGGTATGCTCCACGGCAAACCATTTGCCGGTACGTCCAATACCGCTCTGCACT
>Ga0116105_1000417_pt1 | contig 11249 bp, 4 predicted proteins | sample June2015DPH_6_20_FD_89716 | JGI IMG/M metagenome (GOLD analysis project Ga0116105, IMG submission 89716) | Peatland microbial communities from SPRUCE experiment site at the Marcell Experimental Forest, Minnesota, USA - June2015DPH_6_10 | ecosystem: Environmental > Terrestrial > Soil > Wetlands >... | reverse complement strand
TCACCGCCAGACCGCACAAAATAATGACGCCATGGAAAAGCTTGTTCTCCAGGGGATACTTGGCAAACTTACGCGGTGGCGGTGCGGGCGCTCCCAGAAAGCGGCGCACCCTTTTCCAGGCATCATCCAGGTCGATCCGGTCAGGCCAGATAGACCAGAAATCCAGCCAGAACGAAGCATGAATAATGTGAAAGACAATGGAAACAGTCAATACGGCGCCGGCAATCCAATGATAGGTGACCCAGGGAAACTGGACGCCCACCTTCGGAAGGAAGGCAGTAAACAGCAGCGTGAACATGGAGGCTGCCATGATCCAGTGAAACAGCCGCGCCACCAGCGAATGCCGGGGAACATGCTGAGGGATTCTCGCCACCGTCGCCGGGGAAGCATCGCTCGCAAATTCTTTCTCTTTGGCGAAATATTTCACGTAGATGGCGTGGACGATCAGGAAGAGCAATCCCGCAATCACCGAGACCCAGATCAGGAACCACGCAATATGGATGGGGACATTCTGTCCCCACGGGCTCGTCGCCCACTCTAAGAAGTCCACGTCGCCTCCTCTACTCCACTGATAGCGCGTTTCACCAGATTCCTCATCAGCGGGATCTTGTAGGCGTTGAACTGTAAAGGAATAGCATCCTGCACAGCCAGTTTTCCTGCCATCTCGCCGGTCGCCGCGGTCCGCGGCTTGCCCCGGACTGCATCTTCGACAGCTTTCAACCGCAACGGGCGTGCGGCCGCGCCATTCACCACGATTCGGATCTGCTCGATCCTGTCGCCCGATGTCACCATGGCTGAGGCAACATTCATGAGCGCGAAGTCCCAAACGTTCCGGTCTCGCACTTTTTCGAAATAGAATTGCGCGCTCGCCCAGGCCGACGGAATGCGAATCGCCGTAAGCAGGTCTCCGGGCTGCAGGATGTGCAACCGGGTAATGTCGATGTCAGGGCCGATGAAATAGTCCTCTGCATCCACTACTCGTTCACCTTTGACGGTGCGTACGACAAACTTAGCGTCCAGCGCAATCAGCGCAGGGGCCGTGTCGGAGGGGTTGACCGCCACGCATCGGTCCGCGTGCAGAATCGCATGCTCGCGATTGCGGCCTTCGGGTGTATCGGCATAGCAGATATTGCCGCCCGCGCGGTAGCACGGCCAACCTCCGCGGTAATACCAGCAGCGCGTATCCTGCGAGACATTGCCGCCGAGTGTTCCCTGGTTGCGGATTTGCGGCGATGCCACAACCTCTGCAGCCTGCGCCAGCAGACCATATTTCTGTTTGATGATGGGATGATTCACTATTTCGGTCAGCGTGGTCATGGCGCCGATCTCGATCCCATCGCCGCTCGTGCGGACTCCGCGCAGTTCTTCAATTCCGCTCAGATCGACCACAGCCTTGGGCTTTCTAATTCGGTCCTTAAGCCAGTCAAAACTGTCGAGGCCCCCGGCCAGAACCCAGGCATCGCTTCCGTGCTGTTCGAGAAGCTTCTGCGCATCGGCAACCGAACTCGGCTGAAACAATTCGAAAGCGGGCATCACGTCTCGTATGACAGCCATGACTCTCCTTCAAATCTCAAATCAAATAACGGCCATCAGATATGCGCCATCAGCGGATGCTGCATCGGACGGCCGGCTTCGAGCGACGTCAGAATCGTGTCGGCATTCACCGGTGCGCGCTGGAAAATTTCGTCCCCCAGAGCATCCGACAGGGCATTCAAGATGGCCCCACACCCGCCAGCAACCGGCGGTTCGCCCACACCGCGAGCCCCAACTGGCGTCTCCGGGTCCGGAATGTCCAGCGCCGTCCATTGCATGTCCACGGGTACATCCAGAATGGTTGGCGGTTTGTTGTGATGGAATCGCTTAGAGACCATCTCGCCGTAGTGCGGATCGAACACCCACTTCTGACCAATCGCATGGCCGATACCGAGAGTCGAACGGCCAAGCATTTGGCCGCCAAGGGCGCGGGGATGAATCACGGTGCCGACATCACCGGAGGCGAGAAAGTCTACGATGTAGTATTTGCCGGTTTCGACATCGACTTCAACCTCGGCAAAACTCGCGACGTAAGAAAATGTTGAGCCGTCGCGCGGATAATTGTCCTTGGCCGCTGCCACCAGGCCTTGGCCTGCCAACGCCGCCATCGACGCCTTGGTTAATTTGTGGACATCGGCCGGCGCCTCGTGGCCATCGTAGACGCCGCCCATTTGAATCGCATATTTCGCGGCCTGCGCTAACGTCATGCCGGCACCACCGCCCTTGCGGAAAATACGCTCATTGGCGACTTCGTATTGCTCTGGTTTACCGCCAAGCTTCTTGGCCGCGATTTCCTGCAGCTTTTTCTTAGCATCCATCGCGGTCGCATACGCGGCGCGTGTCATGGCATGGGTAGTCTGGCTGCCACCGGAAACGCAAGTGAAAGGAAGGTTCTTGGTTGTGTTACCCCACACTACTTCGCATTTCTCCCACGGCACACCGAGGACTTCGGCACCCGCGCGGTGAACATCACTCACTGACTCCGTACCCAGATTGCCAATTCCAGAGTGAAAGGTGATGCGGCCATCCGGCTTGATCACCAGAAGTCCGTCGAAACCGATCGTGCCTCCTACGTAACAGCTCAGCGATACGCCGACGCCGCGAACTTTTGTGCCACTTCTTTTCGGAGTGCGTGCAACCCGCTCACTCCACTTAAATTGCTCCGCCCCACGGTCGAGTGCTTCTTTCAGGAATGCGCTGGTGGCATATTGCCGTTTCCCTTGTACCGCCGGCCCGAACGGCGCCTTGCCCTCTGGGCAGTTGATGCGGCGAATCGCTACTTGGTCAAGTCCCAGCTTGCGCGCAGCTTTCGCGATGATCGGCTCCATGATGACAATCCCCTGCAGTCCGCCCGGAGAACTCTGCGCGCTGCGAGGCGGCGTATTCGTCAGCACCGTCACCCCGCGCCAGCGCATGGCCTGCGGCTGGTACAACAGAGAGACGATGCGCCCCGACGATGCAGTATCGCCCACGGCGTCGTAAGGACCGTTGTCGCAAATCACAAACATGTCAAGCGCAACGATCTGTCCTTCCTTGGAGAAGCCAACCTTCATTCGTCCCTGAAAGCCGGGGCGCGCCCGTCCGATGAAAGTTTCTTCCTCCCGGCTGATGCGCATCATGACCGGAGCATTCGTTTTCTTCGCCAGCAACGCCGGGATAATCATCGACACTCCGCCGGTGATCTTGCTGCCGAATCCGCCTCCGGTGTATTCGCTGATGAAAACCACGTTGTCCGGACTTATGTTCAACCAGCGCGCAATCGCAGGCACCGTCTGCGCCGTGCTCTGCGTGCCGGTGTACATGCAAACCTTGCCGTTTTGCCAGTACGCCATGGCACTCCGCGTCTCAAGCGTCTGATGGCTGGTGTCCGGAGTGACAAATGTTTCATCCAGAACCAGCGCCGCATTTCTGAAGCCGGAATCGAGATCGCCATACGTCCATTCGTCGGGACTTTTGCCCATCGGAAGACGGCCATGTTTTTCTTCCTCGAAGTCCGTCTTCGTCCACTTGAGTTCAGTGACCACCGGTGCGCCTGGGCCTTGCGGCGTCGCTGGCCGCGTCCACACGTTTCCATCCGTCCGTGGATTGGGACCTCCCGGGCGCAGCGTGTCGAGCGGATCGACCACAAACGAAAGCGGCTCAAAATCAATCTCAATTGTTTCGATCGCTTCCGCGGCAGTGAGTTCGTCGACCGCGGCCACGGCGAGAATCGGTTCGCCTTGATACACCGGCTCATTGGTGAGGCCGCGTTCGCCCCACTTGCTGGCTTTGATTACTGTGCCATTGTCGGTAAGGGTATCGGCCGGGGCGGGAAGATCGTCCGCCGTGAGAATCCCTTTCACGCCGGGCATTGCCAGCGCGGCGTTCATATGGATGCGCTTCACCCTCGCATGCGGCATAGGGCTGAGCAGCAACTTGCAGAACAGCATGCCTTCCGCGCGAAAGTCCTCGGCATATTTCGCCTGGCCAGTTACCTTGGCATATAGATCGGGCGTCACATAGTTCTTGCCAATCAGCTTGTAGCCGGTTCCGTACTGGCGCTCAGTAGTCTTCGTGGTCCCGACAGCTTTTGAGTTGTCCAAGCTAAGCCCTCCGCAGATTGTCCGCACCGCGCATCATCGCGGTCAGAATCTTGTCGTAGTCCTGGCATCGGCACAAGCATCCCGAGATGCCCTGCGCCAACTCCTGCCGGCTGGGATTGGGATTGGTTTTGAGATATCCCACGGTCGTCATAATGAAGCCGGGCATGCAGAACGCGCACTGAAAGCCCTGTTCGTCGATCACGCCCTGCTGCACCGGATGCAAGGTTCCATCCGGCTTAGCGAGGCCTTCAATGGTCAGTACTTTCCGGCCCCGCACGGTGTGGGTGAGCACCGAACACGAATAGTGCGGAATATCGTCGATGAGAACGGTGCAAGAGCCACATTCGGCGCGGTCGCATCCGAGTTTGGTGCCGGTAAGACCCAGCTTGTAACGGAGCGTTGAAGCCAAGGTTTCTTGCTTCATCACATCGACGCGACGCTGCTGGCCGTTGACGTTGAGCGTGATCAGCCGCTCGCCTACGCCATTTGCCAGCTCCTGGCCATGCAGCACGGTTGAGGCGCGAAACAAATAACCTGCCGAGGAGACAGCCACGCCACTGGTGATGACCCCCTTAATGAAGTTGCGCCGAGAGACAGCTTTCGGCGTGTCTTCGCTTACCTTGAAGTCGGCCTTCTCCGCCATGTTGACTCACCCTCAACCAATGCGCGTGTTTTTAGCACTTTTGCAGGAAGAAATCCATAGGAGATTCCACGCACACGGTTTTGGATTACCCGAAATAATTCTCGGATTCGGAAATTTCCCAGGTGACGGATGCGGGTCTGGGGCGTGAACAAGCTCTCCCCGAAATCGTAAACCTGGCCTCGGAAGTTAAGATAGAAGCGACGCGACGGGGAGGCGAAGAGCGGTATGCCGATCTTCTGTCCCAGCCAGGGTTCGTGGCTTCGCCACCACGTGACGTTGGTGCGACTGTACATTTCAGTAGGCGCAGTGAGCGGTCATCCGATGGGGCCTTTGTCGGGGGCATCCGACGACTCGGAGTCTCCTTTTTTCGAAAATCCCAACGCGGTCTTGAGTATTCCCCAAAGTCCCACATCTTTCTGGTTAGCCGATTCAGGCTCAACTGCGTTGCTGATGCGATCGAACAGAGTTCCGATGTCGTTGCCGGGTGGGGGAGGATCGTGGAGGAATTCGCGGACGATCGAGGCGAATTCCCAGGAACCGAGATTGCGATAGCTTTCAAACTGCGACTCGTTAAAAAACTGGTTGATGGTGGACTCATGCGGGAAGTTGGGGTGGGCGTTGGCGTATGCTCTGACGCCGACTGGCTCACTTCCGTTCAAGCATGGCTTTATATAGAGCAACGTGCCCCTGTTAATGCCCTGTTTCTCGGCGGTCAACGGTGATGCCGGATCCCTGTCGACACAAGCGTAGAGAATCTCCCCCACGGCATAGTAGACATTCGATCCATCGATGCCTGGCTTCATCGGAAGGCCCTTGGGATATTTAGGAAAGCGGACGGGAACGCCGAAATCGATCTCAATCTTGCGTGCGGCATTGCCCAGATCTTCGAATTCAAAGTCGCTGTCGGCGTCGGAATCGACGAGGATGATGTAGCGACAGCGCCGCATGACCATCTCATATAGGGCGAGGTTTTCGAAATGCCCGCCATCAGTCAGTTCAATCCACTTGTACTTATCATCGGTGCGGCCGAGAGCCTCATAAATCAGAGTAAACAACGCCCGGGTTGGACCGGGGCTACGCAGATACCCGGCCTTGGATGGGCTGGACTGCAGTAGAGACTTCAAAGTCTGCGCAGAAGCCGGGAGCGTGGAGTTGTCTGCGTTTGCTTTCTGAGCTTGGAGCAGCGGCCACATCGGATTCGGTAGCCACCACCCCAGCCTGGCGTTAAAGAAAGTCATCAGCAGAGTCACGAGCGGAGAAGAGTTGTAGCCCATATTCGGATTGAACGCTGCTCCACTAATCGACATCGCGGTTCCGAGCGTCACTCCTCTGCTACCGCCGTATAAGGAGGTCGGTAAATATCCCAGCCGCCAGCTTCCAACGCTCAGAGGGCTGAAAGTGAAGGACTCGGCTTTGCGCTGCTGCCACGCCAAATTGCTGGTGGCGACCACGTTCAGAGCCGTGTTGATGATATGCAGTGGCGCACCGTGATAGACCACATCAGATTCGTGCATGTTGTCGCTCTTGTCGAAATCTGTGAAGTTGTCGGCGTGACGAGCGAAGTTCGATGCCCCGAGATAGGCGCGGGTCAACCGCATGCGATACATGCCGTGTAGCGAGAAAGTGTTGACGTTAATGAATTCATTGGCCAACATCGCAATCAGAAAGGCAATCAATGCGATCAGGAGGTTGGCGACGAAGTCCTTCTGGAGCTTAGGAATCTGCTCACCTTCACTCTGGACCGCTTGAGCGAGAGGAGCGGCACCCAGGAAACAAGAATCCACGTGGATTGCGACTAATGCCTGTCGAATAGCCGAGGAGATGCCGCTTTCTTGGGAAAGATAGGTGGTGTTCGTGACCGAGGAACGATGATCGGCATTGAGAGCAATACTGCGCAGCCTTTCCTTTTCGCAGCTCGAAACCGACGACTTCTCAGGACCGTTCTGCAAAAGGGAATATGCACGAACGCGTAACCCACTGGTCATGCCCGCCAGGGCGAACCAAATACAGAGGATCGAGATGGCGCACGCAGTGGGTGCAAGCAGGTCATACTTCGCGAGCCATTTCTGAGCGCTGGTGAGCTGCTTGAGGTTGACCTTCTTGAGGCCGGAACTTGTCGCCGCACTTAGACCAGCCAGGCTCCCGACGTAGCCGGAGGTCAGTCCGGCCGCTGCCAGAATGCCAGTCCATAGTGCATGCAGCACGTGGTCCGCGTAGAAGGCGACTCCCATAAGGGCGAGCCAGCCCAGTTGAACCATCATCATCAGGCCGCCGGCGCGTGCCCACCATTCCCGCTCTTCCTCGGATTCGATTCCGCTCAAAAGGCCCGATAACAGGGATGAGCCTAGCAGCAACAATGACCACACCAGAGGAATACACAGCCAGACAAAAATATGCGGTCCCTGCGTCTCTCCTAGCATGGACCAATCGGGCATCGGAATGTATTTCGCGCAAGCGGCAAGCGCCAGGGCAACGAGAGCAGCTATCAACAGCGGTGCAATCAAGGCCCATGACACCTTCCACCAATCCACGATCTTGGCCCAGGAATAGCGTCCGTGAGAAGGCTCGGAACCGTCATCGTTGTCCGATTTTTGCTGATCGTGAGCATCACTGGAATCGTCAAGCTGTTTGCGACGCAGCGGACTCTCGTTTTTCAGATCGAGACGAGGCCAAACCGAAACAACACGCGCCACCGCCATCGCCATCAGGGGCAAAATTGGGAACAGAGAGAAGTGCCATGCAATGTCCAATAAGGAGGTTGACCTGATGGAAGGCTGATCATGACTTGCCCAAGCCCAGCCCTCAGCCAGAATCCACGCCGCTAATGTCAGTGGGAGAACCAGATTGACCATCTCCCGCGATGTTCTGCCAACGCTCTCAGGATTCTTCGTCGCGGACGCTGGCCTAAAAGTGGACCAGGCCACAAACAACGTTACCCAGGTCATGAGAACGCTAGCCATGCCGACCGAGTATCTCGAGAACCACTCCGACATACCGAGAGGCACGCTTGCGGAGATCTGGAAAATCAGTTCCGGCGCACAAAACAGTACGACTACCGCGGGCACCAGAATCATCCAGTTCAAAAGCAGGTTCCTTAGGACGATCGCAATGAGGGTCATGGTGTCGAGCGTGAAGCCGTAGCTGGGAGTGAGATAGCTGGTGTATTCGCGCAAGTGGCGGATGGGCTGCGGCTCGGGATCGGAGGAGGTCGCCGCGGGTCGCGCCAGCAGTTCCACCACCCTTAAATATTGAGCGTGCGTCGCCCATGCCATGAGCCAACTGCCGATATAGCCTCCGCCCGATACGGTTGAGAGATAGTCAAGTTTCCCGAGTGCGGAATCGCCCAGTTTGCTCGGAGGTAGAACCGGACCGGGTTTTGGATCTCGCTTTACGCTGAATCGCGCCAGCCCCTGCAGCACTCCCAGGCAGAAACTGGCACTGCGGATTCCCCCGCCCGAAAGGCAAACTGCACTGCCATTCATGCCGTGCAGGACCCGTAAGAGCGGTTGATCGGCGGCTTTGCATTTTTTTTCCGCTTCCAGCACGCTTGTGTATCCATCGAAAATCCGTTGCTGCAGTTTTGCCTTTTTTTTCGTTTGGCGCTCTTCAAGAAGTTTGCTCTGTAGGGCCGCCTTCTCTGCCCGAAGCTCCTCCTTGCGCTCGGGCGCAGACTTTAACACCTTGTCGAGAGCGATCTCCTTCCGAAGAATCTCAGCGATTTTGCGCCGCTGATCCGCGACCAGCACGAGCGAATCCCTGGCAGAAATGGCGGCGAGCGCTTCTTTCTTCAGGGCTAAGTCACGGTAAGCATCCTCGGAGATTTGAATCTGCTGCTGCAGCAGTTTCCATTGGTGATTGCCGAACTTGACGGGATCGGATTCGAGGCGTTTGTCAGGATTATAAAAAGGGTCAAGCGTTTGAATTTCATCGATTTTCACGCTCACTTCTGCGAGGTCAAGCGCACGCCGCTCACGGTACTCCCCGAGTATGGTGCGAAAGGGAAGAGCGTGAGGTTGAGCCGGAAAAGTGATGAGATCGGATTTTGGAACTCCCGGCTTGCCAGTTGTCGTCTCGGCGCCAGCTATATTCGATTTGTTGGGAGTCAAAATAGCACCTCGCATTTGAAGAATGGCTAGCTGAAACTCACGCCAGAATAGGGCCCCCAGGTCGCAGGATCAGCCGTCTACCAACGCCCTTCAAGAACGTTGTCGAACGACACGCGTTTGCAGCCCGCTGCTGACGTATCGGTGGCGAAGCAGCGGGTAATCTCCTTGTTGAACTGTGCAATCGGTTGTTGAACCCCCACGTCTCGCAGCGAGAGCATTTTGCGGAAGACGCAGGTATTAGCCCCGCCGGGCGCAGCGGCATCCTTAAATAAACTGCACGAAGGCCCGGGAACGACACCGTCCACAACCAGATCGGAAACGAATCTTAAACCGTAGGCAATGTCGGCGGCTGTGGGTACAACGTAAGCACTGATGATCGCCGTGCTGCTGTGAAACTCTTTGGCCGCCCCTAGGGGAATGCCGGCGAACGTGCCGATGTAGGGGATCTCCACGAATGGCGGCAGCAGCGGGAACCGTGAACGGGAGCGCTCCACAATCGCCGAAAACGACGAGACTTCAAACAGCTTTATGGAATCGACGCGGACCCGAGTCGAAGTGTCGTGACTAGCGACCCGCGAGGTATTGAATGCTGGATCGGTCGCGTTAGCGCCTGTATATAAAGGACCACCGGCGGACTCGTCCGCGTTCAGCGTCACGGCGATTTCCGCTGAAGACGCTGTGGCCAGGCTTCGGGGAGTTGCGGAGAATGACAGTTGCCGTCCGATCTGCACGTAAGTGGTTTGATAGTTCGCGAGAATATTGCTGATCGCGCCAAGCGTAGACGGAGGCGCCGCGCTTGCAGCGGATGCGGGGGCAGCACCGCCTGAGGTGGTCGTGGTGGTAGTAGTGGTCGTCGTCCCGGCTGACGCCGCAGCAGGGGCTGGGCTGGCGGCAGCGGGGGCGGCTCCAGCTATTGAACTCAGCACATTGGCGAGCTCGGGTGCGGTGCTGCCATTCAGAAAGCTCTGCGAAGTTGTGCTGACGCTGGTTGACTGTCCGGAAATAGTGCGAACCGTGACCAAGCCGTCGTTGAAGAACGAGGGTTTGTCGAGGCCAAACAGACGTTTTACGCAGCAGCGGTCATCCATCCTGGAGTTGAGCTGTTCGACGCGGTATTGCATGTCGGCGCGCACGAACATCTGGTAACTCCAAAGGTCGCGATTGAACGCGTCGATCAGAGGGCTGAGCGCATTGTTGAGGGCGTTGGCACTCTGGGTAAGGTCATAGGGAATGAACTCGTGCGGATAGTGCTGGCTCATCTTGTAATTGAAGAGGAAGTCGGCGATGGCGGCCCGGAGAAGACCTACGGACGCGGGCCCAAGTAATAAGTGGGCCTGCTGCTTAAAGCACTGAAGGTGGACGCGCGGCTCGGGAGGCTGGGCATTGAAGAGAGAAGCCAGAATTCCCCGAAAATCCAGTTCCTCGCAGCTAGTCTGTTGCGGCGGCGGGGTAACATGATCAAGATCCAGGTTGCGCCAGATTGCTTCGCAGCGTTTTCGAGTTTCGTTGTCTGCCCGATCGGAGCCTTTCTTCTCGCAAACCGTCCGATCAGCAGGGGTCGCCGGTCCCTGCACGGCTTCGATCGCGGTATCGGCGACGATGATAGGATCCTGTGCCGCCATAATGGTGAGCAGCAAATCGGTAAGTGCTGGTTTGAGGGGATCGAACAAACTGTTGTAGCCAAGGCAATAGCGACCGCTATCACAGATACCGAGGTCCCGCTTCCTGGGATAATCGGCCAGCCTGGCCTGACTATGGTCGAGAAAAGCTTGAGACAAGTCCTGTGGGCTGCCGCCTGCCTTCCTGTCCTGGGACGTATCGGCCACGAACCTGTCTGCGATGTAGCTGCGGAATGGTTGGTTGAAATAGTTTGGATCAGCCGATTGCGCCTTCACGCTCTCCCAGCCCTTTAGAACTACCTGCTCAAATTCCTGGTCGTAATCAGCCACCAGGCCCTTGACCATATTGTTGAAGGCGCCGATCGCCTGAGGACTGGCGGAGGAATCTTGCGTGACCCAGGCAGTCAGGATCATTTCCGGACGCGGCAGGTCGAGTTGCGCAAGGATTCGGTTACGCTCCTCAATTTGCGCATCGTCGCCGGGGTTGATATCGGAATAGAGCAGCAAGTCGGGCGGCGTCTGTTCTCCGGTGCCCGCGGCCACCGCCACAGAAGCCATGGCTGGAGGAGACGGAGCGGCGGGAGTGGCGGCTGGCGCGGCCGGTGCGGCAGCCGCGGCCGGCGCCGACCCGCATGGAGTAGCGTTACCAAACGCCAGTCCGGCCACAACGCAGGGTGTCGTGTCGGAGTTGATCTGAATGTTGCTTCCGGGAGGTTGCGTTATCGCAATGGTTGGGCTGGGAGACGCGGCGCCGGGTGTCGCGGCC
>Ga0116105_1000415_pt1 | contig 11277 bp, 8 predicted proteins | sample June2015DPH_6_20_FD_89716 | JGI IMG/M metagenome (GOLD analysis project Ga0116105, IMG submission 89716) | Peatland microbial communities from SPRUCE experiment site at the Marcell Experimental Forest, Minnesota, USA - June2015DPH_6_10 | ecosystem: Environmental > Terrestrial > Soil > Wetlands >... | reverse complement strand
GCGCGGCTCAGCATTGATCGTCGCCTCGGCTGGAATGCGGTTCCCAGCAATGATTTCGTCGTGAAGGCCGAGCCCGATCAGGAGATGAAGGGACGCAGCATAACCGGTCAGATCGTCGTGGAAGGAACAGGCCAGGGCCACGGCATCGGCCTCTGCCAAGCCGGAGCACGGGCCATGGCCGAAGAAGGCGCCGATTTCCGGCAGATCCTGCACCACTACTATCCCAATACAACAGTCGTGACTTCGAGGTGAGAATTGTCCGGGGTAGATTAGAATACTCAGCGCACAGCCAGATTCACTTATGGAAAGACGCGAAGAAGAACGGAGAGTTTCAGCCCGATGAATAATCGACGGCAATTCCTGCAGATCGTTTCATCGATGGCGCTGGCGCCAATGGTCTTGGGCCGCGCGAGGGCAGGCGCGACAATAGCAGCCGAAACCAAACCCAGCCAAATCCCTTTGGCATTCTCCACGCTTGGATGTCCCGCCTGGGAATGGAAAAAGATTCTCGACTTCGGCACACAACACGGGTTCTCCGCTATCGAACTGCGCGGTCTCGAAGGGAAGCTGGATCTGCCTGCGCATCCGATTTTCGCCGCCGATCGAATCGAACAGACCAAGAAGGAAATCCGCGCCAGCAATCTAAAGATCGCGTGCGTGAGCAGTTCCGCGCAAATGTATGTGGAAGATCCGGCCAAGCGGGCCACGCAATTAGCAGACGCCCGGCGCTTCATCGATTTGGCCGCGGCGCTCGGAGCTCCGTACGTACGCGTTTTCGGCGGCAAAGCAGATTCCGACAAGAGTCCCGCGCCCGACGACGCGACAAAAGCTCGAGTGGCCGCGGGTCTGCGTGAACTCGGCACTTACGCCGGCCCGCGCAACGTGACCGTAATCATCGAGTCTCACGATCACTTCACCGCGTCCGCAACGTTGAAAGACGTGCTGCACGCCGCGGATTCCGAAGACGTTGCCCTGCTCTGGGACGCGCATCATACCTTCGCCACTTCGAACGAAGATCCCGAATCCACCGTCAAGCAACTCGGCCCCTGGATTCGCCATACGCACCTAAAAGACTCGACCGGCAGCGGCGAAGATCGCAAGTATGTGCTGACGGGACGAGGCAACGTCCCCATCCAGCGCCAGATCGAGGCGTTGCGTTCGATTGGCTATAAAGGCTTCTACTGTTTCGAATGGGAAAAGCTCTGGCATCCCGACATCGACGATCCAGAAATTGCCATCGCCGACTACGCGCACGTGGTCGGTCAATGCCTGGGAAATGCCCGCGCCTGCGGAGTGATGTAGAGACCGTGGCCACGAAGCATCACGAACGCCTGCGCTTCGTGGAAGAGCGGCGCTTCAGCGCCGCGTACAGCGAGAAAAACGCCGGGCTTCAGCCCCCGTTAGGCCTGCTCTCCGAGATCGTCTCGCTCGTCGCATCCCAGAAAACTTTCTTGCCCGACCAATACGATTGCGCGGCCATCATGCACGCCACGGAATGCGCGAATCCATCATGAACCGAAGCGTGCGGCTGCTGCCGCGAACGCATGCTGTCAAACCAGTTCGCCATGTGCTCCAAAGACAAGTCATCAATGCCCATCGGCGGCAACTTGGTTTCTCCCGGCAGCATTATGAATGTAGATTTTCGCTTCTCGTCGATGTCGGCGTCGTCCTCGTGCGTGCCTTTCTCTTCGACTACCTGATAACGCGGGCTGCCCTCGCCACCAACGTTGATCAAACTGGCTTTCTTCCCCATATAGCGCGTAAAGCTGGGTGCGTCATTGCCGAAGCTGGTCGAGTAGCTGACCAGAAATCCCTTTGGATATTCCAGCAACGCCTGAAATGTATCAGCGTTCTCGCGGCCATCATGCCACGCAAACACTCCGCCATGAGAGACGACCGATGTCGGAAAGTGATCGTCCATGAACCAATGCACCAAGTCGATGCCGTGACTCATCCACTGATCCGGAATCCCGCTGGAAAACTCCCTATACAAACGAAACTCAAAATAGACTTGCGGATCGAACGGACGCGCTGGCTTCGTCATGAGCCACTTGCTCCAATCCGTGTCCTGTTCGCGGATCTGCTTCACTTCCGGCCGTCCCCGCCAGCGCGGCCCGTGATAGTTCCACACCACCTCAACCTTGCTGACATCGCCAAGCGCCCCGCTGCGCGCCACCTTCTGCGCTGCTTGCGGATACGGCTCGCTGCGGTGCTGCGTGCCGACCTGCACGACCGACTTCGACTGCAGCACAGTGTCGCGCGCCGCCTTGGCTTCGCTCAGCACGTTCCCCATCGGCTTCTCGACATAAACGTCTTTGCCCGCCTCCACCGCCAGCTTCAGGATCGGGGAGTGCGCATGCTCTGGAGTCGAGATGAGCACTCCATCGACATCCTTCATCGCGAGCAAGTCCTCCAAGTGCTGCACCGCCCGCGGAGTCCGGCCGTAATACCTCGCATTCGTGGCGGCGGCCTTCTCGCGGTTCACTTTCCACAGATCGCACACCGCGGTCATCTCCACATGGTGACTGGACTTCAACTTGGAGGCGATCAGGTCGAGCTCCTCGCCTCGGCTCCCAATGCCAATGTGGCCAAGCGAAATGCGGTTGTTAGCGCCCACGATGTTTTCATACGACAGCGCCGTGCGCGGCAACACCACCCCGCCAGCGATCACCGCAGCGGATTTGCCCAGAAATGCTCGCCGGTTGAACTGAGATGATTCACTCATGCTCTGCTCCGTTGTATAAATCGATTCGCACTGTGCATTGTTCGAAGGACTGTCCTCGGTTTCGAAAGCAGCGTGCTTGGTTCTGAAAGGGTGCGGCTTACAGCCCCGCCGTAAGCGTACCTAGAAAATGAACAGCGGCTTTAGCCGCCGGGGAACATTCGGCCACGAATTCCCTTGAGATCTTAAGATGACTTGATCATCTTCGCCGCCGCATCCCAGGTCACCGGCTTCTGCCGGAAATAGGATTCGTTCGCCATGTGGCACGCAATGGCGGCATTGTTGCCAAACACCGCATCCTCCGTCACCGGCTTGCGCGACTTCACCGATTGGAAGAAGACATTCAAGTGCGGACGCATGTCATCCCAGTCGTGGCCGTGATACACCGTGTCTTCGTGCACCGGTTCTTTGCCGAGTTGCGGATCGTGATCAGCATGCCACTGCTTGAAATATTCTTCCCGCATCTTCGCCGGGAAAGAAGAAGCGTAGTAACTCGGATCCAAATCCACGCCCGGCTGCGGCGAATGCCGCAACTCGAACTCACCTGTGTCGAGCAACCCTTTCGGCCCCATGAAGCGCGCCAGTTCCGGCGTCTCGCAGCCCAGGTCGAGTCGCACATAAACCGGAATCCCGTGATAATCGAAAAGCACGGTGTGAAAATCCGGCATGTCGCGGCCATCCTTGAAGCGGAAAATACCGCCCATCGCGGTCGCCGACTTCGGCACTTCATTCCATCCCAGCGTGACCAGCATGCCGCTGATCAAGTGCACCATCAAGTCGCCCGCGACTCCGGTTCCGTAGGCCCTCCAGCAGCGCCAGCGCGCGAAGTGCAGCGGGTTGAAGGGAATCTTGGGAGCGTCGTTCAACCACGTATCCCAATCCAGAGTTTGCGGAGAAAGATCAAGCGGCGGCGGATATTCCCACGCGCCGGTGGGATCGTTTCTCCCCAGCGTGAGTTCCACCATTTCAACGTCGCCGATCGCTCCGCCCGCATAGAGCTCGCGCGCCTTGGCGCAGAGCACCGAACTCACACGCTGCGAGCCAATCTGCACGACGCGATTGTTCTTCTGCGCCGCTTCCACCATGGCCAACCCGTCGGCCACATTGTGCGACATCGGCTTCTCGCAATAAATATCTTTCCCCGCGTTGCAGGCGTCGACTACCACCCGCCGGTGCCAATGATCGGGCACGGCGGCCACGATGCAATCGATATCCTTGCGATCAAGCAACTCCTGATAATGCCGCGTGGTCGGCAGACTCGGATTGCCCGTGATTTCCCTGGCCAGCGTATGCCGTCCGTCATACAAGTCGGCGGCAGCAACGCATTCGATGCCAGGAATCGTGATCGCCATGCTCAGCAGCCCCGATCCCTGCATGCCGATTCCGATCATGCCGAAGCGAACCCGGTCGCTGGGCGCTACGGCTCGCCGCAGTGGTTCCGCTTCCAGCAAGACTGTCTTCGATACCACCAGACCGCCGGCCACCGCCGCACTTCCCTGCAAGAATGCGCGTCGCGAAAGAATGCGTTTCATACGATCCCTCCCAATGAAGTTGACTTGTGGCCGCTGAACAAACTCGATCTGACAAAAGGGGTTTGAGAAGGGCACGGCTTCCAGCCGTGCCGTCAGCGCCCAACCACCCGCGGGCTTTAGCCCCCGAGGTCCGCCGATTATTCCCGCGCCCATCTGTGTGAGAAAGGTGCTACTTCTTAATAGGTTTGATCGCCACTTCTTTGAAGAAAACGATGTCGTTGTCGCTGTGATTCTGCAAGCCGATATATCCGAAGTTGGGCCGCGGACCGCGCTGCGGCTCGAAATCAAATTTCCGGTCCGGCACCGGATCGCCGTCTTTATAGTCGGTAACCTTCACGCCATTCAGCGTGACAATCGTGCGCGACCCGTCCAGCGTGATGTCCATGGTGTTCCACTCCGGACCCGGCTTCCACGCATGTTTCACCAGCGGTTTGGTCAGTGAGTAAAGCATCGCAGTCTCGTGATATTCATCTTCACCCGAAGCTTGAGGATTATTGTCAATCTGCACTTCGAATCCGTAGTGCACTGGCATCCACTCCTCGCGCGGCTCCAGCGGAATGCGAACGAACACTCCTGAGTTGTCGTTCACGTCGCGCATTTTGTAGACGACATGAATCTCGCAGTTGCCGATTTTGCCGCCCGTCCAGTAAAGCAGCCCCATTCCGCCGTGAGTGCGGATCAGGCCGTCTTCCACCGTGTCGCCGCCGGGGCCCACATGCTTCCATCCGGCCAGATCCTTGCCGTTATAAATCTGTTGCCACTTGTCAGGATCGCCTTTGCAAACATTCTGATTTTCATCGCCGGCGAAGACGAGCGTGACCAGACCAGCCACTAGAAAAATGTAAATACTAAATCGTTTCACCATTGGGAAATCTCCTGAGTTTCTGGAGCCAGCTAGTTAGGCCAGACCACCATACTCGCACCCGAGTCTGGAATCAAATCGGACAGTTTAGGATTTTCATTCTTGAATGGTGTTTGGCAGGAAGGGTCCTGAAACTGTAACGGATTGTCATCTGAGCGAAGTGCGTACTCCGCGAAGCAGAGCACGCACGGAGTCGAAGAGCCTGCCCTGAGCCTGCCGAAGGACCCCTAGCCCGCATCCACTACGGTGGTCCTGGAAAGGAGTTCTCAGGCCGCCGTCGACTGCACAGGGAGAACTCCTCAACGCTTCGGTGCTTAGATCGAGAGTCTCGTGGGTCCTTCGACTGCGTTGCCACCCGCTTCGCGGACGGCAGCTCCGCTCAGGATGACAACCTGCTGAATGAGGCGTTACTACCCGGACCTCTAATCCGTCTCCTGGGCCTGTGCCGCGAAGAAGCGCATACCCGCGGCTGCTCCCGAACCGCCTTCGGCTTCGCGCTTCTTCTGCCAATCGGCTTCGGTCAACACAGAAATCGCATCCGCTTTCTTTTTCTTGAGTCCCGCATTGATGCTGGGAAGTTCCTTCTGCGTCACTTTCTGGAAATCGCCAATCACGTCTTCCAGTTCGTGCGCCAGAGAATCCTCGCGCGCAGCCTGATAATCCGCCGGACGCCCCTCGTAGCCGTTGACGTTGCCGTAGAGCTCTCCGAGAAGTTCGCGGATGCGTTCCTCCCCCGTGATCATGCCGCCTTCCTTCGTGGCCACAATTTTCGACCGCAGACCGTCACACTTGGCCGCCAGGTCCGCCAGTTGCTTGCGCAACGGATCTTTCTCCGCCAGTTTCGCGGCCCGCGCGTTAGCGGCGTCGCGAACCCCTTCAATGGCTTCCACCGTGTAAGTCATGTGCTCGATGGTGTGATAGATCTTCATGGTCAGATCGAACTGCGACTTGCGATCCGCCAGCGAAAACTTTGCCCGCGGATCAAGAACCACATTCAACGTCTCGGTATAAACGTTGTCGCCCTTGGTCATTTTCACCGTATAAGTTCCCGGCAGCACCCGCGGACCCTGCGCCGCCGCAAACAGCGCGCTCGCCGCCGGCGGGACTGCCGGCGCCTTCACCCGCATCGACCAACTGGCCCGGTTCAATCCGCGGTGCTTGCTTCCCGCCACGGTGTCGATCTGTTTGCCGTTCTCGTCGAGAATTTCAATCTTCAGGTCGCCAAAAATGTGCCGCCCCCGCTGGTAGTAAGTAATCTGCGCTTCTTCGGGCCGGTTTTGGCCGTGGAAGCTTTCATCGCCTTCCGCCCAGCCTCCGAACGTGGCGAAATACTGCACTGCCTTGCCCGGAATCAGCGTGGCTTCTTTCGCCATGAGGTCCGGAGTCAACGCCCGGAGCGCGGAAATGTCGTCAATGATCCAAATGCCTCGCCCGTGCGTCGCCAGCACCAGATCGCTCTCGCGCGCCTGTACGGCTATATCGTCTACCGGCACGGCAGGGAAGTTGCTTCCTTTGTATTGCGCCCAATGCAGGCCGCCATCGGCTGAGATCCACAATCCAAATTCCGTGCCCAGAAACAGCAGGTTCGGGCTGACCGAATCTTCCTTGATGACGTGAGCGAATCCGCGCGCGCCGCTCTCCTGCGCCGGCAGCGCCGTCCACGTCTTGCCGTAGTCGGTGGTCTTGTAAACATACGGCTTCATGTCGCCGAAGGTGTGTCGATCGAATGTGGCATAGGCCGTTGCTTCGTCGAACCGGCTGGCCTCAATCGTCGAAACCCAGGAGTTTTTCCCCAGCCCGCCAACGTTGCCCACCACGTTCGTCCAATTCTTGCCACCGTCGCGCGTGATCTGAAGATTCCCGTCATCAGTTCCGGCCCAGATAATCTGCCCGTTCTTCGGTGATTCCGAAATCGAATAAATCGTGGTATGCATTTCCGCCGAAGAGTTGTCCACGGTCACGCCGCCCGACTCTTCCTGCTTCTGTTTTTCCGGATCGTTCGTCGTAAGGTCCGGCGAAATTCGGTCCCACGACTGCCCGTGATCGCGCGAGCGGAACAAGTATTGCGCCCCAATGTAAATCGTTCCTTTCTCATTGGGACTCATGTGCACCGGGGTGTTCCAGTTGAGCCGCAGCTTCTTCTCGCCGTAATTGGGCGTGGGCTGAATGTCGCGCGTTTCGTGGGTGAAGCGGTTCACGCGGGCAAGGTCTCCGCCCTGCGATTCCGCATAAATGTAGTTCGAATCCGCCGGGTCTTCAAACATCCAGAAGCCGTCGCCGCCCAGCATGTTTTCCCACCGCGAATTCGTGACCCCGCCGGGATACGACGAATCGCCGACCCACGCGCTGTTATCCTGCAATCCGCCGTAGACGTGATACGGATCGGAACTGTCCGTGCTTACGTGGTAGAACTGCGAAATCGGCAGGTTCATCTGGTGCTTCCAGCGATTGCCGCCGTCTTCGCTGCGCCACAACCCGCCATCGTCGCCGGCAATCACGATGTTCGGATTCTTGGGGTCGATCCATACATCGTGAAAATCGCCGTGCGCCCCACCTGAAACAATGTTGAACGTCTTGCCGCCGTCCGTGCTGTACAGCAGGATAAGATCGGGTTTGAAAATCTTGTTCTCGTCCTTAGGGTCGACAATCAGATTGCCAAAGTAAAACGGACGCCACACCATGAAGTTGCTGGCATCGAGCTTCGTCCAGTTCGCCCCGCCGTCGTCGGACCGGTAGAGTCCGCGCCCCTTTTCCGCTTCAATGTTGGCGTACACCACCTGCGGCTTCGCAGGCGCGACCGCAATGGCAACCCGGCCCCACGGTTTGGCGGGCAGCCCCTTGGCATTGCTGTCGGTTGTTTCGGTCCAGTGGTCGCCGCCGTCGGTCGACTTAAACAGCCCGCTGCCCGGCCCACCCGAGCGGAACGTCCACCCCTGTCGCCGGAAATCCCACATGGATGCGTAAATCGTTTTCGGCTCCTGCCGGCTCTGGGCCAGCAGTGCGCAGCCGGAAGACCCGTTCGCACCGGCCAGAACTTTTTTCCACGTCTTGCCGCCGTCGGTCGTCTTGTAGACTCCGCGCTCGTCGCTGTCATCCCAAAGATGTCCCATCGCGCAGACCAGAACAGTGTTGCCGTCCGTGGGATCGACCAGAATCTTCGCGATGTGCTCGCTATCCTTCAGCCCAACGTTGGTCCAGTTCTCTCCACCGTCGGTCGACTTGTAAACACCATCCCCAATCGAGACGCTGTTTCGCGTCCAGGGCTCGCCCGTGCCCACCCAAACCGTTTTCGGATTCGAGGGATCAATCGTGACCGCGCCGATCGACTGCACGCTCTCGCGATCGAAGACCGGCTTGTAAGTCGTGCCGCCGTTGACCGACTTCCACACCCCGCCGCTGGCCGCTCCCACAAACACGGTGATGCGCCCGTCCTGCTCCACGGCATCAACCGCCGCCACGCGGCCGCTCATCGTGGCCGACCCAATATTTCGCGCCGGAAGCCCCGAGACCGTGGCCGCGTCAAATTTATAAGTCGTCTGGGAGTCGGCTGTTCCGGCTGCAAGCATGAGAGAGACAACCGCAAGAAATATGTTCAGCTTCGACATGCTCAACCTCGACAGAAAGGAAAAATGACTGCGTCGCATATTCATCTTCATGAGTTCGTTTCCTCGTTGCGGTTCAGAATTTCGCCTACAGCAGCGCACGACGGCAGAATTAGTGAATCCCGACCATCCCGGAACTCTTCTCCGGGGTCTTCAGCGACGCCGGAACCGCAAAGTCCACGGGATTGATGGGCACATTCACTTCAATCTTCAGGAACGTCGTCGTCTGCGCTCCCGGATTTGCCTTCGTTCCCTGCGCAATGGTGAAGGGAAACATCACGCCCGCCACCGGCTTGTACGAACCCAGGTCGATCACGTTCTCGCGCACCGAGCCGCGGACAAACTCCTGCACTTCCTTGCGAATCTCCAGGAACGTATCCGGATCGAGGTAGTAGTAAATGATGTCGCCGTCTTTGAGCGTAACTTTCAGGCGCAGAGCGTCGTCGCCATCGACCACGTCGTGCCCCAGGAACTCCACCGTGTTGCCTTTTTCTTTGTAGTCCACCAGCGGCCCGTCAAAATCCGCATCGAGCAGCAGGTCCTTCAAGTCGTCTTCACCCATCAATTCCGGATCCTTGTGCCCGCCGAAGGGCTGAATCTGCCAGCCCGCCGTGCCGTCGTAGGCGATCACCTGGGTCATTCCCTGCAGCGAGAACGTCTCCCGCACCAGGTTCGGGCGCTGGTTCTCCTGCATTTGCGCGGCGGTGAATCCGCCCCCGGCATCAAGTTTGCCGGTCATGCGCAACGACTTGATCGCCTTGATTTTGTCGATCCCGCCTTTTGCCTGAATGTTCTTGTTGACCAGTTCTTCGGCCGTCTGCGCGACCGAGAACACATTCAGGCACGAAACCGCCGCCAGCACAAGCACTGCGTGACGCATGAGCACTCCTGATGAATGGGCTTGTATGGAACTCTTGACCCTGGGATTTGGAACGAACAGTACTGTACCCGGTAGTAGACGTACTTGCCAAGTGTTTGGTGAGCGAAGTAGTTCGAAGAACTTGAACCACAAAGGACACGAAGGCGCACGAAGGGAACCCGTGAATTCCTTCGTGCACCGGAGCCTGCCCTGAGCGAAGTCGAAGGGTGTCCTTTGTGGTTGATGGTTTTCTCTGCCGAGCGAACGCGCTAGTGCGCGAATGCGATGTTCAGTCCAGTGGTGAAAACCAGGTCGTTATCCTTGGTGCCAACTGGCGGGTTAGAGACGTAGATATCGCCGAACTGGTTCTGCCAACCCAGCCATTTCTTGAGTTTGGTGACGGTGCCGACGTTCAGACTTGTTCGATAGTTGCCGGTCTGCTGCACCTCGGGATAGAAATAGAAATTCTCCGTCAGCAACGTGCTCTTTCCCAGCTTCTTGTTGAGTTCTTCGCCCAGGGTCAGAGCGACAAACCGGTCGGTTACGCCGTAAGACACGTAGGTGGGCGGAACTGTGACCGGCGTGTTCACGGCGCCATTCGAATAAACCTCGTGCGTGTAGTTCACGCCCGCGAGAAAGTTCAACGTGGTGTTGTCCGACTTGATGACGTGGGCGCCGAATCCGCCGGTGTAAACCGAACGCAGATCGAGGTATTGCAGCCCATTGCTCTGGAAGTCGGCGGAGACGAAGTAAAACATTCGCGGATTCAGGTTGCGGTCGTAGCGAAACCCTCCGGTCACCAGGCTCGCAACCGTACTCGGAGTCGCCAGTTGGTTTGTGGTGTCGATGGCACTGGCATAGAGCGTGATCTTATCGTTGAGCGAGGCATGCAACGCGTTGAAGGCGAGAGCTAGGCTCTCGGTTTCGCTATTTCCCTGGGCTACGGAGAAGCCAATGTTAATGCCGCCCGCCCAGCCGTGCCGCAAGCCAGGATGCAGCGACTTGTCGAACGCCTCCTGCTCGGCGTCGTTGCGGATCAGCGTCACGTCCTCTTTTGGCGCTTCGACCGTGCCGCCGGTCTTGGTGGTGACTTCAAGCTTGCCGTCGGCCGTCGTGACCGGGCCAACCACCGTCTTTCCGCCTTTTAGGGTGATATGCAGTTCCTTGTCGGTCTTGATTTCCTGAATGGCGGCAAGCTGAAGGGTGACGTCGCCCCCGGCGTCGGTGTGCAGCACCAGCGTCTTGCCGTCGGATTTCACCACCGTGCCGGTCAGGCGATCTCCGTTTTTCAACGTGACCTGGTCCGCGAACACGGCCGATGACAGTCCAAGAAATGACAGTCCAAGAAATGCAATCAGGGCCAACCGTACAAATCCGTATCTACGCAAAACGACCTCCACAGGGCAAAGCTTTTGAGATTGAAAAACACTTTTGGAAACCCGGAATAACGACGAGACAGAAATAGGGATACGACAACAAAGAGGCGGAAACTACTGCCGGAAGAACCTGCTCACAATCTTCAAACGGCACCAGTTTAAACGAACCAGGTTAGCTCTTGGTCTCAGTCTTCTTGTTCGGATCGGTCGAGGCCTGCGTCGGCGGCTGTTCCTTCATGCCGTCTTTAAAGCTACGAATGCCCTCAGCCAGCCCCTTGCCCAGTTCAGGCAGCTTTTTTGGCCCGAACAAAAGCAGAGCAATGG
>Ga0116105_1000413_pt1 | contig 11295 bp, 7 predicted proteins | sample June2015DPH_6_20_FD_89716 | JGI IMG/M metagenome (GOLD analysis project Ga0116105, IMG submission 89716) | Peatland microbial communities from SPRUCE experiment site at the Marcell Experimental Forest, Minnesota, USA - June2015DPH_6_10 | ecosystem: Environmental > Terrestrial > Soil > Wetlands >... | reverse complement strand
TTATGGACAGACACCGTTTGGGCTTGCGGCCTCGCTCGGGATCGATCGCAAAGAAGCGGAAGAATACATCCGAACCTACTTCGAATTGCACGCGGGCGTCAAGAAGTTCATTCAGGAAACCATCGCGGAAGTGCGGAAAACCGGGGTAGCGCTGACATTGTCCGGACGCAGGCGACCAATTCCCGACATGCACAGCCGCAATCCGAACGCGCGCTCTTTCGCCGAGCGAACCGCCGTGAACACGCCGCTGCAGGGGACTGCGGCCGATCTCATCAAGCTGGCGATGATCCGGATCGATGAAATCCTGCGCCAGGAATTGCTAGAGACGAAGATGCTGCTGCAGGTGCACGACGAGCTATTGTTCGAAAGCCCGCCGGAAGAAGCCGAGCAAGTTTCCAAAATGGTAAAGCGCGAAATGGAGAACGTCCAGAAGCTGGATGTACCGTTGATCGTGGATGTAGGAATCGGGGACAACTGGCGCGACGCGAAGTGAGGACGCAGAAGGCAGAAAGCAGAAGGCCGGCGGCAGAAACCCCAACCCACAATGATCGTTGACTCTTTCTGCCTCCTGCCGCCTGCCTACTGTCGGCGTGATTTTTCCCGCGCTGCCAGAAACTCATCCCCAGCGTTCCACGTCGGCAGCGTTTCCTGATTCGCCACTATAGTAGCGATCTGGATGGCGAACTGGGCTACTTCCTCCATGCCGCCGAAATCCCAATCGTCGTGGTATTCATCCGACGGCTGATGATAGTGCTTTTCGTTGTACTCTTCGAAAATCTTTTCACCATATCCCGGCGGCTTGCCTTCGTAATCCGTGCCGAGGTTGATGGAAAATGCCGGGACACCCGCATGCGCCAGCGCGAAATGATCGGACCGGTAGAAATGCCCCTGCTCGGGATGAGCATCGGGCTTAATTGCAATATGCATCCGCCGCGCGACATCCTGAACCGTGGGCCACACGGTGGTGCGCTCGGCGCCCGTTACTTCAACGTCCTTGGTACGTCCGAACGGAGGGAAGGCATCGAAGTTCAAGTTGAGCGCCGTTTTACCGAGCGGTATGAAGGGATGATCGGCGTAATATTCCGATCCGCGCAGGCCGGCCTCTTCCGCTGTGACCGCGACAAAGATGGCCGAACGTTTCGGCTTTTCCGGTAGCGCGGCCCACGCGCGCGCCATTTCTATCAAGATGGCACATCCGGTGGCGTTGTCCACCGCGCCGTTGTAAATGGAGTCGCCATTCACCGCGGGACCAATTCCCAGATGATCCCAATGCGCGGTGAACACCACGGCCTCTGATTTAAGCTTCGCATCGCTGCCTGGAACCATCGCGGCAACATTCCGAGACTCAATTTTTCGGATCTTGGTCGGCATGTTTCCGCGCATGTGAACTCCAAGAGGAATGGGACGGAAGTTGCGCGAGCTGGCGGCTTGCAGCATCTCGTCCACATGATGCCCGGACATGGCCAAAAGTTTTTCTCCGGCGTCGCGCGTGAACCAGCCGGCGAATGCCAGGGCAGGCTGACCGGGCGCGAGCTTCAATTGTGGATCTTCGCCGCTCCAGGAGCTTCGCACTACATCCCAACCGTAGCCCGCGGTGGGCGTGGTGTGGATGATGAAAACAGCTTTCGCGCCATGCCGCGCGGCCTCCTCGTATTTATAGGTCCAGCGGCCGTAGTAGGTGAGCGCGCGGCCTCCGAAGAATTTTGGGTCGTCGGAAGGCGGCTCGTTGGTGAACAGGACCAGCACTTTGCCTTTCACGTCCACGCCCTTGAAGTCGTCCCAGTAAAATTCCGGTGCCACGATGCCGTGGCCGACGAAGATGGCTTCGGCGTCGAATTGATCCGTGGCCTCCTGGAGTTCGCTGACGCCAACGTAGTCGTCCAGCCATCGAAAAGCGACCTGCTGATTGTTGGCTACCGCCGAAAGCGTGGCGCTCGGCTCAGTGGCGGCGCCCACCATCGGCACGCGTTGAAAGAATGTCCCATTTTCTCCAGCTGGTTTGGCGCCAGCAGATGCGAACTGAGCTGCGATATATTCGGTGGCCAGCTTTTCGCCGCGAGTTCCCACGCCACGGCCTTCCAATTGATCGCTCGCGAGATACTTCACGTGGGCTCGCATGCGGTCGCCAGAAGGGTCCGTGCCATTGGCGGCAAAGACTGCGGCCGCAAGCAACAAAATAGATAACCGTTTCATGTCGATAAATGCCTACTCGTCGCGCAACGCGCGCGTGGGATCCAGCGTAGCCGCGCGGCGAGCCGGTATCCACGATGCGGCGGCTGCGATGGCGAAAAATATTGCGACCATGGCCGCGTAGGTGATTGGGTCCGTCGCCTTCACGCCAACCAGCATGCTGATCATCACGCGGGTCAACCCAACGGCCGCGATCAAGCCTAGCCCAATTCCGGCCGCGCTTAGGCGCAATCCCTGGCCGATCATCAAACGGAAAACGCTGGAGGGCGCCGCGCCCAGGGCCATACGCACTCCAATCTCGGCGGTGCGCTGGCGAACCACGGTGGCGAGCACGCCGTACAAACCCACCCCAGCCAGTAGCGCCGCGATCACCGCGAACACTCCGATCAGTAGCAGCGAGAAACGCGTGCCGGCCCGCGCTTTATCCACCAGCACGTCCATCGGTTGCAGATCCGAGATGACGCTTTGCGGATCGATCCGGGCCATCGCCGCCCGCACCGCGTCGCTGTACTTGGCCGGATCGCCTGCCGTTCGAATGCCCCAGTATCCGGCCGCGCCGTGGCCGACGAAGCCATCCGTGACGTAGATCTGTTCGCGACCGGCTACGGCCAGGGAGCTCTCGCGTTGGTGCCCGATGACACCGATCACCTCGACCCACTCGGGTTCCGGAGTGACGGCGCGAGTGAGAATCCGCTTGCCCACGGCTGACTGGTTTGGAAACGCCTTCGACGCCAGAACCTGATCGATGATCACCACCTTGCGGTTGGGCGCATTGTCGGCCTCGGTGAAAGTGCGTCCATCGATCAACACATTGCGCATGGTTTCGAAGTAACCGGGGAGGACGATCTGCTCGTCAGCCGCTTGAAACTTACTGGGATCGGCCAAGGCAGGCTCCAGTCCCCAACGTATCGGACTGAACCCTCCCGCAAGCGGAAAAGGAACAGCCGCACTGACACTTTCAACTCCACCCACTGAGCTGAGCGCCTGGCGCGTCTCACGCTGGAAGGCGGCGCGCTGTTCGGGAGTTTTGCCGCCGCGCCCACCAATCAACAAAAATGTCAGCAGATGATGCGAATCGAAGCCAGGATTGATGCGCTGCAGCTCCAGGAAGCTGCGGAACATCAGACCCGATCCGATCAGCAATACAAACGAAAGAGCCACTTCGGCGATCACTACAACATTCCTCAGCAACCGGCCTCCGCTTAGTCCGGCGGTGCGGCCGCTCGAGCGCAATACGTGCATGACATCCGGCCGCGAGGCGCGCAGAGCGGGCACCACTCCGAAGATGGCAGCCGCAGCCAATCCTGCCAGCGCGGTGAATGCGACCACTATCGGATCGATTTTGATGGCATCGAGGCGCGGCAGATTCGCCGGTGCGATGACCAACAGCTCATGGATACCGATCCAGGCCAAGCCGAGCCCTAACAAGGTTCCGAGCCCTGAGAGCAGCAACGCTTCCGCGAGCATCTGACGCACCAGGCGCCAGCGGCTCCCTCCTAATGCTGTTCGCACGGCGAGCTCGCGTTCGCGCAAGGATGCCCGCACCAGCAGCAGATTCGCTACGTTCGAACAAGCGATGAGCAACAGGAAAATCACCGCACCCATCAGCGCCAGGATGGCTGGACGAACCTCCGCCACCAGGTGCTGCTGCATGGGGACCAGACGGACATGCCAATCTGCCGTAGTCAGAATGCGATCCAGGCTCTGCTCGTGAATCGAGAACGCGTCGGCGGCGATCTGCGCCCGTTCGAGCGTGACGCCAGGTTTCAACCGGCCGATGATGCGAAGCGAGACGTTGTTGCGGTTGGCGCCGTCATAGGACAACCGATTCGCGATCCAGATATCGGGCAGGCGTTCCAGAGCAGCATCCGGCGGGAACAACAATTCGAAGCGTGGAGCAAGCACACCTACGATTTGCGGCGAAGGGCCGCCACCGGCGGCGGATTTGATGGATTGGCCCAGGATGCCCGTATTGCCCCCAAAGCGCCGTTGCCAATATTCGAAGCTAATGATGGCGATGGCGGGAAGCTGTGGTGCGGCGTTCGCTGCGCTCGCCGCGTCGCCCGGTTGGGGCTGAGGCGGCTGCGGCTGTCCATCCACATCTGAAAAATCGCGGCCGATGTGCATGGGCGCGCCCAGCAAGCGGAAGAAGTTGGTAGTGACCACGCCGAACCGGACCTGCTCGGGGGTCCCATCCTCACGCAGCACCGGCCCACGGCCGGTAAGGACGCCGCTGAAATCCTCGAACCTGTTCTTGTCCGTTTCGCGGATATCGAAGTATTCGGCGTTTGAAAACGGAAAATCCTTGACGTTGCGTTTCCGCATATCGCCGCAGGCGATGATCAGCTGCTCGGGGTCCTTGTAGGGAAGCGGGCGCAGCAGCACGGCATTGGTTACACTGAAAATAGCGGTGCTGGCGCCAATTCCGAGCGCGATGGTAAGCACCGCCGTGGTCAGAAACACAGGGCTCTTTGCGAGCGAGCGCGCGGCGTAGACCAGATCCTTGTTGAACATGTCTACCTCAGTGTTAATGGATGCTAGCGTCGGTGTCAAACGTCCCCTCACTCACGTGCGGGGCTAGCTTGGGATGAAGCCCCGCGCGTGAGCAAGGGGACAGCCGAGCGCATCCGGTATCCTATAGTTTGCGAAGCAGCGCTCGGCGTTGTTAGACTTTAGCTTGAGAAAAACGGAGGCGAAGCCAGGGTGAAAATCTGCGTGTTGGGTGGTGACGGCTACTGCGGTTGGGCGGCCGCGCTCTATCTTTCCAAGGCGGGCCATGACATCGCCATCGTCGACAACTTCCTGCGGCGGCAGTGGGATTTTGAGCTAGGCGTACAGACACTGACGCCCATCCAGCCGTTGAGCGATCGCCTGCGCGTCTGGCAGGAACTGACCGGCAAATCCATCGAGCGTTTCGTCGGCGACGTCACTGACTACGATTTTCTTTCTTCCGTAATTGAGGATTTCCAGCCCGATAGCCTGGTCCATTTCGCCGAACAGCGGTCGGCGCCATATTCGATGATCGATCGCAAGCACGCCGTGTCCACGCAGGTCAACAATGTTGTTGGGACATTGAACGTGCTGTTCGCCATCCGGGAATTGAAGCCCGATTGCCATTTGATCAAGCTCGGCACCATGGGTGAATATGGGACGCCGAATATCGATATCGAGGAAGGATATATCCAGATTGAGCACAACGGGCGAACCGACTTGCTTCCTTTTCCGAAGCAGCCTGGCTCGTTCTATCACCTCTCGAAGGTCCACGACAGTCACAACATGATGTTCGCCTGCAAGATTTGGGGATTGCGCGCAACGGATCTGAATCAAGGCGTGGTATACGGCACGGTGACGGACGAAACTTCGCTCGACGAAGCTCTGATCAACCGCTTCGACTACGATGATGTTTTCGGCACCGTTCTGAACCGCTTCTGCGTGCAGGCTGTTACCAGACACCCTCTGACGGTCTATGGAAAGGGCGGACAGACGCGCGGATTCCTGGATATTCGCGATACGGTTCGATGTATCGAGCTGGCTTGTCTTAATCCGGCTAATCCGGGTGAGTGCCGCGTGTACAATCAGTTCACCGAACAGTTTTCGGTGTTGGAACTGGCGCGAATGGTGGAAGCCGCTTCCCGCAAGATGGGCCTGCGCGTGGATGTGGATCACCTCCCAGATCCGAGAGTTGAAGCGGAGCAGCATTACTACAACGCCAAGCATTCAAAGCTGCTCGACCTGGGCTTGCAGCCGCATTATCTAAACGACTCGCTACTGGATTCGCTGATGAACATCGCGGTGAGGTATCAGGATCGGGTGGATACTTCGATGTTCCTTCCTCAGGTCAATTGGAGAAATGCTCGCAACCGGCGTAGCAAGCTTCCGGCGACAGCGGCGATTGCAGCGTTGGAGAGCAAGTCTTGACCAGCACCCAGCCTGGTTTCGGGGGTTGTTGAATTGTGTGGAATCGCCGGGTTCACGCATCGCAAACACGCTGCGCATCCGGGCCGCATTCAGGATGCGGTAGCGACTCTCATTCATCGCGGTCCGAATCAGCGGGGCGTTTTTGAGTCGCCCGTCGTTTCGCTAGGCGCTGCGCGATTGAAGATCATCGATCTTCACGGCGGCGATCAGCCCATCATTGATGCTCCCAGCGGAACCGTAATCGCGTTCAACGGCGAAATCTATAATCATCTGGAGTTGCGCGCAGAGCTCGAAAGTCGCGGCCGGCGATTTTATTCCCATAGCGATACCGAAACGGTGCTACAGGCGTTCCTCGAGTGGGATACGGATTGTTTCACCCGAATGCGCGGCATGTTCGGCGTGGCGCTGTGGACGGAATCCACCGAGCGGCTGGTGCTGGCGCGCGATCGCATGGGGATCAAGCCGCTGTATTTTGCGCAGCGCGGCGAAGATCTTTATTTCGGTTCGGAACTGAAGACGATTTTTGTACATCCGGAGATTGATCGCTCCCTCAGTTTGAACGGGCTGGATTGTTATCTTTCGCTCAACTACGTACCGGCGCCATGGACGCTGGTAGAGGGCATCGAAAAACTGCGTCCCGGATATTGGATGGAATGGCGCGGCGGTGCAGTCCGGACAGAATGCTATTGGAAGTTGCCGTTCCGGCCGGAACTTCGGATTGACGAGCCGCGTGCGACCGAAGAGGAATTGGGCCGGCTATTAAGACAATCGGTCTCCGAGCACCTTCTTTCCGACGTGCCTCTGGGAATCTGGTTGAGTGGCGGCGTGGATTCCTCAACCATGCTGCACTATGCGACGGAAGCTTCCGCTTCGCCGCTCCAGACCTTTTCCATTTCATTTCACGGGCGTAGTTTTGACGAGACTCCCTACATTCGGGAAGTCGCTCAACGGTACGGCTCCCAGCATCACGAGCTGGATATGAGCGACCTCGAGGATCTGCCTGGCACCATCGAAGAGTTTGCGTATTATTCCGACGAGCCGAGCGCCGACGCGGGCGCCGTGCCCTTGTGGCTGCTCTCCAAGCTCACCAAGCGTCACGCGACCGTGGTACTGAGCGGGGAGGGCGCCGATGAGTTGTTCGGTGGTTATCTGACGCATCGTGCGAGTTTACTTGCCCGCAACGTGCGCCGGTTGCCGTCTTGGGCGCTCGACCTCATGCAAGCTACCGCGCGCCGCTGGCCTGTTTCGAACGAGAAAATCAGTCTCGAATACAAGGTGAAGCGTTTCCTGGAGGGTTGCCGCATGGCGCCAGCTCGCGCCCACGTGTATTGGAACGGGACATTTTCTGACGATGAAAAGCGCAAGCTGGTCCAGCGGCCGCTTCCGAACGCACTCGGCGCCACGCTCGGCGAACTTGCCGCCGCTGGCGACGACCTTCCGGCATATTTGTGGTTCGACCAGAAGTACTTTTTGCCTGACGATATCCTGACGAAGGTGGACCGCATCAGCATGGCGCACTCCATTGAAGTGCGTCCGCCGTTTCTGGATCACCGCGTGGTGGAATTCGCCGCATCACTGTCGCCCCGCATGCAGATTCAAGGCTCGCGGCAGAAAGTGATCTTGAAAGACTTAATGCGGAACAAGCTGCCGGCCTCGGTTTTGTCGCGCAAGAAGGTCGGCTTCGATATTCCCGCGCACGAATGGTTCCGAGGGCCGCTGCGTCCATTGCTGCTCGAAACATTGAACGGAGCGGCTGCGGAGCACTCAGGATTTTTCCGCTTCGACAGGATCATGGCCCTGGAGCTCGCGCATCAGGAACGTCGCGCGAACGTCGGCTACCACTTGTGGGGTTTGCTCACACTGCTACTGTGGATGAAGAAATGGCGTATCCAAACGATCCCGCTAGCGGATCAGGAACCACTCCCGGAAAAAGTTTTCAGCTCTATCTAATCGTTCTGATTTTCGCGGCCGCTGTCTACGCCGGCTGCATGATTTCTCCGCCTTCCTTGATGGACGACGTGGATGCGGTGCAAGCTCAGATCGCGCGGAATATGCTGACCTCGGGCGATTGGGTGACGGCCCGTATCGACGGAATCGCGTATCTGGAGAAAGCTCCGCTCATCTATTGGATGATGGCCATTTCGTTCAAGATTTTCGGGCCGCATGATTGGGCCGCGAGAATTCCCGTGGTGCTGGCGGCATTGGCCCTGGCCTGGCTCACGGCCGCGTTCGGAACCTGGGCCTTCGGAAAGCGCGCGGGATTCTACGCCGGGTTGTGCATCTCAACTTGCATCGGCCTGTTTCTTTTCACGCGAATTCTAATTCCCGATGTCATGGTGACTGCCCTGATGACGCTCTCCATGTGGGCGTTCCTGCGCGCAATCGATGAACAGGAACCGCGCTCAAGATGGTGGGCTTTGCTGCTAGCCGCGAGCCTAGGAGTTAGCCTTTTGCTGAAGAGCCTGATCGGCGTGGTGTTCCCCTTGGCTGCCGCGCTAGTTTATCTCGCCATCACGCGCCAATTGTTTCACCGGAAAATCTGGGTGCGGCTGCACCCGGTGAGTGGCACGCTGCTCATTCTGGCCATCGCCGCGCCGTGGCACATTCTGGCTACACTCCGAAATCCTCCATACTTCGATCTGACGTTCCACAGCGCCCCCGGCGAGTACCACGGATTTCTCTGGTTCTTTTTCATGAACGAGCAGGTGCTGCGCTTTCTGAACCTGCGCTACCCACGCGATTACAATACCGTGCCGCGCGTGTACTTTTGGCTGTTCCATTTGATCTGGCTGTTCCCGTGGAGCGTCTATTTTCCGGCCATCGCGAAGCTCTCTTTCAAACCGATCGATCGCGCCGGCCGCGCCCGATTACTGGCGCTGTGCTGGACCTGCTTCATCCTGGTCTTCTTCACGTTTTCCACTACCCAGGAATATTATTCGATGCCGTGCTATCCCGCGCTCGCGTTGCTGGCCGGATCGGCCATGGCGGCCGGAGGCGCGTGGATCCGCCGCGGCACTCGCGTCCTGTGCGGGATTCTGTTGTGCGCGTCGCTGGCGGCGGCCACGCTATGGTTTCTCACCAGGGATCTTCCAGCGCCGGGAGATATCTCCCAAGCGCTGAGCATACATCCCGGCGCATACACGCTGTCGCTCGGACACATCGAAGATCTCACGCTCAAATCTTTCGCTTATCTTCGCGCGCCTCTGCTGCTGGCGGCGATCGCATTTCTCACTGGCGCCGTTGGAACCCTGCGGGCAACCGGCGAGAAAGCATTTCTAGCCGCAGCCATCATGGCGGTGCTCTTTTTTCAAGCGGCGCGCATGGCGCTGGTGGTTTTCGATCCCTACATGTCCTCGCGACCGCTAGCTGAGGCGCTGCTCAAGTCGCCGCCGGGAAAGTTGATCGTGGATCATCACTACTACACGTTTTCCTCCATCTTTTTCTATACGAATCGTGATGCCTTGCTTTTGAACGGACGCATCAATAATCTTGTCTACGGTTCATACGCGCCCGGCGCGCCGGATATTTTTATCAACGACGAGCAATGGAAAAGCATGTGGGAGTCGGACGCACGTTCCTATCTGGTGGCCAGCCGTTCCGCGCTACCGCGCCTCCGCAATCTGGTGGGAAACGACAAACTGAACGTCGTCGCCGAAAGCGGCGGTAAGGTAGTGCTCACTAATTTATCCGAGTGAACCTGACGTGCGACTTATGCGGCAGGCAGCAAAACGCGGGCCTGCAATCCTCCCAGAGCAGAGTCATCCAGAGAGACGGATCCGCCGTACAGTTCGGCCAAATCGCGGACGATGGCTAAACCGAGGCCCGAGCCAGGGGCGCTCTCGTCGATGCGAACTCCTCGTTCCAGAACCGCGGATTGGAGTGTACGCTCCAGACCTGGTCCATCGTCATCCACGCTGAATACGATCATTCCGCCGCTTCGATATGCTTTCAGAACAATTTTCGATTTGGCCCATTTGCATGCGTTGTCCAACAGGTTACCGAGCATTTCATCGAGATCCTGCCGATGGACTTTAGCAAACAGGTCCCCGGCGACCTCCGGCGAGATTTCGAGCGCGCGGGAGGCATAGAGCTTCAAGAGCGTGCGAATCAGCGCATCAATCGAAGGCGCCACGTGGCAACGCACCGCACTAGCAACTCCCGAGGCTGCGCGAGCGCGCGCCAGATGATAGTTCACCTGGCGGGACATACGTTCCACCTGTTGGCTGATATTTTCCGCGAGCTCGTGGTTTCCCTCTGTGGCGGCGCGATCCGCCTCTTGCGCCAGCAGTGCCAGGGGAGTCTTGAGGCAATGCGCAAGATCGCCCGCGGTTGCGATGGCGCGCTTCACTGCTTTCTGCCGTTCTTCGAGCAGCGCGTTGAGGTCGTCGATGAGAGGCTGCACTTCGCTTGGGTAAGCGCCCTCCACGCGCTGATCGTCGCCCTTACGAACAGCCATTAGTCTGTCGCGCAACCGGCGGAAGGGCATCAGACCCTGGCGCAGTCCAAAAAGTCCCGCAGCCATGAGAATGAGCCCGCCGACGACAGGCCATGTGGCATACGATGTTCGCATCATGGGAACGATATGTATGACGAACAGCGAAAACATGTGCATCAGAGCCAGCAATCCTGCCGTCCAAAGCAGTGAAGCCAGAATCAATCGGGACCGGAGGGATCGCAGCATCGGCTATGGCTCCCGCATGCGATAGCCCAATCCGCGCACTGTCTCGATGAAAGACGCCCCGAGCTTCCGCCGGAGACGGGCCACGAAAACCTCCACTGTGTTGGAATCGCGGTCGAGATCTTGCGCGTAGATGTGCTCAGTGAGCTCGCTGCGTGATACCACTTGACCGCTGTGGTGCATCAGATAAGAGAGAACACGGAATTCGTGGCTGGTCAACTTCACAGCAGCTCCGCCGACGGATACGCGAGCTGTGCGTGGGTCAAGCTCCAGGGCGCCACATCGAAGCTCAGGCTGTGCCAACCCGCTGGTCCGGCGGATCAGAGCTCGAATGCGGGCGAGAATTTCTTCCATGCGGAAAGGCTTCGAGACGTAGTCGTCCGCACCGCCGTCGATGCCTTGTACTTTTTCGTGCCAGCTCCCGCGCGCCGTCAGGATCAGCACGGGCGCCAGCATCCCGGCGCTCCGCCATTGGCGCAGTAGTGTAAGCCCGTCGATTTTCGGGAGGC
>Ga0116105_1000412_pt1 | contig 11296 bp, 5 predicted proteins | sample June2015DPH_6_20_FD_89716 | JGI IMG/M metagenome (GOLD analysis project Ga0116105, IMG submission 89716) | Peatland microbial communities from SPRUCE experiment site at the Marcell Experimental Forest, Minnesota, USA - June2015DPH_6_10 | ecosystem: Environmental > Terrestrial > Soil > Wetlands >... | reverse complement strand
GGGATGTCGGGGTCGGCGTCTTTCCAGAGGGAGAGGAAATCTTTGTAGGCGGCGAGGGCGCGGGTACGGGCGGCGTCGGCATCGGCTCCTTGAGAGGCTCTGGACTGCAGGGCGTTGGCGCGAGCTACTCCCAGATGGGCTAAGGCTCCGGTCCAGCAGTTCCAGACAAGGCCGCTGTGATCGATGATCTTCTGAAACTCGGCGGTGGCGGCACTGCCTTGTCCGGCGGCCAGGTAGGCCTCGCCGCGGAGATATGCCGGATAGAGGCAGGAAAGATTTAAGTTGAACCCGATTTGTCCTAATTCGAGTTGACCTCCCGACTGCAGGGCCAGTTGCAGGGAACTGATGGCCGCAGTGGGGTCGTTTCGGTTCAGGGCTAACTGCGCCTGCGTACTGGGCAGCCACAGGCTTTGCACTTGAGTGTCCAGTGGGAAATCTTTGGCCAGGTCTTGCGCCAGCGATCCGGCCTTCGCGGAATCGCCTGCCATGGCCGATGCCAGCGCCGCCTCAACTCGAACACCGGGGCTTGCGGGCGCTAGTTTGAGGGCGTTAGCCACGGCTCGCCGGGCCTCTGCCGGGTTGCCGAAGGCGGCTTCACGCAACGCACCATTCTCCAGCCAGATGGCAGCGCTCTCTTTACTGTCAGTGTGCACGGCGGAGTCCGCCGCTTTTTGGGTGAAAACCCGCGCTTGTTTTAGACTGCCGGCATACGCCGCCGTATCTGCCTCTAACGACAGCCCATAGTTTTCGTACTCGGGCCTGGTGTTGAACCAGGCCACCTGCTCGGCCCGGCTTTGCGAGTCGCCTTTGAGGAACGCCAACGCATAGCAGGTCACCGTAAGCAGGCCGTCCTGGAGTTTTTTGGTCCGCCCTTCCTCCACAAGTTTGCCGGCTTCATCGAAACGCTGCAGGGCCAGCAGCACGTTGCCGAGATTGCCGTAGTCCGCGGCACTTTCAGGAGACATTTGGTGCGATTGGCGCAATACTTCCGCCGCATTCTGGTACTGCCCCAGCGCAGCATAAATGTTGCCCAGGTTGTTGTATGCGCCACTGCGCCGGGGATAGTTTGCAATCTGCTCGCGGTAGGTTTGCGCCGCCTTGTCCAGTTCTCCGGTGACCCCGCTGTAGTATTCGGCTTCGATCAGCAGGCGCTCGCGCTCGCTGGTGTTCTGGCGCAACTGGAATGCTTTCTTGAAATATTCCGCCGCGCGCCCGGTCTCGGCCTCGCTGCTGTAGTCGATGCCCACCGCCAAATAGCCCATTGCAAAAGCTGGATCAATCTCGATAGAACGCAGATCGTAGGGCAGGGCGGCGCCGCCGGTTTTCTCGTTGGAGGTCTTGAGTCCAAGACTGTAAGCCTTCAAAGCTTCGAGCGAAGATGTCGTCTCTTCGGCGAGAGGAACATCGAACTTCTGCACGGTAGCCAGCGATTCGCCCAGCTCGCCGCGCAACCTGGATGCCGCTTCGCCCAGTGCGTCCAGCACTTTCTCTTTGGACGCCGCCGTTACCTGCTCCTCGGCCAGGATGTCTCCGTTCTGGCAATTCACGGCCTTGAGTCCGAGCACGTATTCGCTGCCCAGACTGCCAACGGCTCCGGCAATGTAAGCTTTGCTGCCTGCCCGCTGGCAAAGCTCGCGAGCTACCTCCGGGGTGAGCTTCGTATCGGCGGGACGGGTCATCAGTCGCAAGGTCTTCGCGACTTGCTGATCGGAGAGCACATTCAGGAAAGGCGATTGCCGCAGAGAGACGGTGAGCGCGGTCTTCAGCGTGTCGTCAAATACTGCGTCGCCTGTCTTGTTGTCGAAGTCGGAGAGGACGATGGTGTCTTTTTCGGTGAGGCGCCTGCCTTGCTGGCGCGAACGATAGTAGAGGCCGGTGGCCAGAAGGGCGGCGCATGCGATTGCGGCCGCGATGTAGACGCCGAGCTTGGATCGAGGTGCGCGGACGAATGCGTCCGTCCCCACGGGGGCCTTGGCGGACGCGCGCCTTTCCTCGCCGCTCGCAGCCGCAATTGTGCCGGAGCCTGCTGCGACGGCGCGGCCCGTGTCGGTGTCGCGCTTCAGCCGTTGCAGTTCGGCGCGCATTTCGGAGGCGTGCTGGTAGCGGAGGTTGCGATCTTTCTCGAGGGCCCGGTTGATGATGTGTTCGAGTTCGGCGGGGACGTCGGGATTCAGCCGTACTGGAGGAACTGGGGCGCGGTTGAGAATGGAATCGAAAATCGTCGCCGTACTGTCTCCACGGAACGGCAACACCCCAGTTGCCATTTCGTAAAGGACGATTCCAAAGGAGAACAGGTCGGTGCGGGTGTCCAGTTCTTTCGCGCGCGCCTGCTCCGGCGACATGTAAGCAACGGTGCCGAAGGTTGAACCGGGGCTGGTGAGATGCTCGGGGTCAACGGTCGAAGCGGTATTGACCGCCGCAATCTTGCTGGAGGAACCGGCGGCGTGACTGACCTTGGCTAATCCGAAATCGAGAATCTTGGCGTGTTCGCGGGTGGTGACGAACAGGTTGGCGGGCTTGATGTCGCGGTGGATGATTCCTTTGGCATGGGCGGCATCGAGCGCATCCGCAATCTCGATGGCGAGCGACAGAATCAGTTCAGCTTCCATGGGCCGGCCGGCGATGCGATGCTTCAGGGTCAGGCCTTCCAGAAACTCCATGGCGATGAATGCCTCGCCGTGCTGGTCATCGATTTCGTAGATGGTGCAGATGTTGGGATGATTGAGCGCAGAAGCAGCCTTGGCCTCGCGCTGAAAGCGGCTGAGTGATACGGGGTCTTTGGCAACATTGTCGGGCAGGAATTTGAGGGCGACGAAGCGATCGAGCTTTACATCCTCGGCTTTGTAGACCACACCCATCCCGCCGCCGCCCAGTTTCTCGACGATGCGATAGTGCGAGATGGTCTGGCCGATCATTATTCCGGAGTCCAGGGCGTGTCGGGGCCCAGCGCCGCATGGGTCAAACCTAATTCGGGTGAGTCATCTTAACGAATCGACCGCTGAAAAGCGACTCTTGCCTCATAACCATCCACCACGTTCGGTTGTGCTGCGAGGAGCGGTTGCGCTTCGTGCCGCGCGGGCGATCCCGTCCACGGCGTCGACGGGGTCGGCCGGCGTAGGGTCCCTCGCCCGGCTGTCGCCGCGCTCAGGATGACATCGGGACTGAAATAATCTTGAAGTCGGTCCGCTCCTTTTGCCGCCTTTGATTTTGTGCACAGCTATAAATCAAAAGCCCCACTTCTCGCAAAGAACGCGAGAAATGGGGCACCCGGATTTGGTCAGCCGATTTCGTTACTGTTTATCTTCGTTACTGTTTATCGTAGAAGGCCATGCCCTCGATCTTCATGCCCATCGAATCGGTGGCGCTGGCCGTGAGAGTGCGGCTCTGGCCGTCGACCGCGACCACCACTTTGCCGGTCAGGGTTACTTTGCCGCCTTTTTTCGAGGTCAACTCGAGGGTACGCGCGTCGACTTGCTTGAGCGCTCGAGTGTCCGAGGTGGGATCTCCCATGACGGGATAGTCTTTGCCATCGAACTTGCCGATCCACACGGTGTGAGTGGGCTTGCCTTTCGCGTCGACGCCATCCACCGTGGCTTTTATGCTGTCGCCGGCAGCTTCATACATAACTGTGGTGTTCTTGGGGAAGCCAGCAGGGATTTTCGACTTGGCTTCATTGAGTTTCCAGGTGCCCATGTTTACGTTTTGCGCAAGACACATCGTGCCGATCAAAAGCACTGCGACCGTCAATACGGTCCTTCTTATATTCATGTTGCCTCCAGGGTGAGAAACGGATTGCTCGTTTAAGAGCAGTGAATTGTAGGTGCCGCGCGCATTTTGTGCAATGTTCTCAGGAATTGGGTAGCGGGGAATTTGAATTACCGAAAATCCAGCCACTCTTGACGTAGAGTCCGAAATCAGGCTCTGCGGGCCCGACTCGGCGCAGAAAAAATACCCAGTGCCTTTAGTTTTGCGGCGGCTGACGGGGCCGCTCTCAGTCCCATCTGCTCTCAGTCCCAATGTAAAATTTTACAAATTTGTTACTTGGCGGATGGCAAAACGTAGTACTATCCGCAGGCTGAAGAAAGACCAAAAAGGGAATTCCCGTTGTCCTCCCCCGTTCCGAACGGAAGTTCCGTCTAATCCTTAAGGAGAAACCGTGATTCGAAGACTTAGCTTATTTCTGCTCACGATCGCCGCGATCGTGTCGGGTGCGAACACAATCTGTCAGGCCCAGCCGCAGTCCGTACTGACCCGTCACGTGCGCGATGTTACGGTGAACGGGCGGTCGCCTATGGTCGGGCATTTGCCGGCAACGCAGTCCATGCGAATTGTTCTGGTTCTGCCGCACCGCAACCAGGCGGGGTTAGATAACTTCCTGAAGGAAGTCTACGATCCCTCCAGTCCGTCGTATCGCCATTTCCTCTCCGTCGAGGAGTTCACTGAAAAGTTTGGACCTAGCCGGGAAGATTATGACGCGGTGATTCGCTTCGCGAAAGCCAACGGCTTTAGCGTGGTGAAAACTTCCCGCAACCGCATGAACGTGGATGTCACCGGATCAGTGGCCACCATTGAGAAAGCCTTCAATCTGACCATGGGCATCTACCAGCACGACACCGAAAACCGCACCTTCTTTGGTCCGGACCGGGAACCCACCGCGGACCTTGGCGTCCAGCTGTGGCACATCAACGGGCTCGACAATTATTCGACTCCGAAACCTGCCTATCATCGGGTCGACGCAGCCTCCAAGTCTGAGGTCAAGTCCAACGCCACGACCGGCTCCGGTCCCAGCGCCTCGTTCCTCGGGAGCGATATGCGGGCAGCATACTATGTCGATGGAAACGCCGCAGCGACTCTTACCGGCACCGGCCAATCGCTCGGCTTGTTTGAGTTCATTGGCACCGATCTGACCGACTTGACAACGTATTACACGAATGTCGGCCAAACCAACAACGTACCTGTCACGCTCCTGTCGGTTGACACGCAGAACACTCTCTGCAAAGAGCCCACCTGCGATGACACTGAACAAACTATCGACATGACTCAGGCGATCGGTATGGCGCCAGGGTTGTCGAGCTTGGTCATGTACATTGGAACTGGCGGGTTATCGGGGCAAACGCTCGACGATTCTGGCATTCTGAATGCCATGGCGACGGCGAGCCCGCTGAACGCTCAGTTGAGCTGTTCATGGTTATGGAAGCCGACGGACAACACGACCGACGACGTCTATTTCCAGGAATTCGCAGCCCAAGGTCAGAACTTCTTTGTAGCGGCCGGTGACGACGGTAAGTGGACTTCGGGCGGCTTTCACTGGCCGGCGGATGATCCGTATATCGTTTCGGTCGGCGGGACGGACCTGGACACATCCAGCGCGGCTGGTCCCTGGGCCTCTGAAACCGGTTGGTCTGACACGGGCGGCGGCATTGGGCCGGACGACTTTGCCATTCCATCGTGGCAGGTGGCTGCGGCTGCCGGCTGCGCCAAATGCTCGCAAACCTTCCGCAATGGCCCGGACGTTTCGGCCAATGCGAACTTTACCTTTTACGTTTGCGCTGACCAAACCACTTGTACCGCAAACAACTATGGCGGAACCAGCTTCGCTACGCCCATGTGGGCCGGCTACCTGGCTCTTACCAACGAACAGTATCTGTTGAACGGAAACACCTCTACGCTCGGCTTCATCAATCCGGCGCTCTATGCGATCGGTGAAGGGCCGGACTACACGATTGACTTCCACGACATTACCAGTGGCGGCAATACCGACAAGGCGACTGTCGGCTACGACCTGTCGACTGGCTGGGGAAGTCCGAACGGGGACAACCTGCTTCTCGCCCTTGCCGGCGCTCCGACTGCTGGCTTCAGCATTTCCGCCTCGCCCAGCGCTCTCACAGTGGTGGCAGGCGGTTCGGCAAGCTCCACCATCACCAGCGCGGTGACGGGCGGATTTGATTCGGCGATCACCTTGACTGCGAGCGGCCAACCCACCGGCGTGACCGCAGTCTTCAACCCAACCTCGATCACCGGGGCTGGAACTTCTTCGCTGACGCTGACTGTAGGTTCATCCGTGGCCGCCGGTACGTATACGATTACGGTGACCGGAACCTCGGGTAGCATCGTCGAAACCACAACCGTTACCCTCACCGTAACGTCTGCGGCGAGCTTCACCATCACCGCATCTCCCACAACGGTCGGCCTCGACGCAGGCGCCTCTGCCTCCGTCAAGATTACGACGGCAGTCTCCGGCGGCTTCGACTCCGCGATTTCCTTGTCCGCATCTGGAGAAGGCAGCGGCGTAACCGTGACCTTCAAACCCAAGTCCATAGCAGCACCGGGCTCGGGACACTCGGTGATGACAATCGCGGTAGCTGCTGGCACCCCGAAGGGAAAGCACACGATTACCGTAACCGGCACGGGCGGAGGCTTGACGCATACAGCAACGGTCACGCTCGAAGTCAAGAACTAGCGCCGGGTTGAACAGCGGGCGATATGTTTCGTTGTTCGAAGCGGTGAGCGTAAGCTGAACAATGTAACCGAACAGAAAAGGCCCGGATCACCTGATCCGGGCCTTTTTCCCTTCACTTTCCCAAAGATGATCTGCGCTCTAGTTTTCCGCCGGTGGCTCGACATGGTCGATGACGAGAACCTGCATGGAAGCTTTTTGCGGTACCAGCTTCAGGCCAAGTTGCTCTTCAAGCGCCGTGAAAAGCGTTGGCCCGGAAGAACCGGAGGGTATGCTGTCAGCCGATGGCTGACTTTCTTCCGTCCCCTTGAGCGTCACAGCGTGGCTCGGATCCGGCGTCCACTGTAGCGTGAAATCATACATGCCGGTGAGGCCAGTCTTGTCCAGAACGCTGCGGCCCAGTTGCCAAGACAGCTGCTCTACCAAGGGCTCCAGAGTCGCGCCGCGATTGATCAACTTGCCGGGATCCATCTGCATCAGTCCCGCTCTCAGCGGCCCGCCTGGAGGCTTGATTGACTCGTCGGTCTGGGAATCGGCGGTCGGGCCAGCAGGCGGAGGGGGCGGAGGTGGCGCGGGGATTCCAGCGCTGGCCATCTCGGCCGGCTTTGCCTCTTGCAGTTTGGGACCGCCCTCGGCGACGACCAATTCGTAAACGGAAAGATCTTTCGTTTCGCGATGCAGCGTCAGCTTGAAGCGATCCGCCAAGAGCGCCTGTAGCGCCGTCCGAACGTTCTGAATTCCGATGCCGCCGGGTTTTGGTGCATTCTTGACCGCCGAGCCCGGCAGGGTAACGTCAACGTCAAATTTTTGCGAGGTCGCCCAATCAGGCGCTCCTGAAATCAGATCGGGCTGCACTCCGTATGCTGTTTGAATGATTGTCTGCAGTGTGGCGCCGCGCGCGCTGAACCTCTGAGGCGAGAACATTACCTTGTTGCGCCCGTCGGTGCCGTTCTCCGGTTGATGCGGCCGGATGGAAGCGGATTGGTACGCAGGTGCTGCCGCGCCTCCGTTTTCCGCTTGCGCCTCAGCCGGGCTCTGGGTTGCGTTGGCCAGGCCAAACACGATGGGCAAGGCGAGTGCCAGTGCGGCCGCCGTGCTGAGCAGGAGTTTTCTGCTGAAATCCAGTTTCCGCGCGATGCGCTCAGTCATAATGTTCACCATCCTTTTCTTGAGATCCGATCCTGTCACTCCCGAGACGCAGGCCAGCGGAGATCCCACGCAAAACTCACACACTTTCAAAATGCTCTCGGCATAGACCTGCCGTTCGCTGCCCATTTCGAGCACCTGCTCGTCGCAGGCGCGCTCGCGCTCCTCCACCAGGCGCGCTCCCAGCCACCAAACCAGCGGGTGGAACCAGAACAGCGCTTCTACCACCATGTGGATGGCGGCGGCCAGATTGTCGCGACGGCGCACATGCCAGAGCTCATGCGCGAGAACCGCTTCCAGATGCGCCGCTTCGAGATGTGCGGAAATCCCTTCGGGCCAGATCAATACCGGGCGCGCGATGCCCATGCCAATCCCGAAGACTCCCGGTTCCAGAGAAGCTCGCGACGAAACCATCTCCATGGGCCTGCGTAGGCCTGCCATGCGCTCCAGTCGGCGCAACGCTTCGACTTCGCGGCCTTCCAGCAACGGTGCGGCTTCCCGCAGGGCCGCGGAAATTCCCCGCCAGCGCAGGCACCAGACCAGCAGCACGGCTGCAAAGCCCAAGAGCCAGACGGCCGCGAGAATCGCCGGAAGCAGATGGAGCAGGCTCTGCGAGGCCGTCGACGGGGCGGCAAGAGAGATCGAAGACATAGCCGGCTGGGTGAACGGCTGGCTGACTTCGTCCACGAAGTACAATCCGGCGTTCGACCGTTGGACGGCGTGCGACCATGCCAAACGGTTACCTAAACTGACTAGCAGCGAAAACGGAATCAGGAATTTCACCGACGCCGCTAGCCACAACCGGTAGCGAGCTTGCGCGTGGTTCTTTCGTAAGATCAAGGTCAGCAATCCAGCAGCGACCGCAAATAGCGTCGACTGCCACAGGTGATTGCCCAGACCGGGCGTGAGGGCTCTGGTGATCTCGGACAAGTGTGCGGGCGTCATTGAGGTTTTTCCTTGCGCTCCAGCTTGCGGAGAAGCTTCCCGGCTTCCTTTACGTCTTCCAGCGTGAGTTGGCCGGATTCGATTAGGTGTGCCATAACGGGTTGCGTGCGGCCGCCGAACAGCGCCAGCAGGTCGTCGATTAGTTTTCGCTGGGCGGAATCGCGTGAGACCGCGGCTTCGAAGATGTGAAAGTTTCCAACCTTCCTGACGCGTTTGACGGCTTTCTTGCCTTCCAGCCGGTATACCGTGGTCTGAATGGTCGTGTAAGCGGGCCTGCCTTTTTCGGGGAAGGCTTCCTGAATCTCGCGGATGGAGGCCTGGCCGCGAGTCCAGAGCGTTTCCATGATCTGCAGTTCGAGCTTGGCTAGTTTAGGTCCGGCCATGTCATCTCCTACCAGCGTATGCATTACTACTACATATGTAGTTTATATGTCAAGACTTTTCTTCGGAGGAGTTGTCGGACATCCCCGACGGGCGTGCGGAGGCGATCAGGAGCGCGGAATTCCTTATTAGGCAGGCCTTTGGGGGCTTCGCCTCGAAATCCACAGGCGCGATGTGACATCGGTCACAGCTTCGGTTGCTGGTGATGGACTATGCTGGACTTGTTTCTCCGGTAACCCTCCGAGCAGACGTCTAGATTCCTGAGGTCTCCCCATGTATGGGAGAAGTTGCACGTGTCTGCTCGCTGTTGTGGCGCTGATCCTGGCGCCGGCCTTCCTGCGCGGCCAGTCTGGCCGGGTTAATCCTGCGCCCGATTTCGCCGCCCCGCTGCGACCGGCTCTGCCGCCGGACGTCCCACTTAGCTCGCCACCTGGCTTGCCGCCGCATCCGGTTCAACCTTCGGCCCCTGACCCGCCCTGGCCCCACGGGCCCAGAACGCCGCCCGGCTCACTTCCCGGAACGATCGGCTTCCCCCAGATCGCCCGCGCCGCAGGCACAATTTTTTCGGGCACGGTGACTGCCATTGCGCCCGGGCCTGCGACCGGCAATCAGGTGATCGAAACCGTTGCCATCACTTTCCACATCGAGAATGCGATTCGCGGAGTCACTCCGGGCGATGATCTGCAGATTTCGCAATGGATTGGCCTCTGGTCGGGCGGCCAGCGCTACCGGGTCGGCGAACATGTGCTGATTTTTCTCTATCCTCCGAGCAAGCTGGGACTGACCAGCAGCGTTGGCGGGGCGATGGGACGTTTCGCGCTTGATCCGTGGGGGAATGTCTTGCTTTCGCCACAACATGTTTCGGCTTTTCGAGCGAATCCTGTTCTGAGTGGCAAGTCGCATGTCCGCTTCAGCGATTTCGTTCTGGCAGTCCGGCAGGCCAGTAAGGAGGAGTGAGTTGCTACCTGCAGACTCGACTATTACAAAACGTGTGGAACTTGCCGCGTGCTCGATTCTCCTCAGGCTGGCTGCGGCGGCGGCGATGGTCCTGTTTGTCGCCTTGCTGTCGCGCGCCGGCGGCCCCAAGAACGTTGCGGGCGCCAGCTACTTTGAATCGAGCGTCACGGGCCAGCCCCTGGTCTGGGCACAGGGAGGGATTACTTATTACACCGATCAGGGCGACCTCAGCCCGCTGCTGCCGAACGCTTCCGCCAACGACTTTGTTGCCGCCGTCTTCAGCGTATGGACTTCTGTCCCGACGGCTGCGATCACAGTCACGAGCGGCGGGGAACTCGCCGAGGACGTCAACGGCACGAATGTCTACCTCAATCCAGACGGTACGATCACGATGCCGGCTGACATTGAGCCAACCGCAATCGGCACGCCGGTGGGCATCGTCTACGACTATGACGGTACGGTTACCGACGCGTTCCTTGGGGCTGGCGCCGGCGACGCCAGCCAGTGCTTTTTCAACGCGGTTTACGGAGGCGACGACAATTACAGCGTACAGGGGACCTACCTGCATGCCCTCATTGTGATCAATGGCCAGTGTGCGCTGACGGAGTCGCAACTCGACGACGTTGACTACCGCCTGGAGCGGGTGATCGGCAGCGTGCTGGGTGTGGGCTGGTCGCAAGTGAATCCTAACGTGGAGACGGGCGCGCCCCCTCCTACCTCCGACGACTTCGCGGGATTCCCCGTGATGCACTTCACCGATCCTTTGAATTGTGTGCCCATGACTTTGTGTTACCCCAATCCTTATCAGCTGGCCATGGACGACGTCGCCTCCGTGTCGCGCCTGTACCCGGTCACGGCACAGAATCAGTCCAGCTTTCCCGGTTCACAGGTGTTTTCAGCGGTCACCGCGCGCATCTACGGATCGGTGTGGTTCACCGACACGAACGGAAACGAGACTCAGCCCATGCAGGGAGTCAACGTGGTGGCGCGCTGGATTGATCCGTCGACCGGGTTGCCGTCGGGCCAGTACGCCGCCTCGGCGGTTTCAGGTTTTCTGTTCACTGGCGACGCGGGCAATCCCATCACCGGCTTCGACGACGCGCTGGGAAATGCGTTGTCCGAATGGGGATCGACCAGCTCAAGCGTGGAAGGCTTCTACGACCTGGCCGGACTGCAACCGCCCAACGGGAGCGGCGCGCAATATCAGTTGAGCGTGGAGGCGCTGAATTCAACCTGGTCTTACGGGGTCGGTCCGTACTCACCGGGGCCGGTCGCGCCTTCCGGACTGGTTCAACCCATCACGGTGACGGTTACTGTGGGCAATGAGGTCGAGCAAGACATTCTCATGGGCAGCACTGCGCCGCCTTTGCCCCCGAGCGCGTCCACCTGGACCGCCCCGGCTGCGGTGCT